>Ga0105048_10007169_pt1 | contig 17925 bp, 15 predicted proteins | sample MAT05_FD_78382 | JGI IMG/M metagenome (GOLD analysis project Ga0105048, IMG submission 78382) | Freshwater microbial communities from Lake Fryxell liftoff mats and glacier meltwater in Antarctica - MAT-05 | ecosystem: Environmental > Aquatic > Freshwater > Ice > Liftoff microbial mat | place...
ATTGGGACACCAACAAAAGCGTTCATTAGTTGTCGGGCTGCCTGTGATATGGAAGACCATATGCTTTCTGAAATTAGGCACATAGTTTTTTTCTACCACATCAATAATTGAATCAAAGATTTCTTGTTTTTTGTGATTGTATGCTTTGCGATCGCTCTCCAGCAATTTTTGAAAATAGTTATAATTAGCAACGGTTAGAAATTCGACAATTTGACAATCTTCTGGACAATCGCCCCTTGCTTCTGTTAGAAAAGTTGGGGTTGTAATAGCAAAGCTGGGGTTAGAGAAATCATGGCGATCGTACATTTGTGCAAAGGCTTCATTTAAATCCTGATGTCCTGTATGAAAGAGATTCCATTTCCCAAAACCATGCTCACGCAAATCAATATCTTTGACTACACAGTAAGCCATAAAATTCGATGCTGAATATTCATAGTCGAGCTTTTTCTGCACAGTTTTAGAAAACTTTTCGATCCCAATCATTTTGGCGGCTCTTTGGGGATCAATATTGCAAATTATAGTTTTCCCTGTAAATTCTAGAGTTTGCTTGGTAACTAGATCGATCGCCTCCACCCCCATAACCGTGCGATCTACAACTTTGAACTTCTGCACTTCATGGTTAAGCAACACTTTTCCGCCGTGGGTTTCAATCACTTTCACAAGGGAGTTAATCACCTGCTCAAAATGCTGAGTTGGATAAAAAGCTCCTGCTTGATAGCCCCTAAATAAAGCCACCCAAGCATAGAAAGAAAGTTGATTAGGTGGTAGCAAAAAATCTGCCCATTGGGAAGCTAATAGAGTTTGAGCCGCTTGGGGTAGTTGAAATTTATTGAAGACATCTTGCAAAGTGCTATGCAGATATTGGACAGCACAAAATGCTTCCCCTGCATGTTTAATCAGTTCGATCGGATTCACAGGCGGAGATAGTCTTTTTACACCTTCTCAAGTTTTCTCAACTTCCTGTATAAAACGGCGGATGCAATCGCTTGCGCTGTGGTTGCCACAATCGCTATGTTCAGGAAATAGTTTTGATAATCGTTGAATTAGTTCTTCTGGTTCTGAGGGGATATCTAAGGCATAACCATCCATTCGCATATGGTCAAAGCCTTGGGGTTCATACCTCTCAAAAGTCACCTCTTGATCTAATCCTAATTTCTTAAGTACACGATTTACAGTTTGCCCTTCACCACAATCCCAAACGTAGTGAAATTGAGCATTAAAAGTATATTTCTTTGCCATCGTAAAGGTGTGTCCAAAACCGCCCGGATGCTCGTGGGCTTCAAGAATTTGCACTGTCTTTCCAGATTTTGCCATCAAAGCCCCAAAGACCAAGGCGGACAATCCACTGCCAATAATTAGATAATCTGGTTTCATATAGCTATCTCCTTAGAAATATTTAGGATAAAGTCTCAATCACTTCTGGCTCAGAAAAATATTTAATGTTTTTATTCTTGTAAATGCGATCGACTTAAATACTACTTACTACTAATTCCGTCTGTTGTTCTGCCACTCATTTCAGTGGTATGAATCCGATAGATGGCAATGATTTCCGATCGTCCCCAAGAGTCGATCCAAGTGCGATTGAGAGCCGGAGAAAGAGTTGGATTGTGCTCTTTAATCAAGTGCATAGCCTGATCAATTTCTGTCTGCTGGGTAAGAAGTTCAGCTTGACCGCTGATAATCACGCTACGCCAATGGGAAGGATTATTAATGTCTTCGGCTTGTAAACAGATTTCGTGATTTGCTTCGATGTCGTGGGTCTTCATGCCAAGGGTTGTAAATAGATAAATATCTTCATCTTTGAGATAGAACTGCATGGGCATTACATAGGGTTTTCCTTCATGGATAAAGCCAAGATGACCATATCCTATTTGTTGTAGGAATTCGTGTATTTCTTTCTTTCCCATTTCATCAATATCTAACATTATTATTCTCCTGTTAAAGGTTAAGTTGATATCTTGGCGATCGCTTAAAAGTCAATAAATATCCAATCACACAGTTCAGCGATCGCCACATCAGAAATTTGAGTTGGGTCACTTTCTAAGTAGAACTTAGCAAGGATTTCAACCTTGGATGATCTAGCGATCGCTTGATTTGAACCGTGGGAATGAAGCATTTATCCAGAACTACTTCGCTCCGACTTTGACCCCAGATGTAGATTTTGAATTTGAAGTTTCATTGATAGCTTTGCGTTGTAAATGGGCTTCCAGAAACCACAAGCGTTTGTCGATCACTCGCGAGATTTGGGTATAAATATCAGCCGTATCTGCGTCTCCCAATTCCTGCGTTTTTTCAATTCCATGGCGAGTTGATTTGCCATAAATAGCAAAGCGATCGGCTAAAGCGGTGACGTGATCCATACTATCTATGGCATCAAATTCATACTCTGGCAACTCTGAGTTTTTAGCCGCAGCTCTAGTAGTTCCTAGGGCATAACCCCCAAGAGAAGTAACTCGTTCCGCTACTATATCGATAAATTCTTCTAGCTCCACTGACATCTCATCAAATAACAGATGAAGTTGATAGAAGTCTTTGCCTTTAACATTCCAGTGAGCCTGTTTGACTTGAGTTTTAAGGTCTAGGGTAGATGCTAAAGTTTTATTGAGCAGAGCGATCGCATTAGTGCGAATTGGTTCAGCTATATCTAGGCGAGTTGAGAAATGAGTTGTGGGATTAGGCATGAATTTATTCCTAAGGTTGATTTTGAGATAAGCTGTTATGCTTTTAAACTGGGGATTTCAGAAGCTGAAACCCTTGTCAAGCTTAGATAGCTTTATAAATTTAAGTGGTGAACAGCTTAGTAATTAGGATTCCGTTTCTTGATTGCAGACTTGCCTGCTACTAATACTTTGATCTACGACAGTTTGATTTATGGAGTGAATTGAATGAATACGCTACAAATTGTCATCAAAATTCTCAAAAGCTTCCTGAGCATCAGGCAATCTAAGTTGAAGGGTTAATTAGTACTTCTAGACCACCTGTTTTGCCCCTTTTTTCCTTCTTCCTGATCCCGAACTCACGTTATTTATTTTATTAAGGAAAACATCTCCTCTGGTATTGATTGGAAGATAATAGTATTGTGTTAGGCGATCGATCGCCTTCTCTCTTAATCAGAAGTTTCCTTTCAGAAGTTTCCTTATAGGCTGCATCTACCTTCTATTATTAGCTATAGATAATTAAATAACAGGTTTATACCTATGTTACTGCTGCTATTTTACGTAGGGGACGATCGTTATGCTCTAGAAAGTAACCGGGTAGTCCAAATACTTCCAAATCTAACTCTAAAGAAGGTCTATCACGCCCCAAACTATGTTTCGGGATTATTTAACTACCGGGGGCAAATTATTCCCGTAGTGGATATCAGCTACCTCCTGCGCGATCAAGCCAGCCCCGATCTCCTCAGTACGCGGATTATTCTAGTTAAGAACCAGGTTTCTGCACCAATTACGTCTAATAGCCCCTCTACAACTACCTCTTCTTCCCTTCTGGGGTTACGGGCAGAACGAGTGACAACAACTTTAGACTTGCCAAAAACAGCCCTCAAAGACAGGGGAATGAAGGTAGAGGCCTCTCCCTATTTGGGTAAAATAATTTTAGATGACCAAGGGATAATTCAGCTAATCTGCCCAGAATATCTCTTATCAGAAGTAGAGGTGTTGGCATCGCCTGCCCCTAGTATCCCCTTACTCTCAGGAGCTGATGAATAACCAACTGCAAAATAATTATGCCCTAGCTATTGAAACCTTGCTGAGACAATCGATCGGGTTAGAAGCTAATTCCATTGGTTCGAGGGTAATTGCTGGGGCTGTGGATCAGCGCCGGATAAGGCTGGGGCTAACGGATCTCCAAGCCTACTATACCTATCTCCAGACAAATTTATTCGAGTTAGAGGAATTAACTGAAGCAGTTGTGGTTCCAGAAACTTGGTTTTTTCGTGACCGGGAACCTTTTAATTATCTAGGAAAGCACCTAAAGACAGAATGGCTGACCGCTCCCTATACCAAAATATTTAATATTCTTAGTGCCCCCTGTGCTACGGGAGAGGAGCCGTACTCCATCGCTATTACTCTCCTAGAAGCAGGGCTAGCTACGACAAGTTTCCGGATTGAAGCCCTAGATATTAGTAAAGCTGCTTTGGCGAAAGCCCGGAAAGCTATCTACAGCCACAACTCCTTTCGAGGAGAAGATAATAGTTTTCGTGACCACTACTTTCAACTCACCCCCGGAGGTTACCAACTATCCGAGGCGATCGCCACCACAGTTAACTTTCGGCAGGGCAATCTTCTAGACATGGGACTTTCCAGCCATCAGGAATTCTATGATGTGATCTTTTGTCGAAATGTATTGATCTACTTTGATGCGATCGCTAGAGCTAGGACGATCGAATATCTCCACTACCTCCTCAAACCCAAGGGATTGCTATTTGTGGGACACTCAGAAACTGGCTCGATCTCCACCTGCTCCAAATTCACCCCTATTCGGCATCCCCTAGCCTTTGCCTACCAGAAAGTGAGCAGAGCTAACCCTCTAGAGCCTCCTCTCTACCTACCGCCACCTCCTAAAATCACCACCCACCATCCTCCGTTACTGCCCAAAACGAGCAAAAAAAATGTTGGACTAGATTCCCAATTAAAACCAATATTAGAACCAATATTAGAACCCATAAAAAATAATCTCAAAAGTGTTTTAATAAAGGCTAGAGATTTAGCAGATCAAGGGCATTTAGAGGCAGCAATTAGCTTATGTGAAACCTATCTCCAGCAAAACCGGACTAGTGCCGAAGCTCACCATTTATTAGGGGAGTTACATCAAGCTCAAGGATATCTAGAGCAAGCAGAGTTAAATTTTGAAAAAGCTATTTATCTTAACCCTCATTTAGAAGAAGCTCTGGTACACTTAGCACTAATTAAAGAGCAGCAGGGCGATCGAACTCGTGCTGCTGTGATTTGGCAGCGAGTGCAACGGTTACAAAAATAGCCAAGATTTTATCCCATAAGTAAAAAATGACAGAGTAAAAATAATAAAAGAGATAAACATACTATGAAACAAGGATTGAAAATAGATCAATTAGTCCCCTTAGGTTTTGGAATTATTGTTATTGTTACAGTAGTTACTGGTTTGATATCTAAATCAACTACTGATGTTTTAGTAGAGTCAATTGAATTAGTATCCCGTACTAATAAAGTTCAAACTGACCTTCAAGAGTTAGAAACAATTATCCTAAATACCGAAAGTGCTACCCGGGCTTATCTATATTCTAGTAGAGAAGATTACCTTGATCCTGTAAATAATGCAGAGGCAGAGATCAAGAAAGTAACTGGAGTATTAGAAAAAACAATTACCGATCCTCAACAGATTAAAAAGTTCTCCGAACTTGGACCAGTAATTCAGGAAAGACTAGTTAATCTCAACACTGCGAGACAACTCAAGAAAGCTAATAAGGAGAAGGAAGTGCGAGATTTATTCCTATCTGCTAGAAATAAGGAGGTTACTACTGATTTAAAACGAAGATTACTTGAACTAGTTAATGGAGAAGAGCAGGTTTTAGTGAAAAGATCACAAAGTTCTGCCCAAGCCCAAGTTTTCTTTAACTATATAAGTTTAGGTAGTATTTTTATAATAATAGTGGTGTCTATTATTGTATCTACTGTAATTGCGAGTATTCTCCGCCGCTCCCTAGGAGAAGCTGTGAAAGCGGCAGAACAAGTTTCTACAGGAGATCTAACCACGCAAATAGAAGCTAATACTAATGATGATATTGGTAAATTATTTGCTGCTCTCAAAAAGATGGTGCAAAATCTCAATTCTCTCATTCGTCAAGTGCAACATTCAGGGATTCAAGTTACTACTTCTTCTACTCAGATAGCGGCTTCTGGAAAGCAATTGGAGGCAACTATGACGGAGCAGGTTGCTTCTACTAATGAGGTGGTAGCTACTACTAGGGAAATTGCGGCAACTACCAATGAATTAGTAAAAACTATGATGATTGTAGTAGAGATGGTAGAGGTCAGTAACAAAGCAGCGGGTGGTGGACAAAAAGACCTAGAAAGGATGGAAACTACTATGCGACAGTTGGCAGTAGCTACAGACTCTATTTCTACTAAGTTGGGGATTATTAGTGACAAAGCTAATAATATTAATGGGGTGGTGGCTACTATTACTAAGGTAGCTGATCAGACAAATTTATTATCTTTGAATGCGGCGATCGAAGCCGAGAAAGCTGGGGAGTATGGTTTGGGTTTTGCGGTAGTGGCGAGAGAAATTAGAAGATTAGCTGATCAAGCTGCCATAGCTACCCTAGATATTGAACAAATGGTGAAGGAGATGCAAGCGGCAGTTTCTACGGGAGTCATGGAAATGGATAAATTTAGCCGGGAAGTAGAGCAGGGGGTAGGAGATGTGCAGAAAACCAGCAATCAATTAACCGTTATTATTGAACAAGTTCAGGCTCTAAGTCCCCAATTCAGTTTTGTGAATCAAGGTATGGAGGCGCAAGCTCAGGGAACCCAGCAGATCAGTGAGGCAATGCGGCAACTTAGTGAATCTTCTACCCAGACTGCTAGTGCTTTGCGAGAAACTAATAGCGCGATCGAGCAACTCAACGAGGCTGCCCAAAATCTACGCCGGGAAGTGGCAGGTTTTAAAGTCCGAGAGGCTTAAATCTAAATCTAAATCTAAATCTCAACCTACGATCCCCGACTAAATCTCAACCCATCAACCCATCAATCCATCAATCCATCAACTCAACAAATCAACAAATCAAGATGAAAAGTATGAGTTCCCCTTCCTTGGATCAGCCTAATCTTGAACGCTGCTGGCATACCATCGGTATTAATGGCGATCGCTCTTGCCCCCAACTAACTACCGTAATTCACTGCCGCAATTGCCCTGTCTATTCTCAGGGTGGTCGGGAATTGCTCGATCGTCAACCACCCCCCGGCTATCAGCAAGAATGGACTCACCTCCTAGCCGAAACAACGGAAAACCCTACGGTTTCTCCTAACAGCCGTGAAGTACAGGAAACTAGGGCGATTAGTTTAGCTACTCTCCCTCAAGAAACTGCCATTACTGCTATTACTAAGGAGAATTTATTTAGCGTTGGGTCGCAACATCGCCACCAAGATACTACCAAGCCCCTAGGACAGGATATTTTATCCGTAGTAATTTTCCGCTTGCAGAAGGAATGGGTCGCCCTCCCAGCAAATCTTTTTCAGGAAGTAACAGAACTTAGCGTAGTGCATACCTTGCCCCACCGAAGTAATGAAATTTTCTTGGGGTTAGTGAGTATTCGGGGAGAAATCCAACTCTGTGTATCCTTAAATCATCTCCTCGGCTTAGAAGATAGCCAGCCGCTCCAGCAAACTGTTAATCCCCTAGTTTATCAACGTCTAGTGGTGATGGAACGGGAGGGGAACCGTTGGGTATTTCCCGTGGATGAGGTCTACGGTGTACAGCGTTTCTCTGCTCACCATCTCCGCCCTGCTCCAGTGGTGATCTCCAAGGCAGCTAACACTTACACCCAAGGAGTTTTAGAGTGGCAAGCTACCCATGTTAACTATTTAGATGAGGAGCTATTATTTAATACCCTAAATCGGCGGGTACTGTAACTATGAGCGGACAGGATCTTAGTAATTTTTCCATGTTTGACTTATTTCGCATGGAAGTAGAAACCCAAACTGCCATTTTGAATAGCGGGCTTCTTGCCCTAGAAACTAATATTGATGTGGTGGAAAACTTGGCGGCTCTGATGCGTGCTGCCCACTCCATCAAAGGAGCTGCCCGGATTGTGCAGGTAGATGCGGCAGTTCAAGTTGCCAATGTCATGGAGGATTGTTTTGTGGCTGCCCAGCAGGGGAAGGTTACCCTTGGCTCAGAACAGATCGATACTCTCCTACAGGGGGTAGACCAACTCCTCCAAATTACCCAAATTCCTGCCCTAGAACTGGAGCAAGGATTAATTCCCCTAGATACGATGGTAGTAGTGGCAGCGATCGCTCGTATTTTGAGTAGCCCCGGGGGTAGTCCTCACCTCCCTACTTTTTCCGCTACTACAACTCTACCCCTGTCCCCAGTAAATACTGTAGCTACAGTAAATACCTTAGATAAACTAGATAAACTAGATACCTTAGATAAACTAGACACCTTAGATAAACTAGATACTGCTATCCCCACTGCCCTAGATTTACTAGCAGCCCCAAAGACTAGCTACTCTAGCTCTACCTCAGATCGCATGATCAGAGTCAGGGCAGATAACCTCAATCGCCTCATGGGATTGGCAGGGGAAACTTTAGTAGAAGCTAACTGGTTACAGCCCTTTGCCGATTCTCTTCTCAAACTCAAAAACCAGCAAAATGAGTTAGATTCCCTCTTAAATAAGTTGCAGACTTCCCTAGCGGGGGAGGAACTGGATCCTAAGAAACTCGAATACCTTAAAGTAGCTAAGAACAAGGCTGAGGAATGCCACGAATTTTTGCTCGATCGCCTAAGTGAAGTAGAGGTATTTGCCCGCCGTTCTTCTAATCTTGCCGATCGCCTCTACCGAGAAGTAGTTGCTAGTCACATGGCTCCCCTTGCTGATAGTGTGCAAGGATTTCCCCGGATGATGCGAGATATTGCTCGCCAACTGGGCAAACAAGTCCGCCTAGAGATTATGGGAAAATCTACAGAAGTAGACCGGGATATCTTAGAGAAGCTAGAAGCTCCCCTGACCCATCTCCTCCGCAATGCGATCGATCATGGCATTGAAACCCCCTCAGAACGCATAGCCGCAGGTAAACCCCCCGAAGGAACAGTGAAGATTGAAGCGATCCATCGAGCCGGGATGCTCTTGATTACTATCATTGATGATGGGCGGGGAGTTGACCTAGAGGAGCTACGTCAAAAAGTCATCACGCAGCAATTGGCGACCCCAGTTATGGCGGCTCAACTCAATGAAGTAGAACTCTTGGAATTTCTATTTCTTCCCGGATTTTCTACCGCTAAAACAGTAACAGAGATTTCTGGGCGGGGGGTGGGTCTAGATGTGGCTCAAAGCATGGTGCAGCAGGTAGGGGGAACTCTGCGAGCAGTATCCTATCTGGGGCGGGGCATGAGCTTTCAACTCCAGTTACCCTTGACTCTCTCCGTAATGCGGGCCCTCTTGGTAGAAATTGCGGGGGAACCCTACGCTTTCCCTCTAACCCGGATTGATCAGGTAGTCCAGCTAACTAGAGCAGAAATTAATATGGTGGAAAATCGTCAATACTTCACCGATAGTTCCACCACCAACCTCTCTGATCATAATTCCGCCTCTAACCTTGATCACAAGGAAAAGCATATTGGGTTGATCTCGGCGGCTCAAGTTCTAGAGCTGCCCCCCTCTGGGTCGGACTCAGAACTGATCTCGGTGATTGTAGTGAGTGAGGCTTCGGGGAAGAAACTACGGAAACAGCCTAGTTATTATGGTTTGGTGGTCGATCGCTTCCTCGGAGAGCGCAAATTAGTTGTCCGCCCCCTAGATCCTCGCCTTGGTAAAGTCCGAGATATTAGTGCTGCGGCTTTGATGGATGATGGCTCTCCAGTCTTGATTGTGGATGTAGAGGATATGGTGCGATCGATCGCTACCCTCCTTGCCAGTGGACAGTTAAATAAAGTTAGCGATTACGGCAACCGTAGCTGCGATCGTGGGGATAAAACCCTAACTAAAACTAGCCGCAAAATTTTAGTTGTGGATGATTCTATTACAGTCCGGGAAATGGAGCGCAAAATCTTGGAAAATAGAGGATACAAAGTAGAAGTAGCAGTAAATGGGATTGATGGTTGGAATGCTGTACGAACAGGAAACTATGATCTGATAGTGACAGATATTGATATGCCTCGGATGAATGGTATCGAACTAGTAAATCAAATCAAAGGTAATCCCAACCTGAAATCTCTCCCCGTGATCATCGTCTCCTATAAAGATAGAGATGAAGATCGCTTCCGGGGCATGGAAGCTGGAGCTAACTATTATTTAACGAAAAGTAGTTTCCATGACGATACTCTACTCCAAGCTGTAATTGATCTAATTGGAGAGCCTTAGCCTGTGAGAATTGCGATCGCCAATGATTTACCCATAGCAGTAGAAGCTATGCGCCGGGTCTTAATAACTGTCCCTAGCTACGAACTAGCTTGGGTTGCCACCGATGGCCTAGAAGCTGTGACTAAATGCGCGGTAGATACTCCAGATTTGATTTTGATGGATTTGATCATGCCCAACCTAGACGGGGTGGAAACCACAAAACAAATTATGAGTTCTTCCCCCTGTGCCATTCTCATGGTGACAGCTAGTGTCAATGGGAACGCCTCTAAGGTATTTGCAGCCATGGGTTATGGGGCTTTAGATGCGGTGAATACTCCTATACTGGGTCTTACGGGACAATCTACTGGAGGATTAAGTTTATTAGCAAAAATTGCCACGATCGCCAAACTAATCGGTAAATCAGACCGAAAAAATCCCCTAGGTTATCCTCCTGCCATCGACCCTTGGCCCAGAAATCCCACCACCCTGCCCCCCTTAATTGCTATTGGGGCTTCTGCCGGAGGCCCTCAAGCTCTAGTCACTCTCCTAGGAGGTTTTCCCCCAGACCTCAAGGCGGCAGTGGTGATCGTGCAACATATGGATGCTCAATTTGCCCCTAATCTGGCCACTTGGCTAAATCAACAATCTCCCTTACCTGTAAGTATAGCCATGGGGGGGAATCGCCTAGAAATGGGGAAAGTATTATTAGCTGGAACTAATGATCACCTGGTCTTAGGAGCAGATTTGGCTCTCCACTATACTACCCATCCTGAAGATTATGTTTATCGCCCTTCCGTAGATGTGTTGTTTGATAGCCTAGTAAAAAATTGGTTGGGTAAAGGAGTTGGAGTTCTCCTCACCGGCATGGGACGAGACGGGGCTAAGGGGCTTTTAGCTCTGCGATCGGCGGGTTGGCCCACGATCGCCCAAGATCAGGCAACTTCTGTAGTCTATGGGATGCCCAAGGTGGCTGCCGAAATTGGCGCTGCTACCCAGATTTTACCCCTACCCTCGATCGCTGCTGCCTGTGTGAGGTTGCTCCGTAATGCTGAAGCAAATCCGTAAAAACCCTTATCAAATCTCGGAAATTAGCCTATGTCTAACTCTACAAATAGCCCAGAAAATGCAGAGCTAGCCAAGCCCTCTATCTATCCAGTACGAGTCTTGCTCATTGACGATCAGCCAATCATTGGGGAAGCTGTACGCCGTCTATTAGCCATGGAGTTAGATATTAGTTTTCATTATTGCGCTAACCCCGCTTTAGTAATGGCGATGATTAAAGATATCCAACCTACGGTGATCCTTTTGGATTTAGTCATGCCAGACATTGATGGGTTAATTTTGGCAAAGTTTTTACGAGCTAATGAATTGACTAATGAAATCCCCCTGATTATGCTGTCCACCAAGGAAGAACCCCAACTTAAGGCTGAAGCTTTTAACCTAGGGGCTAATGATTATCTAGTTAAGCTGCCAGATAAATTAGAATTTGTTGCTAGAATTCGTTACCATTCCAAGGCTTACAACAATCTGCAAGAACTCAAAAAAACTACAGCGAAGGCGCAATTTCAGACGAAACAACTAGAGGAAGCTCTCCAAGAATTGCAAAGGGCGCAATCTCAGATGATCCAGACAGAGAAAATGTCGAGTTTGGGGCAGTTGGTCGCTGGAGTAGCCCACGAAATTAATAATCCGGTAAGTTTTATCCACGGCAATCTGATGTATCTGGAACAGTATGTAGGAGACGTGCTAAGGATGATTAATCTCTACGAAAAGCGACACCCTAGTGATGATCCCGAAGTCAAGGCTCTAGCTAGGGAAATTGACTTGGAATTTCTCACGGGGGATATACCCAAGATGTTGATGTCGATGAAGACTGGCACCGATCGCATCCGAGATATCGTTTTATCTCTACGCAATTTTTCCCGGATGGATCAATCAGAATTTAAGGAGGTAGATATCCATGAGGGCCTAGAAAGTACTCTACTCATTTTGCAACACCGTCTCCATGCTAATGCTGATAGTCCAGAGATTGAAGTGATTAAGGAGTACGGGAATCTGCCGCTAGTGGAGTGTTCGGCGGGGCAGCTCAATCAGGTGTTTATGAATATTTTGGTGAATGCGATCGATGCGATCGAATCTAGTTACCTCTCCCCAGCAATTGTCGCCTCAAAATTGTTTAATTTCCAGTCTCTAGATAAACCCCAACAAATTACGATTAGAACTAGCCTAGTTGATGAGAAATGGGTACAAATTCTGATAGTTGATAATGGGATCGGGATGACGGAGGATATAAAACAATATATTTTTAATCCTTTTTTTACGACCAAGGCGATCGGCAAAGGCACAGGCATGGGGCTATCTATCAGTTATCAAATTGTCACTGAGAAACATAATGGCAAATTAGAATGTATATCTGAACTCTATGAGGGGGCTAAATTTATTATTAATATCCCCACCCGCCATGAAATCTTGATCGGATAGTAAGTCTAGATACAGCACTTCGCAGCTTGGTGAGGTACAGACTTGATCCTCAAGTCCCCCTTTGCAAGGGGGATTCAGGGGGTTTTTCCGGCTGCATTTCAATGAAAAGTGCTGTATCTGGCGCTTGATCCCCCCTAACCCCCCTTAAGAAAGGGGGGAAAAGAAATTCCCCGAACTCACATTATTTAAGGCTATATTCTTAGACTATGATTACAATTTTCTGTCCCCAGTGTAATACTGAAGAAACCCTTAGCAGCGCATCCCCAGGTATGGCTCCACCCACAGGAGGTGATTATGATTGGGTAGAAAGTGATCATGATTATTCTTGTTCCCATTGCCAAAAAGTATTTCGAGTTAGACTCCGTACTAGCCTAGATGGTGGAGAGATTCTTTTATGCCTGTCTTCCCCCAAACCCCTAGACAGCCTATAGTTCAATACTGTTCACTTAAGAAAAGTCTGAGGTATTAAAAATGCCTGTATCTCCTGTAAACTCGTGAGATTAAATTCGCTTAAGAGCGTTAACTGAACCGTATTAGCCTATAGTTTGATAGACCCTTGCTAATGTCGAACTAGAGTGCAAGCGTGTCAAAAATGTCACGTAAAACCTGAGCAGAATGGATAAGCTGTTGTTGCTCCTTGTCATTGAGGGTAAGGTTGACGGTCTTAATTACCCCTTTTTCATTCACAACAGAGGGTAGGCTCAGACAAACATCACGAACGCCATAGAATCCATTCACTAAGGAGCTAACTGTGAGAATTCGCTCCTGCCCGTGCAAGATCGCTTTAACAATTTCCGTTGTGGCAAGTCCGATCGCATAGGAAGTTGAACCTTTGCGTTTGAGGACTTCATAACCAGCATTCTTAACCTGCTCAAAAATCTCATCAAGTGCGGCATTCTCTGCTGCTGGACTACCTTCGCGATCGTAGAGGGGCATTCCGGCAATATTTACCTTACTCCAAACTGGCACTTCACTATCACCATGTTCACCAATAATATGAGCATGAACACTATGGGGATCGAGACCCATTTTTTGCGCCAGCAGAGTCCGAAACCGAGCAGAGTCTAGCACCGTTCCAGAGCCAATTACTCTGGCAGCAGGAAACCCTGAAAGCTTCAACGTCACGTAGGTCATGATGTCTACAGGATTGCTAACGATTAACAAGGTCGCCTTAGGACAATATTTGACCACATCTGGAATCAAGTCTTTAAAGATAGCAACATTGCGGACAACTAAATCCAGTCGGCTCTCTCCCGGCTTTTGACTAGCTCCCGCCGTAATAATTACCAAGTCAGCATTCTGTCCAACATCGGCAACGCTGCCCGCTTTAATCTCAACCGGCTCCACAAAAGGGATGCCATGGGTTAAATCCATTACCTCTCCGGCAAGCCGCTCTGTATTAAGGTCTTGAAGAATCAATTGATCAAAGCAGTTTTGGATGATCATGGAGTAGGCGATCGCCATCCCCACCTGTCCTGCACCGATAATCACACCTTTGCGGGGACGGATGCTGAGTTTAGTTTCATTAGGAGTTTCAAAAGGAGTTTCAAGGTTAGGATTGGGCGTAAAGAGGGTTTCAAACATATTAATTAAGGTGAGTTTGGGTTAAGTATGGGGGAATGAGTTTAGTTTTAGATGTTCTTATCCTGAACTGATACCAAATCCGGTTATGAAAATAGTTCTATTTCTCAGTCCGCGCAGGTGGACTTTGCTCTTGTAGTCGCGGTTTTAACCGCCGGCTGTAAGGATAATAATAAACCCGGATTTGGTGTCAATTACCAAGATTGAAGTGCGCGGAGTTGGGGTGTTTTCTTTAATTGATGTTCCTGCATTCGTGTCAAAATATCATCTAGAATTGTTACGGCTTCGGTAACAAAGGCTCCCTTGTTGAGCATGACGCACTCAGCCCGCTCTGCCATGGCAGCATCAGTCATTTCTGCCCGGGAGGGGATTCCTTCTTTTACCAAACTCTCTAACACTTGAGTTGCCCAAATCACCGGAATATGCGCCGCTTCGCACAGCCAGAGAATTTCTTCTTGGATTTCTGCTAGTCGTTGATAACCGATTGCGATCGCCAGATCACCCCTAGCAATCATCACCGCAAAGGGCTGTTGTCCCGCCGCTTGCACAATTAATTCTGGTAAATTACTAACAGCTTGGGGCGTTTCAATCTTAGCCATAATCGAAATTTTGTGAGGTTTAGGCAACCTTGCAGCTAACTCTTTTTGAAGTAACTTAATATCCTCCGCAGTTTGCACAAAAGAATATCCCACGATATCCGCATGGGCAGCGACAAAATCTAAATCTTCTCGATCTTTATCCGTCAGGGGACTGAGTTGTAAATCTGTATCGGGGAAGTTAAGCCCCTTATCTGGGGAGAGTTTATTTCCCTTTAAGCTGGACTGGGTAATGCGGAGATGAACGCCCTTTTTAGTGATGGATTCAACTCTTGCGCCAATTCTGCCATCATCAATCCAGGCAGTTTCCCCCACTTGGAGGCGATCGAGCACTTCCGGCAAAGTACAACTTGCTTGGAAATCTTTTGGGTGGGACTTGGGAGACTCATGGGTTAAGACCAGACATTCTCCCTGAAAAATGCGATGTTTATGCTTCGGTTTAGCCACTTTGCCAAGGCGTGGTTTCGGCCCTCCCAAATCCATTAAAATTTTGCATTTACGTCCAGTTTCCTTCTCAGCTAAACGCACATTGCTAATCATCGCTTCCCAAATCTCAGCGTTATCATGGGCACAATTAATGCGGACACAGTTGCTACCCCTTTGGAGTAGGTCTTGGATAAAATCAACATCTTTGGCAGCTTCTGTTGGCAAGGTCACCATGATTCTGACTTGACGATCGGTAGCAGTTTGACCAAGTATCTCTTCGGCTTGTTGGTTCAGGAGGCGATCGCCCACGAGAAAAGCCTGAACCGCCGGACGATTGGGCAAAGTATCAAGATTGACCTGACAGATGGCCCCTAGGGTAGCTATTACTGCATCTAAACTGGGGATAACTCGTGCTTCTAGACGACCCAAGGATGATAGACCCCAAGGAATTAAGGCGGCTTGCAGTGGACGCAGATCGTGGCGGCGGAGGGCGAGGTAATGAGCAAGATTGAGTCCACTATTGAGAAATTGCTGGCGCTGAATGAGCGATCGCCACGGTTCAAAAATATCTTCTCCTTCTTTAGTTACTATTTGTCGCAGATTTTGCAAGGTTTCTAGCAACTCTTGGGGATTAGATAAATCTAAGGTAGAGTAGTCAAAATCATCTTCTTTTTGTTGGCGAAGCCTCTGGGCCAGAGAATCGTGTACTGGAATCAAAGTTGTCATTAAATAGCCTCTAAAATGATTCAGATATAGATGACTTTGTTACCCCGCTATTTTGAGAGATTATTGTTTGACTTACGGAATGAATTGATTGATTACGATACGAATCTTAATTAGAATAAATTCAGTAATTGAAGATGCAGAGCGATCGCTAATTTTAAAAGATTTAATTACTCATTTGTAGAGTGGGGAGACAATTAGATCACAGCTAGATCACAGCAAATCCAATAAATTGACGTTTTCAGGGAGAATGAGAGCATAACAGAATATTTGAGGCAGAGACTCCTTGATCGACTAATACTTGGGCGATCGTAGTTTCTGTTCCATTATATTCAATCCAGAATTTGCCATTCTTACCAAACTACGTAGAGAAGTTGATGGCGATCGTGTTCGGTATCATAAATAATTTCAGGCGTTGCTGAATTGAACTATGCTTTGCCGATCGCGATCGGAGTTAGGGAGCTAACAAACCGTGCCTCATCAAACTTCCTATCTAGAATCAGCAACGAAAGAAGTACTACAATCCAACTAATTTTTCTATAATTAAGCTGGCAAAAATTAGTCCAATCATGAGTTTTCCAGCTATACGGATTCCACTTTGATACATTTTCTGCTGCTGTCTGACTGTTAAGTTATTCCACTGTGAAGGCTGTACTTCCCACTTTTTCATAAAAAAACCTCGGTAAGTTGGAAACTCAGTGGCTTTAGCCCTGAGAGGAATACGCCTCGCGGGAATTTATTCCCCTTGCTCTTAAAATTGGGTGTAGCGACCGCCTTGGAACTACTAAATCCGGTGTGCTTTTGTATTGCACTTTCAACGGGACAGTTACCGCCTCGAACTTTTCACCCTGTACGCATCGCTACGATTTAGACATTGTGGTGTCTGACTCCATAAATGGATAATGTTAGCTTTGTCAAGGTTTTAAGAGCTTTTTAGACCTGCAACACTGTTCCAGTGACTTTAGAACTGTTTAATTGCAGATGACAGAGCGGTTGACTAGCACGCATCCCAAGGTGTCGTGACTCAAAAAACGTAGTCAGTTAAGACTTAGACTGGTCAGTACAGCTTGCTTGATTTCTCTTACAAGCTCAGTCCCTTTAGGGCTGAGTTACTGACAGTAGTTTCTCACCAAGTTAAAGGTTATAGGAATTGGGGGTGTGGGGCAAAGCCCAACGAAAGGTTTCTACTCCTTCACCCTGCTCAGACATTTGTATTTTTAAAGGAGTCCTAAACTTCTTCTTTGGAGAGTGCTTGTTCATTTTGCTCGCCAGTGCGAATACGGACTACTCTACTAATTGGCAGCACAAACACCTTGCCATCTCCAATCTTGCCAGAGTGGGCAGTTTTGACAATAGTATCGACCACAGAATCAGTAAGATCGCTGGTGACAACTAATTCAATTTTTACCTTGGGCAAAAAATCAACTGAGAAAGGTTGACGATCGAAACCTTGAAGTCCAAGGAAAGCTAAAGGACGACCTTTTTGGCGACCAAATCCTTTTGCCCCGGTAACAGTTGCACCCTGAACACCAATTTTGACTAAAGCGTCTTTAACTTCATCAAGTTTAGCAGGTTGAATAATGGCAATTATTAAGTCCATAGGTATTTAGATTAGAGTTCCTAGTAATTAAGTTGGATAGATTTGGACATTGTACGAAGTTATCGATCGCAGTATCTTAGGGGATTTTAGCATACTGACGAGAACGAGTCTTTGCGTTCAAATAATCTCCTTGCAAACAGCTAAATTCTTAGCGTATATTACTACAATTTATCTCGAAGAGGATGGCTAGTATCAGCAGGTAATAAAATGGGCTTACCATTGATAAATCCCTGCAAAAAGATGTAAGCAAATCCAATGATAAAGAATATCGCCCCACCACCAATGGCAATTTGGGCATTTTTCGCTGAGTCACCACCAGATGTAAAACCAAAATAGAAGACCGCTATTAGCATCGAGAAATTTAGGATAGCCCCACACACAGGAATCACAATTGTTATAATCGGATTAGTTTTCCCTTCATCCAACAAATGATCAAGGGTTGCCACTAGGGTGACTAAGCAAGTAAGTCCGTAGAAAAC
>Ga0105048_10007171_pt1 | contig 17924 bp, 10 predicted proteins | sample MAT05_FD_78382 | JGI IMG/M metagenome (GOLD analysis project Ga0105048, IMG submission 78382) | Freshwater microbial communities from Lake Fryxell liftoff mats and glacier meltwater in Antarctica - MAT-05 | ecosystem: Environmental > Aquatic > Freshwater > Ice > Liftoff microbial mat | place...
TCGCGAATCGCCTGGCACATCCGCAGCCCCGCGTTGGTCCGCGCCAGCCGCACCGGCTCACTCCGCCGCTGAATATAAATCAGTTCTTCCTTCTTCGCCAGCGAGATCACCATCGGCGGTTTGACATCGAGTGACTCAAACGCCTCGAGCGCCGCGTGCAGTTGCCCCAGCCCGCCGTCTATCAGCACCACGTCAGGATACAACTCCTGCCCCGCGCCCGCATCGCGATACCGCCTGCTTATCACCTCACGGATCGACATGTAGTCGTCGTTGCCCGCGCCCTTGATCTTGTACCGCCGGTACTCATCCTTGAAGGGCCGCCCGTCCACAAAACTCACCTTGCTCGCCACCGTCTCACTCCCCATCAGGTGCGCGATATCAAACCCCTCAACGCACCGCACCGGCGTCTCAAGTTCCAGCGTCTTCTGGAGTGACCGGCACCCCTTTACCGGATCGATATACGCTATCTCCGTCTCGGGCTGAAACCCGTCGCTCCGGTTTGCCCGCTCGTCAAGTTTCTCAATGGCGATGATCTGGTCGCGCACCGCCGCAGCCTTCTCAAACTGCAACTCCTTGCTCAACACTTCCATCTGCTGCCGCATCTCCCGCAGCATCGAACTCCGCTTGGACGAGATAAACCGCACGAACCGCTCGATATCGTCGCCATACGCCCCCTTCGTCACACGGTCGGCGCACGGCGCGGTGCACTGATTGATCGCCGCCAGCAGGCACGGCCGAAACACCCTGTTCTTCGGATCATTCTCGACAATATCCAGTGAGCACGTGCGGAACTTAAACGCCCGCTGCAGCAGCGACACCGCCTCGCGCAGCGCCCCAGCGTTAGTAAACGGCCCGAACACCTTCGCGCCCGTCAGCAACTTTGTCAGTTCCACATCGCCGCCCCCCGTCGGGTTGCGCGTCACAAACACCCGCGGAAAATCCTCCCGCAGCGTGATCACCAGATATGGAAACGACTTGTCATCCGTCAGCCGCACATTGAACCGCGGCTTGATGTCCTTGATGAGCCGGTTCTCAGTCAGCAGCGCCTCCCACTCACCCTCGCACTCGATCACGTCAAAGTCCACCACCCGCTCCAGCATCGGCTGCTTCTTAAAGCCCAAATCAGCCGACGGCACAAAGTACGACGCCACCCGATCCGGCAGCCGCGCCGCCTTGCCGATATAAATCACCACGTCCTTGGCGTCCTTCATCAGATACACACCCGCCACCGACGGAAGCACGCGAGCTTTCGCCAGCAGCGCGTTCAACCGCTCCTCGCGCGAAGTGGCAGGCACAGATGGTCGGATTGGTTCGTCAGCCGAGTCAGGCACTTCCGCAAGTTTAGTGCGCGGGCCGTCACCTGGCCCGCGCCCCCAAGCCAAGGCAGCACGACGGGTCCACCCAACGTCATCTCGCGGTTATCGCGCCGCGTGCTGCAGCGCCACTAGCGAATACGCCGTGATCAGGATCGGGTTGTTCTCCATCCACCGCTCGTTGACGCTCTTGAACGAACCATCGGCGTTCTGGAGTTTCTCCATGGCGTCAATCAGGTCGTTCTGCCAGTCGCGATCCGTCTCCTTGCCCGCGCTATCGATCGTCTTCAGCGTCGCCTTCCCCGTAGCATCAAGTGCCCGCGCGAACGTCACATAGAAATAGTATCGCCCATCCTGCCCCACACCCGGGTTCTCATCCACGCTGTAGTTCTTGCTGATCCACTCCATCGCCGTTGTCACCCGCGGATCAGTCGGGCTCAGCCCCGCATACAGATACGACTTGAATCCCGCATACGTCATCGAGCCATACGCCCGCAGCCGCGAAGCCTTCTCGCCATTGTCGAGCGTTTCCTCAAAGGCCCCGGCAAACGACTGTCCGAGCCCCGCCGCCTGACCATTCTCGCCGGTCGCATAAATGAACCCGCCCTGCTGCGACCCCGCCGCGTATGGCTGATCATTCGTCTTGCCGTTCATCTGACACCGCGCCATGAACTTGATTGCCCGCTTCACCGCCGGATCATCCTTCGGCACGCCCGTGTCCTGCAGCGCCTGCAGCATGAACTGCGTGTTCGACATATCCGGTCGGCCGTGCTTGCCATACCCCACGCCGCCGTAAAACGGATGGTTCTCCGGCACCGGAAACAGCGGCTCGGCCTTGCTCGCGGCCGTCTCTGACGCCCCCCACTGGCTCTTCTTAAGAAACTCCTGCCCCGCCTTGATCGCCTCTTTTGCCTCGGGCGTGTTCACGCGCGCCAGCGCCGAAAGACAGATCGACGTGTTGTACGACGGCAGCATGCCGTCATAGATCCCGCCATCGGGCTGCCGAAGCGAAAGCATGTACGCCACTCCCCGGTCCGCCGCGGCCTGCTGTTCGGCCGTCAGCTTGGGCTGCATGAGCATTCCGTTGAGAATCAATCCCGTGATGGCCGGATACTGCGGCTGCTGGCTCTCCTTGGGCGGCACCGCAAACCCCCCGCTCGCCTTGTCCTGCTGCGCAAGCAGGTACGTTATCGCCTTGGCAATGACCACCTCGGCCTTCTTCTGGTGGGCCTCATCAATCGCCAGGCTGGGCGCAACAATCGCAAACGAAGCGGTCAGTGAAACGGTCGACGCAGCAAAGCGCATGGATCAACTCCGTTGGTAGAAACTATCGGCTCTGAAACTGTAGACCCCCTCGGCCGATTCGTGCCACCAACCTCCAAGCCATGCCAAGCCTTGAACCTCCTTTAACGCGCCCGGTCTTTCGATCCCGACATCACTTCCGCTACCAAAACCGCCGCGCCGACCACCGCAGCCGTCTCAACCCGCAGAATGTGCGGTCCCAGCGACACGCGCGCCGCTCCACCCCCATCGAGGGCCGCCAGTTCTTCACTCGTCAACCCGCCCTCCGGCCCCACCACCAGCGCCACCTCATCTGCGCCCCCGCGAACCGCCGCCCCGAGCGCCGCATCCACGCCCCCGCCCCCAGCATCGGCCACCATCACCGTTCCCTTCGGGCCCGCCGAAATCACCCCGGCGATCGTCATGGGCGCCTCATGAATCACCAGCTCAAACGCCCGCCCGCACTGCTTGGCCGACTCCGCCGCCACCCGCCGCAGCCGATCGATCTTTGCCTCCCGCGGCGTCACCACCCCGCGACTCGTCTCCAGCATTCCCCACGAGTGCGCACCCACCTGCGCCAACTGCTCGATCATTCCCGCCAATCGATCGCCTTTGGGCGCAGCGCTCCAAACGCTCACCCGCGGCCGCATCGGCTTCGCCACCTCCACCGCCACGACCCGAACCCGTAGCACGGCGCCCCTCCCGCCCCGGCCCCCGCCTTCGTTCTCAACTACGCCGGACGCGATCATCCCCCGACCATCCAGCAACTCAACACCGTCCCCCGCCACAAGTCTCTTAACCGCCAAGGCGTGCCGCGCCTCGTCGCCGCCTATTTCCAGCATCTCCCCCGGCTTAGGGGGCGAGATGAGCCGTGCGTCAAGGTACACTCTGTGGATGGCCATAGTTGCGGATTATCGGCGGCTCCCAGACCATTCGTGTTGAGTTTGTCCGCTTCCGAGGCGATTATCCTCCCGTTCTTCCCACGCTTCGCCAACGACTCCCTTGCCATGAGCCGATTTTGAACCCGTTGATCTGAGCCGGTCGGCCCCACCGGCCCGCCCCCCCGTCTCCCGCTCCCCCGCCCGCCGACGCAATGAGCGATCCCACCCGCCAACCCGATGTAGCGCCGCAGGTCGCAAGCCCGCGCGCAGCTGTCGAGGCTGGCACCGCTGACGACCCATCGCTCAACGAAGTCATTACCGATGTCCTTGATGCTGCTTGGGCCTCATCCTCCGATGCTGCCCCCACCGAGGCCACCACACAGGCCCCCACCGCCACCGCCACAAAAACACTTGCAGCAGAAATCGAACTTAACGATGCCGACTTCGCCAACCCCGACGACCCCGCCGCGGCATCGGGCCACGAGTCCGCAGCCTTCGAAGCCCTTGACCAAGCCGTCATCGATGCGCTCGACGGTGTCGCCCCCGCCGCGCCGCTCCTCGCGCCAGCCGGGTCCGTGACGACCGCACCTGAAGCGACCACCGACCTCGACTCTGGAGTCCAGGCCGCGCTCGATAGTGCTCAGGCCGCCGTTGACGACCTCGCCAACGAACTTGTTGCCGAGTCCGCCGCCAAGAGCCCCGTTCAACCGCCCGCTGGCACCGCCAAGGCCGCGCTGCCGGCGGTCCAGCCCGACGAAGCAGCCAGTGATGCGGCCGCCCCGGTGGCCGCCCGATTCGACGACATCGACGACGAGATCGAGCGCGAAGCCGCCCTCATCGATGATGACGAGTTCGCCTCACCCGAGCAGGTCACCAGCGAAACCGCTCGCGCTGCCGCGGCATCCGCCATCGCCAAGCCGCAAGCCGCAGAAACAGGCCCCCACGAGGCCGTCGCCAAGAGCGACACGCCCGCACCGGAATCGTCACCAGCACCCGCGCTGCACCCCGCCGCCGCCGTTGCCGCCGCCGCTTCCGCAACCCCGCCACCGGCCGCAGCCTCGCCCGCTCCCCCACCGGCATCCACGCCCGCCGTTGCGGCTGTGCACGCCCAACCCGAGCCCAAACCCCGCTCGGCCTTCAGCCCCCGCAAGCTCGCCGCCCTCATCGCGTTGCCGGTGCTCGTCCGGCTCGCCGCCATCTCCAAGCCCGTCCAGCACACCCTTGGGTGGATCGCGCTCGCAACGATGTTCAATGCTGGCGCGGTCTGGACACTCGTCCTTGTCGGCGGCAATGGCGAAGCCGCCGCCCACACCAGCGGCGCAGCCGACCTTCACGCACCAGCCGGCGGACACGCCCCGGCCTCACACGCTCCCAAAGCCGCCGATGCCCACGCCTCGGCCAAGGCCCCGGCCAAAGCCGGCCACGGCGCTCCGGCCAAGGACAGCCACGGCGCTCCAAAGAAAGACGCGCACGCCCCCGCCAAGCCGGCCAAGCCCGCCAAAAAAGCCGACGCCCACGGCGCTCCCAAGAAGGCCGCCGGCGGTCACTGATTTGCCTGACCCAATGCCGAGCACAACCATCGGCTCCGCGGCGCCAAAATGGCTCGCGCTGTGGACATGCCGAGCAGGCCGATGGGATCTCACACCGCCGCCAGCGACTTGCGATACGCCGCGATCGTTTCCTCAAGGCCCTTCTCAAACTCTGTGACCGGCACGTAGCCCAGCAGCCCCTTGGCAAGCGTGATATCCGCCAGCGAGTGCGGCACATCGCCCGCTCGCGCCGGCTCATGGCGCGGGTGCAGGTGCGTCATGCCGCACATCGACGCCAGCGCCGAGGCCAGTTGGTTCACCGTGATGGCCCGCCCCGATCCGATGTTCACAGCCTGACCATGCAGATCGGCCCGTGATACGCCCGCCAGCAGATTCGCCGCCACCGCGTTGGACACAAACGTAAAGTCGCGCGACGCCGCCCCGTCCCCGAAGATCACCGGCGGCCGGCTGCCAAGCATCGAACGCAGGAACGCTGGAATCACCGCCGCGTACGCCGAATCCGCCGGTTGACGCGGGCCAAATACATTGAAGTACCGCAGGCAGACCGCCGGCATTGCATAACTGCTCGACCACGCGCTCACCAGCGCCTCGCCCGCCGCCTTGCTGGCCGCATACGGCGAGAGCGACCGCACCGCCATGCCCTCGACCCGCGCCACGCCCAAAGCCCCCTCACCGCCATAGACCGACGACGACGACGCGAACACAAACTTGCGGACCTTGGCCGCCCGCGCCGCTTCCAGAACCGCCACCGTGCCGTCAATGTTCACCGCCACCGTTCGCAGCGGATCGGCCACCGACCGCGGCACCGAACCGATCGCCGCCAAGTGAATAACGATGTCGGCCCGGTCAATGGCCAACGACATGGCCGACCGATCTAAAATCGATCCGTGCACGAACCGGATCCGCTCAGGATCAAGGTCGATCAGGTCGGCAATATGCTGCGATGTCGAACTCGAAAGATCATCGATGACGGTCACGGCCGCACCCAGCGACATGATCGCATCGACGGTGTGCCCGCCGATGAACCCGGCGCCGCCGGTCACGCACACCCGCCGCCCCTCATAGGACGGACGCAAAGACGCAACAAGATCGGCAGGGAGCTTCATCGCCCGCAAGGATAGAACCGGCCAACGCGTCCCGTTCGACCACCGTCCGACGCACTCCGAACCGTCCATCCGCCATCAGCAACCCGCGAAGTACGCCCCGATGAAGTCCGCAAGATCGTCGGGGTTAATCTCACCGTCGCCGTTCATATCCGCCCGCGAGTCGAACACGCCGCTGAAATAGCTCCCGATGTAGTCAGCCAGATCGTCGGGGTTGAGCTGTAAATCGAAGTTGAAGTCGCCATTGCACCCGGGCGTAAGAACCGCCGGGTCGCTGATCACCTGACCGCAGGTGTTAACCACTCGGGCCCGGTAGTGTCCAAAGTCCGAGGCCACCACCGACGCGATTAAGAGCGCCGGCGTGGTCGACCCTTGAATACGCCCATTGTCACTGAGCGAAACGCCGTCGAGTTCCCAGGCAAAGGTTTCGCCCGGCAGGCCAGTGGTCTGCACCTCGAACGTCGACTCGCCGCCCACCCGCGCCCGCTGATCCTGCGGGTGGTTGGTGATCTGAGGTACCGGTGCGATCTGCAGTTCGGCCGGCACCGAGTTCAGCCAGCTCTCGCTCGCCGCCCACTGCGACACCGGCCCGGGAAGCTCGACGGCGCCGAATATCTGCGGCACATACCCCCAGCCCGCCGTGCGGGCCATGAGCGATCGGATCTGCTCGGCCGTCAGTGGCGTTCCTTCCGGAACTCCAAACTCGCGCGGCACATCGATATCTGAGATCTGCCCCCACGTCTCATGACCCGGGTTGAGAAAGTCGGCCAGGAAGTGCGGGTTCTCAACGCGAAACCAACTACTGCTGGGCAGGCGGGTCGCCTGGATGTAGGCCCCCGCCACGTTGTGAACGACATCGCACGGCATCGGTTCAACGATGAACTTGATATTCGGATTACTCTGCCGCTTGCTCGTAATCCAGGCGTGCTGCTTCCAGCCCGCCAGCAGCGAGAAGGTATCAAGGCCGATCACCGTGGCATTCACCGCCACCGCCCCCGCCAGTTCGGCATTTGCCGTGGCGATATGGCTGGGGTTAGCCGGGTCAAAACGCACGCTCGTGGGCGTGTCCCAGGTCGTCATCACCTGCGCCGCACGCCCCCACCACAGCCCAAGCTCGCGGCTCGGCGAGGCAAACCCAGCCAGCACGCCCTGCGATGCGACACATTGAGGCATCGTTGCCCATTCACTTGTGAACTGGTACGGGAAGTTGTTGCCCGGGTTGTTCATGTACACGCCGGTCGGACACCAGAGCGTGAAGCGATCCCAGCCCAGTGAGTTGAACCAGCCAAGCTGCGCAATCCGCGGCCCCCACCCAAACACGTCGGGGCGAAAATACGGATCGGCAAAGCCGCGCGGGTTGCCCGGCACCGCCAGCTCGGGATGCGCCAGCGGCACGCCCAGCACCGGACGGGCATCGCGGTTGTACTTCACCGCGCCGAAAAGGCAGCGGAAGAAGTCGCGATAGGGCTTGAGCGTTTGCAGCCACGCTTGGGGCCGAGGGTCCGAGGCGTTGCGCAAGAAGCGAACGCTCATCGTGTACACCCGCCGGGCGTTGGGCGCAAGCTCTCCGGGACCGGAGTACAGCACCTGATCCGGATCGACGTTGTAGGTCGGGTTCAGGTCGTAGCGAACCATCCAGCTCCGGCCGTTCTGGAGCGCATTGCCGCCCGGGCTCTCGATCCTCACAAACGTGTTGTGCTTGTACTGGGTCAGCGGGAAGTTCAGACTCACCCCCATCGTGTATTGACTGTCATCGAGGATCGCCACCGGCGAGTACATCGAGCCCGGATAGACCAGCCCGCCATCAAAGAAGTTTTGCCCGCGATTGTCGAGTGTCGTGACCTTGCCCTCGACGTAGAAGTCGCGCGATTGGATCACGTTGGGCATCCGAATGCCCGGCATCTGGATCGTTCCCAAAGACCGGTGCACGGAGCCCGTGTTGTGAAAGTCGAAGACGATGTCAAAGCCGTCTGGATGGGGCACGATTGACCGCGTCGGCGGAAGACTCTCAAACACCGGCAGATACGCCGGCGTCCAAACGGGCAGCGTGTTGGGTGAAATGAGCACCCGCCCGGTCGTCTGATCGACGGCCGTGATCTCTCCGACGGCGTTCATCGACGCCTGAATATTCACGTCGTTGGCAGCGCTCACTCTGCCGCACCAACTCCCCCAAGCCACAAGCACACAAAACAGAATCGACAAGTTCCGCGCAAAACGCAGTTCAGCCGCAATCCGCATGAAAGGACGCTCCCTTAAACAACCGCTTCTTCAAGACCCAGGGCCACGAGAGATCGACGCAAGCGGTTTCTCCCCGGCTGTTGGTTCAGCTTGAACGCAGCTCGGACTCAGCTCAAACTCAACTCCAACTTTGGAGGTGCTTCGCCTTGGTGAGGGGCGGGTGGCCCGTGTGGGAGCACGACCACCTGCGAACCGTGTGACTCACCACGGTTCGCCAAACACCTTGCATGAGGAATATGTCACCGGAAATTCATCTGGCAAGGCGAAGTCCGGTATTTCACGCATTATGGATTTTTTCGGGAACCGATCCGCCCGAATGCGGGTCCGACTATCTGTCGGTGCTCACCGCAATCGCGAGGGCCACGACGGCTTCCCCGCGCCAACGTCTTTTCAACCCCTGCGTCGCAGGAGCGAAAGCAGCACCGCCGCGACGAGTGCGAACATCGCCCCAATGCCAAACGCCCACGCCGGGCCGAGCCAGTCCCATGCGAACCCGGCGATGATCGAGGCCGCCAGCAGCCCAAACCCGCTGATCATGCCGAAGAGCCCCTGCATCGAAGCCCGCAGGTGCTTGGGCGAAAGGTCTGCCACCAGAGCCTTCTCGCCAGTTTCGGTGAGCCCGGCATACAGGCCGTAGGTCACCATCAACCACCAGCACGCCGTCACCGAATCGGTGACGGCGAAGCCGGCGTAGATGGCCGCGTACACCAAATATCCGGCGAGCACGACGCCCCGTCGGCCCAGCCGATCGGCCAGCATTCCCGCTGGCACCGACGAAAGCGCCGCCACGATGTTGTACGCCAGGTACATCGCCAGCACGGTCGGCACATCCGCCCCGCGCTTGTGGGCCACCAGCAGCAGGAACATGTTCGATGACCCGCCCAAGGCAAAAACGCCGAACACCCCCAGCGTGAGCCGCAGGTCTTTGGGCAGGGCCTTCCATGCCACGATCGGCCGAAACCGTTCCTTGGGAGGAGCGGCCTCCGCTCCGACCTGCGGAGACTTGCCGGTCTCCTTGATGAGCAGCACGCAGAGGACGCCGAGCCCGGCCGGAACGAGCGCGATCTTCAGGATCGAATCGATCCCACCGCCCGGGCTGTCGCCCAGAACCTGCGTGAGGAGCATGGCGATCGCCACGCCCAGAGCCGCGCCGGCGTTGTCGAACGCCCGGTGCAGCCCGAAGGCCAACCCGCGTCGGTCGGCGGGGACGCTCTCGGCCAGCATCGCATCGCGCGGACCGCCACGGATGCCCTTGCCGGTGCGGTCGAGAAGCCGACCGGTCAGGGCCAGCGGCCAGATCATCGCGTAGGCCAGCACCAACTTGCCAACCGCCGAAGTTGCGTAGCCAATCACGGCCAATGGCTTACGCTTGCCGGTTCGGTCTGAGAGTGCTCCTGAATACACCTTGAGGACGCTCGCGAGCGCCTCGACCACGCCTTCGATGAGCCCCAGCACCGCGGCCGGGGCCGCCAGCGAACCGGTGACAAAGAACGGCAGGAGCGGGTAGACCATCTCGCTGCCGACATCGGTCAGGAACGAGGTGAGGCACAAAAGCAGCAACGTTCCGGAAACGGCTTTCCGGGAGGTTGGCACAGTTGGAGTCTGCGGTGATTCATTCGGCATAGGCGCACAGCCGATCATACCTATGCGCCTGACATGTCACGCTCCCAATCTCGCTCGGGCGCGTGGTTCAATGAATCAGCGAATCCCGTCCTTGGCGGCCATCAACTTGATGAGGTCAACGCAGCGGTTGGCGTAACCGGCCTCGTTGTCGTACCACGAGACGATCTTGAAGAAGGTTGAGTTGAGTTCGATGCAGGCCTTGGAGTCGTAGATGCTCGAGCGCGGGTCGCCGATGAAGTCGCTCGAAACAACTTCTTCATCGGTGTAGCCGAGGATGCCCTTCATAGGTCCTTCGGCCGCGGCCTTCATGGCAGCGCCGATCTCGGCCAGCGAGGTGGGCTTGCCGGTCTTGAAGGTGAGGTCAACACACGAAACGTCGACGGTGGGCACACGGAAGGACATGCCGGTGAGTTTGCCCTTGAGGGCAGGAATAGCGAGCGTGACGGCCTTGGCGGCGCCGGTGCTGGAGGGAATGATGTTGTGGTAGGCGTTGCGACCGCCGCGCCAGTCTTTCTTGCTGGGGCCGTCCTGGGTCGGCTGGGTCGCCGTGACGGCGTGCACCGTGGTCATCAGTCCTTCGGCGAGATCGAAGTTGTCGTTGATGACCTTGGCGACCGGGGCGAGGCAGTTGGTGGTGCAGGAAGCGTTGGAGACGACGGTGTGTTTGGCGGCGTCGTAGGACTCGTAGTTGACGCCCAAAACGAGCGTGGGCACCTGGGCGGGCTCGCTCTTGGTCGGGGCCGAGATGATCACGCGCTTGGCGCCCGCGGCGATGTGCTGGCTGGCGCCTTCAAAGTCCGTGAAAAGCCCGGTTGATTCGAGGACGTAGTCTACCTTCATCGCCGCCCAGGGGAGTTCTTTGGGGTTCTTTATGGCGGTGGTCTGCGTCGTCTTACCGTTCACGGTGAACGACGTTTCGGTGGCGCTGATATCGGCGTGCTTGCCATTGAGCATAAACTGGCGGTGGGTGGTATCGTACTTGAGCAGATACGCCAGGTTGTCGGCGGGCACGAGGTCATTGACGGCGACAAACTCGATGCCCTGCGCGGCGCCGAGGCGATAGACGAGGCGGCCGATGCGACCGAAGCCATTGATACCGACGCGGATGGGCATGACAACTCCAAGGAAAGCGAATGCGGGAAAGCCAAGTTTAGCGCGAGAAGCATGGAAAGAGCAGAGTTTCAGGGTCTGAAATGGTGCACATCACGGAGGTTACGTTGAAGTCAGTATACCCGAATAGACACACGTTCAGCTCGCGAACGCCGACACGGGTGGGCAGGTGCAGATGAGGTTGCGGTCGCCGAAGGGGTTGTCGATGCGGCCGACGAAGGGCCAGAACTTGTTGTCGCGCACGTAGGGGAGGGGGAAGGCGGCCTGCTCGCGGGTGTAGGGGTGGGTCCACTCGGCGGCGCAGAGCGCGAGGGCGGTGTGCGGGGCATTTTTGAGGGGGTTGTCGGTGCGGCTCATGGTGCCGTCTTCGATGGCTTTGATCTCGGTGCGGATGGCGATCATGGCATTGCAGAAACGGTCAAGTTCAGCACGGGATTCGGACTCGGTTGGCTCGATCATGAGCGTGCCGGCGACGGGGAACGACATGGTCGGGGCGTGGAAGCCGTAGTCCATGAGGCGCTTGGCGATGTCTTCGCTCTTGATGCCCGAGGATTTTTCGAGCGGGCGAATATCGAGAATGTACTCGTGGGCAACGGTGCCGTTTTTCCCGTGGTAGAGCACGGGGTAGTGCTTCTCAAGCCGCTTGGCCATGTAGTTGGCGTTGAGGATGGCGACTTGCGTGGCCTTCTTCAGACCCGCTGCGCCCATGAGGGCGATGTAGACCCAGGAGATGGTGAGAATGCTGGGCGAGCCGTAGGGCGCGGCCGAGACGGGGCCGATGGCACCCGGGCCAGCGATCGTCGGCTTACTGACCGGGTGGCCGGGCAGGAAAGGAGCGAGGTGCTTGGCGACGCCAATGGGGCCCATGCCGGGGCCGCCGCCGCCGTGCGGGATGCAGAAGGTTTTGTGGAGGTTGAGGTGGCAGACATCGGCGCCGATGTTGCCGGGGCTGGTGAGGCCGACCTGGGCGTTCATGTTGGCGCCGTCCATATAGACCTGGCCGCCGTGCTGATGAATGAGCGAGGTGATCTCGCGGATGTTCTCGTCGAAGATGCCGTAGGTGCTGGGGTAGGTCACCATGAGGGCGGCGAGCTTATTGCTGTGCTCGTCGGCCTTGGCCTTGAGGTCGGCGAAGTCGATGCTGCCGTCCTGGAGATTGGCGACAACGACGACGTGCATGCCGGCGATGACGGCGCTGGCGGGATTGGTGCCGTGGGCGGACTCGGGGATCAGGCAGACGTTGCGGTGCAGATCGCCGCGGCTGCGGTGATAGGCGCGAATGACCATGAGACCGGCGTACTCACCTTGCGAGCCGGCGTTGGGCTGGAGCGAGACGGCGTGGAAGCCGGTGATCTCGGCGAGCCAGGTTTCAAGATCGCTGAAGAGATTGGCGTAGCCCTTGGTCTGCTCGGCGGGGGCGAAGGGGTGCATGCGGCCGAACTCGGGCCAGGTGACGGGGATCATCTCGCTGGTGGCGTTGAGCTTCATGGTGCATGAGCCGAGGGGGATCATGCTGTGGGCGAGCGAAAGGTCGCGGCCCTGGAGTTTGAAGATGTAGCGGAGCATGTCATGCTCGGCGTGATTGCTGCTGAACACCGGGTGGGTGAGGTAGCCGGACTGGCGGGTGTGGGCGGGGCCGAAGGATTCCGCCGCGGCGGGCACGGGCTTGGAGTCGTCGATGGTTTTGCCCGAGCCGAAGGCGGCAAGGATCTGGCGCACGTCGTCGATGGTCGTGGTTTCGTCAAGAGCGATGCCGATGGTGCCGTCGCCGAAGTTGCGGAGGTTGAAGCCGGTCTCGGCGGCGGCGGTGAGGACGGCGGCCGCATCGCGCTTGGTTTGTTCGCCAGTGACGGGGCGAACGCGGATGGTGTCGAAGAAGGTGGCGGACTTCACCTCGTGGCCGAGAGACTTGAGAGCGCTGGCGAGGACGCGGGCCATGGCGTTCACGCGGCCGGCGATGCGGCGGAGACCTTCGGGGCCGTGGTAGCAGGCGTACATACCGGCCATGATGGCCAATAGCGCCTGGGCGGTGCAGATATTGCTGGTGGCCCGCTCGCGTTTGATGTGCTGCTCGCGCGTCTGGATGGCCATGCGGAGGGCGCGGTTGCCGGCCGAATCGCGCGAGACGCCGATGATGCGGCCGGGGATTTTGCGGGCGTACTCGAGCTTGGTGGCGATGAACGCGGCGTGCGGGCCGCCAAAGCCCATGGGCACGCCGAAGCGCTGCGAGGACCCAACGGCGACATCGGCCCCCCACTCACCGGGGGCTTTGAGGAGCGTGAGGGCGAGCAGGTCGGTCGCCATCACCACGAGCGATCCCGCGGCGTGGGCGGCGTCGATGAGCTTGGAATAGTCGTTGATGCTGCCGTCGGTGGCGGGATACTGCACGAGCACGCCGCAGACTTCGGGGCTGAAGGCGAAGGTGGCGGGATCGCCGACGATGATTTTGACACCCATCGACTCGGCGCGGGTCTGCACAACGGCGATGGTCTGGGGGTGGCAGTTGGCAGCGACAAGGAACGTGCCGCGGGTCTGCTCGCTGATCGAGTAGCACATGGCCATCGCTTCGGCGGCGGCGGTGCCTTCGTCAAGGAGTGAGGCGCCGGCGAGGGGGAGGCCTGTGAGGTCGCTCACCATGGTCTGGAAGTTGAGGAGGGCCTCGAGACGGCCTTGGGCGATCTCGGCCTGATAGGGCGTGTACTGGGTGTACCAGCCGGGATTCTCCATGATGTTGCGGAGGATGACGGGCGGGGTAATGGTGTCGTAATAACCCATGCCAATGCAGGAACGCATGATGACGTTTTGGCAGGCGAAGGCGTGCATTTGGTCGAGCAGTTCGTGCTCGCCGCGGGCACCGGCGGAGTCGGCCTTGCCAGTGTTGATCTTGAGGGGGCTCTTGAGGCGGATGGCGGCGGGAACGGTGGCATCGCTGAGGGCATCGAGCGAGGCGAAGCCGACGGTCTCGAGCATGGCCTGAATATCGGCCTCGCTGGGGCTGATGTGGCGGTGGGCGAAGGTGTCAGAGGGTTGCAGGAGGCCGGGGTTCACGGTGGCGGACGCGGCACCAGCCGGGGCACCGGTGGAGCGTTCGGCAACGGGTGAGAGGCGGACGCTCGGGCGGTTGTGGAATGCGTTCATGGGTGGTTTTGGGAGCGATATGAGAGGTACGGGCGGGTGCGGTCAGGGTCGCGAAACAAGTGTAGTGAGAGGGAGTGGGACTGGCCAATACTGGGCAAACGGCGGGCCAACGTTTGGAGGGGTGGGTAGGTTGGCGGGCGGGTGGCCGGACTCGGAACTCGGAGGGTGGGCGGGAGCAAAAATACGACCCGCCCGGGTCTGGCCGGGCGGGTCGAGGTATTACGGTTGGGTCGAGGTAGTGCCCTTGGCGGGAGACGAAAATTTGAGACGAACTTGAGACGCTCTTGAGACTGCCGTTTTTGACCCAATAACGCTGATTTGGTCCGGTGAGACTTGAGACTGAGACTGAGACTGAGACTGAGACTGAGACTGAGACTGAGACTTGAGACTGAGACTGAGACTGAGACTGAGACTTGAGACTGGGACTGGGACTGGGACTGGGACTGGGACTGGGACTGGGACTGGGACTGGGACTGGGACTGGGACTGGGACTTGAGACTGGGACTGGGATGCAGGTGTCAACTCATCATGCAGTTATCGGGTGGGCACCGTCCGCCCCCCTCCCCCGGAGCAGGGCAAACGGGGGGCCGGGGCAACACGGTCATTCCTCGGAGGTGTCGCCGTCGGAGGCGAGGGAGGCTTTGATGGTGGTGCTGCCGGCGAGCTTGACGGCGAGGGTTTTGCGGCGGATTTCGGCGAAGACTTCGATGTTTTCTTTGATGAACTTCTTGGAGTTTTCGCGGCCCTGGCCGAGGCGGATGTCGCCGTAGTTGAACCAGGCGCCGGACTTGTCAACCACGCCGGCATCGACGGCGAGGTCGAGGAGGTCGCCGGAGGTGGAGATGCCTTCGTCGTACATGATGTCGAACTCGGCATCGCGGAAGGGTGGGGCGACCTTGTTCTTGACGACGCGGGCGCGGGTGCGGGAGCCGATGGTGACATCACCGTCTTTGATGGCGCCGGTGCGGCGGACATCGATGCGGAGCGAGGCGTAGAACTTGAGAGCACGGCCGCCGGTGGTGGTCTCGGGGCTGCCGAACATGACGCCGATCTTCTCGCGGATCTGGTTGATGAAGATGACGACGCAGTTGGAGCGGGCGATGACGCCGGTGAGTTTGCGCATGGCCTGGCTCATCAGCCGGGCCTGCATGCCCATGGTTGCGTCGCCCATGTCGCCCTCGATTTCAGCGCGGGGGATGAGGGCCGCTACGGAGTCGACCACGATGAGATCAACGGCGTTGGAGCGCACAAGGAGTTCGCAGATTTCGAGGCCCTGCTCGCCGGTATCGGGCTGGCTGACGAGGAGTTCGTCGATATTGACACCGATTTTGCGGGCCCAAGAGGGGTCGAGGGCGTGTTCGGCATCGATGACGGCGGCGACGCCACCATCACGCTGGGCGTTGGCTGCGATGGTGAGAGCGAGGGTGGTTTTGCCGCTGGACTCAGGGCCGAAGATCTCGATGATTCGGCCGCGGGGAATGCCGCGGCCGCCGCAGGCGAGGTCGAGCGAGAGGGTGCCAGTCGAGATGCCGGGGATGCTGAGGAAGGCCCGCTCGTCGAGCTTCATAACCGAGCCCTTGCCGAAGGTCTTCTCGATCTGAGCGACGGCGAGGGAGACGGCTTGGAGCTTTTCTTTGCTGACAGTGGGCTTGGCGACGACAGGAACTGCTGCGGGAGCGGGCTTGCCACTCACGGCAGAAGTGGCGGGGCCGGGGGCGGCGGGTTTGGCAGCGGTCGCGGCAACGGGCGCGGGCTGGCCGGGTTTGGGGGCCGCGTTTGCACCGCCAGCGTTTGACACATTGGGGCCGGAGGCCGGGGTGGATGAGGAGTTGTTGGTTGAGCCTGTGGTCGTTGAGCCTGTGGGCTTCACTTCGATGGTGGGCTTGGTGCCTGTGGACGGAACGGAAGCAGAAACGGGAGCGCGAGACATATGAACGATCCTTTTCAGTTGCCATGCGGGGCCGCCAACATCTGTCGCACGGGAGTTGACCAGTGGCAGACGGGAGGGTGCACGGGGACCGGCACGAAAACGGCGGCTTGCCAAACAAGGCAGGCACACCCACTGAGGACGGTACCGGACGTTCGCTCAGTACCGATACTCTAACACGAACCAACAATAAAGGCAATGTTTGGGTGAACACAAACCGTCAATTGTGGATAACTTGTCTGAGGGGCGTTGGAATGGCTGCGGGAAGGCCAAAACGAGCCAGTGTGCCCTGTCGGGCTGCTCAGCGAAAGTGTTCAGCGGCAGGCGCGGGCATTTCAGCAAGGACCATGGCATGGGCGATGGCGAGCTCGATATCTGGCCGGACGTGGATGCTCGAGAGTTCGTCGCCGCCGCGGGCCATGCGGAGCTGCATGAACTGGTGGGCGGTGAGTCCGGCGAGGACAAGGGAGAGGCCACGGGCGCGGAGTTTGGCCGCGACGGCGCGGAGTTCGGTGGCGGCATTTTCGTCGAAGATGGCGACGGTGCTGACATCGAGCACGAGGACGCGGAGTGGTGGGCCGAAGCGCTCGGACCAGGCGAGGAGGTCGGGCATGCGGTGCGGAGTTTTGCTCTGCCTGAAGGCTGTGGCTCGGCCGGGGGCTGCGCTGGGGCCGGGAGCAGCGCCGCTGAGTTCGAAGACGGCGACAAACTCGGGCAGATCAAGCTCGCCATCTTCGATGATGAGTGGGAGGCGGAGTTTGGCGATGGGCCGGCTGATGTCGCGGTAGATAATGACGAGCAGGAAGCCGACGGGAGGGAACATGGCGAGGCGATCGAGGCCTTCGTGGGCCAGAGCGCCGAGGGCGGCACCGAGCGCGAAAGATAGGAAGACGGCGGTGAAGACCCAGAAGCGCTGACGGGCGCGGCGGCGATCGCTTTCTGCCACGGTGCGGTGCGAGGCGTGGTCGGCGCGCCAGTAGGTGCGGCGGCCGCTGCCGGACCCGAGCAGGAGGGTGGCGAGTTCGAGGCCGATATCGGTGAGGACGCCTGTGACGTGGGTGGTGCGAACGAAGCCGGTGGAGATGCGGGTGATGGTGGCGTTCTGCAGGCCCATGGCGAGACAGGCAAACGCGGCGACGGCGGTGTTGGCAATGACGGTGCGCTCGCTGGGGGGGGCGAGAAACTCAACCCCCACGGCGAAGCAGGCGAGGAAGACGGCCTGCAGGACGATGGGCAGGACGTAGATCGAAGGCCAGGCGCGATTGCGGCCCCACTCAATGCAAAACCCGGAGATGGCTGCGCCGAGCGCGAAAGTGACGAGCAGTGATGCGTAGATTGAAAGCAGGCCCCACTTGTGTTCAACGGCGGCGACACCGAACTGCGAGGTGGTGCCCGAGACGTGCGAGGCGGGGAGCCCGCAGACGAGCATGGTGAGGACGTTGGTGTAGCCGGCGATCCATGCCAGCGTGATCGCGAGGCGGGCCTGACGCGGGAATGAGTGGGCTTGAGCAACCAGCATGAGCAACGCCGACGGGGAGACGTCAGCGTAGACGCGGCGAAGCCAGTAACCAAAACGCAAACGTGGGCGGTGCCAATCTTGGCAGCGCCCGCGATGTTGAGGGCATCCGTATAGGTGCGGCTGTCAGCAATGAGAGGCGAGAACAAGTGCACTGATGCCCGGCACTAGGCATCGAATAACCATGAGACTCATCAGATTTTCCCTTTTCTTGAGTTGCGTCTACAACACCACACGCCGAAGA
>Ga0105048_10007172_pt1 | contig 17923 bp, 15 predicted proteins | sample MAT05_FD_78382 | JGI IMG/M metagenome (GOLD analysis project Ga0105048, IMG submission 78382) | Freshwater microbial communities from Lake Fryxell liftoff mats and glacier meltwater in Antarctica - MAT-05 | ecosystem: Environmental > Aquatic > Freshwater > Ice > Liftoff microbial mat | place...
AACACCACCTTCACGTACTGCTTGGTGTTGAAATACAACTTCGCCGCGTCCTGAATCTGCTTGCCGGTAAGTCCCTTCAGCATCTCGTCATACGCGCCGGCCAAACCCGCAATGTCCTCCCCGTTCTGATCGCGACCCGCAATGTTTGACGCCCAGAACGCGTTCGTCTTGAGACTGGTCTCGCGACTGCGCACAATCTGCTCTTTCACTTTCTGCAGATCGGCCACGTTCGCGACCGTGTTCTTGAGCGAATCAATTACGCGAAGCGTGCGCGCCGACAGTTTGTCGACGTTGTCGGGGGCGGAGGTGTACTGCACGGAGATGGAATATTCGCCGCGCGGAATTTTCGATCCGCCGCCATTCAGGCTCGGGCTGTAGGTGCCGCCCATTTCTTCACGCAACGCATCGGTGAGCCACATCTGCGCCAGCGTGGTCATCGCCAACATGTCGAAACGCGTTTGCGGACTGTAGGCGAACGCTCCGTGAAAGATGAGCGCGGTTTGCGCCTGCGGTTCCGATCCCTTGCGCACCACTTTCTCGATCACGCCAGCGGGCGGCGCACCACCAACATCCTTCCAGTTTTCAACGCGGCCGGTGCCGGGCAAACTCGCGATGTATTTCTCGACGAGCGGTTTGAGTGAATCCAGATTCACGCTCCCGACAATCACAAACGTAAAATCACCGGCGTTGGCAAAACGATCCTTGTAAAACGCGAGCGCTTTTTGCGGATTGATTTCCGCGAGAGTGGCGGCTGTTGGGGGGCGACTGCGCACGTTGTTCTGCGTCATCGTGGCCGTGAGCGTGTCGCTGTATGCCGCGAGCGGATTCGCGTTGCGATTGGCCAAACTTGCTTCGGTGCGTTGCCTGGCCGATTGCCACGCCAGCGTATCCAACCGCGGCGCGGTGAAACGCAGGTACGTCAGCTGGAATAACGTCTCAAGGTCCTTGGGCGACGCGCCACCGCTAATGCCCTCGCTGGTGCCACTGATGTTCGCCGTCGCACTCGCTGCCTTTCCTGCGAGTTTCTTGCCCAAATCGACTGCTGAATATTTTCCGAGACCCGAGAGCGACATGATGGCGCTGGCATTGGCCGCCGTTTGATACTCCGCATCTGCTACGAGTGAGGTGCCACCCACGCTGTACGCGCTCAACAACACTTCGTCCGCTTTGAAGTCTGTCGGTTTCACCAGCACGCGCGCACCGTTGGACAACTTCCACTCCGTCAATCCAATGGAGGCGGTTGTTTTGGTGCTGACAATTTTTCCTGGTGGCGCCACACGATCAAGCAGTGGTTCATCGCCCAACGTTTCGGTGTACGCCGTCAACGTGGTCTTGCCCGCTTTGTCCATCACGGCCAGTACTTCTGCTTCCGTTGGGATAGGCACGCCGGCCTTGCGCGGAACCGAGACCAACACGATGCGATTCTCGTCGGTGATGCGTCCCTGCGCCGCCGCGTTCACCTCGGCCACGGTGATACCTGGCAACAATCCCCTGGCGAGATTGTACTCGGCTTCGATGCCGGGAATGTATTCCTGTTCGAGGAAATTGCGCACCAACTCGTCAACGAGTGCGGCCGAGTTGGTTTTTTCGCGTTCGGCGTAACTGCGTTCGTACGCGCGCAGCGTGTTGTCTTTCTCGCGCTGCAATTCCGAATTCAAGAATCCAAATTGATCGACGCGTCGGGCTTCCGTCAGAACCGCTTCGGCGCCTTTGAGAATGCCGCCATCTTTCACCCCGGCGTTGAGCGTGAACGCTTGCACGTCACGGGCGAAGAACGAGCCATCGCCAACGCCTGCACCGAGAAATGGCGCGTCTGGTTTCTGAGCAATTTCGCTCAGGCGTGCGCCGAGTATGCCGAAGTACAGGCGTTCGATGAGGGCGGTGCGAAACTCGCCGACGGTGGTGACGGGTTTGTTGGGACGTTTGTATCCCAACAGAATGCTGGACGATGTGGCTTCCGCGTCTGATGTGATTGAGACGAGTGGCAACGTGTTGTTCGGCACGCTCGCGTTCACGCGCGGGCGCGGCGTTTTTGCTGCCGGAATTCCACCAAAGTTCTTCTTGATGAGGGCTTCGATGGCGGCGACATCAAAATCACCAACGGCAATAACGGCCATCAGGTCGGGGCGATACCAGTCCGTGTAAAACTTGCGCAATCCCGTCGCCTGCGCGCCCATGATGCTGGCCTCGGTGCCAATGGGATCGCGCGTGGCGTATTTCGATCCTTTCAGCAGAATCGGAATGAATTCCTTCTGCATGCGTTCGCCGGCACCAAGCGAGGCGCGACGTTCCTCGTTGATGACGCCACGCTCGGCGACGACTTCGGCCGAATCAAACAGTTGGCCGTGCGCCCAGTCCTCAAGAATCGAAAACGCGGTCTCGACTATCCTGGCGGTATCGGTTGGCACTGACAGCTGGTACACGGTTTCGTCGAAGCTGGTGTACGCATTGAGATCGGCACCAAACCGCACGCCAATCGACTGCAGGTATTTGACGAGGTCGTTCTTCTTGAAATGCGCGGTGCCGTTGAACGCGGTGTGTTCCACGAAGTGCGCGTAGCCGCGCTGGTTGTCGTCCTCAAGAATCGAACCCGCGTTGATCGCTAACCGAAGCTCAGCGCGTTTGGCGGGAAGTGCATTCTTGCGGATGTAATATTTGATGCCGTTGGGCAGTACACCGATTTTAACATCGGGGCTGACGCTCAATTTTTGGGTGAGCGGCGGCAATGCTGGGACGGTTTGCGCGGTGACCGATGCGGCGGTGAGTACGATGCCGACGGCGAAGGCTGCGGCCAGGCGTTTCAATTGTTGCACAGGAGTTTCTCTCAGCTTGGGAATGGGGTTCTTCAGCAATGTGGGCAGAACTTGCGCCAAGCGCCAGCGGCGGTTGGCGTGTGATCGAGCTGGTTCATGGCCTTGACCGGGTTTATCGCGAATCTCCGGCGAATGCGCGCGTAGTTCTCTGCGTGCTTTGCGTCTCCGCGAAACAATTGACTTCAGTTCGCATCACCTTCGAACCTTGCCGGCAAACCCCCAAGGCTCCGCCGGGGGACACTCCCGGAATTTCCCGCCAGGTCTAAAGAATGGCCACGCGCCGGTTGTCATCAATCACCCCCACCACCACACCCCGATGAGCACCCCGAGCCACCACCACTATCCCCACCACCCGAATCACCGCCACTTCCGGAATCGCTGCCACCGTCCGACGACCCCGAAACGTTGGATGAACCGTGCGAATTGCCATCCCCCCAACCGTCTCCGCCGCCGCCACCAGAAAATCCACCACCACCGCCGAACTCGATCATGTTCTGATGGTGTGACCCCGAATCACCACCGTCAAAGTGTTGATACAATGGAGTTTCGCTGGAGTAGAGAAATGCGGTATCACTGTCATCGCCGCGTTGCTTTCTGGGCATGTCCTCAATGGGCTGCACGCTGCCCCACCGAAATTTCGGCGTGCCCCAGATACCGTCCGGCGGGCGCACGTTGAACTCCAACCGATACAACTCCAGCGTGGCCTCGTACTGCGCCTGAAACACTCCCGTTTGCCCATCACTGGGCAACAATTCCGGGTTGTGATCGAAATCGTGCTGCAACACATCGCGACAGAATTCGCGGTACGCGCGACTGAACAGCAGGTGTTCGTGCCAGACCTGATCAATGATTCTGGGCGGCGTGACATGAAAGTCGGCAATGATGCCGAGGTAGACAAACTTGCGGTATTCCTCGATGGCGCGCAGCGCAAAGCTCCGCTCCCAATTGAGCTTGCGCGCAATCTTGCTGGCAAACGCGTGTGTCGACGAATTCGTGTTGCCAAACGCCGAACGCACGTGATCCAACAGTTGCGGCGGAACGAGATTGTCGAAACGATATTGCTTGAGTCGGGTCCAGAGTTTGCGTTTCATTTTGAAGTAGTACAATTCAAATGCGAAATCGACAAGGCCCGCCGTTCGCGGCGAGCATCTCCTCCGCGAGCTCCGCGCTTCCGCGCCTCCGCGTGAGAGAATGCCGACGTATTAGGATTACAGTCCGACATTCTTTCACGCGGAGCACGCGGAGCACGCGGAGCACGCGGAGCACGCGGAGGTTGCGGAGGCGCGGAGAACCGCTTTTCAACTCGGGCTCCAGTGAAACCATCAACGGCTCTTTTCTTTGACAACTGCACGCGCGGACATGATTGCTGGTTGGTTGTCGCACGATCAATCGAAGTCGCGAGCAGTTGCCAGAAAAATGGAAACTCTATGCTACCGCGCAAGACCGCTCACAAACACGGTGTCCTCCGCGCCTCCGCCACCTGCGCGCTCTCCGCGTGAACCTGCGGAGCGAGAATTCATTGCGAGGTTCGTTGTGTCGCGCCTCCGCGCGAACCCGCGAAACGGGAAGCCAGAGGGGGTTTATGTGAGCACGCACCGACGTGCACACGACCTGTCGAAGCAAGATCTGTTCGCCATTGTTTTTCTCACGCGGAGGCGCGGAGCACGCGGAGAACTGCCAAAACAGAAACGTCACCGCAACCAATGCCGTGACGTTCTCTGTTGAACCGTTGTTAAATGCAACCTCACTCTTTCTTGATCGCTCCCAACGGTTTCAGCCACGTCCACGGTTCGAAGCTCATCAAATCCTGCATCGCGGCATCCAACCGCAAATTGCTGCGCACAAAACCCGACGCCGGCGCGCGCAACGCCGGTTCGCTTGGCACAATGGTGTTGATGGGCGTAAGGATAGTTCCGTTGATCTCAAAAACCACCCAATATTTCCCGTTTGTTTGCGGTGGGAAGAACTGACGGACCAGCGTATTGCCTTGGTAAACATCCACGCGTGCAATCGAGGTGCGAATTTCCGGCGTTCCGACTGTACGACCGACCTCGTAGTTGTCAACATAAAAGCGATACACTCCCGCAATTTGCTGGTGCAGCGTGATCGTTTCCGGGCCGAAGCCAAACTGCGCGTCCTGATCGAGCAGGGCGAATGGCGACGCCGTCGATGATCCCCGCGAACTGGTGGCATAGAACACATGGAAGCGCGCCGTCGTCCCCGCCAGCGGACCCGTCAGATGGGCATCCAGATCGAGCGGCGTTGCGCCCCATGAGAGCACAAACCGCCAGGCGATCGTGGTCGTACCAGGTGACAAAAACGTGATCGGCGCAACAACACTCCCGCCAATCAACGTGATCGTCACCGACCCCGCAGCGTAGCCCACTCTGGTGGCGCGCACTGTGTATGTGCCATGCGAACGCACCGCAAAACTGTACACCCCGTCAGAGTTCGTGGTCGTGGTTGCGAGCGGCGTACCAGTCGTGTTGTTGGCGCCAGCACGCAGCTCGACCGTCGCTCCTGCCACAATGTTGTTTGTCGTCGCATCACGCACCGAGCCCGATATGTCGCCACTGCCTGGGGTTGACGGTACCAGATCTGCGTTTGCGAGTGGTGTGATTGGAACGGTCACGGCACCGACCAGCACCTGCGCGTACAACACGTAGTCCTGAAAACCCGCGGCGGTCACGAACACGTTATACGTGCCGGCAACAATCGGATTCGACGTCCACGTTCCCGTGGATGAAGTCGTAACCTGATCTGCAATCGAGCCGTCGCTGCGTCGTATGGTCACGGTAGCGCCGGCAACCGTCAGCTTACCCGCTGAAGTCACGACGAGGCCAGAGAACCGTCCCGGATCACCCGCCGTCAAACTGACCACAATCGTATCCGCGCTTACCACGGGCGACGCCGACGTCACAATCACACGCGCCTGATTCGTCCCGGCGGGAACACCGGCCGGATTCGGCGTGAGCAACACGCTCGTGGTTGGTGCTGCGGTGGTTGCCTGAAGCGCCGCGGTCAACCACCCGGTTACGCTGCCGATGTATTCCGTTCGAACCGTCAGTCCGGAAAGCGGCACTGCCGCGAGCGACGTACGCAGCACGACAGACGACGGCGGGAACACCGTGGTGCCCGTCGTATACGGACCAAACGCGACTGTTCGCGGTGCCGCCACCAACCGCACGACCCGCATGGTCACGCGCACCGATGTCGGCGCATGCAGATCAAGCGTCGACGTCAAATTGACATCGGCGATGTACGTGCCCGTATCAAGCGCACCCGCCGCCGCGCGCAACGAAAGGGTGGTGGGCGTCACGGTGCCGGCGAGCGATTGCGTCAGCCACGGCGCCACATTTGGCGTGTAGATCACCGAAGCAACCAATCCGCGAATTGTGCGTCCGGTATCCGTCGTCACCGCAACCGATGTCGCGGTACTCGTGCCCGTCGGCGGCACGTCAAAAGTTACCGTATTACGATCCACGCGAATGGCCGCCGTCGCCAGCACACGCAGCGTCGTCGTACGCGTAACCGTGGCACCGGCTCGTCCTTGTGTTGATGTCGCCGTGATCGTTGCCAGTCCTGCCGAAACGCCGGTGGCAACATTGCCAGCAATGGTGGCAATTGCAGCCGACGATGTTGTCAATGTGACAGTACGTCCCGTAAGCGCCGTTCCCGTGGCACTGCGCGGCGTCACGCGATAGCTGAACGCGCCGCTGATATTGATGACCGTATCCACCGGCGCTATGTCAATCGACGCCACACTCGTGGCGCGAATCAGCAAACTCACATCCGGTGCCGCACGCCCTCCCAGCACCACACGCACGACGGCCGGACCTTCAGCAACAACCGTAAGCAATCCCGTCGCTGAAATCGTCACACCGCCACTCACCACCGTCCACACCGGACTGCGCCCCGGCACGACAATTCCCGATCGATCTCGCGCAACGGCCACGAGCGTCTTGGTATCGCCAGGCTCCAGTGCACCAGTGCCCGCGGTATCCACGGTCACCGTTGCCACCTCAAACAACTGCACTGTCGGCACCGCAATAGTCCGCGTATCTGCCGTCACGGGAAATTGCTGAGTCGATTGGTCAAGCACGCGGCCGTCGCGTTTGAGTGTCAGCCCGACATTGACGGTGCAACTCGCTCCGTTGGCGGCGGCGTCCGCTGCGCACGCTGAGACGTCAGCCGTTAACGACATGGGTGTATCGGCGGCACCGGTTGTGATTACCAGTGAATCGCGCGCAAGGATGTTCAATGGGCGCGTGTTGCCGATGGGCGTGAACGAAACCTCCGCCACGAGCACCGCACCCGGATTGGCCAGGACATTGGCGGCCACTGCCAGCTGCACATCGCGATCGCCGCGAGACGCGGTCGTGGGTGCGTCGTTACAGGCGGCCACCAGTGCCACCACACCGCCGGCGAGCAGGCGAAAAACGCGCGCGCCAGGCAAAACCCGCGCAAAAATTCGTGCAGTTGCGCTGGGTGTACCGACGCTTGGGCTTGACGCGTACATGAAGATGCGGTTGAACGGGAGGCATTCAGTGTCCAGCCTCATTATCCGCTCCTACCCACCCGCCCGCAAGCACCGTCGATTGCTACGCGTGCACCAGCGCGACACCCGTGCCACGTACACGCACACGCACACGCACGTCGCACGCTCACCCCGCACCCTTGCGTTGCGCCAGCACCGGTGAAGATTGACGAAGACAGTTGCACGCTTACCATCAGCAACAACGCCTGTGCGCCTCCGCAGTTTGAGCACCAATCAGCGACGTCGCGGTGCAGCTGGCCGATGGCTGCTTTCCTGCGCCCTGGCGTCGGCCTGCGCACCGCCCATCGCTACCAGAAACGCTCGGACGACGGCCGCCGAAACCGCCGCGCGCCAAAGTCTCGCGCAAGAAGCGCAGTTGAACGTCGCCAACTTTCCGAACAACACGTTGAGCGTCGCTCCGCTCACCGTGCAGTCCGCCGACACGTCGTATCGGTCACTCGGTTTCGGCATGGCGGCGCTGCTCGTGTCGGATTTGTCACGCAGTCCAGGATTGGTACTTGTCGAACGGCAACGCCTGGACGCGGTCGTGCGCGAACTCAAACTCGCCGAAACACGGCGTGTTGATACACTCACCGCTCCGCGCGTTGGCAAATTGATTGGGGCGCGCCGACTGGTGGTTGGCAACATCGATATCCGGCCCAACAAGGAAGTGTTCATCGATTCGTACATCGCCAACATGCAAACCGGTCGTGTGGGTTCGTCACTACGCGGCAACGCCACGTTGGCTCAGTTTTTTGATGCGGAGAAAGCGTTGGTGTTTCGCCTGTTCGATGCGCTGAGCATCACGCTCACGCCCGCGCAACGTCGCGCGATTGAACCACGACCAACCCGCAGTCTGGCCGCATTTCTCGCATTCAGTCGTGGTGCGCGCGCCGAAGCGTTCGGGGATATGGCCGGCGCCGGCGGGTTTTATGCGCAAGCATTACGCATCGATCCCGATTTCGCACTCGCTGGACAGGGACTCGCCAGTTTACAGGGCATCACGATGACAACGGCGTACTATCCGACGTTTGTCACGCGCGCCGCGGGCATCAGCTCAGATCTCGTCAATCGTCCGGCCGGCGTGCTCATTGGATCAGGAGTTGATGTGCCCATCGCTTCGACACAACAGCTCATCACGTTCACGATCACGGTGCGCACGCCATGATACCTATGGCACAACCAGTGTTTCGGACATCGGTCGCCAACACAGTGCAGCGTGCTGCTTCTGGCGCCGCAATTGGCACCGCGCTGCTCGCGTGTTTCGCTCTCACGCTCCCCGCACAAGGTGCCCTCAAACTCGGCACCGAAATCATCGTGGCTCCGGCGTTTGAAACGTGGAGTTTCGCAAAACCGGTGCCGCTCGATTCCTTGACGATCAAAGCGGCCACGCAAATTTCACTGCCGTTTTCCGTGCAGCTGCCGTTGCACGCGCGCTGGAAAGCATCCATTACCGGTGCCATCGCGTCCAGTAGTCTCGATGCCCAGGGCGAGAACGGGAAAGTCACACGTTCGTTCACTGGACTGAGCGACATTCGCGTGCGCGCCAACGGACGTCTGCGTGGTGATGGACTGCAGCTGACGCTCGGCCTCAATCTGCCAACCGGTGCGGTTTCGCTATCGGCCGAACAGAACGATGTGCTGCGTGTCGTCGCGGCCCCAGCACTCAACGCGCAGGTGCCAATTGCCGGCAACGGATTTGGTGGAACCGTTGGCGTGATCCTGGCACGTCAAATTTCGGGATGGGCGTGGGCGCTTGGTGCGGGCGTTGAAAAACGCGGCAGTTATGCACCACTCGACGCACAGATTGCCGGACTCGATTCACGCACGGAGCTTGTACCCGGTGGCGCCGCGCACATCTCCCTCGGATCAGACGGTCTTGTTGGTACACACCGCTTGTCCGTCGGACTTGTCGCCGACCTTTTCGGCACCGACCAGGTCGAACTTGTTTCCAACGACAAAACGGTACGCACCGATGAATATCAACTCGGTCCAACCGTGTCCGGGGCGTTGCAATTGTTGGTCGACAATTCGCGCATTCGGAATCTCACGCTGCGATTGAACGAACGTTTTCGCAGCGGATTCACGAACGGCAGTGGCGAACAAGTGGAAGGATCCAGCGGCAACTATCTCGAGTTGGGCGCGTCCGGATTACTTGGCACGGCCGGACGTCCATCATTCTTGTTCGGTGCGGACGTGCGACAACATTCAGGACTACCCGTCGACAAAGGGCTCATTGGTGCGTCGCTCACCGCGATTGGTATCACCGCCGGTCTGTCGGTACCCACGTCGACACTCGAATGGCGCCCCACGCTGCGTTTCTCGGGCGGATCCATCAAGACGTCGCGCATCAACACCGGCATCACCAGCGTGTCACTCGGTATGACGGTAATCGCGCGCTAGCAGCGACATGAACGTGATCGCGCGCTAGCAGCGACGTGACCGTGCGCTAGCAGCGACGATTGTCATGTTGGAAAAAACTCAGGGCGTCTTTTTCTCCAGCATCGCCAGACGGACCCGCGGCTCACCCATCGTGCTGTTCAGGCTCAGCGTTTTCTGATACATCGAAATGGCGGCTTTCAAATCGCCCTGCTCTTCCAGTCGGCGTGCGGCCGACAACGAGCGCATCGCTTCCAGTTGATTCGGTCCGTCGCCGCCGCCATCCTTGACCGCCTTCGCATCGCGAATGCCCGGCAACTTGAGACCAGCGTTCAGTTTCGCCGCCAGTTGATCAATCAACTTGAAGATCTTGTCGCCTTTGCCCGTAACCTCGTCGGTGTATTCAATTGCACTGGTTTCTGTGTTCACGGAGCGCACCGTCAATCGCATTTCGTTGTCAGGCTGCACCACAAATCCACCAACCAGAATGTGGCGCGCGCCAATCAGTTTGCCCACTTGCGACGCCGTCGCAGCATCCACACGCCCCGCAGCCGTCAAATTCTGCTCGGCCAATATCTGATTGATGCGTTGGCGCTCCACGAGTTCGATGGATTGATTCGCGGCGAGCGCGTTGGTGAGCATGATCTGCACGCCAATTGAGAGTCCGGCGTATTCGTCACGTTTCACCATCGCGCCGTTGTCAAACTCCAGAACCGCGACGGTCGCCTTTCGCTCGGATGTCGCGCGTGGCGCGGCCTGGGCGGTGACCGTTTGCGCGACCAACGCCGAGGCCAACGCAATCGTGAGCACGGTTGTGGCGCATACGCGAGACGCACGTACGCCTGACGCACGTACGCCTGACGCACGTACGCCTGACGCACGTACGCCTGATGCACGTACGCCTGACGTGAACAAGGATGTCGCACGATGCCGAAACGTGAACGTCATGAGCTGCTCCGAGCGGGAAATGGACACGGTCTGTATTGGAAAGTGACGCGTCTTGGCACGCGCCGTCAATTAATACCCGGCATCGGCCTGCTTCGACTGCTAGACTACCTGGGTTTCGACCAGCTCGAATTCCCCGTCGGTGGTCCCTTTGTTCAAACGGAGCGCCGCGATAGCCCCACTGGCCTTCTCAAGGGCAAAGTACACTCGGCCACCCGCCTTCCATGGCATATCGCCCAACATCTCGTAGTCGTCCGTGAGCGACCCTTCTACCGCCGAGCGCATTTCGTCTGGATCGGCATTGGGCGCACCCGTCTGGCCGGGTACTTCCGCGCCGCAGTTCGGGCAGAAGCGCCCCAAAGGACGAAGTCGGCTGCCACACGAAACGCAGACCGTGCCAAGCGCCGGAACTCTGGCACCCAATTCCGTGAGAACCTCAATACCCAGCTCGATCTGGCCGTCCGGGGCGGTCGTCGCGCTGACGATAAGCAGCACGAGTGTTTTGCTCTCGTGTTCCAGGGCCAGAAGCGCGAGGCCAGCGTCTTTTTCGTGTCCCCCGCCCCCGCTCTCGCCCCCGGCCCGGCCCAACTCGCCGTAAACGACAAAGGCTTCGCTGGTCTGTTCCTTGACGGCGGCAAGAAGCTCCAGGTCACTGATCATCACGTGCCGCGCCGGCCTCCGTTCTTGGCCTGGGCGGGCGGCTTTTGCGGCTGACGCGGATTGGGGATGTGCGTCTTGTCAGCGACCGGTGCCGACTGTCCTTTGACGCCCGGTTTCTTGCTCGCAAAGCTGGGAATCGCGGTGTTCGTTTTCTTTTTCATATTCATAAATGCTCTCGCGCGCGCACTGTTGTGCACCGTTGGTGTTTTGTGCCTGATCTGAAGAATAGCACGATTCGCGAGGGGAACACCAACCAGCGAAACGACGGTCCCGGTGAACTGGACGTCAGTTCGTTACCGGTCTCTCGTCCAGATGGCGACCAGGCCGCACCATTTGTCAGTGCGAAACGTCGCGAGCTGCATCGGCAGACTGGCCGGCCCGTAGTACACCTCGATGCCATGGACGTCCGACGGAATCATCTCGTCGATGTTGGTGAGTGGCGGACGCATGACACCATCGATCACGATACGCATGGGGCACGCCGTCACGGTGGATCCGTTTCTGGGCACAGTTCCGCGTGCGGCTACCGGATACTTGACGCCTTGTTCGTCTGCCATGATCAGCCCCGGCATCGCGCGAAACATTTGCGACAACACGACGGGATTTCGCTTGTCGATTTGGTCGCGCGTGATGACGGCACTCGGTTCACCACGGGCTTTGCGCTTTTCAAAATCAACCAGTCGAACGCTCGTTCGTTTTTCCACAACGTTTACATCCTTGAGCGTTTCGGTGCTTCCATCGACCGTCATGGTAAATGCGTTTTCGCCCGACGCGATGGGCAGGTCAAATGCCGACTGACCGTAGCCGATGCGGCGCACCGTCGCGTGCCAATTGCCCACGGTCAAACCATCCACGCGTAGCGTCCCGCTGCTATCGGTCCGTCCGCGCGCGCGCAGTTGCCCGAGCTGCACCAGTACGTCGGCCATCGGGACGGGTACATCGTGATCGTTGACGACCACGAGGCGCAGCACATTTTGTCCGAATTGCGCGCTTGGTTGTGCAACAACCGACATTGAACCGCCCGCCGCACACAGCAGCATCGTCAGTCCAAGAGCGCGTGATCGATGTGCGGACGGACGAACACCCACGGTAGCCTCGCTTTTTGGCGGAACTCGGACTTCAACAGTGCGGGTTCCGGGCGGGCGGCGCAATAGCGAGACTTGCACGGTGGGGCAAACGGCGCTGTGAGCTGGGCAGACGGCGCCGGGTTGGTCGCAGTCGGCGGTGTCTGGCCGTCTTTGGTGCCTGGTTGATGGTCGCTGAAGTCTCCTGGCATTCAGCGGCGTCCCACTACCGAATCAGCGCGCGAAGAAATTGCAGGCCAACCACCAGCGAGGGCTCCAGTTCGACGGTCTTGAGCAGTGTCGGCAATGACACGGGATGATTGGGCGTGCGATTGCGCGGGGCGAGTGCCCGTTCGTACCAGGCAACATCGCGCCAGGCGCCGTTCTTGAATCCAACACCGCGATACACACCGACCGGAGAAAAACCGACTGCCGTGTGTAGTCCGATACTTGGCGCGTTTGGCAGCGTGATGCCCGCATACGCGCTGTAGAAGCCCTGCCGAGTGAGGATGGCGAACAGCGACATGTAGAGCGCACGTGCGACGCCGGTTCTCTACTGATCAGGGTGCACGTACACCGTGGTGTCCACGGACCATTGGTACGCGGGCCTCTCACGATGACGATTCGCATAGGCATATCCCACCACATCATTGCCGTATTCGCACACCAGCCAGGGCGTGTGTTGCAGCGTGCGTTCCACACGTACGCCCATTTCTTTCCCGAGTGGTGCGACGATTTCGAATGACGTCGCAGAATCAATGACCGCTGGGCGATAGATGTGGGCCAGGGCTTCGCCATCGGCGACCGTGGCAAGACGGATGGTGGTACGCATATGATGAGTTCAGCTCGGGGTGGCGTTCAGTCTTGAGTGAAAAGGGCTGCGAAGACCGCGCATTGATTACTACGGAGTACTTTATATTACAAAGCACAGCAGCGCAAGCCCGCGCACGGAGAGAGGAACGGAGCACGGCTGCTGGCGCGTATTCGAAAGGTCGCGCAAGCCCGCGCGCGGACAGAGGCAACGACCTGTATGTTGCCGCAGACCCGCATCCCATTCCCATGAAACTGCCTGCCGTCTGTCTCGCTGTGTTTTGCGCGCTGCCTCTCACGGCGCAAAGCCCCCTCAGCCAATGGCCGCAGCATTCGAAGGAACGCGCGGCGCCGGCGATAGTCGCGCCTGGTGCCTACGTCTCACAAGCGCCCCCCGCCGACGCCGTGGTGTTATTTGGCGGCCCATCGTTATCCAGGTGGACGCATGAAGCCGGCGGCCCCGCGAAGTGGCGTCTGGTGGACGGTGCGTTTGAAGTCGTGCCCAACACCGGCGCGCTGATGACCGTCGATTCGTTTGGAGATGCGCAGTTGCACATCGAGTGGATGTCACCGACACCCCCGCGCGGCAGGGATCAGGATCGTGGCAACAGTGGGGTGTTCTTTGGTGGCGGTCGCTACGAAGTGCAGGTGCTTGATTCGCATGGCAATGTGACGTACGCGGATGGACAGGCGGCGTCGTTGTACGGACAATTTCCGCCGTTGGTCAATGCGAGCCGTCCGCCCGGCGAATGGCAGACGTACGACATCGTGTATCACCGTCCGCGTTTTGATGCCGCGGGAAAAGTGTTGAGCGCGGCACGCTTCACGGTGATTCACAACGGCGTGTTGGTGCAGGACAATATGGAGCTCGTGGGGCCGACGGCAAATCAATCGCGGCCGCCGTACGAGAAGCACGCGGATCGACTGCCAATATCGCTGCAGGACCACGGCCATCCGGTGCGGTTCAGGAATATCTGGTTGCGTGATCTCGAGAAACGCTGAGCACTACAACGGCAACTACAACTACAACTACAACTACAACTACAACTACAACTACAACTACAACTACAACTGCAACTGCAACTACAACTACAACTGCAACTGCAACTGCAACTGCAACTGCCGGGACGCTGAGTAGCGCCGAGAAAGCTGAGAAAAGCTGAGAAAGCAACCGCAGCGGCTTCACGCGGATGGGACGGATTTTACGGATGTCGCGGCTTCGATCCGTGCCGAAACAATCAACACAATGAGACCGGAAAGTTTTCTGATTGTTTGATTTGACGAATCATCGGCGCAAATTCGTGCCGGAACTGCTGGCGACAGCGGCCGGTAAAAACCCGGGTGCGGTTTCCAAAAAATGACGGCCCTTCGAATTTCCCGACAGAACCAATTTCACATTACGGTTTGTCCGTTGCATCCGTAAAATCAGTGCGATCCCTGTCAGGCCGTTGCGGCTTTCTCAGCATTCTCAGCATTCTCAGCATTCTCAGCGTCCCGGCAGTTGTAGTTGCAGTTCTCCGCCGCTACCGCCGCACAAACGTCGCCTGCGACAAAGCTTTTCCGCCATTCGAATCGGTCACGCGAGCGCGCACGTAACCTTCGTTACCGCGAATGGTGTACGTCGCTTCAAGCCCGTTAACGACGCCCAGCACCTTCCCGGCCCACCCAATGAATTCGGTGCGATACCGCGCGTCACCAACTGGCTGAATTGAAATCCGCATTTCTTTCGCGGTTGTTACGAGGTCTTTGAACATCACGCCCGTCGACGCATAGAAGTCTCCACGTCGAATTCCGGAGAGGATCGCGGTGGCGGTCAGTGTGTCGGCACGCACCACGATCCAGGAGCGTCCCGGTCGCGTGAGTTCGTAAGCGTCGGCATTGACTGGAAGAAAACTGTGCGCATCATCGTCGCCGATTGCAAAGACAATTTTGCCACGCGTCAGCAACGAATCCCACAGCGCCTCGGTGCTGGGCGCGCTCACGCCGTCGCCGTCGTTGTTCACTCCGGTGTGCGCATTCATCACTTCCAACAGAATGGAATCGGGTAACGCCAGCAGATCCGTCAATCGCACCGACCAACGGAAGTTCGGATGATTGAGCTGCGGAATGCCACCCGCGGCGTGTATTGCAGCAATGTTCGTGGCGTAGCCGTCTGTCATCGTGATTCCGCTCGCGAGTCCACTCTTACCTTGCGGCAGTACGAGCTGCGATGCGCCCAATGAATTCATATGCGCCTGCCGTATCTTGTCTTTGTGTGTGGAATCAACCACACGTTGCGTCACTTCCTGCCCTTGAATGAGCAGATACTTGCCAGGCACACCGTACCGCGCGTTGAGCGGCGCGGGGTCCGTCAGCTTTTCGTGATCGGTGATGAACAGAAAATTGTAGCCGTGATCACGGTACCAGCGCGCGACGCTGTCTGGCGGGCTGTCGCCGTCGGACTGCAGCGTGTGTGTATGCGTGTTGCCGCGAAACCAGTGGCTGGGCTGCGCGGAAGCGGCAGGCGCTGTCGCAACGAGCAGCGTCAGCGCGATGAGGTTGGTGAATTTCTGCATGCCCTTGAACTAGAGCAATTTTACGCGCAGCGCAATCACCACTTCGTCACAGCCGTGTGTCGACGCTTCGCGATTCTCAACCTTCCGGCAGTAGCACTTCTCCGCGGTTCTCCGCATGGCTCGGCGCTTCCCAGCGTCCCGGCAGTTGCTGTTCTGTCGCCGCGACAATCCGATGCACTCGCATCGACACAACACCATCCGCGTCCGCTACGCGTATCAGCACCCGGTCATCACCAAATGCCATGACCCGCGCGAACCCCGGCGCCTGCAACCTCCCAATCATCGCGCCGTCCTTGTTGTACGCCGTCGCCGTCCATCCGGTATCGCCCCACACCGTTGGTCCGAGCACCCACAGCGTTCCGTTCGGTGAAACAAAGAATTGCTGAAACGACGGCAGCGAATCGGCAAAGGGAATTTCGCGAGCCAGGCGACGCGATTCGTTGACATCGACCATGCCGCCAGCCTCACCGCGCGATCCCGACATGCGATCAAGCTCCACGGCAATCGCCGAATCGCGCATGTATTGCGTGACTGGTCGCCGAGGCGCATTCGCGTGAATCTGTCTCACAAAGTCACCACGTCGCGTCACCGAATTCACCCGACGGTTGCCGCGATCAACAATCAACAAGGTGTCACCGGAAATCAGAAACAGATTGCCATCGCTTCTGAATTCGCGCGGTCCTTCGCCCGCTCGTCCAATGGTGCGTTCGGGCTTTCCATCGGGGGCAAACACGAGAATTTTCGAGCCGCGTCCCATCGCGGCAACGGCCCCATCTGAAAAAAGCACCGCAGACCAAACCTCGGTGAGATCGTACTCGGGATCGGTGTCGACACCGCCCGCCACCGTCAGCGGCTCCGTTGCAATGCTCCACTGCGCCGCTTGTGTAAGCGCGGTGCTGTCAAATGAAATCTGCTCGATACCATTCGCTATTGATTTCGCACCTTCAATTGGCGTGCCCGTCAATACACCGGCAGTCGACCGCGCGCGAGGCGACTTGCCTTCGCTCGCATCATTCGTTGCACAGCCGCTCAGCGACAAACAAAACAGCACCGCCGCAAACAAAGTTGCGACGACGCTGCGATGAGACTGTTCCGAAACGATATCTGGTCCAGCTTGGGAACAACCGAGCATCAATACGTGCTCAATTTCCCCAGGGCGTGTGTCAGCGCGGTTTTGAGCTTCGTCGCCGCACCGCTATACGCCTGCTTGAGCGACTCGGCCTGATGCGACGCCACCAACGGCTGATGCCCCTCCAGTCGCGCTTCCATCACGCAGCGCTTGTCATTTGCGCCGGCCTTGTTGCCGTTGTCATCGCTTAAGTGCACTTCCACACGTGTAATCTGGGTGCCAAATCGCTGCAGCGCCTTGATGACAGTCTGCTCAACTTGAGTGACCAACGCCTCGTGGCCCGGAATGTTGTGATCGGTATTGACCTGAATCTGCATGCGTGCTCCTGGTGTCAGAGGATACAACTTGTAGACCCCGGGTCGTCTCCGGAAGGTCCACGCCAGAGGCTCAAGTGTGCAGTCAGAATTTCACGGACTTTGACGGACTTTTCGGACGGTCCGAAATGGGAATGAACCGACAGATCGAGCTCACAGCCTCACAATTCCTGTGCTCTTCTTTGATTTGTTCAGCACAAACCGAATCTTCGGCCGGCGATTGGTGAATTCCTGAATACCAATGGTCGCCGTCCGCACGGAGCTTCGTCTCGACGACGGCCTCGTCCGCATAGTCCGTCAGAGTCCGTAAAGTCCAAAGGCAGTTGGTCAGTGAAGCAGTTGCAGTTAGTCAGTTGCAGTGCATGAAGGGATGTCATGCCGTGCAAGATATTCGCATAGACGAAATGTTCGATGTGTCAGGCCTGCGATTTTGCGGAGCAATACTCATCGCATGACTGTAGCACCAGAAGAATTGCTTCAATCTTCGATTGGTAGTCTGTTCGTTGTCATTTCGCTCGGAGCCGTGTGGTGTTTTGCGTACGGTTGCTACGGTCCCAGCAGCGCCGCTGGCACAACAGCAATCCCGTCCGCGCGACGATAGGCGTACTCGCCCGTGTAGATCACTACTGCGTCCACGAGATCATCTCCAATCTCCTCGCCAAGCCAATGGAGATGCCGGACATCGTCAGCCGAGATGGTGTTGCCCAGTTTGACCTC
>Ga0105048_10007173_pt1 | contig 17920 bp, 13 predicted proteins | sample MAT05_FD_78382 | JGI IMG/M metagenome (GOLD analysis project Ga0105048, IMG submission 78382) | Freshwater microbial communities from Lake Fryxell liftoff mats and glacier meltwater in Antarctica - MAT-05 | ecosystem: Environmental > Aquatic > Freshwater > Ice > Liftoff microbial mat | place...
CCCGGCACGCTCAGCGTAAAGCGCAGCGCATGGGCCACGGCTTCATCGAGTGGCCATTTGAGAAAATCATAGTTCAGCGCCTTCAAACGGTCGTAGTAGGCGTGGTGGTAGCTGTCGGTGGGCCGCGTCCCGCTGCGCCACGCGGCGTTGGCGACCGGGCGTTTAATGATCACGCCGATATTTTTCGCGCGCGCTAGCGGCAGTGTCAGCGTCAGCGCCTGCTGATCGGCAATGTTCAGCGACGTTTGCAGCGTATCGAATACGTCCAGTTGCAGCGCCGCGAGCGCGTGTTCGCGATCGCCCGAGTAGCCGATAAAGCGCGCCATGCCGCGATCGCGCGCAGTGATCAGCGCATCAATTGCATCGCCCGCGCGCAAAACTTCAGCGCTGCAAGAATGCAGCTGAATCACATCGAGATAGTCGGTTTTAAGCGCCCGCAAACTGCCTTCGATGTGGGCCAGAATGCCCTTTTTCGACCAGTCCGCGCGCGCGAATCCGTCGGTCGCCCCGCACTTGCTGAAGAGCAAAAACTGGCCGCGCCGTCCCGCCACCGCCGCACCGATCAGCTCCTCGGAGCGCAAATAGGCGCTTGCGGTATCGATCACATTCAAGCCCGCATCAAGGGCCTCGTTGAGCAACACATTGACAGTGTGCTGAGTAATTGTCGCACCCGGCTGCAGGCCAATTTCAGCGCCTCCAAAACCCAATTCACTGACTTTCAAACCCGTATTGCCGAGCGTGCGGTAATTCATTGGCGGCCCTCGCAAAGGCGATAATTCGTCCGCGAATACTGTTGCAGCGCAGTGCTGAGGGCAAGGTGCAGCGCGCGAGTAAACGTGTTGCAAAGTAATGAAACGTTGCACCTGAAGTTCAATTGACTGCGGCGCTGGGGCGGGCGCGCGTGAGCTGAAGCGCATCTTACTCACGCGCAGCATGTTAACTTGGGCAAATGAACTGGTTTAAATACCTCATCGCCGCCATGACCCTTTTGAGTTCGATCAGCGCACGGGCGTCCGATGCCTCGCTGCTGGATGCACTGGTTTTAAGCGCGCCACAGGCCAATCCGCAGGTGATTGAGTTAGCTCTGCAGGCGGGCGCGTGCGCGGTGCGCGGAGGCTTGGTTAAACCGGCGCAACGCTTGGCGGTGATCGATTACTCGCTGCCCTCAACACAGCCGAGGCTATGGCTGTTTGATCTCAAGGCGCGCACGTTACTGCTGAATGACTACGTGGCCCATGGGCGCAACAGTGGCGACAATTTCGCCAGCAGTTTCTCGAATGTCGAAGGCAGTTTTCAGTCGAGTCTGGGGCTGTTTGCGGGCCTCGACAGCTATATCGGCAGAAACGGTCGCTCGCTGCGCCTGCGCGGACTGGAGCCGGGATTCAATGATTCAGCGCTAAGTCGCGCGATCGTTTTGCACGGCGCGGACTACGTTACGCGTGAGTTTGCCGCGCGCCACGGCCGCCTCGGGCGCAGCCACGGCTGCCCGGTCGTGCGGCCCGAGCTCAACGATCAGGTGATCGACGCCTTGCGCGACGGCCAGCAGTTTTATATCTACTACCCGGATCCGACTTGGTTGAGCCGATCGGCATTGCTCCGTTGTAGCGCTTAAGTTCGCTACCGCACCGACCCCCCCAGCGCCTGCGGCCACACTCAACTGAAAGCGCAATGCAGCGCTCCGAGAGGGTCGCGATGTCAGCTTATAAGTTTGTTTTGCCGCTTTTAGCGCTTTGCTCGAATGCGTTGGCGGCTGGTCCGTCTCTTGATTTAGCGACCGTCAACGATCCGGCTTTGCGCGACGAAGTGGGCCGCAAGGCCAGCGCAGCAGCGGTGCTGCGCGCGCAGGTGCTGCTGGAACGCGCGCATTTTTCGGTTGGCGAAATAGACGCAGGCTATGGCTCCAACACCCGCAAAGCCATCCTTGCGTGGCAAACGCGAATGGGCTTGGAGGCGACGGGTCGTTTGGATGAAGCCAGCTGGGCCAAGCTCAACGAAGATGTGAATCCGATCTTGGCAAGCTACACCCTGACCGCGCAGGACGTACAGGGTCCGTTTCTTAAACTGCCGACCGACATGATGGACAAGGCCAAACTTGAGGCGCTCGGCTTTGAATCAGCGGCCGAAGCGCTGGGTGAGAAGTTCCACGCAAGCCCCAAGCTGCTGGCGCGCTTAAATCCAGGCAAGGACTTAAGCCTGAGCGGTGAGGTGCTCATCGTGCCGATCGTTGAGCCTACTCAAGCCCTGGCGAAAGCCGCCAAAGTGGTGGTCGATCGGTCCGATTCAGCGCTGACCGTACTTGATGCTGATGGAGTGGTGATGGGCTACTTTCCAGCCTCCACCGGCAGCGAGCATGATCCGCTGCCGGTTGGTGAATGGAGCATCAAGGGCGTCGCCCCGAATCCTGAGTTTTTCTATAGCCCAGAGCTTTTTTGGGATGCCGATCCAACCCACGCGAAGGCAAAAATTCCGCCCGGTCCGAACAATCCGGTCGGTGTGGCGTGGATCGATTTGTCCAAGGAGCATTACGGCATCCACGGCACACCCGCGCCTTCGCGGGTTGGTAAAACCGAATCGCACGGCTGCATCCGCTTGACCAACTGGTCGGCGGCTGCGCTTGCGCTGGTGGTGGGGCCAGGCACGCCTGCGATTTTGCAAGAGTAGCTGGCGAAGCCCAAGGCTATGCGCGCTGACGCAATGGTGGTTTTGTTCGCGGTCAGCGCGCTCGCCGCGGCGAGCTGGCAGCTGATGACCCGAGGGCCGCTCGAACAAACTGGTTCCGCTATCAGGGCGAGCGCCATCGCCTCGATTGACGCGGCACCGCTGAGTGAGGAGCCGGTGAGCCGCACGTCGACGATCTTTTACTGCCCAAGCACGTTACTGATTCCAGTGGCGGGTGTTAGCGAGGCCGATCTCATCGATTCGTACAATGATGTTCGCGGCGACGGGCGCACGCACCACGCGATTGATATCCCAAGCCCAGCCGGTACCGAAGTGCGGGCCGTCGACGATGGGCGCATCGCCAAGCTATTCCTAAGCAAGCCCGGCGGGATCACGCTTTATCAATTCGATCCGAGTGAGCGTTTCGCTTATTACTACGCGCACCTTGAACGCTACGCCGAAGGCATCGAAGAAGGAAAAATACTCGCACGAGGTGAGCTGATCGGCTACGTCGGTTTCACTGGCAACGCCGACCCCAGCGCGCCGCATCTGCATTTTGAGATCACCAAATTGGGCCCGGATAAACGCTGGTGGCAAGGTACGCCGATCAATCCGTATGCGCCGCTGGGCGGCACACAGCGCTAGTACGGCAACTCGGGCTGCTTCAGCTCCACTCGTCCGCGACCTGCGGTAATCTCTTTGAATTCCCGGCGAGACACCGAGATATAGCGCTCGTTGCCGCCAATTTCGACTTGATCGCCGACAGTCACCGCGCGGCCCTGCTCATCGACGCGCACCACCATCGTGGCCTTCTTGCCGCTGTGGCAAATCGTCTTGATCTCAACTAGATCATCCGCCCACGCCAGCAGGTATTGAGACCCCTCAAACAGCTCGCCGCGAAAATCTGTGCGCAAGCCGTAGGCCAGTACCGGGATGCGCAGCTGATCAACCACCTCGGTGAGCTGGTGCACCTGCGCGCGCGATAAAAACTGCGCCTCATCGACCAGCACGCAGTGCGCCGTGCCGTTTGCCGCAATGTCGGCTTGAGTTATTTGCAGCAAATCATCGTCGCGCGTAAAGCCGATTGCGGGCGATTTCAGCCCAACCCGCGAGGCGATGAAACCTTCTTTAAAGCGATTGTCGAGCAGCGGGGTGAACAATAGCGGGCGCATATTGCGCTCGCGATAGTTGTAGCTCGACTGCAACAGAGTGGTGGTCTTGCCCGCGTTCATCGCGGAGTAATAGAAATAGAGCTTGGCCATTGCCAAAGGTTACACGCGATCAGCGCAGGCTTATCATTGCCGCACTGTCATCCATCGCCGCTCGAGCTTTGATCGCCCCTTCACCTCTATTGCCACTTGAACTTCGCTTGACTGGCTCAACCCCTGAGTCGCTGCTAGCGCTGTTGATCCGTGCTGAAGAACTGGTACTGAGCGAACCGCGTCAAGCCGAAGCCGTCGCGCGTTCAGCGCTGCGTCAATCGTCCGGCTCCAGCAGGGAAGTGCTGCAAATTCGCGCCCGCGCGCTGAGCCTGTTGGCCAGCTGTGAGTATCAGAGCGCTCATTACGCGCAGGTCGTCGAAGCGGTCGAGCAAGCCATGCCGATCGCGCGATTTTTGGACGATTTTGCGCAGCTCAGTGCGATCCGCATCACGCTGGGTCAAGCGCAACGCTGCCTCGGCGCGTATCCAGAGGCGCTCGAGCAGTTTATCCAAGCGTTGGATTTAGCCCGCAAACACGGCCTGCGCGAAACCGAAGCGCGCGCGCACAACGCCGCTGGGATGGTTTACGGCGAGATCGAAGAGCCGCGCCAGGCGCTTGAGTATTTTCGCCAGGCGCTCAGCGACTTTCGCGAGATTGGCGACCAGCGCGGCGAGAGCTACGCGTTGTGCAACATCAGCTTGAGCTTGCAGCGCATCCGCGAGCTCAACGACGAGCAAAAGCGCGAAATGCTGGCTAGCGCGCAGCAGTCGCTAGCGCTCTATCGAGGCTTAGGGCTGGGCCGCGATGAGGCCAATCTCGCCGCCACGTTGGGCGGCGCCTGGCGCTTAAACGGCAATTTGAAAGAATCGCTGCGCGTGCTGGATCAAGCCATTAGCTTGGCATCCCTGCGCAATCAAGCGCAGTTTCTGGCCGACGGGCATTTGGAACGCGCGAAAACCCTGATCGAGCTCAACCAAGAGCAAGCAGCGCTGCGCTCGTTGGACCTAGCGCGTGATGCAGCCGAACAGGTTGACGCCAAACCGTATCTGACGCGCGTGCATGGGATGTTGGCCGAGTGCGCCGAGCGCGTTGGCGACCATCAACGCGCGCTGCACCACTTAAAGCGCAGCCACGCGGTCCGCGAGGCAATCGTTGATCAGCTCAAAGGCGTGCGCATGGCGTTTGTGCAATCCCGTTTTGAAATCATGAGCGCCAAGCGCGACGTCGAGCGCTCGCAGCTCAAGCGCTCGGAGTTGGAGCGCGAGGTGATCGCGCGCTCAAGCGAACTTAAAGCCGAGGCCGAGCGCCGCGAGCTGGCCCAGCGCGAACTCAGAGAGGCGGTCTATGTGGATCGCCTCACCGGCTTTAACTCGCGCCTAGCGCTGATCGAGCAAATCGAAACGCGCCTAAAAGCTCTCACTGCAGATCCTTTGCAACATTTTGCAGTGCTGTTTTTGGATGTCGATCGGTTTCGGCGTTTTAATGCATCGCTCGGCTACGCGCGCGCCGACCGACTGATCAAACTGCTCGCCGATCGCCTCGGCGCTAGCCTTAACGGCGACGACGAGCTGGCGCGCGTGCAGGCCGATGAGTTTGTCGTGCTGCTCACTGATTACGAAACCCCAGCGATTCTGCGCACGCGCGCCGACCACGTGCTGCGCCAATTCAACGAGCCTTTCGTGCTCGATGGCACCGAGCTTTATCTCAGCGCATCAGCCGGCTTGGTGATTGGCACCATAAGCTATGTGCGGGCCGAGCACATTTTGCTCGACGCCGATACCGCGATGAAACGCGCCAAAGTCTCCGGCCGCAAGCTCGAAGTTTTTGAAGCGCAAATGCGCCACCACGCCAGCCACCAGTTAACCCTCGAACGCGACATGCGCGCAGCCGTGCAGCAGCGCGAATTGAAGGCTTTTTATCAGCCGATCGTTGATCTCTCAAGCGGTCGCCTAACCGGATTTGAAGCGCTGGTGCGTTGGCCGCACCGCACCCGAGGCCTGCTCTCGCCGGATTTATTCTTGCCGGTTGCCGAGCAAATGGGCTTGATGCCAGACCTCGATCAATTGGTCATGAGCATGGCGCTAGAACAGCTCAAGCGCTGGCGCTCGCGCTACAGCGCAGCCCACGCGCTAACCATGAACATCAATCTGACCGCGCGCCATTTGCAAAGCGATCCGCACCTCGACGCCATCCTGCGCCTGCTCGAAGATTTTGACTTACCGCGCACGGTGCTCAAGCTCGAAATCACCGAATCGAGCTTGGTCGATTTGGATGCTCCGCAGCTCGCACGCCTGAGTGAACTTCGTGATCAAGGCTTGCGCTGGGTGATCGATGATTTTGGCACCGGCTACAGCTCACTGAGCTATCTCCAGCGCCTGCCGATCAGCATGATCAAAATCGATCGCAGCTTCGTACGCGGCCTCCTCGAACACTCCAAAGACGCCCAAATCATCGACATGATGGCCCGCCTGGCCGAAGCGTTGGGCCTGCGCGTCGTCGCCGAAGGCGTCGAAGAAGAAGCCCAAGCCCAACGACTCAAAGAACTCGGCTGTCACGACGCCCAAGGCTACCTGTTCGCCGCCCCACTAGAAGCCGAACAAGCCGAAACGTGGGTCGCAAATTTGTAAGGGCGTGAGTCTGAAAATTTTACCCGCGAAACACCGAGATCCCCATGCCTGATAGGGTTATCTCCCAAGCACTGAACTAAACGACTCCCCCTAACTTTCCAATTTCTCTTGCAGCAGGGCTAATTGCAGTGCTGAGGGTGCATCGGGCTCGGGCTCCTCGATGGGCTCGAGGGTCATGCCGCTTAAATCGAAGTAGCGCGGTTCGATTTTGCTTGCCGGCTCTGAGACCAACGCGCCGGGTTCGGCCAAGGTCATATCCATGTCTGGAAGCTCGATGATTTCGACGTGCGGCGCTTGATCCAGCTCCTCGCCCGGTTCGCCCAGGGTCAGGTTGGAATCGGGGATTTCAGGCGCGGGCTGTTTGACGAATTCGGCAATGACCTCGCCTAAGTCGGCTAAGGTTAGGTTTGACTCCGGGATTTCTGGCGCTGAACGCTTGATTGGCGCGTCCAAAATGGACCCCACCGGCATCATTACCGCGTCGCTTAGGTTTTCCACAATCGTGATTTCAACGGTCGGCTCGGTGACGATTGCGGCGCTTTCTCTGTCTCCGAGAGGCTGGGCCATTTCGCTTGCGCTCGCAAGCTTTTGAAGCTCTCGAGCTGCTACCGGTGGCGCAGAACTGCGCACAAATGCAGGAACCACTGGCGTGTCGATTTGTGGAGATCCCTCGCTTAGCATCGCCACAATCAGCCCGGCTTCGCGCAGCGCTTCTTGCATGTGGGCAGCCTGTTCGCGGCTCAAGCCGCGCTTAAGCGTTGCTTTACTCGATGCTAGCAGCGCCTCAATTCTGGCGGCATCGCTTTTAAACAATGCCATCAACTTGACGCGCACTTGCGCTGGATCGGCGTCTTTAACCAGCTTGCCGCGACACACGATTTCGTAGGTTGGCTCACTCATGGTCAAAGCGTAGCGCGAGCGCGCCGATGACGCCATCGGGCATGACCTTGCAGCTCAATTGCGCGCATCAGCATGGATCACCTCGCAGCCCGGCGCGAGCATCTGCAGCGCTTGCAAACTGAGCAGCTCAATCTCGCTAAAGCCGGCCTCGGTCACAATCAAGCGATCCGGCTGTGCCGCGCCCAGTGCGGCGATCAGCGCGAACGGCGAATCGAAAACCTGCGCGGCGCTTGGCTCTTTGCTCGAGCGCGTTAACTGCCAGATTTCGGCTTCGACGTAGCCGACCGGTACTTCGATTTCAAAGCGGCTGCCGTGGCCTACGCTGCTTTCGAGACGAATTGTGCCGTGCATGCGCGTGATCAGTTCTTTGACGATTGCCAAGCCGAGACCCGACCCTTTGTGCTGCGAGCCATGCGCATCTTCGCCTTGGGTGAACGGGTCAAACAGCGTGGCGTGAAGCTCCGGTGCGATCCCTGGGCCGCTGTCGATCACCGCGAGTGAAAGTCGGTCGGCAGTTTGTGAGGCTTGTAACTCGATGTGGCCGTGGGTGGTGAACTTGATCGCGTTGCCGGTGAGGTTCATTAGGCTTTGCCGCAGCGCCTGGCGATCGCTAGAAATTCGACGGGCGACGCTTGAGTCTAGCTGCACGCTTAAGCGCAAACCGCGATCGCGTGCGGCGGGTGTGAATAGCTCGCAGACTTCGCGCAGCAGTTCTTTCAAGCCGAACACTTGCACGCGCTGCGGCGCGCGGTCGGCCTGTAGCCGCGACAGATCGAGCACGTCGTTGAGCACCGTCAACAGCGCGCCACCCGCCCGATTCAGTGCACTTAAATCTTCTTTGCTGGCGGCATCTTGCGTGCGTCGCTCAAGCATTTCGGCCATGCCCAAAATGCCGTGTAGCGGCGTGCGAATCTCGTGGCTCATCTTGGCTAAAAAAGCGCCTTTGGCGCGATTGGCGCTGTCGGCTTTGGCAGCGAGCGCGTGTGCGCCGATCAATAAATAAGCCTTGTCTAAAGCCACCTCGGCTTGAGCGCGATAAGTTTGCGCGATGGCTTGCTCGCGCTCGCTGAAGGGTGCCTGGCGTTTGAGCGCAACCAGCGCGATGGCGCGGTCGCGATGGTGCACGACGGTATTGAGCGTGTCCGCAGCGTGCGGCTCCATCGAACGCCCGGTGATCAGCAAATGCAGCGCGGAATCGGTGTGCGCGATGCTTTGTTTAAGGCCGCGATACAGCGTGTCGAGCACCGCGTTGGGATCCAACGCGCGGTTTAAAGATTCAGCGAATTCCAGATGCTGCTCGGCGGTTGCCATTCGCGCGGTGATCTCGCGCGCCTCGTGTGCGGCGCGCAGTCGGGCACGCGCTAAGCGCCATAAAAACGCCAGAAGCGCGAAGGCGACCAGCGCGTACAGCAGCCACGCCGTGCGCGTCAGCCACGGCGCGGCGAGCTGGTTGATCACTAAGGGTGCGGCTTCAGCACCCGGACGGTTGTCCTCACCGAGCGCGCGCGCTCGAATCTGAAAGGTGCCGACCGGCAGCTGGCTGAGGCGCTGCTCGGTGCCGGCGCGCACTTTAACGAAGTGGGTCTCCAGCCCGTCGATTTGGATTTCCAGCGGTGCTTCGCGATCAAAGCCGAGCGCGGTGACCGCAAATTTAAGCTCGCGGTCGGTGTGGCTGAGGGTCACTTGGCGCGTGCGATCCAAACTCACGCGCTGGCCGTCGCGCTCAACGCTGAGCTCGGTGAAATGCACGCGCGGCGGTGCCGTTTCAAGATTGAGCAGCCGCTTAGGGTCAAAACTGACCGCGCCGCACGCGAGCCCCATATACGCACGGCCATCGGTCGCCAGTGTCGCCGGTCGATCGCTGAATTCACTGCACGGCAAGCCATAGTGCTCATCAAGCAGCTTGAACTGGCCGCGACTTTCATCAACCAGCAACAGGCCGCGGCGCGTGGTGAGCACCAATCCCTGATTTGCGCCCGGCAGGATGGTGCCGACCACGACGGGTTGCAGCTCTTGCGGCCACTCGGTCGTGCGCGTGGCGCTGAAACGCTGGCCGTCAAAGCGGCCTTCTAGCAGCTGCTCGCCGGTGGCAATTTGCAGCTTTTGCCCGTCCAAACGCAGCGCTGTCACGCGTGAGGTTTGTTCAAGCGCGATCGGCTGAAGGCGCAAGCCATCCACGACAAACAGCCCGGATTGCGCGGCGACCAGCGCGCGCTTTGCGTCAAGGATCACGATTTGCTCGACGTTAAGCAGCTGATCGATCGATTCGGTTAATCCGCTGGCCGGGTCAATGCGCACCAAGCCGCCGGAAAAGCTGCCCGCCAGCAGCAAGCCGCTGTCGAGCAACGCGAGCGCGTCTGTGGCCACACGCGGCCCATAAACGATTGGATCAAGCTGAAAACTGCTGCGCTTAAGCCGTCGCACCCCAACGTGGGTGCCAATCCACAGATCTTGCGGGCTCAGCGTTAGCGCCCAAATGCGATCTTGTGACGGGCGGTCCGGGTGTCGAAGCAGCGCGTTTTCAGCGCTGGCCGTGCCCAGGCGCAGCCGCGCTAACCCGCCGTGGCGCGCGCCAAACCAAAGTTCATCCGGTGAATCGCTCGCGGTCGCCTCGATTGCTCCAGCGGGCAGGCCGGTTGGCGCTTTTGGATCGCTGAGAAAGATGGCGAAACGTTCGAAATCGCTTGGCAAGCGCGACATGCCGCCGCCCAGCGTCGCCAGCCACAAACCGTCTTGGGAATCTACAAATGCTTGATAAATGGAGTCGCTGCGCAAGCCATTAGCGCCGTCGCCGACGCGCCGAAAATTCTTAAATTGAAGGGTGGCGGGATCCCATAAGTTAAAGCCCCGGTTGGTGGTGACCCACGTGCGCCCGCGCCGATCGGTCGCGATCGAATTAACCGTTTTGTCGCTCAACGCGAAAGGGTCCGCTGGGTTTGCCTGGTACAAGGTTGCGATTTGCGTCTGCGCATCCACTCGAATGAGACCGTCGCTGCCGCCGATCAACAATGACCCGTGCGCATCAGACGCAAAGGCTAATGCGCTGAAGTTATCGAGTGCACCGCTGGGATCCGCCGGCAGTCGCGCGAAGCGCCCAGTGCTCGGCTCCAACGTGCACACGCCACCATCCAGCGTACCGATTGCAAGCAAGTCCTCGCGCAGCCATTTCATCGCGAGAATTGAATCCCCGCAAAGGGAATCGGCCACGTCTGGGTTGTGTCGATACTGCTTTAGCGAGCGCCCGTCCGCGCCAGCCCGATGCAGTCCGCCCTTGTAGGTGCCGATCCACACATCACCTTGCGCGTCTTCGCTGAGTGCCCAGATGTCATCTTGATAGCCAGCGATTCGTTTGAGCTCGAAAGTACTCGGATCGAGCTGATACAAGCCGCGTCCCTCGACGCCAAACCACAGTTTCCCGCGCCGATCACGGAGCAGCGTTTGCACCGCCTCGCGCGCCGCGATCAGCGCATCGCGCTCAGCCACGAAGGCAGGTTCAACAAATTGCACGCCGTCAAAGCGGCTCAAGCCATTGCGTGTGCCCACCCAAATAAAGCCCTGCAGGTCCTCACTCACACAGTACGCGTCGAGCGAGCGCAGCCCCTGCTCGGTGCCAAAATGTTGAAACGGCAGCGCATTGCCGAGCGGTGCTGTGGCAGCAGTGAGCGAACTGAGCAGGCCAAACAAGCTTGCGTAGAGCACCGGCGCGTCCGTGTACTTGGGGGCTTGAGTTCTACCGCAAACGGGTTCACTTAGCACTCACCTTATGCCGCTAAACTCCAAATACACGCACTTCAGTTCCGCTTTTAGGCGACGATTGTGCCTTTAGCGAAACATGAAACGGCGATCATCAAAAGATGTGTTCAGCACACTAGGAATCCCATGTCCAAAGGCCAGTCTTTACAAGAGCCCTACCTCAACGCACTGCGCCGCGAACGCGTGCCGGTGTCGATATATCTCGTCAACGGCATCAAACTGCAAGGCACCGTTGAGTCGTTTGACCAGTTTGTGGTGCTGCTTAAAAATACCGTCAGCCAGATGATTTACAAACACGCCATTTCGACGATCGTGCCGGCGCGCAACGTGCGTCTGGGCGATGCGCCGACTGCCACGGGTGAATCTTTGCCGCAAGAGGGCCTTGAGACGGATCCACGCTGATCCCATATCAGCGCCATGTTTGATCGTACCCAGCGCGGCGATAGCGCCTTTCTAGTTCACGTTGCCCGCGACGCGTCGGATCATTCCGATCGGCAGCGCGAGTTTCGCGAATTAACCTTATCGGCCGGTGCGCAAGTCATCGGCGAGATGCCTGCGCGCATCAACAAGCCCAGCCCGAAATTCTTTTTGGGCAGCGGCAAGGTAGACGAAATCAAAATGGCGCTGCTCGCCTGCGGCGCGGATTTGGTGCTGATTGACCAATCGCTATCGCCGGTGCAGGAGCGCAACTTAGAAGCGTATCTTGGCTGTCGGGTGCACGATCGAACCACTCTTATCTTGGATATTTTTGCGCAGCGCGCACGCTCGCACGAAGGCAAGCTCGAAGTCGAGCTCGCGCAGCTTAAGCACATGGCCACGCGCCTGGTGCGCGGCTGGACCCATCTTGAGCGGCAACGCGGCGGCATCGGCAATCGCGGGCCGGGTGAAACCCAGCTTGAAACCGATCGGCGCCTGCTCTCGAATCGCGTTCAGATACTTAAAGCGCGCCTCGAAAAAGTCGTCGGCCAGCGCGAATCCGGGCGCCGCGCGCGGCAGCGCCGTGAAGTGCCCACCGTGGCGCTGGTCGGCTATACCAACGCGGGAAAGTCGACGCTGTTTAACGCGCTGACTGACAGCGGCGTCTACGTCGCGGATCAGGTTTTCGCCACGCTCGATCCGACCGTGCGGCGCCTGCGCACAGAACAAAGTGCTGACATTGTGATGGCCGATACGGTCGGTTTTGTGCGCGACTTGCCGCACGATCTGGTGGCCGCGTTTCGCTCAACGCTAAGCGAGGCGCGCGACGCAGATTTGCTGTTGCACGTCATCGATTTGAGCGACCCCGAGCACGCCGAGCGCATGGCCGAAGTGGAAGCCGTGCTCGATGAGATCGACTGCGCCGATACGCCGCGCTGGAATGTGTTCAACAAAATTGATTTGGCGCAAGAGCAGTTAGCCAACGCGGTTGGCGCGCGCTTCCTGGTATCGGCGGTGACCGGACAGGGCTTGCCGGAGCTCACCCAGGCGCTGATCGCTGAGCTGTGCGCGCAGCGCGCGAAGGGCGATATCACGCTGAAACCGAGCGCCGGGCGCTTGCGCGCGCAGCTTTACGCAATGGGCGCGGTCCTTAGCGAGGAGACCCTTGATGATGGTCAGCTCCATCTGCAAGTGCAGCTCAGCGCACGCGAATGGGATTGGCTACAGCGCGAGAACGGCAATCAGCCTAAACTTCATTCATCTTACTCACCTGAATTGAGCCGGAAATCAGAAACCGGCGGAGCGAACTATGGCTTGGAATGACCCGGGCAATAACAAGAAAGACCCGTGGAAATCAGGCGGCAACGATCAGCCGCCCGATCTTGATGAGATTTTCCGCAAGCTCAACAGCAAGCTAGGCGGGCTATTCGGAGGTGGTAAAAAATCCGCTTCGAACGGCAGTTCCAGCGGCGGCGGCGGCATTAGCATCAATTTGGTGTTGGCCGTGATTGCCGGCCTGATTGTGCTGTGGATGGCCTCCTCGGCGGTGCACTTTATTCCGGAAGCCGAACGCGGCGTGGTGCTGCGCTTTGGCAAATACGACCGCACCATCGCACAGGGTTTGCAGTTCACGTGGCCGCGCCCGATTGAGCAAGTGATGCGCGTGGATATCGCACGGGTGCGCACCAAAAGCGACGCCGGACAAATGCTAACGCGAGACGAAAATATCGTCGATATGGATTTCTCAGTGCAGTATCGGGTCAACAATCCGCGCGATTTCCTGTTCAATTTGAGTGACCCCGAGGAGACCGTCAAACAGGTCGCCGAGAGCGCGGTGCGCCAAGTCGCGGGCCGCAATGTGATGGATTTCATCCTGCTGGAAGGCCGCGAGCGCGTGGCATCTGAAAGCAAAAGCATCATGCAGGACATTCTGAACCAGCCCTACCGCGCCGGAATCGAGGTGTTGGCGGTGAACTTGCAAGACATCCGTCCGCCCAAGGAGGTCAAAGACGCGTTTGATGACGCGATCAAGGCCCGTGAAAACGCTGCGACCTCGATCAATCAGGCAGAAACCTACGCCAACGGTGAAGTGCCCAAAGCGCGCGGTCGTGCAGCCCGCGTGACTGAGGAGGCGACCGGTTACAAAACGGCCGTCGAGACCCGCGCACGCGGCGAAGCCGAGCGCTTCACTTTGCTGCAACAGCAGTATCGGTTAGCGCCTGAAGTGACCCGCCAGCGGCTGTATTTGGAAACCATGCAAAGCGTGCTACGGCGCACGTCGAAAGTGCTGATTGATGTCGAAGCAGGCAATAACATGATGTATTTGCCCCTCGATAAGCTCACTCAAGGTGCGGCAATCGCCGCGCCATTGCGCGACCTCGAAAATCGCCCATTGGACTTGCCGCCGCCAAGTGAAACCACTGTTCCATCGGATGGCCGAACCGGCCGGGAGGGCCGTTAAAATGCGCCCAGGTATTTTGATTGCCGTATTGCTGGTGCTGGGTCTAATGTCCGGCTCGGTGTTCACGGTCACCGAACCGCAATACGCGGTGACGTTTAGGTTTGGCAAAGTGCTCCGCGCGGATTTCAAACCCGGCTTGCATTTCAAGTTTCCCGGTGTCGACAACGTGCGCAAGTTCGACCGTTTCATCATCTCGCTTGAATCGCAGCCCGAGCGGTTCTTAACCAAAGAGAAAAAAGACGTGATCGTCGATTCGGTGGTCAAATGGCGCATCCGTGATCCAGCCAAATTCTTTACTGCCGCCGCTGACAACGAGGGTGCCGCACAGCGTTTGATCCCGATCATCAAAGACGGCCTGCGCAATGAGATCAACAAGCGCAACCTGCAAGACGTGGTGGCCGGTGAGCGCGGCAACATGATGGCAGCGTTCACCAAGGCGGCCAACGAGAAAGCCAAAGAGCTTGGCGTTGAAATTGTCGACGTGCGCATCAAGCGCATCAACTTGCCCGATGAGGTCTCCGGATCGGTTTATTTGCGCATGCAGGCCGAGCGCCAGCGGGTCGCCAACGAGTTGCGCTCGCAGGGTGCCGAGCAAGCCGAGCGCATTCGCGCGACCGCCGATCGCGAGATCCAGGTGATCTTGGCGGAGGCCGAAAGCGAGGGGCAGATTTTACGCGGTGAGGGTGATGCGATCGCGGCGAAAACATTTGCCGATGCGTTCAATAAAGACCCTGAGTTCTACGGTTTTTATCGCTCGCTGCAGGCGTATCGAGACAGCTTTCAAGGGCAAAACGACCTGATCGTGCTGGATCCAAAAAGCGACTTCTTTCGCTACTTTCGGTCATCCGACGCGCGCTAGTTGAAACAGCTCTAGCGCCGCACAAAACAACGCTTTGTGCGGCGCTGATCCACTGGAGGTGGTAGCGCCAAATAGTTGATACTCAAGCGCCATTTTTATCCTGAGTTATCTCCATGTTCAGAGCCCTTTTGCTCGCCACCTTGGGCGCTGCTAGCGTCGCCGACGCGCAAGAATCTGCCGCGGCAAAATTACGCTGGAACGCCTGGGAAGCACATCAGCAACTTGAGGCAGAATCGCTTTTTCACGGCCTCAAATGGCGCGCAATCGGTCCCACCCTGCAAGGCGGGCGTGTGCTCGATATCGAATCGGTACCTAACGAGCCTTACTCTTTTTACGTGGCTTATGCCTCGGGCGGGGTGTGGAAGACCACCAATAACGGCGTCACTTTTAAGCCGCTCAGCGATGGCCTGCCGACGATGATTTCAGGCGATTTGGCGGTCGATCTCAAGAATCCGCAGACGCTTTGGCTGGGTAGCGGAGAGCCGAACGCTTCGCGCTCAAGCTACGGCGGCTTGGGCGTGTTTAAGTCAACCGACGGCGGCAAATCGTTCATCCACAAAGGCCTGACCGATAGCGACCGCATTGGTCGCATTGTCATTGACCCGCGCGACAGCGATCGCGTGTTCGTTGCCGCCGCGGGCAAGCTGTATACCGAGGGCGGCCAGCGCGGCGTCTATCTGTCAGAGGATGGCGGCAGCAGCTGGCGCCAAGTCCTCAAAAACGAAACGCCCTACGCCGGCGCGATCGACATACAGATCGATCCAATCCAACCCGATACGGTTTACGCGGTGATGTGGGAGCGTTCGCGGCGGCCGTGGAATTTTGTCGAAAGCGGACGCGGGTCGGGCGTTTTTAAATCGACCGACGGCGGCGAAAATTGGGCGCGTCTAAACGGCCTGCCGAGTGGCGCGGGCGCTGGGCGCATGGGCCTCTCGGTGTCATTGAGCGATCCCAGAGTGCTCTACGTCAGCGTTGATAACAACGATAACGCGGCTGCCGAGCAGTGGGATTTAGGCGACAGCGCACTGTCGGCCAAGCGCTTCGCCAAAATGAGCAAAGAGGATTTCCTAAATCAGGACCCCGATGCGATTGAAGGTTTTATTCGCGACAACGATTTCCCGGTGGATTTAAATGCAGTCGATCTGGTTGCCCAAGTGCGTTCCGGCAGCGTGACCATGGCGCAGCTCAAAGCCAAGCTAGGTGACGGCAACGCGAGCCTGTTCACTACCGATATCGTCGGCTTGCAGATTTATCGCTCAAACGATGGCGGTGCGAGCTTTGCGCTGACCCACGCCGAGCCGCTGCGCGGCGTCACGTTTACCTACGGCTACTACTTCGGCACGATCCAGGTGGACCCTAAAAACCCTGAGAAAATATATGTGCTGGGCGTGCCGGTCGTGGCCTCGAGCGACGGTGGTAAGACGTTTTCTGGGATGAATCACCCGAGCGTGCATGTTGATCACCACGCCTGGTGGATCGACCCTAACTTCCCCGACCGGATCCTCAATGGCAACGATGGCGGCGTGGATATTTCCTACGACGGCGGCAAGTCGTGGGCCTCGCTCGACCGCCAGCCGGTGGGTCAGATTTACGCGATTCAGTACGACTTAGCCGAGCCCTACAACGTTTATGCCGGTTTGCAAGACAACGGCACCGTGATCGGTTCCAGTCGCGCGCGTTGGCAAGACCGCGACGCGTGGCGCTTTATCAACGGCGGCGACGGGATGCAAATTGAAGTGGACAGCCGCGACAATAAAACCGTTTACACCGGCTACCAGTTTGGCTTCTATTCGCGCAGCGGCGGCCAAGAAGTGCGTCCACGCGTGGGCTTGCAAGAGAGCAACCTGCGCTTCAACTGGCAAACGCCTATCTTGCTGTCGAAGTTCAACCAGGACATCTTGTACATGGGCGCCAACAAGCTCTATCGCTCAATGGACAAAGCGGAAACATGGACGCCACTCTCAGGCGATTTGACCGTGTCCAAACAGCGCGGCGATGTGCCGTTTGGCACGCTGACCACCCTAAGCGAATCGAGCTTGAAGTTTGGCCTGATTTGGGCCGGAGCTGACGACGGCAGCCTGCACGTGAGCCGCGATGGCGGCGATGAATGGCGCAGCGTGCGCACTAATCTGCCGCAAGCTTGGGTTAGCCGAGTAGAAGCGTCGCGCTTCAAACTTGAGCGTGCCTATGTGTCGCTGACCGGCTATCGCGATGACCTGATCGAGCCGTATGTGTTTGTTACCGAAGACTTAGGCGCGAGCTGGCGTTCGCTACGCGGCAACCTGCCGGATGAGTCGATCAATGTGGTTCGCGAGGACCCTGAAAACGAAAACGTGCTGTACGTGGGCACACAGCGCGGCGTGTATGTGTCGATCGATCGCGGCAAATCTTGGGCCGCGCTGGCGAACGGCTTGCCGAATACCACGGTGCATGATTTGAAAATCCATCCGCGCGAGCGCGAGATCATCATTGGCACCCACGGGCGCTCGGCGTGGATCCTCGACGCGCTGCCGATTCAAGAACTCAGTCGCGTGCAAGATAAAGCGCTGCATCTGTTCGCGCTGAGCGAAGTCAAAGCCGAACGCCGCTGGCGCGCGGAGCGCTCGAAATGGTTTGACCGACCCGAGAACCGACCGCGCCTGAGCGTGCCGTATTGGGCCGCCGCCGATGGCGCCCTCGAGCTCAGCGTTAGCGATGCGCGCAAGCAGACCATCCGCGTGGTTAAGCTTGATGCCAAGCGCGGCATCAATCAGTTTCGCTTTGATCTATTGGTCGATTCGAAGCTCGCACTCGCCGCTGAAAAAGTAGCGATCAACAAGCTCAAAGCCGACAAAAAAGACACCGCCAATTTGGCAACGCGGCCGTATGCCGAGGCGCAGCGTTTGAATCACCCGTTGTACATTCAGCCAGGCGATTACACGCTGACCCTCGCGCGCGGCACCGACAGCAGCACCACCGAATTTAAAGTGGCCCCCCCCGCAGCGTATGAGTCTCGCGCACCCAAAGCGCTCAAAGTGCGCGGCAAAAAGGATAAGTGATCTCG
>Ga0105048_10007174_pt1 | contig 17916 bp, 15 predicted proteins | sample MAT05_FD_78382 | JGI IMG/M metagenome (GOLD analysis project Ga0105048, IMG submission 78382) | Freshwater microbial communities from Lake Fryxell liftoff mats and glacier meltwater in Antarctica - MAT-05 | ecosystem: Environmental > Aquatic > Freshwater > Ice > Liftoff microbial mat | place...
AATCGGAATTGAAGCGTACGCCAAGCACGCGCCCTACGGCGCAATGAACTCAAGTGGCTTGCCCAGCACAAACCCCGCGCGCCATTCGACCAGCTTCGCCTCGATCTCGGCATTGCTGGCAATTTGCGGCTCGGATGGATCGGCGTCGAGTTCGGCTTCGCGCTTGCTCACTTCTCGCTTGGCCAATGCAAACGCATCAATTAGCGAATCGGTTTTGTTCAACGCGTTGGCGAAGTAGGCGCGTCCAAAGTAGGTGATATCGGAGTCCGCGCCGCAGCCAAACGAAGCGCGGTCCTTGCGCGCAGCGGTGATCACCAAGCTGCCGGGGCGGCGTAAGGCGGGTAGAAAGCCGCCGGAATAGCAGGCCGACACGATGATCACTTGGTTGGCAAACACGCTGTTGCGCAACATGCCACCGAGCTCAACGGCCGACAGCGGGTTCAGTGCGATGGGCTGCAAATCGACCGACAAAAAGTGGTCTTCCGAGCCGTGCGAAGTGGCAAACAGCATCAAAATGTCTTCGCGCGGATTGAGCTTGCCTTCCAATAGCTTGAGCGCGTAGCGCAGGTTACTCGCACTCGCGAGCGGCGTGCTGGCGGTCGTTTTAGGATGGTTGAGCAAGGTCAGCACGCGGCCTTTAGCGCCGAATCGCTGCGCAAAAAGGCTCTCGACGTACTGCACTTCGTTGCGAAACACCGACTCGGAGCCATCGCCGCCAAAGTTGATTAGATACAAATCGGTCTTGCCCGCTTGCTCGGGTTCGAGCGCGTCGACCGCCGCGCCCACTCGGGCTGCCTGTTCAAACATCACCCGTTCGGCGTCGAAACTTGGCGCACGCGCAGGCGCCTGCGTCGACCCATCCATCGCCACGGTCCAAAAGGAATTCGGCGCCAGCACTCGCCACGGCAACACGTTCAACAGAGCGAACGCCAATCCGCACGCAATCGACCTGAACACGCCCAAATCGCTGCGCAGCCAGCGCACGCACTGGGTAGCGACCGCTGCCACGATCGCGGTCCACAGCCAAAACTGCGTCTCGTACCAGATCGCGTCTGGCAGCTCATTGAGCAAGTTTTCGCGCAGTACACCAAACGCTACTTCCAACACCAACAGCGCCGTTAGCAGCAAATTGGCCAGGCTCAGGCCGTGCGCAGGACGGCGCAGGAGCCGCGCGAGGGCGATGGCAAGTAGCAGCGTGAGCAGCACATCAAAGCCTTCGCTTTGAATGCCATCGAAGTTGAACTCCATGTCCGTGTCAAACCAAGTGCGCGAATAGGCGGCGGCTGCCACGACGTGCAGCACGCCCAGCAGCGCAAATGTGCCCCAACCGGCGTGACGCGTGCCTGCTCGCGGGCGCAGCAGCAAACTCAGGCGCAAGCCTTCCAGCAGGCTTGATCGCATCAGCTATTGCACGCTGGCATTGGGCTTAAACGCTGCCTGAAAAAGCGCCTCAATGTCCACGATGTCATACGCGTAGTGGGCGTTGCAGAACTCACAATCGACTTCGACCAAGCCGTGCTCGGTAAGCGACGCCAGACTCTCCTCGCGACCCAGCCCAAGCAGCATGTTGCCGACCCGCTCGCGCGAGCACGTACAGCCAAAGCGATGCGCAACCGGGCTTTGCAGCAGCACTTCCTCATCATGAAACAAACGCGTCAGCAGTTCTTCGGGCTTGAGCGTCAGCAGCTCCTCGGGCTTAAGCGTCGCGGCAAGCAGGCTCAGGTGCTCCCAGCGCGCGGACTGATCGGCTAATTCGCCTTGATGACCAGGCAAACGTTGCAGTAGAAATCCCGCTGCGCGCTCGCCGTTTGCGGCCAATAAGACTTGGGTCGGAAGCTGCTCGGAGCGCTCGAAATAGGCGGTGATTGCGCTGCTCAAGCTGTCGCCCTCTAACTCAACAATCCCCTGATAGCGCTGCTCACCGGCGCGCGGTTCCAGGGTGATGACCATGCGCGCTTGGGCGCGCTGCAAATCGCTGAAATCGAAGTTCTCAAGTGATTCAGCGCTGCGCGTGAGTCCGCGCAGATTGCCGCCCTCAGCGACCTGCGCGAATAAAAGTTTGACGGCTCCCATGGACTGCACTTGCAGCGCCACCGAGCCGTCCAGCTTGACGGTCGATTTGAGCAAACACACCGCTGCGAGCGCTTCGCCGAGCAGCCCCTCCAGCGCGACATGCGACTGCGCGCGGCGGCGCACCTCCGCCCAGCTGGCATCCAAGTGCACCACCGCGCCGCGCACCAGGGCGTCGGCAAAGGAAAAACTCAATCGCGCGTCGCGCATATTCATAATCCTGGAAACATCAGTTGGACGGGGCGGAGTGTGCGGTTATGGGTGTGCAGGGCAAGGCGCGATGAGGCGCAATGCTTGTTGCATTCCAACGCGTTGCAACGAAGCCAAGCGCAGCCAGAACCGTGCAATCTGCCTCGAAGCGGACTCACCCACTGGGTGAATGGGTAAAGTGGCAGAAATGCTTCAAGCATCATCAAAGTTACGGCACTCGAAAGCGGTCAACTGAGGTTTCTAGGATTAGGCTTGATCGATGAAGAAACGGGCGAATGGTAACGGTGCGCGAATGATGAGCGCATTGCGACGCGTGCGGAATTGGCTGCTGCTGCTGACTTTGCTGCTGGCTGTGCTGCCAATTCCGGTGGTGCTCGGATTGCGCGCGTTTGATCCGCACCTCAGCGCGTTTATGGCTGCGCGTCAGCTTGAGGCCTGGCGCGCGGGCGATACAAACTTTGCGCTGCACTATCGCTATGTGCCGCTCGAGACGGTTGCGCCGAGCTTGAGCCTAGCGGTGGTCGCGGCTGAAGATCAGCATTTTGCAACGCATGTCGGCTTTGATTTCGCGGCGATCAAAGACGCGCTCGGCAAAAACCAGGGTGCCAAGCGCCTGCGCGGCGGTTCCACGATCAGCCAGCAGCTCAGTAAAAACCTATTTCTGTGGAAATCGCAAAGCTATCTGCGCAAAGGCATCGAGGCGTATCTGACCCTGTGGATCGAGCTTCTGCTGCCCAAGCGGCGCATTCTTGAGCTGTACCTGAATGTGGCTGAATTTGGCGATGGCGTGTACGGCGCTGATGCGGCAGCGCGTGTGCATTTTCAACGCGCACCCGATCGTCTAACGGTTGCTCAAGCTGCCACGCTTGCGGCAGTGTTGCCCAATCCGAAACGCTATCGCGCCGCGCAGCCGGGCCCCTATGTGCTCAGTCGAGCACGCGCGATCGAGCGGCAGATGCGCAACCTTGGGCCGGACTACTTACAAACGCTGTGACTTCCGACACGCGCCGCTGCCTTGGTGTATTAGTAATGTAGTACACCAACGCAAGCGACAATTTTTTTAGTTCCATGCCGCTTGAGCGTTTGGCTCCCTACTCAAGAGAATTCTCATGAACCGTTTGCTGACCACCGCCATCGTGATGGCTCTAGCGTCCACTTCGTGCTTTGCGACTTCGCGCTCAATCGATTGCGATATCGACACCCATTACTCGTTGACTATGGCGTCCGATCGCTTGATCTTCAGCGCAGATGACAAATCGACCACGCCCTCGGAAGTCGCTATTGGCCGCGGCAGGCTGCTGATCAACGGCACGCCGATGGCGCTATCGAGCCACGATCAAGCGCTGCTGGGCGAGTTCGAAACGCGGGGCCGCCACCTCGCGCAGGAGGCCAAAGCAATCGCGCTTGAAGGCATCGACATCGCGCGGCTGGCGTTGACCGAAGTATTTACCACTCTAGCGGGCAATGACCAAGTCAAAAAAGCGCAGTTTGCAGCGCAAATTAATAGCTCAATGGACAAGCTGCGCGGTGCGATCGCGCGCGCCGAAAGCCCAACTGATTTCAAAGAAGAAGCCTTCGAACGTGCGGTCAAACAGGCAGTAGCCGAAGCCATGCCGATGCTCATTGGTAGCGCCGTAGGTTTAGCCATGAGCGCCGCACTTACTGGCGACGCGGCCAAAGCGGCCGAATTTGAAAATCGCATGGATAACATGGGCAAAGATATCGAGCGGCTGGTTAAAACCCGCGCCGATGAGCTCGAAGCACGCGCCAACGGCCTGTGCAGCGAAGTCAAACGCTTGGACCAAATCGAAGACCAGCTCGAGTTTTTATTGCCGGACGGCAAACGCTTAAATCTGCTTGAAGCCGAATAATGGCGCGCTGACCAGCGCAGGCGCGGGGCGGATATGGCTTAGGCTTTTAGGGGTTCCATGCCGAAATCACAAAGCGCAAATGCCCGGTGATGCCGGGGGCGGTATCGGTCGAAAACGGAATCTTAATTTCGACCTTTCCGCCTTTAATTGTCTTTGGATCGATCGAGGTATCAGCAGACTTCGAGCCCTCGCCCTGCCATGCATATTTGACGATCCATTCCTCAGCACTTTCAGCCGGCGGCACCATCTCCAAGATAATTGAGTTGCGGAACAGATAGCCGCCTTCGTAGTGCTCGTTGACCCACAGTTTGCGGTCGATTTCATAATCCGGCACGCGCACGCCGAAATCGACGCTATAGGCCAGCGAACGGCGCTTCGGGTTGACGCGGGCGCGATTCGCCAAAAACACCGTCGACAAGTACTCGCTCGCGCCTTTTTTCTGCGCTTTTAGCCACTCCGCATGGGTCATGCACGCGACGGAATCTTCCTCAGCGGTGCGTCGGGTGAGGTACCAAAGTTTGCCGCGCGTGGCCGCGAGCATTTCAAACTGATACAGCGCGTTGATCGTGCGGCCCTCATCAGCGGCCGCTTGAATCTCCTTTGGCAGGCGGATTTCACTGAGATCGATCCACACATCCACGCGCACATCGCCGAACAAAAAGCGCGTGAGATTCTGATAGGCCTCTTCTGAATTGACGATGCCGTAGAAGCCTGAATGCGCGCGATAGGCAAAGGCTTTGGCGCTCGGCGCAGCGGGTTTTGAAGCGGCTGTGATCGCGCTGAGCGTGGCATTTTCGATGCGCACCAAGCCGTCGCTGCCGTTGCCGGCGAAAGTGCGCGAAAGGCCCATCCCAGCCTCGTAGGCTTGGCGATTGGTGCCCACCATGCAGAACACGCGATCAATCGGAAAGCACGCCTCGGGAATCCAAGCGACGCTTTTGGTTTTTGCAAAATGGACTTTCAAATCCAAATACTCGGCCATGCGCTTGCGGCTGAAGTTATCCATATCCGCAGCGCCCAACCAGCCTGGAACGTTCGCGCCTGCCAGATCAATGCCATTGTGCGGTGTGGCGTAAGTGAACAGCTTATCGACCAACTGCGCAGCCTTTTTTGGGTCGTTGGCGGGGTTTTGCAGCAACCCACGACACACCAAGCCGCCCATCGAATGCGCCACCAAATAGCAGCGGAAATCTTGTGGATCGATTTTATTCGCCGGATTGGCGCAGACGATGTCTCGCACGCGCAGGATCAGATCGCCGAGTTCTTTCGAAAATAGTGAGATCGACGGCGTTTTGCCGACTCCGAGCAGCGTGGAAGCTTGCTCGTAGTAGCGATAAATGATAATCGAGCGACTGCTGATCGGGTTGTCAGGATCGTCAGTCCATTCTGCATCCATTAAATCGTAGCCGCCTTCATACACGTCGCGATAGCCAAAATCTGAGATCAGGCGCACGAGCGGTGATTCAAAAATATACTTGCGCGGCTGGCGGTCGCGCTCTGGCACCGCGCGATAGACCGTCGAGCCCAAATTGAAGCCGCAAAAAGGGTCGGCGGTGGTCTCGTTGATCTCACGAGAGGTCATCGCGTAGCCACGCACGTAAATGATCGGAAAAAATGGAGCGTGCGGGTTCGACATGGAAGGCCTCGACAACGGTTCGAATAACAGCGACAAGTTAGGTGAAAGCGAGCATACCTAACTTACCGCATGATCCTGCACGCTGCAATCAGGCGGCGTTGACGGCGTGCCGCGTAAAAGCTCACTTGGGTCCTTTGGAGATTAAGTTGTGCTGAGAAAAAGTTTTTTGATTTGGTTAGCGGGTTTGAGCAGCGCGCACGCATGCGAGCTTCAAGTTGAAAAGGCGTGGATTCGCTCGAGCCCGCCGGGCGCGATGATGATGGCGGGCTATGCCACGCTCACAAACAAAGGTGCGCAGCCGATCACCTTGACGGCAGTGCGCTCAAGTGCGTTTAAGTCCATTGAGATGCACGAATCGACAATTGAGGACGGCGTGGCGAAAATGCGCGAATTGCCCAGCGTGGTGGTGCCGGCCAAGGCTGAGATTGCGTTTGTTCCGGGCGGTCGCCACTTGATGCTAATGGGCGCGCAGGGCGCGCTGCCAGTCGGCAAGCGCGTGGTGCTTGAGTTAAACGCGGGACCAGATTGCACAGTGCAGTCGGAATTTGAAGTGCGTGCCGCAGCGCCTTCACCGTTGAGCCATTCCGAGCAGCACAACCACGGGGATCAGCACAGCCACCCACAGGATTAATAGGCCTCGGCACATTGATCCTTTGCCCGCGTCGCGCGTAGCATCTTCACTTTTGTCAAAGTGAAGCGCTTGCATGAAAATTGTCAAGGTCATTGCCTGGCTTTTAGTCGGCTTGATGATCGCAGTAGATGCGGCGTATTTGCTGCCGAACAGCGCCAGCGTGACGCGCAGCTTGACGATCGATCGACCCGCTTCGATGATTTACCCGCTGCTGGACGGCTTTGGTCGATTTAATGAGTGGTCACCGTGGTTCGGGCTGGACCCAAAAGCCGTCTACACCTACAAAGGCCCCGCGCATGGCGTTGGGGCGTCGACGTCGTGGACCAGCTTGGACCCCACTGTAAGAAGTGGCACACAAACCATCAGCGCGGTGGTTGCCAACCAAGGCGTAACCACCGACCTTGATTTTGGCGATATGGGCTTGGCGACCTCACAGCACACGCTTACCGCGCAAGGCGCGTCCACGCAGGTCACTTGGGCCTTCGCAAGCGAACTGCCGATTCACTTTGACAGGCGCTTTTTTTCGGGCGTAATGGGCCGCTACTGTGGCTTGCTGATCGATAAATTTGTCGGGCCGAGCTTGGAAACCGGCTTGGCAAACTTAAAAAAAGTGGTCGAGAGAATGCCCAATGTCGACATTGCGGGCCTTGAGGTGACCGAGCACGTTCTTAGCGCGCAACCGAGCTACTTTGTCAGCACCAAAGCCGCGACCGATGCGGCTTCGAGCGCCGCTGCGCTGGGCCAGGCGTATGGCGAGATCTTGGCCTTTGTCGGCGCCAAGGGCTTGCGCGATGCCGGTCCGCCGTACGCGCTGATTCAATCGCACGCCAATGGCGAGTGGATGTTTGATGCGGGCATCCCGGTGGATCGCAACGATCTAGCGCCAACCGGCGTGCTCAGAGCGGGCGCAACCATCGCGGGGAAAGTGGTCGATTTCAAACATTTCGGCTCCTACGACGCGTTAGCCGACAGCCATGCCAAAGCCAACGCTTGGCTTGCGGCATATGGGATGCAAGAGCGCGGCTCGCGGGCGGAAATTTATGTCAGCGATCCCGACACGACCAAAGCGGAAACGCTGCTGACGCTGATCCGCGTGCCGGTCAATTAGGGGCTGACAACATTCAGCCGAACGGCGCGCCGCAGCGCCGCCAAGCGTCCACTTGCCACAGCTCAAGGCGTTGATTGCGAAAGGCCTGCGCATAAATTGGCTTGAGCGCGCAGGCGGTCTGCTCGCTTGGATACAGCAAGAGATAGGCCTCGGGGTGCGCGCTGGCCCAAGCCAGGGCAAGCGCTCGATCGCGGCTGAGCTGAACGATTGGCTGGGTTAGGCGCCCGGCAAAGTGATACTGCCCCTCATAGTGCTCGATCGATGCAACCGGCGCGCCGCGCTGGTGCAAAGCGGAGATCTGAAGCGCCGCTGCTTGCAGATTAAACGTGGGCCAAATGCTGACGCTGAACAGCGCTTTCAGAACCCCCATGCTGAGCAACATCGCCGTGGCGCTCACACGGGTGCGTGCCAGTGCCGTGGACGCGGGCAACAGCACAATGCCCGAACAGACCAATAGCGCGATTGCACCCAGGGTTGCGTGCGTCAACAAGCCGGCGTACCAGGCTTTGTCCTGCAAAGCGCTGAACCAACCAGCGCCAAACGCCAGAAGTCCGAGCGCGAGCGCGGCGAGCATTGCCGCCAACAGCCAGGCGCGACGCGGATTGGCTTGCTCATCCAGCAGCTTCGCCAGCGCAAGCGCAAACGCGGGCATCAGCGGCAGCAGGTAATAGACCTGTTTGCCACTGACCAAACAAAATCCAACAAACGCCGGCACGGTCCATGCGAGCAGCAGCTGACTGGCAAATGCCTTCGGCCACTGTCGCCGGGCGGCCAAGCCGCGCCAGATCGGTGCGTGGAAGAGCCACGGAAATCCGAGCACGCCGATCCACGGCAGGTACCACCACAGCGGGCGGGCATGGTCAAACGCTTGCGCAATCCGCCCCGCGGTTTGCCCGATTAGCAGCTGCTCGGCAAAGGCGGGTCCCACCGAAAGCGCCGCAGGCAGCGCCCAAGCAAGCGCAATCGCGCTACCAGCAAGCGCACAACCGAGCACGCCCAGGCGCCAGCGGCGTGGCACCGCGAGGGCACTGCGTCGAGCAATGAACGGCAGCAGCAGCAGGCCCGGTAGAACGTGCAAAAACACGACAGGCCCTTTGGTTAGCAGCCCCAATGCCAAACTCAACGTCAGCGCGCTGCGCCCAAAGCGCCCGCCGTGCCATATCCGCCACGCGCTCAAATACGCGCACAGCACCGCAATCACCAGCAGCAGCTCGAACATAATCTGTTGGGCGAACAGAAAAAAATACAGCCCGCTCAACAGGATCCACGGTGCGATCAGCGCAACCTGCGGACGCTCTGGATACAGCTTGACGCCAAGCTGCGCAGTCAATGCCGCGCTCAGCGCGCCCAACAGCACCACGAGTACGCGCGGCCACACATCGCTAACGCCAAACAAAGCCCAACCGGCGTGGATCAACCAGTACAGCGTGGGCGGTTTGTGGCTATACGGCAGGCCATTTTGGATTGGCAGCAAAAAGTCGCCGCGTGCCCACATTTCCCACGCCACGCCCAACGTTCGCGTGGAATACAGCGGCACCGGTCCGTGCAGAAAAATCGCGACAAGCGCAACCAGCAGCCAGGCCAGCAGCCAATCTACGCGCGTCAGTCGCGAAAGCATCGGCGACGCTCACGCCTCCAGCAATGCCCGCGCGATGGCGCGCACGCCAAGCCCGGTGGCGCCAGCTGCATACAGCGCGGTGTCGCTACTCATAAACGCAGCCGCTAAATCAATATGCAACCAGCCCGCAGCGCCGGGCCGCACAAATCGCGACAAAACCCCCGCGGCGTTGCTGGCACCGCCCGCACCGCCGCCTTTGACCGGCCGCGAATTGGCCGTGTCGGCGTACGGTGACGGGCACATATCGCGATGCCACGGCTCCAAAGGCAGCGCCCACAGCGGCTCAAACTCGGTCTTGGAGTTCAATAAAAACTTCTCGCGTGCGCTTGCATCCAGAGCAAACAGTGCGTTGAATTCCCGGCCCACTGCGGTTTGTGCGGCGCCCGTCAGCGTGGCGGCGTCAATCACCAGCGGCGCACCGGTCGCGCACGCGGTTTGTAAGCCGTCGGCCAACACCAGCCGCCCTTCCGCATCGGTGTTAACGATCTCAACGCTCACCCCATTCGGGTAGCGAATGATGTCGCCTAACTTGTATGCATTGCCGCTGATCAAGTTTTCCGCACAACACAGCGTCAAGCTGACGCGCTTTTGCAAGCCGCGGCGAATCGCCAGTGCGAGTGCTGCGGTGACCGTAGCGGCACCGCCCATATCGCATTTCATGGTCAGCATGCCTTCAGTCGCTTTGATCGAATAGCCGCCCGAATCAAAGGTGATGCCCTTACCGACCAGTGCGGCTGCATACGGCGCGTAGCTGTCCCCGCTGGGATTGAAATCCAGCTCAAGCACGCATGGCTCGCGGCTCGACGCGCGCCCCACGGTGTGCGTGCCCACGTAGCCTGCCGCTAACAGCGCTGATCCTTTCACCACTTTGGCATCCACCGCTCTCCCACCAATACGCTGCAACAGTGCAATCGCATCAAAACACAGCTGTTCTGGAAACAAATCCTCTGGGCCGGCATTGACCACGCGGCGCAACCAGCTCGTCGCTTCGTGGCGGGCGCTGAGCTCGTGCTGGTCGGCCTCACTGAGCGCCGCAAACTGCGGGCCAACTAAATTTTTTGCCGTGACCAAGCCCTGCGTAAAGGCCCACTGCGCTTCTAAATCCCAATTGGCACCGGCGAGTAGCACGCCATTGCCGGCAATTCCCGCCAAGCGCCGCGCGCCCATTTGAATCAGGCGCAGCCGGTCGGACCCAAGGCGGGCGTGCAATAGCGCGCCTGCGCCGTCAAAGCTGAGCAACGCGCGCTCACCAAAAGTAGCGCTCGCGGGGGAATCGGTGAGTTGTACAGAAAGGGACATCGGCAAATTTTCCTAAAGACGTCTTGAGTGCGCAGGACTATAGCGCCCAACTTGCCACTTGAATTTATGCGCTTGACCCCGATAATTAGCACTCACTTAGTTTGAGTGCTAGCAATAGCGCTCGTTGTTCAACCACACCAAGAGGAAAAACCTATGAAGCTGCGTCCCCTGCATGATCGCGTGATCATCAAACGCATGGAAGAAGAAAGGCTCTCCGCTGGCGGCATCGTGATTCCCGATACCGCAACCGAAAAGCCGGTCAAAGGCGAAGTGATCGCTGTTGGCAACGGCAAGATCCTTGAAGACGGCAAAGTGCGTCCGGTTGATTTGCAAGTCGGCGACAAAGTGCTGTTCGGCAAATATTCCGGCACCGAAGTGAAAGTCGACGGCAACGAATATCTGGTGATGCGCGAAGAAGACATCATGGCGGTTTTCGCCTAAATCTTCGTTTTGCTCGCGCTCCCACAACTCCACACAAAAGGAACATCTCATGGCAGCAAAAGACGTACGTTTTTCTGAAGACGCGCGCAAGCGCCTACTCAACGGCGTGAACATCCTCGCCAACGCAGTAAAAGTCACGCTCGGTCCGAAAGGCCGCAACGTGGTGCTCGACAAATCTTACGGCTCCCCGACCATCACCAAAGACGGCGTGTCGGTTGCTAAAGAAATCGAGCTCGCCGATAAATTCGAAAACATGGGCGCGCAATTGGTCAAGGAAGTTGCTTCCAAGACCTCTGACGTGGCCGGCGACGGCACCACCACCGCCACCGTGTTGGCACAGGCCATTGTCCGCGAAGGCCTCAAAGCCGTTGCCGCTGGCATGAACCCGATGGACCTCAAACGCGGCGTGGATAAAGCGGTGATTGAAATCGTCGCCCAGCTTAAAGCCATGTCGGTACCGTGCTCGGACGACAAGGCGATTGCACAGGTCGGCACCATTTCGGCTAACTCAGACGAATCGATCGGCAACATCATTGCCGAGGCGATGAAGAAAGTTGGCAAAGAAGGCGTAATCACCGTTGAAGAAGGCTCAGGCCTCGACAACTCGCTCGACGTCGTTGAAGGCATGCAGTTTGATCGCGGCTACCTGTCGCCGTACTTCATCAACAATCAGCAGTCCATGCAGGCCGAGTTGGAAGACCCGTTCATCCTGCTCCACGACAAGAAAATCTCCAACGTCCGTGAATTGCTGCCAATTCTCGAAGCCGTCGCCAAAGCGGGCAAACCGCTGTTGATCGTCGCTGAAGAAGTGGAAGGCGAAGCGCTGGCGACCTTGGTCGTCAACACCATTCGCGGCATCGTCAAAGTGTGCGCAGTGAAGGCTCCAGGGTTCGGCGATCGTCGCAAGGCGATGCTCGAAGACATGGCGATCCTGACCGGCGGTACGGTGATTTCCGAAGAAGTGGGCCTCTCGCTTGAGAAAGCCACGATCAAGGATCTCGGTCGCGCGAAGAAAATCCAGATCTCCAAAGAGAACTCGACCATCATCGACGGCGCTGGCTCGTCAGAAGGCATTCAGGCCCGCATCAAGCAGGTCAAAGCGCAGATTGAAGAAGCATCGTCAGACTACGACAAAGAAAAACTGCAAGAACGCGTGGCCAAACTGGCCGGCGGCGTTGCGGTGATCAAAGTCGGCGCAGCAACCGAATCTGAAATGAAAGAAAAGAAAGCCCGCGTTGAAGATGCTCTGCACGCAACCCGCGCAGCAGTAGAAGAAGGTGTGGTTCCGGGCGGCGGCGTTGCGTTGATTCGCGCGTTGACGGCCGTTGGCAAGATCAAAGGCGACAACGAAGACCAGCAGCACGGCATCCACATCGCGATGCGCGCGATCGAAGCGCCGCTGCGCGAAATCGTCGCCAACGCTGGCGAAGAGCCGTCGGTGATCTTGAATAAAGTCAAAGAAGGCTCCGGCAACTACGGCTACAACGCCGCAACCGGTGAATTCGGCGACATGATTGCGTTCGGTATTCTCGACCCGACCAAAGTGACCCGCACCGCGTTGCAAAACGCCGCGTCGATCTCTGGCCTGTTGATCACCACCGAGGCGATGATTGCTGAAGCCCCAAAGAAAGATGAGCCGAAAATGCCAGGTGGCGGCGGCATGGGCGGCATGGGTGGCATGGACGACTATTGATCGAACGCTTAAGTCTTGGACTTAAGGCCAGATCCATGTGATCTGGCCGATCAAATTGCACCAAAAAAAGCCGCCGTCACACCAAATGTGACTGGCGGCTTTTTTATGGCATGGACTTAAGCAATCAGATAAATCCGCGTCGACCACCGTCTACCGCGATAATCTCACCGCTAACGTAATTGGCGCGTTCCAGCAAAAACGCAACCATCTCAGCGATATCTTGAGGTGAGCCCTGGCGCTTGAGCGTCGTGCGCTCCTCGACAATTGCCAGCGTTTCGGCTTTGACCATATTGGTTGACCACAAAATATTGCCCGGCGCGACGCCATTCACCCGCACTTCCGGCCCCAGCTCGCGCGCCAGGCTCAGCGTCATCATCGCCAGCGCCGCTTTGGCCATGCAGTAGACCGGGTAGTTGGGCAGCGCGCGCTCTGCATAAATATCCACGATGTTGACGATCGCGCCGCGCGTCGCGCGCAAATGGGGCGCCGCCGCTTGGCTCAAAAAAAACGGCGCACGTGCGTTTGAATTGAACAAATCATCCCACTGCGCGTCGGTCGCCGCGCCAATGGGCGTTGGATAGAAGCTGGAAGCGTTATTGACCAGTCCATCAAGGCGACCCGTGCGGTCGATCACGCTCGGCAGTAAAGCATCGCGCGACACCGGGTCGTTGAGGTCGGCTTGAAAAATCGCGCAGCTGTCCGCGCGCTCGGCGTTTAGATTTGCACATAAAGCAAGCGCCTGACTTACTGATTCACGATAGCTAATCAGCACCGTCCAGCCGCTACGATGGAGGGTGCGCGCGATCTCAGCGCCAATACGCTGGGCCCCGCCGGTGATCAATACGCAACGATTTCCGCTCATGAGTGTCACTACTTCGCCAGATTTAAGCGTTGAGTGTGCCCGCTCGCATGTCAACTTTACTCCCACGCCTGACCATCGGTTGTCCTTAATGAAGCTGAAACTGCCCCTACCACCGCTGCTTTTGCAAACCCATTCGTTGACCCTGCGCGAGCGCATTGCCAGCGAAATCGCCGCGCACGGCCCGATAAAGTTTTCGCGATTCATGCAGCGCTGCTTGTACGAACCGGGCTTAGGCTACTACTCAGCGGGCTTGAGCAAGCTCGGCAGCAGCGGCGATTTCACTACCGCGCCTGAGCTCGGGCGTCAGTTTGCGCAGCGCCTGGTGCGCTATCTGGCCGCACCGCTGCGTGCGTTGGGCGAGCACGCGGAATTGCTCGAACTAGGGCCCGGATCCGGCGCGCTTGCCGAGGTGTTGCTCGAAGGTTTGCTCGAATCGGGCGTCACGCTGAAACGCTATCGCTTGCTCGAGGTCAGCGCGGACCTAGCCGATCGCCAGCGCGCACGTTTGCAGCGCTTTGGCGCGCTGGTTGAATGGATCGACGCACCGCCAGCTGAGCCATGGAGCGGCATTGTCATCGGCAACGAGGTGGTCGATGCGCTACCGGTCGATCTGTTCAAACGCAGCGCAGATCAAGCGGTTGAACTGCGCGTAGGGTTAAATGCAGCCCAGCTCACCTGGACGGAAGCGCTGCCGGATGCAAGCACGATGGCGACAATCGAGGCGCGGCTCAGTGAGAATCCCTCCGCTGAGTTGCCCGAGCAGCGCGGCGAAGTGATGCCTTCGCTCAGCGCGTGGCTGCAAGCGGTGACCGAGAAGATGACGCGCGGCGCTTGCGTGCTGATTGACTACGGTGCCAGCCGCGCGGAACTCAATCACCCTTCGCGCAGCGCCGGCACGCTGCAATGCCACTACCGCCACCGCGCGCATTTTGATCCGCTGGTGCTGCTGGGCTTGCAGGATCTCACCGCGCTGGTTGATTTCACCGAACTCACCCACGCCGCGCACGCGCTTGGTTTTCAGATTGATCTCTACACCACCCAGGCGCACTTTTTGATTGCACTGGGCATTGCTGAAGCTCAAGGCCACCTGGATCCTCGCGAGCAGCTCAATTTGGCGCAAGAAATCCGTCGCCTGACCCATCCCCTTGAGATGGGCGAGCGCTTCAAAGTGCTGGCGTTCAGTCGCGATCTCGAGCTGCTTGACCTCACCCATATCGATCGCAGTTCGCGCCTGTGACGCGCGCACCGCTGAAGTCATTTAACGCGTGGTTGGCGTGCGGCTGGCTGCTGCTGATCGCCATCGCGGTGGGCTCGCTGATGCCCATGCCGCACGCAGCGATCGATATCCCGCAGGGCGACAAAGTGCAGCATTTGCTTGGCTACGGCGCTTTGGGGTTTTGGTTTGCACAGCTCTATCCAGGCACCCGCGACCGCTGGCTATGCCTCGCGCTGCTGTGCGCGTTTGGGGTGTCGATAGAGATCGCGCAAGGCACGCTGACCGCTTATCGCGCGGCCGATTTCAACGACGTGCTGGCCAACACCGGCGGGCTCATTTTGGGCATCGGGCTGGCGCACCTGTGGAATCCGCTGCGCCAGATCGATGCGCTGCGGCAGAAATCGTAAATGCGTCTGCACAACCAAGCGCAGACGCTGACCATCCCGGCGAAAATCCCGCCATAATCCAGCCTTTCTCAGGCCGCCACGCTTGCTCGCGGGATTTGGCCTTCACTGCTGGGAGTTCGCATGGCTCAAGACGCGCTCAAATCCGATATCGATCCGCTGGAAACACAAGACTGGCTCGATGCAATGACCTCGCTGATCCAAGCCGATGGGCCCGAGCGAGCGCACTTTCTGCTGGAAAAAATGATCGAAGTGACGCGTCGTGCGGGCGCGCATTTGCCGTTCGATCTAACCACCGCCTACGTCAATACGATCCAGCCGCAGCTGGAAAAACGCTCGCCTGGCGATGCAGCGATTGAGGCCCGGATCCGCGCGATTTTGCGCTGGAACGCCATGGCGATGGTGGTTCGCACCAATCGCCAACCCGGCGAACTCGGCGGTCATATTGCCAGTTTCGCCTCCTCGGCAACCCTTTACGATGTGGGCTTTAACCACTTTTTCCACGCGCCAACGGCCGACCACGGCGGCGATTTGTTGTACATCCAGGGCCACTCCGCCACCGGTGTGTATGCACGCGCTTTCCTTGAAGGGCGCCTAACTAGCAAGCAGCTGGATAATTTCCGTCGTGAAGTCGACGGCAACGGCATTTCGAGCTATCCGCATCCGTGGCTGATGCCGGATTTTTGGCAGCTGCCGACCGTCTCAATGGGCTTGGGCCCGCTGATGGCGATTTACCAAGCGCGCTTTTTGAAATACCTGCACAACCGCGGTTTGGCCGATACCTCAAACCGCAAAGTGTGGTGCTTTATGGGTGACGGCGAGTCCGACGAGCCCGAGAGCCTGGGCGCGATCTCGCTGGCGGGTCGCGAAAAGCTCGACAACCTGGTGTTTGTGGTGAACTGCAATTTACAGCGCCTCGACGGGCCGGTGCGCGGCAACGGCAAGATCGTCCAGGAGCTCGAAGGCGTGTTCCGTGGTGCGGGTTGGCAGGTGATCAAGCTGCTGTGGGGCAGCTATTGGGATCCACTCCTCGCCCGGGACACCAAAGGTTTGCTGCGCAAACGCATGGAAGAATGTGTCGACGGCGACTACCAGCGCATGAAAGCCAACGACGGGGCCTACGTACGCGAGCATTTTTTCGGCAAGTACCCGGAGCTGCGCGAAATGGTCGCCAATATGACCGACGCGGACATCTGGAAACTTAATCGTGGCGGCCACGACCCGCACAAAACCTACGCGGCGTATCACCTCGCCACGACCACCGTAGGCTTGCCGACCGTGGTGCTCGCCAAGACCGTGAAAGGCTACGGCATGGGCCAATTAGGTGAAGGCAAAAACGCGACCCATCAGCTCAAGAAAATGGACTTGGCTTCGATCAAAGCCTTCCGCGATCGCTTTAGTGTGCCGGTTCCCGACGACCAGCTTGAAGAATTGCCGTTCTACCATCCGGGTGAAGATTCGCCTGAAATCAAATACATGCGCGAGCGTCGCGCCGCGTTGGGCGGCCCATTGCCCGCGCGCAAACCGAGCACCGAGGTGCTGAAAACTCCTGAACTGAGCGTATTCGATGCGCTGACCGCGAGCTCCGGCGAGCGCGAAATCTCTACCACCATGGCGTTTGTGCGTGCACTGAATGTGGCACTGAAGGACAAGATTATCGGTCCGCGCATCGTGCCGATCGTCGCCGACGAGGCGCGCACCTTTGGCATGGAAGGGTTGTTTCGGCAGATCGGCATTTATTCGCCGCACGGGCAAACCTACCAGCCGGTCGATTCCGACCAGCTGATGTTTTACAAAGAAGACATCAAAGGCCAGCTGCTGCAAGAGGGCATCACCGAAGCCGGGGCCATGTCGAGCTGGATTGCAGCCGCCACCAGCTACGCCAACTCGAATCTGGCGATGATGCCGTTTTTCATCTACTACTCGATGTTCGGATTCCAGCGCATTGGCGATTTGTGCTGGGCCGCAGGCGATATGCGCGCGCGCGGCTTTTTGATTGGCGGCACGTCTGGGCGCACCACGCTCAACGGCGAAGGTTTGCAGCACGAAGACGGCCATTCGCACCTGCTCGCGTCCGCTATTCCGAACTGTCGATCGTGGGATCCAACCTTCAGCTACGAGCTCGCGGTGATCGTCCAGGACGGTCTCAAACGCATGCTCACCGATCACGAGGACGTCTATTACTACCTCACCGTGATGAACGAAAACTACGTTCATCCGGGCTTACCAGCGGGAGCCGAGAGCGGCATTTTGCGCGGCATGTACTGTTTCAAAGAAGGTTCAAGCGCAGCCAAACTGGAGGTCAGCCTGCTCGGATCCGGCGCGATTTTGCGCGAATCCATTGCCGCGGCCGAGCTGCTCGAAGCTGATTTCAAAATCGGTGCGACGGTTTATTCTTGCACCAGCTTCACCGAACTGGCGCGCAACGGGCAGGCTTGCGAGCGCGCAGAACGTCTCGACGGCGTGGTTGAAGTGCCCTATGTGACCGAACTTCTAAATGCCCGCAAAGGCCCGGTGATCGCCGCAACCGACTACGTGCGTGCGTTCAGCGAACAGATCCGCGCGTTCGTGCCACGGCGCTATGTCACGCTCGGGACCGACGGCTTCGGGCGCTCGGACACGCGCGCGAAGCTGCGCCATTTCTTTGAGGTTGACCGCTTCTACATTGCCCACGCCGCAATCAAAGCGCTGGTCGATGACGGATCCTTGCAAGCGGCCGATCTCAAGCGCGCAACCGAGCTTTACTCAATCGCGCGCAACAAACCCAATCCGGTTAGCGTGTGATGGCATGAGCGCACAATCCGGCGGGGTCTACGACGAAATCAGAACGTTTTTGTTGAGCTACTGCGCGGCTTTC
>Ga0105048_10007175_pt1 | contig 17915 bp, 20 predicted proteins | sample MAT05_FD_78382 | JGI IMG/M metagenome (GOLD analysis project Ga0105048, IMG submission 78382) | Freshwater microbial communities from Lake Fryxell liftoff mats and glacier meltwater in Antarctica - MAT-05 | ecosystem: Environmental > Aquatic > Freshwater > Ice > Liftoff microbial mat | place...
GCTCACGAGCCGATGGCTGGCTGCCGGCGCAGTCGCTGCAGCCTTGGTGGTGGGCGTGTGGCAGTGGCAGTGGCACAGCGCAAGCAAGGGCGCATTCGATGTCGTGGCGGCCTTCGGTCTGCCGCCGCTGCGATTGCCGCCGGATGTCGTCCTGGATCGTCGCCGCGTCGAGTTGGGCCGCAAGCTGTTCTTTGATCGCCGGCTGTCGTTCAACGGCACGATGTCGTGTGCCATGTGCCATGTGCCCGAAGAGGGCTTTGCCTCCAACGCCTCGCGCACGGCCTTGGGCATCGAAGGCAAGAGCCTGCGGCGCAATGCACCCTCGCTGTTGAACGTTGCCTGGCAACCCGCCCTGTTCCACGACGGACGGGATTCGACGTTGTCGACCCAGGCCTGGATGCCCTTGCTGCACCCCGACGAGATGGCCAACCCGTCGATCAGCCATGTGCTGCAGCGCATTCGTGGTCTGGACGACTACGGTGGACAGTTCGAGCGCGCCTTCAGCGGGGCCGGGCCCTCCATGGACACGGTCGGTGCGGCGATCGCCGCCTTCGAGGTGACCCTGGTCTCGGGTGATTCACGCTTCGACCGCTGGCGCTATGGCCGCCAAGCCTCGGCGCTGACCGAAACCGAGCAGCAGGGGTTCCGCGTCTTTGCGGGCAAGGGGCGCTGCACCCTCTGCCACCTGGTGGGCGAGCAGCATGCACTGCTGGCGGACGGCCAATTTCACGCCACCGGGGTCGCCTTCACCCGAGCGGTCGGTTCCACATTCGTCGTCCCGCTGGCTCCCGGCGTCCAGACGGTACTGGCGGACGCCGACTTGACGGCGTTTGCCGTACCTGCGCCGCCCGATCTGGGGCGCTTCGAGATCACGCTCGACCCGGGCGACCGGTACGCATTCAAGACGCCGAGTCTGCGCAACGTCGCGCGCACCGCGCCGTACATGCACGATGGATCGCTGGCCACGCTGGAGGACGTTGTCGATTTCTACGAAAGGGGGGGTGGTGACCTGTCCGGAAAGAGCAGCCTGCTGATGGCGCTCAGCCTGCTTCCGAACGAAAGACGCGCCCTGGTCGCTTTCCTTCGCTCGCTGGACGGGGAAGGCTTGGCAGCATTGACAGCGAACAGCCGGCAACCGGTGCTTCCTTGACCGGCGACCGATGGCACCTCAAGGCTGACGACGCCTCGTGTTGGCCAGCGCGTTCGCCGTGTGCGAAGCACTTGGCTGTGTGCGAAGCACTTGGCCGCCGCACACAGGCAAGCGCGCCGGCAATGCCGCGACCCACTGGCCGAGTGGCTGCTCTCCCCGAGCACGGCTGGCGTGTGCGGGTCGGCAACGGCACTTCGAAGCCGCGACGCGCTTGGCGCGTGCACATCTTTCCGGTTCTCTATTTGACCGGGCCGGCTTGTCGGAACACCGGCACGCCGTCGCGCAACGCGCGTATCAGCACATCAGGCGTGGCGCGGATGTGGGCTTCGAGCGCCAGTGCCGCGCGCGCGTCCTGCCCGGCCATCGCCATCTCGAAGATCTCGGCATGCTCGGCATGCACGTCGCGCCCGCTGTGCGGCAGCACCATCGCATAGCGCCGGTAACGCTCGCTGTGGCGTGACAGCAGGCGCAGCACCTTGAGCGTCCACGGCGATGCACCCGCAGCGATCAGGGCCTCGTGGTAACGGTGGTTCAGGGTTTCCCAGCGCCGCCGGTGCTCGGGCCGGATCGGTTGCTCGAACGCCGACAGTTCACCAAACGCGAGCTGAAGCTGTTCGCGCCACGCCGCGTCGCCAAGCCGGATCGACTGGCGCAACGCCTCGATCTCGATGTGAATGCGCAGCCGGGTCAGGTCTTCGAGATCGTCGACCGCGATCGGCGCGACGCGAAAACCGCGCTGCCCTTCGGCCATCACCAGCGCGTCGCTGGCGAGCCGCGTGATCGCCTCGCGCAAGGTGCCGGCGCCCACACCGTAGCGGGCCTTCAGGTGTTCGACGCGCAGTTTTTCGTCGGGCGCCAGGCGGCCCTCGACGATATCGTCGCGCAGCTGCGAATACGCGCGCTCGATCAGCGTGCGCGACACGCCATCGTCGTCTGCTGGCGGCTGCGGCGGTTGTGCGCCGGCCAAGCTGAGCATCGATCGTTTGGCCACGGTGGGTTTCAGTCGCGCGCGCGCTCACGCGCCCGGGCGATGCGGTAGCTGAGCTGTGCGCGACTGATGCCCAGCGCGCGCGCCGCGCCGGCGAGGTTGCCGCCTGCGCGTTGCACCCCTTCGCGCAGCAGCGCGTCCTCGAGTTCATCGAGGCTCAGGCCGCGCCGCTGCACCTCGTCGTAGAGCGCGGCGGTGTCGCGCGGCGCGCCGCGTTCGAGCTGGCCCTCGGCGTTGACGATGACCGGCGCTGCCTGCGGCGCGGAGACGAACAGCTCGCTCACGTCCACCGGCTCGCCGGCGCTGCAGAGAATGACGCCGCGTTCGATCAGGTTCTCGAGCTCGCGCACGTTGCCGGGCCAGGGGTGGTGGCGCATCGCATCTATCGCGCGGTCGGTGAAGCCGGCCACGCGTTTACCGTGCAACGCCGCGAAGCGCTGCAGCAGGTGCGTGGCAAGCGGCTCGATGTCATCGACGCGCTCGCGCAGCGGTGGGATGCGGATCGGGTAGACATTGAGCCGGTACATCAGGTCACGGCGGAACCTGCCGGCGGCAACGGCGGCTTCGAGGTCGACGTTGGTCGCGGCGATCACCCGCACGTCGACCTTTCGCGGCTGGGTGCTGCCCAGCCGCTCGACCTCGCCGTGTTGCAGCACGCGCAGCAGCTTGGCCTGCGCCGCCAGAGGCAGTTCGCCGAGTTCGTCGAGCATCAGCGTGCCGCCGTCGGCGCGTTCGAAGCGGCCCTGTCGCGCCGTGCCGGCGCCGGTGAAGGCGCCCTTCTCGGCGCCGAACAGCTCGCTCTCGATCAACTCGCCCGGCAGCGCGGCACAGTTCACCGCCACGAAGGGCCGCGCTGCCCGCGTACTCAGCGCGTGCAGCGCCCGGGCGAAGCGCTCCTTGCCGACGCCGGTCTCGCCGGTCAGCAGCACGGTCACCTGGGTGCCGGCGACCTTGTGCAGCAGCGTGGTCGCCGCGGTGTAGGCGCGCGAGCGGCCGACCATGTCGCCCAGGCCGGGCGCCAGTCCGTTGGCCGGCTCCAGCGCCGATCGCAGCGTGGCGACCTGCGAGCTCAAGTCTTCCAGCCGCACCAGCAGCGATTGCGCGTCGTAGTCGCGCGCCAGCGCTTCGCCGTCGGGCCAATCGGCCAGCGGCCGGCCCTCGATGCGGCACTGCGGCGCGCCGCAGGCGTGGCAGGCCACCTCCTTGTACAGCACCGGCCGGCCCATGAAGGCGCTGGTGTAGCCCGAGGCGTAACCCAGCAGCATCCAGCACACCGGCTCGACCTGCGGGCCGAAGTCGCGCAGGTGGGTTTCCACCTCCCACGAGTGGTCCCAGCGGAAGACGCCGTGGAAATGGCCGCTGGCCATGTCGAGCTCGTAGCGCTCGGGCGTGACCTGCACTGCGCCTTCGAGCATGTGCAGTTGCGGGCCGACGGCAAACATGTCGAACGGCGAAGCCTCGCCGCGCACCTGGCGGGCCAGCGCCGCATCGCGCTCGCCCGAGGCATAGCCGGTGCGCATCAACACCCGGCGCGTGGGCTCGCGGCCGATGGTCTGCATCAGCTCGCGGCGCAAACCACCCAGCGCCGCGGCATGCACCAGCAGCATGCGTTGGCCGGCCAGCCAGATGCGACCGTCGCCGGCCGAGAAATGCACCAGCCGGCGCAGGTCGGCATCCGACGGCAGTGGTGGCAGGGCAGCGGTGCTCATGGCTCGAATATCGATAATCTCTCAGGCCTTGATTTGCGGGCGGCTGTAAGCACTGCGCCGACAAATTGATGATTTCAGCAAATGACGGTCTGCGCAAGTGCCAATTTCATCATGCTGCACCGCAGAAATCCCGACTATCGCGCTGTGGCATCGGTATTGACAGCGCCAGAAAGCTCAGCCTGCCAACCATCAAGTGAGGTCTGTCTTCGGGGTTTTCCCTTGTTTTATCGAGATTTCTGGCATTTGGGGCGATGCTGGCACGCCGCATGCGATCAACCACAGGCCGACGCCCATACCGGGCCCGCCAACCGATCCAACAGCCGACCGACCATGAGCACCCCGACCGACCCCCCCGACGCCGACCAGCCCTGCGCGGGCATGGAGCCGCCGCTGGTGGCCGACACCTCGCGCCGCTTCGTCCGGATGACCGAGCGCCGTGCAGACGGGCTGGTGGCCTTCGAGTTCGCGATCGGCTGGCCCGAGCTGTCGGTGGAGTTGCTGCTGCCCAGCGCCGCCTTTGCCGAGTTCTGCAGCCGCAACCAGGTGCAGCGGCTCGACGGCTGACAGCCGCGCCGCCGCATGCTTCTCAAACCCGCCACCACCGATCAACCCCGGAGACAGACCCGATGAACATTGACCTGCAGGCGCGCAGCATCGAACCGCTGCGCAACACCTACGCCCATGTGGCCAAGTACGTCGGCGGCGACAAACCCGCCTCGCGCTACCAGGAAGCGACGATGGGGGCGCAGCCGTCGACCAACTTTCACTACCGACCGACCTGGGACCCCGAGCACGAGTTGTTCGACGCCTCGCGCAGCGCCGTCGTGCTGGCCGACTGGTATGTGCTGAAGGACCCGCGCCAGCTCTACTACGCCAACTGGACGATGACCCGCGCCCGCCAGCAGGACGCAGTGGAGTCGAACTACGCCTTCGTCGAATCGCGCGGTCTGGCGGCGATGATCCCCGACGAGGTCAAGGCCAAGGCCTTGCAGGTGCTGCTGCCGCTGCGCCATGCCGCCTGGGGCGCGAACATGAACAACACCTCGATCTGCGCCTATGGCTGGGGCACGGCGTTCACCGCGCCGGCGATGTTCCATGCGATGGACAACCTGGGCGTGGCCCAGTACCTGACCCGCCTGGGCCTGACGCTGGCCGAGCCCGCAGCACTGGACGAAGGCAAACAAGCCTGGCTGGACGAGCCGCGCTGGCAGGTGCTGCGCCGTTATGTCGAGGACACGCTGGTGCTGCAGGATCCGTTCGAGTTGTTCGTGGCGCAGAACCTGGCGCTCGACGGCTTGCTCTACCCGCTGATCTACAACCGCTTCGTCGACGACCACATCGCGCTCAAGGGCGGCACCGCAGTGGCGATGCTGACCGCCTTCATGCCCGAATGGCACGACGAAAGCGCCCGCTGGGTGGATGCGGTGGTCAAGACCGCCGCCGCCGAGAGCGAGGCCAACCGCACGCTGATCAGCCAATGGGTGCGGCAGTGGACCGAGCGCGCGCAAGCCGCATTGGCCCCGGTGGCCGAGATGGCGCTGGGCGACACCGGCCAAGCCGCTCTGGACGAAGCCCGCGGCCAACTCGACGCGCGCTGCGCCAAGGCCGGCGTGGCCGCCTGACCGGCCACGCCCCAGCCGCCCCTAGCCCCGACCAGGAACCCGCCCATGTCCAACGTATTCATCGCCTTTCAGCACAACGAAGAGTCGCGCCCGGTGATCGACGCGATCATCGCCGACAACCCGCGGGCCACCGTGGTGCATTCACCCGGCCTGGTGAAGATCGATGCGCCCGACAGCCTGACGATCCGCCGCGCCACGATCGAGGAGCAGACCGGCCGCCCCTACGACCTGCAGGCGCTGCAGATCAACCTGGTGACGCTGTCGGGCCACCTCGACGAAGACGACGACCAGCTGACGCTCAGCTGGAAGCACTAGAACCTCTCAGGAGACAAGCATGGACACCCGTGTTGCCAAGAAGAAGCTCGGTCTGAAAGACCGTTACGCCGCGATGACCCGCGGCCTGGGCTGGGAGACCACCTACCAGCCGATGGACAAGGTGTTTCCGTACGACAAGTACGAGGGCATCAAGATCCACGACTGGAACAAGTGGGAAGACCCGTTCCGCCTGACGATGGACGCTTACTGGAAGTACCAGGGCGAGAAGGAGAAGAAGCTCTACGCGGTGATCGAGGCCTTCGCGCAGAACAACGGGCAGCTCGGCGTCAGCGACGCGCGCTACATCAACGCGCTCAAGCTGTTCATCCAGGGCGTGACGCCGCTGGAGTACTGCGCGCACCGCGGCTTCGCCCATGTGGGCCGGCAATTCACCGGCGAGGGCGCGCGGGTGGCCGCGCAGATGCAAAGCGTGGACGAACTGCGCCACTACCAGACCGAGACGCATGCGCTCTCGCACTACAACAAGTACTTCAACGGCATGCACCATTCGAACTACTGGTTCGACCGGGTGTGGTACCTGTCGGTGCCGAAGTCCTTCTTCGAGGACGCGCTGACCGGCGGGCCGTTCGAGTTTCTGGTGGCGGTGAGCTTCTCGTTCGAATATGTGCTGACCAACCTGCTGTTCGTGCCCTTCATGTCGGGCGCGGCACACAACGGCGACATGTCCACCGTGACCTTCGGCTTCAGTGCGCAAAGCGACGAGTCGCGCCACATGACGCTGGGCATCGAGTGCATCAAGTTCCTGCTGGAGCAGGACCCGGCCAATGTGCCGATCGTGCAGGGCTGGATCGACAAGTGGTTCTGGCGCGGCTACCGGTTGCTGACGCTGGTGGCGATGATGCAGGACTACATGCTGCCCAAGCGCGTGATGAGCTGGAAGGAGGCCTGGGAGATGTATGCCGAGCAGAACGGCGGCGCGCTGTTCAAGGACCTGGCGCGCTACGGCATCCGCGAGCCCAAGGGCTGGAAGGACGCCTGCGAAGGCAAGGACCACATCAGCCACCAGGCCTGGAATACCTTCTACAACTACAACGCCGCCGCACCCTTCCACACCTGGGTGCCCAACGAGGACGAGATGGCCTGGTTGTCGGAAAAGTACCCCGACACTTTCGACAAGTACTACCGCCCGCGGCTGGAGCACTTCCGCGAGCAGCATGCCCAGGGCAACCGCTTCTACAACAAGACGCTGCCGATGCTGTGCACCACCTGCCAGATCCCGATGCTGTTCACCGAGCCCGGCGACGCCAGCAAAATTTGCTACCGCGAGAGCGACTACCTGGGCGACAAGTACCACTTCTGCAGCGACCACTGCAAGGGCATCTTCGACCACGAGCCCGAGAAGTACGTGCAGAGCTGGCTGCCGGTGCACCAGATCTACCAGGGCCATTGCTTCAAGCCCGGCACCGACCCCACGGCCGAAGGATTCGACCCGCTGATCGCGGTGCTGCAGTGGTACGAGATGGAGATCGGCCGCGACAACTTCGACTTCGAAGGCTCCGAGGACCAGAAGAACTTCGCCGCCTGGCGCGGCGATCCCCCGCCACGGCCGGTCGGTGCACCTGCGGCATCCGAAGGAGCAGCGAAATGAGCGTCGTCGCCCTCAAGCCCTACAACTTTCCGGCCAAGGACGTGCGCGAGAACTTTCCCGCCCCGCTGCTCTACATCGGCTGGGAAGACCACCTGCTGTTCTGCGCGCCGTTCTGCCTGCCGCTGCCCCCCGACATGCCGTTCGGCGCCCTGTCGCAGGCGGTGCTGCCCGGCATCTATGGCTACCACCCCGACTTCGCCAAGATCGACTGGGCGACGGTGCAGTGGCTGAAATCGGGCCAACCGTGGTCGCCCGATCCGGCCAAGTCGCTGGCCGAGAACGGGCTCAAGCACAAGGATGCGATCCGCTTTCGCACCCCCGGGCTCACCGGCATCAAGGGCTCGTTCAGCTGAGCGCACGGCCATGACTCAAGGCACTGCACTGACGCGCCGGCGGGCCGAGCGCCGGGCCGCTCCCAAGCCGGCCCGCGCATCCCCTCGGGGGATCTCCCGGCGTACGTGCCGGTCGAGGGGCTGACATGAGCTATCAACTCACCATCGAGCCGCTGGGGGCCACCATCGAGGTGGCAGACGGGCAGACGCTGCTCGACGCGGCGCTGCGCCAAGGCATCTACATCCCGCATGCCTGTGGCCACGGCCTGTGCGGCACCTGCAAGGTGCAGGTCAGCGAGGGTGAGGTGGACCATGGTGCGGCGAACCCGTTCGCGCTGATGGAGTTCGAGCGCGACGAGGGCAAGACGCTGGCCTGCTGCTGCACGCTGCACAGCGACGCCACGATCGAAGCCGACATCGACGAAGAGCCCGACGCCGAGATCATCCCGGTGCGCGACTTCGCCGCCACGGTGTTGCGCATCGTCGAGTTGACACCGACGATCAAGGCGCTGCACCTGGCGCTGAACCAGCCGATCCACTTCCAGGCCGGGCAGTATGTGCAGTTGGAGATCCCGGGCTTGAGCCAGAGCCGGGCGTTTTCGATCGCCAATTCGCCGGCCGATGTCGAGAAGACCGGCCAGATCGAGCTCAATGTGCGCATCGTCGCAGGCGGCGCCGGCACCGGCTACCTGCACCAGACGCTCAAAGCGGGCGACCGGCTGCGGCTGACCGGGCCCTACGGTCGCTTCTTCGTGCGCCGGTCTGCGGCGCTGCCGATGCTCTTCATGGCCGGCGGCTCGGGCTTGTCGAGCCCACGTTCGATGATCCTGGACCTGCTGGAGGGCGGGTGCAAGCTGCCGATCACCCTGGTCTACGGCCAGCGCACGGGTGAAGAGCTGTATTACGACGCCGAGTTCCGCGCACTGGCGGCTGAGCATCCGAACTTCAGCTACCTGCCGGCGCTGTCGAACGAACCCGAGGGCTCTGGCTGGACCGGCGCGCGCGGCTTCGTGCACGACGCGGCAAAGTCGCACTTCGCCAACGGCTTCGGCAAGCAGAAGGCCTACCTGTGCGGACCGCCGGTGATGGTGGAGGCCTGCATCGCCGCGCTGATGCAGGGGCGACTCTTCGAGCGCGACATCTACACCGAGAAGTTCCTGTCGGCAGCCGATGCGGATGCAACACGCAGCCCGCTGTTCAAGCGGGTCTGACAGGCGGCCATGGGATTTTCGTTCGACAGCCGCCCCAAGGTCACCGTGCTGGTGACCCAGACCGGCGAGAGCTACCCCTGCGCCACCAGCGAGAGCCTGTTGCAGGGCATGCTGAAGCTGGGCCGCAAGGGCATCCCGGTGGGTTGCGTCAACGGCGGTTGCGGGGTGTGCAAGGTGCGCATCCTGGAAGGACAGATCAAGGCGCTGGGGCCGGTCAGCCGGGCCCATGTCAGTGCCGAGGAAGAGGCCCGCGGCTGCACCTTGGCCTGCCGGGTGGCACCCGCCACCGCGGTCAGGCTGGAAGTGATGGGCAAGTTCGAGAAACCGTTTTCCAAGGGGTTCGCCAAACCGGCGGGCCATGTATCCACGGGTGTTTGAGGAGACTTCAAATGGGTGTACTGAGAATTGGCCACGCCAGCATCAAGGTGATGGACATGGCCGCTGCGGTCAAGCACTACGAGAACGTGCTGGGCCTGAAGACGACGATGCAGGACAAGTCCGGCAACGTCTACCTGAAGTGCTGGGACGAGTGGGACAAGTACTCGCTGATCCTGACGCCCAGCGACCAGGCCGGCCTGAACCACGTGGCCTACAAGGTGGAGAAGGACACCGACCTCGACGCGCTGCAAAAGTCTGTCGAGGCCTGGGGCGTCAAGACCACGATGCTGCCCGAAGGCACCTTGCCGTCCACCGGCCGCATGCTGCAGTTCAACCTGCCCAGCGGCCACGAGATGCGGCTGTACGCGATGAAGGAATACGTCGGCACCGAGGTCGGCATCACCAACCCCGACCCCTGGCCCGATGGCCTGAAGGGCGCTGGCGCGCACTGGCTCGACCACACCCTGCTGATGTGCGAGATGAACCCCGAGGCCGGCATCAACACCGTGGCCGACAACACGCGCTTCATGACCGAGGCGCTGGACTTCTTCCTGACCGAGCAGGTGCTGGTCGGCCCCAACGGCGACATGCAGGCCGCCACCTGGATGAGCCGCACCACCACGCCGCACGACATCGCCTTTGTCGGCGGCGCCAAGAGCGGGCTGCACCACATCGCCTTCTTCCTGGACAGCTGGCACGATGTGTTGAAGGCCGCCGACGTGATGGCCAAGAACAAGACCAAGATCGACGTGGCGCCCACCCGCCACGGCATCACCCGCGGCGAGACGATCTACTTCTTCGACCCCAGCGGCAACCGCAACGAGACCTTCGCCGGCCTGGGCTATCTGGCCCAGCGCGACCGGCCGGTGACCACCTGGACCGAAGACAAACTCTGGAGCGGGATTTTCTACCACACCGGTGAAGCGGTGCCGTCGTTCACCGACGTGTATACCTGACCCCCCCCGTAGCGCTCAAGGGCGCTCCCCCCCAGGGGGGCGCCGCCAGCGGCTTGGCGGAGCCCGTTTCGCGGCGGCCGCTTGGTTGCGGCTGCCCTCTACCAGCTGAGTACCGTCACATGCAACAAATCCTGAACTTCATCAACGGCGAGTACACCGCCACGGGCAAGACCTTCGACAAGCGCTCGCCGCTGACCGGCCGCGTGATCGCGCAGGTGCACGAGGCCGGCCGCGCCGAGGTCGACGCCGCGGTGGCCGCGGCGCGTGCGGCGCTGAAGGGGCCCTGGGGCAGGATGACGGTGGCCGAACGGGTAGAGCGGCTGTACGCCGTGGCCGACGGCATCAACCGCCGCTTCGACGAGTTTCTGGCCGCCGAATGCGCGGACACCGGCAAGCCGATGAGCCTGGCGCGCCACATCGACATACCGCGCGGCGCGGCCAACTTCAAGATCTTTGCCGACGTGGTGAAGAACGTGCCGACCGAGTTCTTCGAGATGGCCACGCCGGACGGCAAGGGCGCGATCAACTACGGCTACCGCAGCCCGGTGGGCGTGGTCGGCGTGATCTGCCCCTGGAACCTGCCGCTGTTGCTGATGACCTGGAAGGTCGGCCCGGCGCTGGCCTGCGGCAATGCGGTGGTGGTCAAGCCGTCGGAGGAGACACCGCAGACCGCCGCGCTGCTGGGCGAGGTGATGAACGAGGCCGGCATCCCCAAGGGCGTCTACAACGTGGTGCATGGATTCGGGCCCGATTCGGCCGGCGAGTTCGTCACCAGCCACCCGCAGGTGGATGCGATCACCTTCACCGGCGAGACCCGCACCGGCGAGGCCATCATGAAGGCCGCCGCCCACGGCGCGCGCCCGGTCAGCCTGGAAATGGGCGGCAAAAATGCAGCGATCGTGTTTGCCGATTGCGACTTCGACGCCGCGGTCGAGGGCACGATGCGCTCGGTGTTCGCCAACTGCGGCCAGGTCTGCCTGGGCACCGAGCGGGTGTATGTCGAGCGGCCGCTGTTCGAGCGCTTCGTCGCCGCGATGAAGCTGGGTGCCGAGGGCCTGAAGCTTGGCCGGCCCGAAGATGCCAGCACCGGCCTGGGGCCGCTGATCAGCGCCGAGCACCAGCGCAAGGTGCTGTCGTACTACCAGATCGCCAAGGAGGCGGGCGCCACGGTGGTCACCGGCGGTGGCAAGCCCGACATGCCGGGCGATCTGGCCGACGGCGCCTGGGTGCAACCGACGATCTGGACCGGCCTGCCCGAAACGGCGCGGGTGATCAAGGAGGAGATTTTCGGTCCCTGCTGCCACATCGCCCCCTTCGACACCGAGGACGAGGTGCTGGCCAAGGCCAACGACAACGACTACGGCCTGGCCACCGCCATCTGGACCCGCGACGTCTCGCGCGCCCACCGCGTGGCCCAGCGCATGGAGGTGGGCATCGCCTGGGTCAACAGCTGGTTCCTGCGTGACCTGCGCACGCCTTTTGGCGGCGCCAAGCAGTCGGGCATCGGCCGCGAGGGCGGTGTGCATTCGCTCGAGTTCTACACCGAGCTGAAGAACGTCTGCGTGAAGCTGTGAGCACCCACCACGACGTATCGAAGCCAGCGCCGATGAACCCCAACCCCTTGCCGCATGAGACCGCGATGACCCCTGAATTGATCACCACACTCGGCGACGAGCTCTACGACGCGCTGAAGGGCGGCCATGTCGTCGAGCCGCTCACCACCCGCCATCCCGAGATCAGCATCGACAACGCCTACCGCATCCAGCAGCGGCTCATCGCCCGCCGCATCGATGCCGGCGAGACGGTGATCGGCAAGAAAATCGGCGTCACCTCCAAGGCGGTGATGGACATGCTGGGCGTCTACCAGCCCGACTTCGGCATCCTGACCGACGCCATGGTCTACAACGAGGGCGAGGCCATCGTCGCGGCCACGCTGATCCAGCCCAAGGCCGAGGGCGAGATCGCCTTCGTGCTCAAGCACGACCTCGTCGGCCCCGGTATCAGCGCCGCCGATGTGCTGGCCGCCACCGAGGGCGTGATGGCCTGTTTCGAGATCGTCGACTCGCGCATCAAGGACTGGAAGATTTTGGTGCAGGACACGGTGGCCGACAACGCCAGCTGCGGCGTGTTCGTGCTCGGCGATCGGCTGGTCGACCCACGTGGGCTGGACCTGACGACCTGCGGCATGGTGCTGGAGAAGAACGGCGAGATCGTCGCCACCGGCGCCGGTGCTGCCGCGCTGGGTGCGCCCGCCAACGCGGTAGCCTGGCTGGCCAACACGCTGGGCCGGTTGGGCATCCCGTTGAAGGCCGGCGAGGTGGTGCTGTCGGGCTCGCTCGCGATCATGGTGCCGGTGAAAGCCGGCGACAGCCTGCGCGTGACGATCGGTGGCATCGGCGGCTGCTCGGTGCGCTTTGTCTGATTTGCAATCCACTCTAAACGTCTCCCCATGGACCACTTTCTGTTGACCCGCCGCCGCTTGCTGCGCACCACGCTCGCACTGGCCTGCGCCGCCATGGCCGCGCCCAGCCCAGCCGCCGAGGCCTACCCCACCAAGCCCATTCGCCTGATCGTGCCCTTCCCGCCCGGCGGGCCAACCGACGTGATGGGCCGCGTGCTGGCCAAAGTATTGGGCGAGAAGCTCAAACAGACCGTGGTGGTCGAGAACCGCCCCGGCGCCGGTGGCAACCTGGGCACTGACGCGGTGGCCAAATCACCCGCAGACGGCTATACGCTGGTGTTGTCGGCCGTCAGCAGCTTGGCCATCGCGCCCAGCCTGTACGCCAAGCTGCCCTACGACGTGGCGCACGACTTCACACCCATCAGTCGGGTTGGTATCACCAAGGGTGCCATCGTGGCCCACCCCAGCGCGCCTTTCAACGACCTGAAGGGTCTGGTCAGCTACGCCAAAGCCAACCCGGGCAAGCTGAGCTATGGCAGCTCAGGCGTGGGGACGGCAAACCACCTGGCCGGTGAAATGCTGCAGGCGGCTGCTGGCATCGAGATGCAGCATGTGCCCTACAAGGGCACGGCCCCGCTGGTGCAAGACTTGTTGGGCGGGCAGTTGCTGCTGAGCATCGAGAGCTCGCTGTCAAGCGCGGCTGTCAACATCAAAAGCGGCAAGCTCAAGGGCATCGCCATCATCACGGCGCAGCGCGCACCGTTGCTGCCTGACCTGCCCACGGTGGCCGAGCAAGGCTATCCGGGCTTCGACGTGCCGATCTGGTTTGGCCTGCTCGGCCCGGCCAACCTGCCCAAAGACATGGTGACCACCCTGAACAAGGCGGTGGTCGAAGGGCTGAAGTCGCAAGAGGTCATCGACCGCTTCGCCCAGATCGGGGCCGAGCCCGCACCCAGCACACCCGAGCAGTTTGCCGCCTATGTGCATGACGAGGGCGTGCGCTGGGGCAAGGTCATCCGCGCCGCCAAGATCACCCTGGAATGAGGAACCCACCATGCGTCAAAAAATCAAATGCGCCGTCATTGGCCCCGGCAACATCGGCACCGACCTGCTGGCCAAGCTGCAGCGCAGCGCGCTGCTGGAGCCGGTGTGGATGGTGGGCATCGACCCCGCGTCCGACGGTCTGAAGCGAGCCCGTGAGATGGGTATCAAGACCACTGCCGACGGCGTGGATGGGCTGATCCCCCACATGAAGATCGATGACGTGCGGATCGTCTTCGACGCCACCAGCGCCTACGTGCATGCCGAGAACTCGCGCAAGGTCAACGCCCAGGGCGCGATGATGATCGACCTCACGCCTGCGGCCATCGGGCCGTACTGCGTGCCGCCGGTCAACCTGACCAAGCACGTGGGCAAACGCGAGATGAACGTCAACATGGTCACCTGCGGTGGCCAGGCCACCATCCCGATGGTGTTCGCGGTGAGCCGCGTGCAACCGGTGGCCTACGGCGAGATCGTCGCCACCGTGGCCAGCCGCTCGGTCGGCCCGGGCACGCGCAAGAACATCGACGAGTTCACCCGCACCACCGCCAGCGCGGTGCAAATGGTGGGTGGCGCGAAGAGGGGCAAGGCCATCATCGTGATCAACCCGTCCGAGCCGCCGATGATCATGCGCGACACGGTGCACTGCCTGACCGAAACCGCGCCCGACCAGGCGGCGATCACCCAGTCGATCCACGCGATGATTGCCGAGGTGCAGAAGTACGTGCCCGGCTACAAGCTGGTCAATGGCCCGGTGTTCGATGGCAACCGGGTGTCGGTGTTCATGGAGGTGGAAGGCCTGGGCGACTACCTGCCCAAGTACGCCGGCAACCTCGACATCATGACCGCGGCCGCCGCGCGCACCGCCGAGATGTTTGCCGAGGAGATCCTGGCCGGATCGCTGACGCTCGAACCCGTTGCGGCTTGAAGGAGCAAGACATGAATCTGCAAGGCAGAAAGATCCTCGTGCACGACATGACGCTGCGCGACGGCATGCACCCCAAGCGCCACCAGATGTCGCTGGACCAGATGCGCAACATCGCGCAGGGCCTCGATGATGCTGGCGTGCCGCTGATCGAGGTGACGCACGGCGACGGCCTGGGCGGCAGCTCGGTGAACTACGGCTTTCCGGCGCACACCGACGAGGAGTACCTCGGCGCGGTGATCCCGCTGATGAAGCAGGCCAAGGTGTCGGCGCTGCTGATCCCCGGCATCGGCACGGTGGACCACCTGCACATGGCCCATGGCCTGGGCGTGCACACCATCCGCGTGGCCACCCACTGCACCGAGGCCGACGTGAGCGAGCAGCACATCACCGCGGCGCGCAAGCTGGGCATGGACACGGTCGGCTTCCTGATGATGGCGCACATGAACAGCCCCGAGGGCCTGGTCAAGCAGGCGCTGCTGATGGAGGGCTACGGCGCCAACTGCATCTACATCACCGACTCGGCCGGCTACATGCTGCCCGGCGACGTGAGCGCCCGGCTGGGCGCGGTGCGAGAGGCGCTTCAGCCCGAGACCGAACTTGGCTTTCACGGCCACCACAACCTGGCGATGGGCGTGGCCAACTCGATCGCGGCGATCGCGGCCGGCGCCAACCGCATCGACGCGGCGTCCGCCGGCCTGGGCGCCGGCGCCGGCAACACGCCGATGGAGGTGCTGGTGGCGGTGTGCGACCGCATGGGCATCCACACCGGCGTCGACGTCTGGAAGATCCAGGACGTGGCCGAGGACCGGGTGGTGCCGATCATGGACTTTCCGATCCGCATCGACCGCGACGCACTGACGCTGGGCTACGCCGGCGTCTACGGCAGCTTCCTGCTGTTTGCCAAGCGCGCCGAGAAAAAGTATGGCGTGGCGGCGCGCGACCTGCTGGTCGAACTGGGCCGACGCGGCATGGTCGGCGGGCAGGAAGACATGATTGAAGACACCGCACTGACGATGGCCAAGGCGCGCGGCCTGGTGCCCGCGCAAGCGACTTGAAGGGATAGACATGGCACTCGATGCAAAAACCATTGCCGGCCTGGCCGAGCACCTGGAGACCTGCGAACTGCAGGCCCGCGACACGCTGAAGATCACCGACGAACACCCCGACATGGACTGGGACGACGCCTACGCGATCCAGGCCGAGATCCTGCGCCGCAAGCTGGCGCGCGGCTCGCGGGTGATCGGGCTGAAGGCCGGGCTGACCTCGCACGCCAAGATGAAGCAGATGGGGGTGGACTCACCCGTGTTCGGCTTCCTGGTCGACAACTTCTGCGTGCCCGAGGGTGGCGAGGTCAAGACCAGCGAACTCATCCACCCCAAGGTCGAGCCCGAGATCGCCTTCGTGCTCAAGCGGGCCTTGAAGGGCCCGGGCTGCCACATCGGCACGGTGCTGGCGGCCACCGACTTCGTGCTGCCCGGCATCGAGGTGATCGACAGCCGCTACCGCGACTTCAAGTTCGACTTGAAGAGCGTGGTGGCCGACAACACCTCGGCCGCGCGCTTCGTCGTCGGTGGCCAGGCGCTGCCACCGGATCGGGTCGACCTGCGCACGATGGGCGTGGTGATGGAGAAGAACGGCCAGGTGGTGGCGATCGGCGCCGGCGCCGCGGTGCTGGGCCATCCGGCTGCCGCGGTGGCGATGCTGGCCAACCACCTGGGCCGGCGCGGCGAGGAAATCCCCGCCGGCACGCTGATCCTGTCGGGCGGCGTCACCGAGGCGGTGGCGGTGAAGGCAGGCGACCATGTCAGCCTGCGGCTGCAGGGGCTGGGCAGCGTCTCGCTGCGTTTTGTCTGACCACGGAGAATCACGATGCCATTTGCACAGATCTACATGCTTGAAGGCCGAACCGAAGACCAGAAGCGCGCGGTGATCGAGAAGGTCACCCAGGCGCTGCAGGAAGCGGTTGGCGCGCCCAAGGAAACCATCCGCGTCTGGATCCACGATGTACCCAAGCAGAACTGGGGCATCGCCGGGGTGAGCGCAAAAGACCTCGGTCGCTGATTAAGAGATCCCCGACGATTCGGTCTGATTCAGACGGTCGAACTTCGCTTCATGCGCAGCGCAAGACACCGTAAGTTGTTTTCGCTGGCCTAGGGGTCATGTGCTCGGTCGGGTCGGTGGCCGACCTTGCCCCCGTCAGACGCAATGCATTACCAATCGTCCAGGCGACTTTCTTGGCCCGGCCCGCGCGCCAGTTTTCCTCGAACTCCATCGGGCTGATATAACCCGGCGTTGAGTGCAGCAGGCGGTGGATGTAGAACGTCAGCCAGCTGATCGCCTCGTCCATCGCCTCCCGCTGGGCGGCAAATCTTGGGCCGTACAGCCTACCGATTACGGTAGCCGCCTGAGGGCCTGCTCCCACCGGTCGGTCGCACTGGCTGGACGCGCACCAGACTGATTTGCTGCCCGCTGAGTATGGCCGCGTAGTCTTCACGCTGCCCGCACCCATCGCCGACTTGGCCTACCGGAACAAGGCCACGATCTATGGCCTGCTGTTTGACCTGGCGGCTTCAACGCTGCAGACCATCGCTGCCGATCCCAGGCACCTGGGCGCGCGCATCGGCGCCACGCTGGTGCTGCACACCTGGGGCTCGGCGCTGACGCATCACCCGCCCCGCGGCATGCCCCGCGGTTTCCTCCCTCGAGGCGTGTCCGACACCTGAGAACAGCGGCTTGTCGACTTTTCGCACTTCAGTCCGGGAGCCGGTTCATGCCGCGACATTTTTATGATGGACATGCATGTCGATGTGCACATCGGCATACGGACACAACACGCCACCCGCGTCGTCGCGTTCGACCAAGCCCAGTTCGGTCAGCACCTGCACATCTTCGTGCACCCGCTTGACGTCGCGGCCAGCCCGCCGCGCCAGTTCGCGCACCGCCAGCGCGCCTTGCCCCAGCAAGGCGGTGACCAAAGACCAACGGCGTTCGGTCAGCCTGCCAAAAAACGCCCCCGGACTCTCGAAGTTCAGCGTCTCGCGCTGGTAACTGTCGGCCTGTGCCGCCTTGCCCGTTCGCCGCAAGGCGGAACGCCAGTCGGGCGACAAGGTGATGGTGAGCGTGCGTCGTGTCGTCATGGCGTAGTCCTTGCCGCATCCACGGCGGCGATGAAATCCTCAACCAAAGCGTCGACCGTGGTGAATGTGTACGGCAGCTCCCGCCCATGCAGAGGGCAGTGATCGCCTTTTCCCCGTTCGTTGTCGAATCCGACCACA
>Ga0105048_10007178_pt1 | contig 17913 bp, 6 predicted proteins | sample MAT05_FD_78382 | JGI IMG/M metagenome (GOLD analysis project Ga0105048, IMG submission 78382) | Freshwater microbial communities from Lake Fryxell liftoff mats and glacier meltwater in Antarctica - MAT-05 | ecosystem: Environmental > Aquatic > Freshwater > Ice > Liftoff microbial mat | place...
CGATGCGGCGAATGGGAAGGCGAAGCTGACGGCGGCGGAGCAGAACACGAATAACTACACGGCGCAGGCGCTGTGGAAGGATGTCGTTACGCCGGGAAGTGGGCGCAGATGGTCGTGGACTCGGTCCAGGGCGACGAACTCGCCGGCAAGATGCTCGAAGCGGCGAAAGCCAAACAACTCAGCGAGGGCCTGCGCCTGGCCATCGAGACGCGGGTGAACAGCAAGGAGTAGGGGCGCCCTCGCCCCGAGTCGCAGCCACCCGGGGCGATCGTCTCGTGCGTGGATGCGGATGAATCGGACCGCAGTCCTGGATTGCCTGAGCGCTGCGGGCGTGGCTTTGCTGGGCGCCATGCACCTTCCCCTTTGCTCGCTCGTCGCCGGTCTCCTCTTCACCAGCAGCGCCCTCGCGGCGCAGATTTCCACTTTCGCCGGCACCGGCGTGCGCGGCCACGCGGGCGACGGCGGCCCGGCCACCGCGGCGGAGATCAATGATCCCTTTGGCGTCGTGCGCGGCCCGGATGGCGCGATTTATTTCTGCGAATACGGCGGGCAGGTGATCCGCAAGGTGACGGCGGATGGGAAAATCTCGACGGTCGCGGGCAACGGAAAGACGGGGCACTCGGGCGACGGCGGCCCCGCGCTCGCGGCGACTTTCTACAAGCCGCACGAGCTGCGCTTCGACCAAGCGGGCGATCTCTTCGTCGTCGATATGATGAATCACGCGGTGCGCAAGATCGCGATGAAGACGGGCACGATCACGACCTTTGCGGGGAATGGGCAGCCGGGCTACAGCGGCGACGGCGGCCCGGCGCAGGCCGCGCAATTCAAGCAACCGCATAGCATCCAGTTTGACGCGCACGGCGACCTCTTCATCTGCGACATCGGCAATCATGTGATCCGCAAGGTGGACATGAAGAAGGGCACGATCAGCACTTTTGCCGGGAGCGGAAAAGCGGGCCCGACTCCCGATGGCGCGGCGATCGCCGGCACCCCGCTCAATGGTCCGCGCTCGCTCGATTTCGACGCCGCCGGGAATCTCTGGCTGGCGACGCGGGAGGGGAATCAGATCTTCAAATTCGACCTCCAGGCCGGGAAAATCCTGCACATCGCGGGCACGGGGAAAAAGGGCTTCAGCGGGAATGGCGGGCCGGCGAAACTCGCGACGCTCTCGGGGCCGAAAGGGATCGCGATCGCGAGAAATGGCGACGCCTATCTCGTGGATACCGAGAGCCACAGCATCCGCCGGGTGGATGCAAAAACGGGGACGCTCGAGGTGGTGGTCGGCACGGGGGAAAAGGGCGATGGCCCCGACGGCGATCCGCTCCAGTGCCAGCTCGCACGGCCGCACGGGATCTTCGTGGACGCGGACGGCGCGGTCTTCATCGGAGACAGCGAGACGCACCGGGTGCGGGTCTTGCGACCGTAGTTGGCACCCGCGGCAAAAGGCGGAAAATAGGTCGAAGAAACTGCGGGCGCGGGTCGTCTGACGCCCACTCTCCACCTCCTGCCATGAAAGTCCTCTCTGCTTCCTGCATGCTCCCGATTCTTGCGGCCGGTCTGCTCTTCGCGACTCCACCGGACGCCGCGGCTCGCGATCGCCAATTTTTTCGCGGGTCGCCCTCCTGCGGGGTGGGCGGTCGCACAGGGTTCGTCGGCGGGCCGCGCTTTGTGAACCAGGGCTACTGTGCGCCGGGTTGGGGCGGAGGCTGGGGTGGAGGCGGAGGTTGGGGCGGAGGCTGGGGTGGAGGTTGGAATCGCGGTGCGGGCTGGGGCGGCCCGCAGGGTGGGATCGGCTTCCCGATCTTTTCGCAACCGGGCTTGATGTACAACTCGCAGGTGCTCCCCGGGAGCTACTATCGGCCCTCGCGCGCCGCGTATTCGAATGAACTCGCCGTGGATGTCCAGCGCGCGCTCCGCCGAGACGGCTACTACTACGGCGACATCGACGGCGACATCGGTCCGGAGTCGCGGGCAGCGATCCGGGAGTATCAAAGAGACCGGGGGCTTTCAGCCACGGGTCGGATCGATACCGCGCTGCTCCGGGCGCTGCGGATCAGCTAGCCCGATCCGGCGCCGCCGGTCGTCCGCCAGCGGCGGGTGCCGTGCGCTGCCAGGGCCAGCGGAATTCACCCGGTTTCCTGGCTGGCTCCGGCTTCTGGCCCGGGGAAACCTCGGGCGTCAGGCTGGAGATCACCGAGACCGGCGTGCCGAGCGATGCATGCTCAAAGAAATGCGGCGCCATGTGCGCCGGGAGTCGCACGCAACCGTGTGAGGCCGGGTAATTTGGCACCCGGCCGGCATGCAAGCCGTAGCCGCCGTGAAAGCGGAGGAAATACGGCATTTTAGCCCCGGCGAAACTTCCGCCCGGCGGCACCTTGTGCTTGCTCGTATCGGCGTCACCGAGGATCAGGCTCCCGTCTTCGGCAAAGATCTTTCCGTAGAGGTTCGACGCGTGATTTTTGTCCTTTTGCAGCACGCGGTACTCGCCCGCCGGCGTCTCAAAGCGCTTCTTGCCGCTCGACACCTTGCTTTCCCCGACCAGCGTCTGGCCCTTGAAGAAGAACGCCCGCTGCTCCCCGAGGACGATCACGATCCACGGCGCGCCCTCGACGGCCTGCGCATTCCAATAAGATTTGCGGGCGGAAGCCGGGACTTCGGAGACCGGGGGGCGGGGCGGCTTCGGGGCAGGGCGTTTGGACGGTCGCAGGGAGGCGCAGCCGCTGAGGATTATCAGGGCTGGCACCGCAAAAAGGAGCGGTCGGAAACGGGGTTCAAGAAACATGCAGTAGGGCGGAGGCTAGCGAAGCGGCGGAGGGAGGCAAGTTTGGCATTTTTTCCAGCGGAGTTGCCGCCGGCCGAATCCGCTTTAGCAATATAAATCTCCTTCCCTGAACGCTCGCGCGCCACCGCGGCGCCAGCCCTGGAAAATTCCACTTGTTTTCGGTGCCAGGAAAAATTAAACAGAAAAGAGTTTATCGCCCGCGACTTTCCTTCCGCGCGGTGTTTCCTCAAAGCGAATTTCGATTCCCCTCCCTGCCTTGCACCCACCCACTATGAGTAGTTCCCTTCGCCTCATCGCCGCGCTGGCCGCGCTGGCCCTCTCTTTCCATGGGCTCCATGCGGCTCCTCTCGATGTCTCACCGGCGGATGGCCTGCCCGACATCTGGGCGTACGTGAATGGGGTCGGCAGCCTGCCCCCGACGGGTGACGAAGACGGCGACGGCGAGAGCAACGCCGACGAGGCGATCGCCGGCACCAATCCCCGGGTGGGAGGCGACATGATCCGGGTGAAGAGCTTCGCGAAGAATGGCGCCAATGTGACGCTCGTCTTCCCGGCCGTGGCATCCAAGCGGTACGAGATCCTCGCTTCGGACACTCCTGCCGCCGCAGATTTTGCCCCGCTGCCAGTGCCCTCGATTCACAATCCGACGGTGGATGGGGATCTCCCGGTCACGGTCCCCGGCGGATCGAAGAAATTCTTCTGCGTGACGGTCAAGGATCGCGACACGGACGGGGATGGCCTCACGGACTACGAGGAGCGCATGCTCGGGCTCAACCCGAACTCCGCTACCACCAGCCCCGGCGTGAACGACTTCACTTATGTGTCGGGCCAACTGGCTTTGCCCGATACGGTATCCGTCCGCGCGGTCCGTTCCTTTGCCTCGGAAGACGGGCAGGCCGGCATCTTCGAGTTCTCCCGCACCCGCACCCTCTTCGCGATCACCGTGCCCTTTGCGGTGAGCGGGACGGCGACGCCGGCTACCGACTACATTGCCCTGCCGGGATCGGTCAGTTTTGCCCAGGGCGAAGACAGGAAAACCGTCAGCGTCAATCCGAACCTCGAAACTCCCAACATCGTGGAGAGCGGGGAAGCGGTCACCGTCACCCTGCTGCCGCCTCCACCCAGTCTCTCCGGAGCCTATACCCTCGGCGCTTCCACCACGGCTTCCGTCATCATTGGCGATACGATCACGCCGAGCGGTTCCGGCCTCCGCGCCCGCTATTACGATCATGCCAGCATCAATGCCGTCGATGCGCTGAATTTCGGCCAGCCAGGCATCTATACCTATACCCGCACCTCCACGGGTTCGCCAAACACGGGTCTCATCGTCGTCCCCTTCACCTACAATGGTCCGCCTGCCCTCCAGGTCGGCCATGTCGTTCGCATGGCGTTTACCTCGGGCAACCTCAACAACGCTCTTTACAGCAACCAGAACTACACCGTTTCGGCGGTCAGCCCCGGCGTGAATTTCACCGTGGCGATCTCCGGGGCAGCCTTGCCGACAAACAGCATCGGCAACGCCTCCTTCAGCATCCAAAGCTTCCCGCACCCGGCGGTGATCGATCGCATCGACCCCACGGTTGATTTCGACTGGATCTACGGCACGCCCAACGACGTCGCGATCACCCCCAACAACCCGGTGGACAATATCTCGGCGTACTGGGAAGGCTATCTCGCTCCGGCGATGGCGGGGGATTACACCTTCCAGTTGGACGCCGATGATCGCGCCCGAGTGCTCCTCGATACGGGGTCCGGTCTGGTGCAGATCCTTGAACATGGCTGGGATGCTCCGGCCACGGTCGGCACCTTCAAGCTCAGCGCGCCGATCACTCTGGCCGTCCCCGCCCCCGCGACGCCGGCGGCCCGCTACAAGATCCGCGTCGAGTGGGTCGATGCCTCGGGTGATGCCCGCTGCCGCCTGCAATGGCGTCTCGGTACAGGAGCCTTCGCCAACATTGCAGCCGGAAACGTCTTCTCGCACATGTCGGCCATGACCGGCACCGGCTACAGCTTCACCCGGACAAACAGCACCCCGGGCGCGATGGCGGGAAACATCGTCGTCCCGCTAGCCGGCCACACCTTCATTGTGGGCGACAACGTCCAGCTGGCCTTCTCTTCCGGCAACCTCTTCATCCCGACCAACGGCAACTTCCACGGGACTTACGCGATCACGGCAGTCAATTCCGGGGTGAGCTTTACCGTGGACATCGCTGTACCGACCCTGCCAGCCACGGGAATTGGAGCGGGATTTGTCCTGAATCCCAACAGCACTGCCACCGGCTGGTTCAGCCAGGCATACACCAATACCACCCTGACCAATCCGCCCGGCCGGGTCGGCATCGATGGCGCCGGTGTCACCACGCTCAACAACGGCCTCTGGGGTTCGGGCACGCCCGACCCCGTGCTCATTGGCAAGGACACCTTCTCCATCCGCTGGACCGGTCAGATGCAGCCGGAGTTCAGCGAGGAATACACGATTGCCGTGCTCGCCAATGATGGTTGCACCCTGCGCATCAATGGCCAGATCCAGCCACTGAAGACCGCGCCGGCCACCAATCAAGCCGCCACCGGCTACTGGTACGACAACGCTACCGGCAATGCCATCATCGCTTACCCATTCGCCCCGGTGGTGGCGGGAAGCTTCAAGATAGGGGAGACCGTTCGCATCGACCCGTCGAGCGGAAATCTCGCTCACGCGCCTCCGGTATCGCCGACCTACAGCTACGACAGCGTGACCGGGATCGCGATGATCAGTTATTCGACTTTGGCGACGGTCATTCCCGGAGCGTTCCTCGCCGGCGATGTCATCGAATTGGACCCGACGAACGGGAATCTCACGAACCTCCCAAATCTGCCCTACCCCATTCTCGCGAGTCCGGCCCCGACCGCGACGACCTTTGCGGTGAGCATCGGCGTCAATGCCTTTGTGAGCGGCTCGGGCAACGTCAACGTCAATGACACAAGGAATGCCGTCATCACCGCGCTCCACGCCGCCGGCGTCGGCACCTATAGCTACGACGCCGCCACCGGCGACACGGTGATCAACTACTCCAGCATCACTGCGCTCCCATCCGGCACCTTCGCCGTCGGAGGAAGCGTCCAGGTCGATCCGACCAGCGGTGGCATCAGCGCGCTCGTCAACTCCGTCCGCACCATCACCGCTTCGACCCCGACCACCTTCACGGTCAATCTCGGAATCGGTGCCTCGGCCATCAACACCACCGGCAGTGTCAACATCGTGGACCCGCGCACGGGCGTGATACCCGATCAGTTGCCGACCGCCTTTACCGTCCATGTCGGTGCTGGCCGGTACGCCAATGCGAGTGTCGGCGGAGTCGGCGTGGAGATTGCGAATAAGACGCTGCGTGAATGGTCGTCCATGGGCAACGAGCGTTATATCCGAATCCCGCTGATCGGAGGGCTCCGCTACGACATCCAACTCGACTACTACGATAATACCAGCGACGCCCGCTGCCGCCTCTTCTGGTTTAGCCAGAGCCAACCGCGGCAGATCATCCCGAGCCTCCGTCTTTACCCGGATTCCACTCCGGGCGTGACCATGGCTCCGCCCATCATGGTGAGCCCGACGTCGGCGTTCGCCCTGGTCGGTGGGGCCTTCGCTTATCCGATCGCCGGCAGCAACGGTTCCAATGTGAGCATTAGCGGCAATCCCGCCTGGCTCACCCTGAATGGCGGCGTGCTCACCGGGACGCCGCCGCCAGGTGCGGTCGGAAGTTTCCAGATTCTGGTCACCACCACGGGTCCGAACGGGATCGGTAAATCCGTTATCGACCTCGAAGTCCAGGACGCCGGGGGCACGATCAGCCGGGAATTCTGGAACGGCGTCCCCGGGACGACGGTGGCCAGCATCCCGACCGGGACCGCTCCATCCGGATCTGCGACGTTATCTTCCCTCGAAGCCCCGACTGACCTCGGCGACAACTACGGCGCTCGCATCCGCGGCTACCTCACGGCCCCTCTCACGGGCAACTACTACTTCTGGCTGGCAGCCAGCGATGCAGCGGAACTCTGGATTTCCAATGACGCGGAGCCCGTCAACGTCTTCAAGCGGGCCGCCCTCACTGGCGGAAGCGCCACACCTCAAACGTGGAGCGCCCGCTCGCCGTGGATGGCACTCGAAGAGGGCAAGCGTTACTACATCGAGATCCTCCACAAGGCCGGTGCCGGCACAGTGGATAACCTCGCGGTCGGTTGGCTCAAGCCTGGCCAAACGGGAACCGTCCCGAGCGAAGTCGTGCCCGGCTTCGTGCTCTCTCCGTATGTCGCTCCAGCGCCCGGCTCCACGCCCGGCAATCTCTACTTCGCCACCATGCGCGCCCAGGCTGGCGCGATCACCAACGGGGTGGGTACTTCCACATTCCGCCTGAGCGCCGACGAAACCTCGGCAATTGTCAATTTCAACTACAATGGGCTGACGGGAATTCTTACCGACTGGCACGTCCATAGCGATCCGTACCTTAGCTTTGAATCGTCGATCATGTATGACCCGAACGCGCCCGGACCAAACAGTGGCCTGCAGCCCGACGGCAGTCACAAATGGACCATCCCCGAAATGGTCGGGGGCAAGTCTCGGGCCGCTGTAGTCGAGTTGATCAAGCAGGGCAAAGCCTACATCAACATTCATACTGCGGCCTACCCGGCTGGGGAGATCCGGGGAAACTACACCCTCGCCAACGGTTCCCGCACTTTCAGTCCGCCGCCCCCACCGCTGTCGTGGCCCGACGACAGTAATTCTAATAACGGCGCCTCCCGATTCCTGACTCAGGCCACCTTTGGCCCGAGCCCCTCCGATATCGCCGCGTTGCGCGCGATCGTTCCGAGCGGCGGCAAGACTCGTTACGAACTCTGGATCGACGACCAGTTTACCAAACCCGCGAGCGACACCCTTCCAGAGGTTTTGCGCACGGAGCGCTCCGATGCCCAAGGGGGCTCCGCGTTCGACGAGACGCTCCTCTTCAATGCCTGGTGGAGAAACTCCATCACCGGTGCGGATCAACTCCGCCAGCGGGCGGCCTTTGCCCTCAGCGAGATTCACGTCGTGTCGGCTCAAGGGCCGCTGGACAACAATGGCCGCGCTCTTGCCTTCTTTTACGACATGCTCAACGACCACGCCTTCGGCAACTTCCGCGACTTGCTCGAGGCCACCACGCTTTCCTGGACGATGGGCCGTTATCTGGACATGTTCCGGAACGATAAGCCGGACCTGACGATCGGGCGCATTCCCAACGAAAACTACGCCCGCGAAATCAAGCAGCTCTTCTCCATCGGACTGTTCCGCAAGTGGCCCGATGGCACGTTGATGCTCAACTCCAAAGACGAACTGATCGATACCTACTCGCAGCGGGAGATCGTTGGCTACGCCAAGGCCTTTACCGGATGGGACTACGGCTACGATGGCGCTTACCGCACCTCTTTCGGCGCGGCCGCTGACTTTACGCGCAACATGCGGGAAGTGCCCGCCCGCCATTTCACAGGACCGAAGCGCATCCTCAACAATGAAGTGTTGCCTGGCGTGGCGGCTGCGGCGGGTCAGCCCCTCGACCCATACGCCGCCCACACGGCGAACGTGCTCAACGACCCGTCCTACGAAGCGCTCGCCGCTCAGGAACTGGACGCCGCTCACGACCAGCTCTTCAATCATCCGAACGTCGGCCCGTTCATCTGCCGGCAACTGATTCAGCGGATGGTGACCTCCAATCCTTCCCGCGATTACCTCTACCGCGTCGTGCAAAAATTTAACGACAACGGAGCGGGCGTCCGTGGAGACATGCAAGCCGTGATCAAGGCTATCCTGCTCGACTACGAGGCCAGGAGTGTTTCTGAGACGATCACGCCTGCCTTTGGCAAGCAACGGGAGCCTGTGCTCCGGATCGCGGCGGCCGGCCGCGCTTTCCGTCCGAGCGCGTTTAGTGGCACCTACGTCCAGAATTCCACCTCGGGTCGCACTATCACCATCAACACCTCCACGCCTCACCGGTTGGCCAGTAACAACAATGTGTTCATCGAGTTCACTTCTGGCTCACCGTTGCCGTTCATCGGCGTGTATTCGCCTTCCGTCACTGGCGCGAATTCCTTCACCGTCCAAGCCAATGGCTGGGCCACCGGTACCTATAATATCCTGGCAAATTCCACCGTATGCACCGTTTCGATCGGGAGTCACTGGTTGGAAGCCGGCCAGCGCGCCTACTTCGACTTCACCAGCGGCCCCGGGAATGGTCTCGCTGGTTTCGACAATACGGTTCATACGGCTGTGACCTCCAATAGTGTCGGGGCCAGCGCGGGGACCAGCTTCACCATCACAGTCCCGACGACATCTGCCTCGTCGCGGACGGGTAATGTGATGATCCCGCGATTCACCCCCGGTAGTTACGTCACTTTGGCGTCCGGCCTCCCGGCCCCGCAGGACCGTCGAGTGACGATGGATACGAATTTCGACCATCACCTCAATGTGGGTGATCAGGTGCAGATCAACTTCTTCGCCGGCAATCCGGTCCCGACGGACATGGTCGTGACCGTCGAGTCGGTGGTGGACTTGGATACCTGGACCTTCCTTGCTCCGTCATTGGGCACCAATCTCGGAACCAACCAGGGCAACAACAGTGTGTACCAGTTCCCGCTGGTCTCCCAACCGCTGACCCGCAGCGGCAATGTCGGTTCGCGACCCAGCACATTCCAAATGGGGAATACCGATTTGGATATTGACCAGACGCCGCTCAATTCGCCGACGGTGTTCAACTTCTACCTGCCGGATTATAAGTTCCCGGGTGCCATCGCCTCGCAGGGCATTACCACCCCCGAATTCCAGGAGACCGCCGAAACGACCGTGGTTCGCCAGGCAAACTTCATCGAACGCGGAATTTTCGCTCTCGGCAATGATGTCGCCAGCAGCTTCCGCTCGGGCTCGAATGTGTTGCTGATGAACTTCTCAGATTGGTTGGTCGATGACGCGACCAATCTCGGACTGGGTGTGCCCACCAGCAACACGTTGCCATGGACGCACAACCAGAACATTGCCCAGTTGATCGCGCAGTTAAATTCCCTGCTCGTCGGAGGTCAGTTGCCCCCCAATGTCATCAACCAGGTCCGGGACTTCGTGAGTCTGCGGATCGCTTCCATCGGCACGGGCCTGACCTCCTGCACTGTCACCACCATCAGTCCGCACGGTTTTGTCACCGGCGACTCGGTGGTGATCAGCGGGGTCTCCACCGGCACTTTCGGCTCATCGCTCAACAGCACCTCGACGGCTCGAACCGTGACGGTGACTGGTTCGAACACCTTCACCATTCCGGTGAGCTGTGCGATTGTCCCAACCGCGACCGGATTGGCTAATGCGCACGTCTCCATGATTCCCTACGATAACGGCAGCACCACGCCGTCCGTCACCCAGCGCCGCGACCGGTTGCGGTCCATCCTTCACCTCATCCTGACCTCTCCCGACTTCACCATTCAGCGCTAAGCATCCCTATGGACTCACAGGAATCCTCCAAGCCCGTCACACGTCGCGACTTTTTCCGCCACGCCTCCTGCGCAGCAGTAGGCACCTGGGCGCTTAAGAGTACCATCCGAGACTTGCGTCTCATCAACGCTGCTGTCGCGCAGACGTCAATGACCGGCTACAAGGCGCTGGTTTGTCTCTTCCTTGCGGGAGGTAACGACTCCAACAACTGGATCGTCCCTACGGACACCGCGACTTACAATCAGTATGCTGGCTTGCGGGGCATTCTCACCCTGCCCAAGACCTCCCTTTTGCCACTCTACTCCACTGGAAGCACCCTGTACACCGACGCTGACGGCCACAACTACGGATTCCATCCCTCCTGCTCGGAGCTGCAGACGCTGTTCAACGAAGACAAGCTCTCCATAACCTTTAACGTCGGCACGTTGGTCCGTCCGACCACCCGTGAGCAGTACCTGTCGGGGCTTTCCTTCTATCGACCGCCGCAGTTGTTTTCGCACAGCGATCAGGTCACTCAGTGGCAGACCTCCGTTCCCGACCAACCTCCGACCACCGGTTGGGGTGGTCGGGTTGCGGATTTGCTTAATCCGACGGCCAATCCGACTGGCAAGGTCTCGATGTCTGTCTCGCTGAATGGCGCGAACACTTTCCAGATCGGCAACTCGATCTCCCAGTATCATGTGTCCCAGACGGGCGCCGTAACCCTGGCCTTCCCTTCCGATGCGGCCGCGAGTACCCGGAGGGCAAGGACGGCCCGAATGCAGAACATTCTCGGAATGAATGGTGCAAACCTTCAACGCACGGCGTATGCCGGGGTCTTGGATAACGCCATCGAAACGGGCGACCTTTTGAACGCCAACATTGCCGCAACGGCCATGTCCACGGACACGCCTCCCGGAACTTGGGTTTGGAATACCCCCTTTCCGGGCACTGGTTTGGGTAGTCAGTTGAAGATGATTGCGCGGCTAATCGCCGCTCGTGGACCGAGCGGCTTTGACATGCGCCGGCAGACTTTCTTCTGCTCGGTCGGTGGCTACGATACGCATACCAGCCAGGTCACATTCAATGCCGACGGCAGCGCCAACCCGCTCACTGGCACGCACACCAATCTGCTTGGGGAAATCAGCGACTGTGTCTTTGCCTTCCAGCGCGCCATGGAGCAGTTGGGGGTCTCAAACGATGTCACCTTGTTCAGCGCGAGCGATTTCTCACGAACCCTCCCGACAAACTCCCAAGGGAGCGATCACGGCTGGGGAGGGCATCACGTCGTAGTGGGAGGCGCGGTTCGGGGCGGACAGACGTACGGCGAGTTGCCGACCCTGGTGCTGAACGGTCCGCACGATACCGGCCTGGGTCGCTGGATTCCGACGACGGCCGTCGAGCAGCATGCCGCGACGCTGGCCCGCTGGTTTGGCGTCGATAGCAGCAATCTCGCGGCGATCTTCCCGAACCTTTCGCGGTTTGCGTCGTCCAATCTCGGCTTTATGGGGTAACGGCGCTTCCGGCTTGGGCGTGAGAATGGGATGGAAACTCCTGTTCAGGGAGGTTCTTGTTCGGCGAAGTGAGAGACGGCTTGCTAGATTTCTAACGCCTGCCGCCCTCGGGGCGAGGCTTCCAACGAGCGAAAGTTCTTCGACGGCAAAATTTTCCTTGCCGGGAGCGTTTGATCATCTCTACTCTGATTCTTAACTCGGACCGGAAGTTCGAAATCCCCCCCGCTCTTACCAAAAATACGATCAGTCGCATGCCTTTGCAGAAGCGATCCTCCATCTCGTGCAACCATTTAGGCCCAAGTACCTGCAAATCCTGAATCCCATTGAGCCAATGAATCCAAAACATTCCCGGAAGCTCCAGCTTTCACTGACAAGAGCGGTCATGCGTTGCCTCGCGGCGCTGATCATGGTCGTAACTCTCGTGGCGCCGGCACGAGCGGTGATCGACGAGTCCATTACTCAAACCGCCTGGCGGATGACCTTTGGCGTGACTCCTCCGCAACTGTCGAATTCCACATGGATGAGCCAGGATTCGGACTCGGACGGACAGCGAAACGTCGATGAATGCGTCGCGGGCACCAACCCATTTCTAGGCAATTCCCGGGTGGTGATCTCCAGTCTCTCCCTCAATGGGAGCATGGTGCAAATCACCTTTCCGACGGTGATTGGGAAGCGCTACTTCCTGCAAAAGAACGGGAACGTCGCAAACTCGGCCGGATGGAGCACAGTGATCACCGCTCTTGTGATTGGGGATGGGAATCCGCGTTCCCTCAACGTGGTCAAGGAGGCCCGGTGCTTCTATCGCGTGCTCGTCCAGGATTACGATACCGATGGAGACGACGTCTCGGATTATGCGGAACAGACCTTTCACTTTAATCCGACCTCCTGGTACACCGGCGGACCGGGTGCGCCTGCGGATCGCCTGGCGATTTTGAGCGCTTTGGGGCAGCCAAACGTGGTCACAGTAAGTCCAGATGGTCCGGTGGCCACGGAAGATGGCTTGAAGCCGGGCATGATCGTGGTTCGGCGCACCGGCAGCTTCGATTCCCTCACCTTGCCCATTTCGATTACTGGCAATGCGATTCCCGGATTGGACTACGACGCGCTCCCGGCGGTGGTGACGCTCCCTGTGGGCGTGAATTCCGTGTCGATTCCGGTGACGCCCAAGGCGGACGTGCTGCCGGAAGGGGGCGAAGTGGTCACGGTGGCCCCAACGGCCGGGGCTGGCTTCACCGTGAACGGCCCGGCCTCTGCCTCCGTCCTCATTGCGGATTCGACAGCGCCGACTGGCACTGGGTTGACCGGCGAGTATTTCGACACCGCGAGCACGACCTACGCAAGCGCCGACAACTTCAATCCCAGTCAGCTCAAGGTCACGCGAATCGACCCGACGATCGATTTTAACTGGATGACTGGGACACCAAATGGCGCTGTCGTCAGTCCGGCCAATTCTGCGGACAACTATTCGGTTGTCTGGGAGGGCAATCTGCATCCGACCTCGCCTGGGGCTTATAGCTTTCAGCTCGATGCCGACGACAAAGCGCGTGTGCTCCTTGATTTGAACGACGGGAACGGCCTTCGAGAAATCATTGAGCACGGCTGGAACGCTCCCGCTACGGTCGGCACCTTCAAGCAGAGCTTGGCTTTCAATCTTGTGGTTCCGGCCTCACCCGCCGCCCGCTATCGCATCCGGGTGGAATACGTGGAGACGACCGGCGATGCCCGGTGTCGTCTGCAGTGGCGTGCTGGGACTGCGGTCTATGCAAATATACTGCAAGCCAATGTCTTCACTCATACTCAGACTCTCGCCATCACTGGGTACAGCTTTACCCGGGCCAGTGCGACGAATGGCACCGCGGTCGTCACCACCAGCGTCGCACACCCCTTTGTTCTCGGGGATACCGTCCAATTGACCTTCACGACCGGAAATCTTTTCGGTCCACTGAGCTATAGTGGTCCCTATACGATCACCGCGGCCACTTCGACGACCTTCACGGTCGCGGTCGCGGGTTCAAATCTCCCGGCCAACGGAACCGGAACGGGTTTAGTGCAGAACCCCGCCAGTGCGACCACCGGTTGGCTGGCGCGCTACTATCCAAATTCCACCTTCGCCGATTCCCCGACCCTCGTTCGCGTCGATCCAAACGTCACTGACGGAAACAATGGAATTTGGGGCGCTGGGTCGCCCGATCCTTCCATCGCCGCAGATACTTTTTCGGTCCGTTGGACCGGCCAAGTTCAGCCGCAGTTTTCGGAGACCTACACTTTTGTCGTCAATGCCGACGACTCTGCCCGGCTCTGGATCAATGGCAGGCCGCAGACCCTCCTCTTGGCCTCCGCCGCGAATGCGAATGGTACCTACAGCTACAACAGTGCGACGGGCCAGGCGGTGATCACCAACACCAGCATCCCGGCAAACAGCTTTGTCGTCGGCGAGCTTGTCCGCGTCGATCCGACTTCGGGTAGTCTAAGCGCCCTTGCCTATGCCGACTATGTCATCACCGCTGTAACGCCCACCACATTTACCATCAGCGTGCCGGGCACCTTTGCCACGGGCGCCGGGAACTGCACGATCGAATGGGCCAACAAACCGATCGACTGGCCCTCAAACACGACGCTCGACCGCTACGTGCGAATTCCGATGCAGGGCGGCACGCGGTACGACATCAAGCTGGAGTATTTTGAAAACGTTTTAACGGCCGTCTGCCGCCTTTTCTGGTTCAGCCCGAGCCAGGCGAGGCAGGTCGTTCCTCAGGCGCGACTTTATCCCGCGGTTGGTCCGCAGGCGCCATCCACGTTTGTGACCCCGACCAAGGTCACGGCCCTGGTTGGTGGACCGTTCACCTATGCGGTCAGCGGAAGTAACGGTGGGACGGTGTCGATGAGTGGGAACCCTGCGTGGTTGACCCTCAACAATGGCGTGCTGACTGGAACACCTCCAATCGGTGCGCAAGGGAACTTCCAAGTCGTTGTTTCGGTGACTAACGCTGCTGGAAGTAGCTCCTCGATTCTCGATCTGAATGTCCAGGCAGCAGGTGGTTCCGTGGGTCGAGATTATTGGAACTCTGTTCCAGGTGCCACGGTAGCCGATATTCCGACCGGCACAGCGCCGGCCGGAAGCGAAAATCTTACATCACTGGAAGGGCTTACCGATGCTGGGGACGACTACGGAGCTCGAATCCGCGGTTACATCACCGCACCAACCACCGGAAACTACTATTTCTGGCTGGCCGCGACTAACGCCGCGGAATTGTACATCTCCACCGATGCCGAACCGGTCAACGCGATCAAACGTGCGACGGTCGTGACCGGAACGGCCTCCCGCGAATGGAGCAATCCCGCCGAGCTGAATCAACGCAGTCCTTGGCTGGCTTTGGAGGCTGGTCAGCGATACTTCATTGAGATTCTTCAGAAAGCCGGCGCTGGTTCCGGTGACAATCTGGCCGTCGGTTGGCTCACCCCTGGTCAAACTGGGACGGTGCCTAGTGAAGTGGTCCCGGGCTACGTGCTCTCTCCTTACGTTGCGCTCCCTCCGGGTTCAACGCCGGGCACCCTTTACGTGGCCACCATGCTTGCGCAACCCGGTGCCGTGACGAACGGCGTCGGTACCTCCACGGTCCGGCTCAGTGAGGACGAATCCGTGGCCTACATCAAATTCGACTATCGGGGGCTGACTGGACCGCTGACGGACTGGCATGTCCATTCGGATCCGTTCCTACAGGAAGGTTCGAACATTATTTATGATGGTGCTGAGCCACTTCCTGGGGATGGGCCACAGCCGGATGGCAGCCACAAGTGGAACATCATTGCCGCGGGCGGCCTCTCGGTTGCCGACGTTCGGGAACTCATCAAGCAAGGCAAGGCCTACATCAACCTTCATACCGCAGCCAACATGCTCGGTGAGATCCGCGGAAATTACGCGCTGGCCAATGGCTCCCGCACTTTTACGGTGCCGCTTGCTTCGCCCACATGGCCAGACGATGGCGGTACCGCGGCCGGTGCTGCCCGTTTCCTGACCCAGGCGACATTTGGGCCGAATCCGGCCGACATTGCCGCCGTGCGGTCGATCACCCCTTCCGGTTCCAAGACCCGTTACGAGCTCTGGATCGAAGATCAATTCACCAAGCCGGCCAGCCAGCAACTGGCCGAGGTGCTTTCCCAGCGTCTGGCCAATATCAACAACACCTTCGATGAGACGCTGACCTTCAATGCCTGGTGGAGGAACTCCATTACCGGCAACGATCAACTGCGTCAGCGTGTGGCCTTCGCTCTCAGTGAGATCCACGTTGTCTCCGCTGCGGGACCGCTCGACAACAACGCCCCGGCGCTCTCGTACTTCTACGACAAGCTCGCGGCCAACGCCTTCGGGAACTTCCGCGACATCCTCCGAAACACCACCCTCACGCCAACGATGGGCCGGTATCTCGACATGTTGAGAAACGACAAGCCCGACCAGAGCACCGGGCGAATTCCGAACGAGAACTATGCCCGGGAAATCATGCAACTCTTCTCCATCGGGCTCTTTCGGATGTGGCCGGATGGCAGCTTGATGCTGAACTCGAAGGATGAACTCATCCCGACCTACACCCAGAACGAGATTGTCGGTGTTGCTCATGTCTTTACTGGTTGGGACTACGGGTATGATGGCGCTATGCGCACCAGCCTCGGCGCCGGCACGGATTGGGCCCGTCAGATGCGGGAGGTGCCCGCGCGTCATTTCACCGGACCGAAGCGGATTCTGAATAACGAAGTGCTCCCGGGGCTTCAGACACTCGGCTCGCAGCCCCTGGACCCTTACGCGGCTCACACGGCGATGCACTTCAACAGTCCCGCCTATCAAACCCTGCCTGCCCAGGAACTCAGCGCAGCGCACGATCAACTTTTCAATCACCCGAACACCGGACCCTTCATTTGTCGTCAACTGATCCAGCGCTTGGTGACGAGCAATCCGACGCGGGACTACCTGTATCGGGTGGTGAAAACGTTCAATGACAACGGCCTCGGCGTTCGGGGGGACATGCAAGCCGTCATCAAGGCCATTCTTCTGGACTATGAATCCAGAAGCGTAGTTGAGGCGATCAAGCCGGACTTCGGCAAACAACGCGAACCCGTCTTGCTGACGGCCGCCGCCGCGCGGGCCTTCCGCCCGGATAATTTCACCGGTAGCTACGACCAGAACGGTCTCCGGACGATTACGGTCACCACCACGACTCCGCACAAACTCACGACCGGCAACAGCGTCTTCCTGGATTTCTCCGGAGGCACTGTTGTGGGAGCTACTATACCTTGGTCGGGCATTTACGGCGTGGCATCCATCACTGGAGTTCAGGCGACTTCAACGGTCTTTACCGTCAATGCGACGGGATGGGCTGCGGGCACCTATTCGCAAGCTGCAAACTCCAACACCATCACCGTGACGATCAGCGGCCACTGGCTGGCTGCAGGCCACAAGGCATTCTTCGACTTTACGAGCGGGCCAGCGATGAATGTCGTTGGCTTGGATGGAGCCGTGCATTCCATCGCGACGTCAAATGGTGAGACGAGCAGTATCCTCACGATTACCGATCCGGGCGTGGCTCCGACGACGGCCAGAACCGGGAATGTGATGATCCCACGGTTTACTCCGGGAAGCTACACGGTGACCAATTCCGGTCTCGCGGCTCCGAATGACAAGCGGGTCACCGTAAACACCAATAACGACAATCACCTCCTGCTCGGCGATCGAGTCTTCCTGAATTTTTCGACCGGTACCCCGATTCCGATCGATAACGAATTCATCATCGACTCCATTGTGGACTCGAACACCTTCACCGTGTTGAGCACGGCGACGGGCACGAACCTGGTGACGCAGAACGAAAATGGGATCTGGATCTTCCCGTTGGTCCCACAACCGCTGGTTCGTAGTGGAACGGTGACTTCACGTCCGAGTACCTTCAGCCTTGGTTCCACCAACGCGGACATCGCGCAGACACCGCTCAACTCGCCGACGGTCTTCAACTTCTTCCTGCCGGACTTTAAGTTTCCAGGAGCTCTCGCTTCGCAGGCCATCACAACTCCGGAGTTCCAGTTGACCTCGGATACTAATGTGATCCGGCAGACGAACTTCCTGTTCAACGGCGTGTTCAATCCGGGCAACACCAATGGCATCAGCAGCTTCCGCG
>Ga0105048_10007179_pt1 | contig 17913 bp, 16 predicted proteins | sample MAT05_FD_78382 | JGI IMG/M metagenome (GOLD analysis project Ga0105048, IMG submission 78382) | Freshwater microbial communities from Lake Fryxell liftoff mats and glacier meltwater in Antarctica - MAT-05 | ecosystem: Environmental > Aquatic > Freshwater > Ice > Liftoff microbial mat | place...
CGTCGCTGCGCAACTTCGACCCCGAATGCATCCGCTGCCACACGGTCGGCTATGACTACAAGACCGGCTACGTGAACGCGGCGCTGACACCGCAGTTGCAAAACGTCGGCTGCGAAAACTGCCACGGCCCCGGCAGCCAGCATGTGGCGATGCCGAACAACAAGGAAAAGGCACTGGAACTGAGCCCCTGGAAGATCAACGGCAAAGGCAATCTGCCCACAGCCGAGCAGATGAAGCAGTACATGGAAGAACGCGACCCCGCTGCCCGGCAGAAGATAATCGGCGAGGCCGAGATGAAGGTGATGCTCAACGTCGATCGTGTCTGCCAGACCTGCCACAACACCGAGAACGACCCGCACTTCAAGATCGAAGTCTACTGGCCGAAGATCGTGCATTCCTTCAAGCCAGTGGCTAAGGCACCGTAGTTCAAATGTTTAGCGTGCATCCCAACGGGATGCACGCTTACAATCACGCCCACGCCGGCCGGTATGTCACCCGCGCCGAGTACAGCCGCAGCACCGGCACCGGCTGCATTTCAACACAGTGCCTTGCGATGATCAAAAAGCCGCCGTACCATAGCCAGTTGTGTCGGAACAAGTTGTGGCCGAAGTTCCCCTCGAACAGCATCAGGAAGACGCCCATCCCCACGGCCCGTGACAGGTGGAACACGAAGTCGTCCTGCAGGGCCGGGTTCGCGAGTCGCTGCTGCTTCATCCAGCGCAGGTTCATCCAGTAGCAGGCGAGGATACTGCCGAAGGTGATGATGCCGATCGAGCCCATCTCCCCCATCAACTGACCGTACAGGTTATGCGATTCGAGCTTGCTGTTCGCCGCGGGCCGCCAGGCGCCGGGGCCGCAGCCGGTAGCCGGGTTGGCCATCCAGAGTTCGAATCCCTTCGTCAGGCCTTCCAGTCGGCCTTCACCTGAAACCCGGGCGTTTTCCGGCCCGGCCTCGGGGTTCACGATCGTTTCAAAGCGCGTCTGCAACTCACCCGGCAAAGCCACGAACAACAGCGGGCAGCCGATCAGCGCCAGGCCAAGCCCCGTCCAGCGGCAGCGGCTGCGCCAGATCAGGATCGAACCCCACAGCAGCAGGCCCAGCAGCGACGACCGTGAACCGGTGAGAAGAATGCAGCCGGTCGACAGGCACAGGTACGCGATGACGCCTGTGCGGATCAGCTTCGACTTCGACGTGTTCCAGAACAGGGCGGCGAACGGCAGGGCGAAGACGATGCTCGCGCCGAACGAGTTCGGGTCGCCCTGCGTCGTATCGACGCCGATCATGCGGGCGATGCCCATGCGGTAGGTGTGCCGGCCGGCCAGGTATTCCTTAAACGAATGGGCCATGTAAACGCCCATGACGATGACGAAGCCGAGCGCCACTTGACGCAGCTTTTCCTTGTCGTGAATGACCGTGGTGAACAACACATAAAAGACGACGATCTTGAACCAGTCTTCCACCACCTGCTGGCCCTTGTCCATGTAGGGCGACATGGTCCAGCAGAGCAGCACGGCGAACGCGAAAGCGGCGTACGCGAACTGCTGCGGATTGGGCAGCCAGCGCTTCGGCTGCAGCAGCCAGATGACGGCCACCATGCCGATGTAGATGCGCTCGATGTGCATGTCGCCCAGCATCGGCCAGAACTCGAACGGCCGATGGATGAACAGAAACATGTAGCCGACGAGTAGCCAATGCATGGCGGGACATCCTTGTCCTTGCAGACAGTTTTTGCTTCAGACGACCTGTGCCGCCTGTGTGGTTAACGGCAGGTTAGCATTTTCGATCCCCTTACGAAAATGCCAAATCACTTCCATGAAGTCGTCATCCTCAATGTCCCAGAGGCTGCGGCCGTGTAGATCAGCACACAACTCGCCTAGTGCCGCCATTAACTGGCCTGCCCGCATCTGCGGAACGAACTCCGCGAGAGAGCGTAGCGATTCGAATAACTCCACGCGGTTATCGTTGGCGTTCATAATCGATCCTTTATCCGCGGGGCGGCCGCACGACTCTTACGATAATGACCGATGACGACGTACGGCACCGTCACTCCGGGTGCCAACTTAGCAATTCGCGTTGCCCGGGTAACTCCGTCCGATATCTCGAGGACGCCGTCAGAATCCTCGTACACGAAGATCGGCGGCATACCGATCTTGGAGCTCCCAAAGCTCCTGATCTGTCGATGCAGCTTCCAGGGGTCCGCCCCGCTCAGTCGAGTGGTGGGCAATCGCATCTCTGCGGGGTGGGCTTCAGAGTACATCCGGGGCATCTCATCAGGGTAATTTGCAGTGAAATGCTCCGCGAGATGAAGTCACTGTTCCGCCTATGCCGAATCTTCCGGAGCTTTGCCCACTCATTTGCGAGATACATGACAAATGCTCTCTTTCAACGTTCAATCTGCCCCGGTAAACTACACGAGTGAGCTAATTTGGGAAGCCTTCGCAATTTAGGTTGTAATTCATGGCGCGCGACTTTTCAGGCAAACGCATCGTTCTCACCGGCGCTTCGTCCGGCATCGGCCGGGCGCTGGCGGTCGAACTGGCCAAGCTTGGCGCGAAGCTGGTGCTGGTCGCGCGTTCACATGACAAGCTGATTGACCTGGCCAGCGGCCTGCCCGGATCGCACATCATTGTCACGGCCGATCTGACCGTTGATGAAGATCGCGTACGTGTGATCAAGCAGGCGGTCGACAAGTTGGGCGGCATCGACATCCTCATCAACAATGCCGGTATCGCCAGTTGGGGGCACTTCGCCAATTCGGATGAAGCCGTCATGCGCGAGGTCATGGAGGTCAACTTCTTCGCCCCGGTGGAACTGATGCGGCTGGCGATCCCGCACCTGACGAACGGGGTCGACCCGCTTATCTGTAATGTCTCATCGATGTGCGGCCGACGCGGCATGCCCGCCTGGCCCGAGTATTCCGCGAGCAAGTTCGCCCTCTCGGGCCTGAGCGAGTCGTTGCGAGGCGAGATGGCCCGCTTCGGTATTGACGTCGTCCTTGCCGTGCCGGGGATGACGAAGACCGGCCTGCGCGAGAACATGCCCCGCAACGAAGGGAAAGCGAAGATCGACTTCGAGGCCGGGATGCAGCCCCAGGAAGTCGCGACGAAGATCATCGGCGCGATCAGGAGCGGCAAAAACGAGATCGTCATCGGTTCCGATGCGAAGCGAATGCTGCGGATGCACCGCTGGTTCCCGCGTCTGCTCGATCGACTCATCTGCCGGAAGGTGAAAAAGCTGTACGCCGGCGAGGCCGCAGTCGCCAGCCATTGATTCCCGTGATGCCGTGCCGCGCTCTTGAGCGGTCAATTGGAACTCGACTACGTCCGCGATGCATGATCTGTCGCCGTTGTCGGAAAAGACCTTGAAAGGCCCCGAGTTGAAGGCGGCCCTTCAGGAACTTCCCAAGACCGGCAACTTTACCAACTGGCACTACCTGCTGCGCACATACCTGTACCTCGCGCTGGTCATCGGCGGCACCGTCTGGTTCTTTGACTTTCAGATGAACTCGGGCATCTCGTTCTGGTGGAACCTGCCGGTCACGCTGGCCGCCATTGTCCTGATCGGCGCGGGGCAGCACCAACTCTCGGGCCTGGCGCACCAAGGCGTGCATCACACGCTGTTCAGGCAGCGCCGGCTCAACGACATCGCATCCGATCTGTTCACGATGTTCCCGCTTTACAGCAGCACGCATCACTATCGATTGCAGCACCATCACCAGTTCGTCAACGATCCCGACCGTGACCCGGATATCCCGCAGTTAAAGACCAGCGGCCATTGGCTCGATTTCCCCGTGGAAAAGAAGTCGTTCGTCCGCACGCTGCTCAAGCAACTCTGGATGCCACGGCTGATCAGGTTCATGCGGGTGCGGGCAGCGTACAACGCAACGGGGACCGACAAGAACCCCTGCCTGCACCAGGGGAACAAGGCCTCGAAGGTCGCGGTGCGCATCGGCCTGTTGTACATCTTCTCGCTGATCGGCACGCTGGTCAGGCTGTTCTACAACCGCGACCCGTTGCTGGTCGCGGTGCCGACTGCCATGTGGGCGGTGGTGTCGCTGATCAACTGGCGGTTGGGGGAAGAGATCAGGCGCGAAGGGAATGCGCTGCAAATGCGGGCGGCCAGTTGAGTAATCGCGGAAAACCCCCGACGGAACCCGTTGCGGAACCGCCATCGGCCGCTACAATAGGCGGCTCAACTGGGTGAGGGCGGTTTCGCGGCGCATCCTTTGTCGGAGTAGCTCGACGATGGAAAAGTGGCTATGCATCGGCTCCATCGGCGTCGCTGTACTGTTTTTTCTGCTGTTCCTGGTTGATCTCATCATCGGCTTCCCGTTTGGCGGCGGCACGTCCGGTTTCAGCTCGCCGTTCCTGCTCGTCGATCTCTTCGGCCTGTTCGTGGCCGGCATCCTCGCCTATCAAGCCTGGAATGCGTTCCGCGATGTGAAGTAAACGCGTCAGGCCGTTGGCCTGACCGCTAAACAGATCGCGTTTAACATTCCGCTGTTCGTTGGTTCCTCCGCCACAATCGACACTGGCAGCTGCGCCCTGCGGATGACCGTTGCGCATCGCTCGCTGTTGGCGGCCAACTGGATCTCGCCGCGTTCGATCCGGCCGCGGATCGTCTCGTCGAGTGCTTCCAGGAACGCCAGGGCGATGTTCGGGCTGGTCAGTGTCACGCAGTCGATCTCGCCGCGGCGCAGGCGGTCAAACGCGGAGTGGTCAGGCTTCAAGACGTTCTGCTGCCGATAGACAACGACTGAAGTCACTGTCGCAACTACTGACAACTGCTCGCGCAACAAGTCGCGCGCTTCGGCCGCTAACGCCAGAAGAATGCGTTTGCCGCGCGCTCGTTCGTGCAGCTCTTCAATGAGAAGTTCCGAGTTCATCGCCCCGTCGGGGGCCACATCCGCGCGAAGATGATACTCCGCCAGTTTTGCCGCGGTCGCCGAGCCGACAACGGCAATGCGCGTCCGGCCCAGCGATCGCGCATCGCGCCCGCGGGAGTGCAACCGGTCGAAGAAATGCTCCACGCCGTTCGCGCTGCTGAAGACCAGCCAGTCGAAACCTTCCTGCGCAAGGGGTTCCTGCGCCAGATCGACGGCCGACCAGTCGGCGGGGGGGCGAATGTCGATTACCGGCAGCGTGACCGCGATCGCCCCGCGCAACTCGAGTTGATGGACAAAGTCAAGCGCCTGCTTTCGCGGCCGGGTGACGAGGACTCGCTTGCCCAGCAGCGGACGCTTCTCGAACCAGGATTTGGCCGGCTTCAAGCCGACGACCGGGCCTACCATCAGCAAAGCAGGCGTCGTCAGCCCGGCGGCGATGATGTCCTGTTCGATCGTTCCGAGGGTCGCCTGCACGGAAAGCTGTTCGCCGCACGAAGCACGCATCACGGAGATGGCGGGTGTATCGGGCGACTTGCCGTAGCGGATCAGTTCCGGCACGATTGACGACAGGCGCGAGAAGCCCATGTAGATCACCAGCGTGCCGGGGAACGCGGCAATCGCTTTCCAGTCGAGCTTCGAGTGCGGCTTGCCCGGGTGTTCATGCCCGGTGATCAGGGCCACGGCACTGGAATGCGTGCGATGCGTCAGCGGGATTTCCAGGTACGACCCGGCCGCGAGCGCCGCCGTCACCCCGGGGACGATCTCGTAGGGGATTCCGGCTTCACGCAATGCGTCCGCTTCTTCGCCGCCGCGGCCGAAGATCAGCGGGTCGCCGCCCTTGAGGCGCACGACGCACTTGCCCAGGCGCGCTTCTTCGATCAGCTTGACGTGGATCTGCGGCCAGCGGTCGGGGTGGTTGCTGGCCAGTTCGCGCACGCACATCAGTTCAGCGTGCGGCGGTGCGAAACGAAGAATTTGCGAGGAAACGAGTTGATCGTAGAGCACGAAGTCCGCCGCTTCCAGGCACTCCCGCCCGCGCAGCGTCAGCAGGCCCGGATCACCGGGCCCGGCCCCCACCAGATAGACAATTGGCCTGTGCATTGCTCACTTATTCAACAGATCTTCGACGAGCAGCGAACACCTCAATGTTAACCGCCAAGACGCGAAGGCACCAACAATGCGGGCGCGGTTATCCAAGCTATTTGATTGGGTACACTTGGCGTGTTTGCGCCTTGGCGATTGAATCTCTTCAAACATGTAATGCTGAACGGGGCTGGTACGTTCGGTGCTTTAAACAGCCACCTCGTCGTTGCTGGCACCCTCGTCACTGTCTTTGGCGTGATCGGGCGGGGGCATCCACTTGCACAGCAGAATGCCGAGCATGTACAGGCCGAACATCGGCACGAACAGGTACAGCATCGTCACCGCGTCCGGCGTCGGCGTAATGAGGGCCGAGAACCAGGCGAGGATGATGATCGCGTAACGCCACTTGCTCAGGTAGTCTTCCCAGCCGAACATACCGAGCCGATTGAGGAACAGCATCACCAGCGGCGTCTGGAACGAGACGCCGAACACCAGCGGCAGAATGAGCGCGAGGCTCAGCCATTCGTTCAGGCGCAAGTCGGGGTCGACTCCCAGCCACTCGTTGAAGGCGAGCAGTGCCTTCACCGTGCCCGGCAGCACCCAGAAGAAGCAGAGGAATACGCCGATCAGGAACAAGCCGATACTGAACGGCAGGTAGACGTGGATGTACCGCCGCTCATGCGGGTACAGCCCGGCACCGACGAACGCCCAGAACTGGAAGAAGATCCACGGACTCGACAGCACGACGCCGCAGAGCAGCGTCACCTTGAAGTAGACGACGAACATTTCCTGGGCGCTGAGCGTGGTCAACTGGTTGCGCTTGCCGATCCGTTCCTGGGCAAGTCGTTCGATGATCGCCATATCGATGGCGCGGATCTTCAAGGTGACCTTGGCGAACTTGTCCTCGCCGTCGCCTTCGGCGGCTGCCTTCAGCTCGGCCCGGTTGATCAGCACCGTGATCGGCTGCGGAGCGTTGAGTTCCTCGGTGGACGAGTCGCGCATGCGCATCGCGTCTTCCATGAACCTCTGTTTCAGTTCGCGGCGTTCTTCTTCCTGCTTGCGCTTTTCCTCAGGGTTGTCGGACTTGACGGGGCCCATCAACTGGTCAATCGCCTGCCAGGCCCGATTGTCGTAGAAGCGGTTCATCTGGTCTTCGACGGGCCGCTTGATCAATTCGAGCACCGGCTTGCCGATGCCGAAGTTCGGCCGGTCGAGCATGGTGCCGATGCTGTCGAGCGCGAAGCCGAGCACAAGACAGACGAGCAGGCCCTTCAGCGCAGCCCACATCCGCCAGCGCAATTCCTCGAGATGATCCCCGAAGCTCATGCGCGTTTTGGCGAAGAAATCGTCAGAATACTCGGTCTTGCGGGAACTCATGGCGCTCGCTGAGCCGGGTGCGACCACCGGGGGCGAAGGTGCCGGGAGGTGGGAGGGTCTGTCCGTCGCAGGTCGTTGTCGGGTGAAGGTAGCCGCGAACGCCTGCGCCTGATTCGTTCAGCATACCCGTTATCGGGGTCGATGGTAAAGGTATGAGACGGCGCATTCCCGGCAATGCAGGAAGAATCTTCCATCAAAAGATGCGGGTTGCGCGGGCAGTGAGACGGTGCAAGCCGCCCGGATTGCCTGCTTTCCAGTTAAGCCCGAATGGGGCTTGCCCTGCCGGGCGATAATGAAGGCAGAGGATCGCCCCATCAACAAGGAGTTGGATATGCGCCGCCTTTCCACGCTGCTGCTGCTTCTGACGCTGCTGGCCGGCTGCAAGAGCACCACGGGGCCGCTTGCTTCCAAACAGCGAGACCAGAAGCCCGACCCGTTGTTCAACATCGAACAGCAGGAACGCTGGAGCCGCGAGCGCTTTCCGTACTACGAAGAGAACCGGAACGTCGCGCCCAACACTTATAACTATCACTTTCAGAACACCCCCCGCTGATCGATCCGCCGCCGGCGGCGTCGCCTTCCGTTGCCTGATGGCAGGGTGCTGATCCATGAAACGATCGATCGCGTTCGCGTTCGGAATGCTGCTGGTGGCGGCCTGCTGCGGCGACGGCGAAAAGCTGGAAGTGCCGCCGTTGCCCAAGGACGGTGCCGCCCTGCCGTATGATCAGGTCCTGAGCCGGCTGAACGCCCAGACCAATGCCGCCAAGGAAGATCACTTCCTGAACCGCTGGGATGGCCTCGTCGACACATCGGTGTCACTCGAACAAACCGCCGGCTACCTGACGCGCTCCGCAGACCTGCCCCCCACGCACAAGATGACGATCGAAAAGGCAGGTGAATCGATGAAAGCCGACATCATGAAGCTGCGCGAAGCGGCACGGCGCAAGGACGAAGTGGAATCACTGGAATTGATCCGCCGGGTGCACAACCGTGTGCGGGAACTGCAGGAGTTGAAGTAGAATCCAAATGTGGACTGCTCGACGGCGAAATCCTTACAATGCTCCTCGCGGAACGACATTCTGAGGATTTCACATGGGCCTGCTAGACAAGCTTCGCGGCGAGTTCATCGACATCATCGAATGGACCGAGCCGTCGCAAAACGACATCCTCGCCTATCGCTTTCCCCGCTACCAGAACGAGATCAAGAACGGCGCGCAACTGACCGTGCGCGAAGGCCAGCAGGCGGTCTTCGTCAACGAAGGCCAGATCGCTGATGTGTTCACGCCGGGCATGTACCGGCTGGAAACGAAGAACCTGCCGATCCTGTCAACACTCAAGGGCTGGAAGTACGGCTTCAACTCCCCGTTCAAGGCCGAGGTCTACTTCGTCTCCACAAGGCAATGGACCGATAAGAAGTGGGGCACGCAGAACCCGGTGATGCTCCGCGACCCCGAGTTCGGCCCGGTGCGGCTGCGCGCGTTCGGCAGCTACGCCTTCCGCGTGACCGATGCCGGCGTCTTCCTGAAAGAGTTGGTCGCCACCGACCCGTCGTTCGAAACCTACGAGATCGCCAACCAGCTCCGTAATACGATCGTCTCGCGATTCGTGGACGTGGTCGGCACGTCGCGTATCCCGATGCTGGATCTCGCGGGCAACTACGAAAAGATCAGCAAGCTGGCGCTCGACCGCATCGGGCCGGACCTGGGATCGATGGGCCTGTCGCTGACGCAGTTCCTGGTTGAGAACATCTCGCTGCCCGAGGAAGTGGAACAGGCGCTCGACAAGCGATCGAAGATGGCCGTGCTGGGCAATCTCGACCAGTACACGAAGTACCAGACGGCCGAGGCGATTGCCGAGGCGGCCCGCAACCCGGGCGGCCTGGCCGGGATGGGCGTCGGCATCGGGGCCGGGGCCGCGATGGGGGCGCAGATGGCCGCGGCGGCCGCCCCTCCGCCGCCGTTCGCCACTGAAGCGCCGCCGCCGTTGCCCACGGCCCTCAGCTTCTTCGCAGGGATCAACGGGCAGCAGGTCGGGCCTTTCGACACGGGCGTGTTCTCCGCCAAGGTGCGTGAAGGGGCGATCACACGCGGCACGTTGGTTTGGAAACCGGGCATGCCCAACTGGGTGCCCGCCGAGAGCGTGCCGGAACTGCAATCGCTGTTCGCGAACGTGCCGCCGCCGTTACCCAATTTGTAACGTACCCAATTAACTATGTCCGACGAAATCATCCCCACCGGTCCGGAGCAGGCGAAGGAGCCGACTGTCACGAGCGCGCCGCCGACGGGGCGCAAATTTCCCTGCGCCCAGTGCGGGGCCAAGCTCGACTTCAACCCGACAGCCGGGGCGCTGAAATGCCCTTTCTGCGGGCATGTCGAACAGATCGTCGAGGATGAGTCGGCCGATGTCGAAGAACGCGACTACCATTCGCAGATGGAACGGATGCGCGAACGGGCAGAGGTAACGCTGCCCGATACGTTCACGCAGTTGCGCTGCACCGGCTGCGGCGCGGTGGTCGTCCTTGAAGCGAAGCATGTCACCGATCAGTGCCCCTACTGCGGTACTCATCTGGAAAACCTGCCGGACAGTGAACGCGAGTTGATCGCCCCGCAATCGCTGCTGCCGTTCAAGCTGACCGATCGTGAAGCGTACAAGGCGTTTGAAGTCTGGATCGAGCGCCTCTGGTTCGCCCCGACGGAGTTGAAGAAGATCGCCACGCTGGGGCAACTCAATGGCATCTATGTCCCGCACTGGACGTACGATTCCATGACCTACTCGCGCTACACCGGCCAGCGCGGCGACGACTACTGGGTAACGGAAAGCTACACCGATTCGCAGGGCAAGCGGCAGACGCGTCAGGTCCGGCAAACGCGGTGGAGCTACGCCTCGGGCGAAGTGCAGCATTTCTTCGACGATGTGCTGATCTGTGCCTCGCAGGGTTTGCCCGATTACCTGATCGTCAAACTGCCGCCGTGGGATCTCGATGCGCTGACCCCGTTTCAGACGGCGTTCCTGGCGAACTTCAAAACGGAGCGCTACACGGTCGACCTGGAAGGCGGCTTTGAGCGGGCGCAGAAGATCATGGAAACGGAAATCGTCCGCCTGATCTGCCAGGACATCGGCGGCGATCACCAGCGCATTACCGAGAAGCACGTTCGCTATCTCGGCATCACGTTCAAGCATCTGCTGCTGCCGATCTGGCTGGCACACTATCGCTACCGCGACAAGGGATTCCAGATCCTCGTCAACGCCCGCACCGGCAAGGTGGCGGGCGACCGGCCCTGGAGTTGGTTCAAGATCCTGCGCCTGGCGCTGCTGATTGCGCTGGCCATCGGGTTGATTCTGTTCTTCGTCAATCGATCGAAAAACCCCGAACCGAGTCGGCCCGATGCCGGACAGTCCCGATGGGGCGAAGCAGCCGTTGCCCGAATGGTAGGCGAACAGCGCCGGCGGCCCCGTATGGCGGCCACGCCCTCCTCAACTCGTATCTCTCCAACGGCGTCAACATGCTGCTGACCGATGGTTCAACACGCTTCGTCAGCAACTCGATGAACTTCGTCATGTTCCAGCGGATGTGCGTCCGCAACGAAGGGACGGTGACGGAATGACATCGCGTCAGCGCGGCGTTCGCCTTCGGTGTCAAGCCAACGTCAACTGCCGAACAATTCGGAAGAAGCAGGTTTTTTGATTGGCATTCAGAAAGACCGACACCACTTGCGTCGACTGTATGGTTAGGTAGTTCAGTTTGGCGCGACTTCAAACCCGCGACGTGTTCAGCTTGCACGCGATCGGTAAGTACCTCATGCCAGCCCCAGCCACTTCCGCACCGACCACTCCACCGTCAACAGCGCGATCAACGGCAGCAGCAGCCACCACGATGTGCTCACGCGCGAATCGACTGAGATTTCACGGGTAGCGGTCCGCGACTTCAGATGCTCGATCACCGCGGCCGCCCGCTCCACGGCGACACTGATGCCGCCTGTAGCGTCGCTGATTTCCTTCATCCGTACCCAGTTGGCGGCCAGGTTCAGCATCTCGCCATTCTCGGAGGGCAGCACCTGGAACGGGGCACGCAGCCGCCGGCCCGCGGCATCGACCAGCTTGTCGTCCATCCCGGGAATGTCGATTTCCAACTCGTAGTCGCCAGGTGGCAGCCCGGTCGGCTTTGCTTCGAACTGCCCCGGTATCTCCGGGTGCTGCGTCAGCGTCACCTGGGCCATCGGCTCGTCGCCTGTCTCGCCCTTGCGGATCAGGCGTGCGCTCACGGTTGCGTCGGCCGGCAGTGGTGGGGCCTTCTCGCCGAGCCGCACCAGGATCTCGATCTCCTGATCGCCGCGATAGACCGCTTCGCGGACGCCGAAGCGGGCGAACTCGTTGCCGGCGATCAACGCGCGATCACTGGCGGCCCAGCGGATCAACTGGCTCCAGAACCGGTGGTGATACTTGTCTCCCTGCTTGAAGCGCCAGCGCCACGTACTGTCGATGCCGACGAATACTACCCGTCCGAAGCCGTAGTTCTGGCGAACGATCAACGGCAGGTCGCCTTCCTTCTTTCCTTTCGCCAGGTCAGTCGTCTGGGCGAGCACCGTCGCCCCGGGCCGCGGCTTGCCGACCACTGCCCAGTAATGGGCGGGCAGCGACTTCCAGCGTTCTTCGCTGGTCCAAGCTTCGTTCTCCAGTCGCAGGAAGCCGGTTTGCAGGCCCTCGCCGGTCAGCGCGATCCGGAAGCCATCCTTGCGATCCAGGATTCGCGGGGCCGTGATCGGCAGCAGTTTCGCCATCGGGTCATTGGCATCGAGGAACTGCAGTGGCATCGACCGCTTGCCGGCCAATACGACCAGCGTGCCGCCGCGCTCCGCGACGAAGCGTTCCAGCCTCGCCCGTTCCGCGTTCGAGTACTGTTCCGGGGCGACGTCCCCCAGGATGATGCAATCCTGCCGGTTCAACTCGTCGGCCGACGGCAGCGTCAGCGACGGCAATCCCAGCGAGGCGATGTCCGCCTCCTTCACCAGATTAATGCGCGGCTGGCTGAAGATCACGCTTTGCGTCTGCATCGTTTCATCACGCGACAGGGCGGTCTGCAGATAATGCTGCTCCCAGCGGGCTTCACCGTCGATCAGCAGCACGCGTGCCTTATCCGGGGCGACGTTGACCATCACCTGCCGGGTGTTGTTTTCGGGGAACCGCTCAACTACGACGTTGCCCGCCTCGTCCAATGCTTCGACAGTGACACGCAGGTTCTCCGCGGCAGCGCGATCCATCTTCACCGGAATCGTTCGCGGCGACGGGGGCGTGCGGCCGTCATAGTCGATGAACTCGACGATCGGTTCGCGCTGCGCCGGGTCATCGGTTTCGGGATACCTCAGCGTGACGCGGAACCGCCCGACCGGCATGTTGTTCGCCTGCAAACGTACTTCAATGCCCGTTGTGCCATTCTTGAAGACGATCGACGGCGATGCCTTCAGCGACACGATCGACAGATCGGATGGAGCCACCTTGGCCCCGCAGACGACCGTGTGAACGGGTACCGTGCTCTCTCCCGCCGCCAGCTTGCGTGCCGTCTCGCCGATCGGCCCGCCGCGGTTGTGCTGGCCGTCGCTGAGGATCACGACACCGACCAGGCCTTCCTTCAACGCCTCACGGCGCTCGATCGCCTGCTTCAGCGGTAAGGTCAGGTCAGTTTCGTTCACGGTTTTCCGCTTCGCATCATCGCTCAGCACTGCCAGGATCGACTCGGCCGACAGTGGCAACGGCGTCAGCTTCTGGTCGAAGCCGACAAGCTCAAGCCGATGCCGTTCGCCGAGCGTTTCAAGCAGCTTCATTCCCGCCGGGTCGATCACCTTGCCCGCCAGTTGCCGACGGCTCATGGCATCGATGCGATCGATGACTTTCCTGTAGGCCGGGTCGTTCGGCACATCGAGTTGCTTCAACTGCAGAAGCCAGCGCTCGAGCGTCGCGCTGCTCGCCAGATCGTCGGCCAGATGCAGCGTGATGGCCGCCTCGATCTTTTCGGTCGGGTCGCGCTGCGGGTCGGCGATGCCCATGCTCGTCGAGCGGTCAATGGCGATCAGCACGTGCGACGGGATCGTTTCGCGCGAGACGTGCCGGACCTGCGGTTGCAGCGTGGCAACACCGAACACCACCAGCACGACGAGCATCCGGCAGGCCAGCAGCGCGATGGCCCAATGCCGTTGGACATAGGAGCGTTCCAGCCGGTACAGCCGCTGCACCGCCCAGATGAGGGCAACCATGATCGCGAACAGCCCGCCCGCCTGCACCCAGCGAGACAGACCTTCGACGGGCATGCTGAAAAGCATGCTGTCGTCGCGGCCGGGAATCGCGATCTGGAACATCTCAGTCATTCACCGGTGGATTGTCGCGGATGTGGGCACGGGTGATCGCCAACTCGGTCAGCAACAGTCCCAGCACGGCCAGCAGCAGCAGCCAGCCAAACTCGGGGTCGCGCGCGCCGTCGCGCAGGCCGTTGAAGATGGCCGGGCGTTCGTTCTCGTAGCGCAAGCGGCCGGGCGGGAACATGTCCGCGATGCTTTGGCGATCGCTTTCACCGCAAGGTTGCAGGTTCGATTCATTGCCGTCCGCCTGAACCACGTAGTACCGCGATCGGCCACCGTCGTCGGCCACGCGGTAGACGCCCGGCTCGCGCGTGTCGTTCACGGTCAACGGCCAGGCGGGAACCTCGAAGCGGCGTTGCCGGCCATCGGGCCAGAAGACGGTCACGCGTCCCGGCGGCTCCCCCGCGGCCGGCTGATGCAGCAGCGGTTGCGACGGCGACAGGTTGACCTCGCGCGCCCGCGCCCCCGCCAGGTGGAACAGGCATTCATGACACAGCCGGACGAAGTCATGCGAACGCAGCAGATCGTTCTTCCACGAATCGTCGAACGGCACGGCCGATTGCAGTACCCGGCCCGCGCCTGTGCGCTTCTCGACCAGGAACGGGTCACCCGTCTGCAGACGGGCAATCACACTGGCTCCGTCGGCCGCGGGGTCGAGCTTCCACCATCCGGTGAAGTTCGATTTCAACACGCTGTCGGCATCGCCCTTCGCCAGCGGTTCAAGAAACGTCTGTTCCAGGCCATCGGGCAGCAGCATGGAAGTGGCGTTGTCGACGATGCCGCCCAGCGATGCCGGCAGCCAGCCGTCGCCCGCGCGATGGCCCAGGCGGTTGAACCCGGCCGCTTCGGTACGCGGGCCGGGCAGCACCAGAACGCCATGACCGTTGGCGATGAACTGCTCGATCGCCTGATGCTGCGTGCTGTTGAGCCGGGCGATATTCTGCAGCACGAGCACGCGCGGGGTACTGGAAGGATCTGCCGTGATCGGCTCGTTGAGTACCTGCGAAGCAAATGCGTTGATGCCGATCGCTTTCACCGCAAACGATGGCTGCGGGTGATTCGGCGGCGCGATCGCGTAGCGGATGAAGTCGCTGCCCCGTGCGGGGCCGGCATCAAACGCATCGCCATCGACCAGCAGCACGGGAATGGCCGGGAGGACATCGATCGCGAAGTCACGACGGTTGTCGCCGGGCATTGCATCATCCGGGATGCGGATGCTCACCACGTGCGAGCCGACCGTGGTGAAGGAATGCTTCACCGTCAGCGCGATGCTCGGCTCAGTGGAGCGGGGCACGCTCTGTTCGCCGACACGCTTACCGTCGACAAGGACGTCAAATTTCTTCGGCGGTACGGCATTGGGTTGTCGTGTTTGCAGATTGAAGCGGAAGATCACTTCACGGCCGACAGTCGCCAGCGTGCGGTTGGCCGTGATCGGCGATACCGACCAATTCGGCAGCGTGGCGGGGCGCTGGCCCGCGACGTTGACGACCCAGATGCGCGGCAGCGGCTGCCGGCCCAGCGATTGCCATTGCCCCAGCGTGGTGCCGTCGGCCCACCCCTGGCGCTGGCCATCACTGAGGATGATGATCTCGCGCCCGCCATCGGGCGTGCCCTCAAAGGCACGCTGGGCTTCCTCGAGCGAACGCGGCCAATCGACGCTGCCGCGCGGTGGTGGCATCTGCTCAAGGCGGTCGTACAGTTCCTGCCGATCGGCCGAGAGTCGGTTGAGAACCGTGATCGGGCGTTCCTTCGCCTGGATGATCGCCACGCGATCGCCGGGGGGCAGGGCGTTCACCAGTTCGCGAACCCAGGACCTTGCTTCGTCATGGGCGGTTTTGCCTTCGTGAACGGCCAGCATGCTATCGGAACCGTCGATGATGATGACGAGATCGCGTTGGGTGTGCCCCGCCAGGCTCGCCAGCGTGCCGCCTGCGGGCAATCGCGACAGGCAACTGATGCGCAGCACCGGCAACGCGACCGCAAGCACCAGACAGGCGATCAGCAGAACGCGCACGGCCAGCAACAGCATATGTTCCAGCATGACAGTCCGCCGGGCGCGACGGCTGACCTTCAGGAACTGCATGGCAGCCCAGTCGACAACGACGACCCGCCGACGATTGAGCAGATGCACGATGACCGGGATCGCCAGCGCGACGAGTGCGAACAGAATCGCGCTGTGCAGAAACGACATGAAATGCCCGCGACCTCAGAAGCCCATTCGCTGCCGGTGCGAAAGATACAGCCCGAGCGCCCGATCAACCGGCTGATCGGTGCGCAGCAGGCGGTAGTCCATATGCATGTTACCGGCCCGCTCGCGCAGTTGTTCACAGAACTGCTGAAACTGCTGAAGATATTCGGCCCGCAGGCGTCGCGCATCGACCCGCTGCGTGTCGGCCGGACGTTCGAGATTGCGGAACTGCGTGACCTTTGAAAACGGAAACTCGACCTCGTCGGGGCTCAGCACCTGGAACAGGACCACTTCGTGATTGCGGTGCTTCAGGTTCCGCAGCGCCTTCGTCAGCGCTTCGATGTCGTCGAAAAAGTCGGACAGGATGATGATCAGCCCGCGCCGCTTCAGGTGATGCGTCGCCAGTTGATGCCACAAAGGGGCCATCGCCGTCTCACCGCCGGGGCGGGTTGCTTCCAGCGCTCGCAGCACATTGAGCAGATGCTTCGAACTGGCCTTCGGCGGAATCAACGACCGCACCTTCGTGTCATGCGTGATCAGCCCAACGGCATCAAGCTGATGCAGCATCAGGAACGCCAGCGATGCCGCCACCTGCTGCGCGTACTCGAACTTGCTGAGCCGATCGCCGCGCCCCTTGTACCCCATGCTGCCCGAGGCATCGACGAGCAGGTAGGCCTTCAGGTTGGTCTCTTCCTCGAATTCCTTCACGTAGTAGCGGTCGGTTTTACCGTAGGCGCGCCAGTCGATGTGGCGGATCTCATCGCCGGGAGAGTACTGGCGATGCTCGGCAAACTCGATGGAGAACCCCTTGAACGGGCTGCGATGCACCCCCGTGAGGAAGCCTTCGACCACCTGCCGTGCCAGCAGCGTCAGCCCCGCGTAGCGCCGAAGTTCGGAAGGATCGAAACGGAGCATGTTGATTCTCTAACGCCTCGTTCGCGCCACCATCTCGTCCTGCGGGGTGGGCACCGTCTCCAGCAGGTGCTTGATCACGTCATCGGTGGTGATGCCTTCGGCATCGGCGTTGAACGTCGTCATCAGCCGATGGCGCAGGACAGGGTAGGCCACCTCGCGGATATCTTCGGATGTCACATGCAGCCGGCCGTGCAGGATCGCGCGGGCCTTGCCGCCGAGGACGAGATACTGACTCGCCCGCGGCCCGGCTCCCCAGGCGATTTGCTCGGCCATCCACTTCGGCGTGCCCGGCTCACGTGGTCGCGTGGAGCGCACCAGATCGGCGACATACGCGAAGATGTGGTCGCCGACGACGACCTGACGCACCGCCTCCTGCAGCCGTTTGATCGTCGGTCCGTCGAGGATCGGCTGCACTTCCGGCTTCGCGTTCGAAGTGGTCGCCTTCATGATCTGGATTTCTTCGCCCCGGCTGGGGTACTGCACCCGGATATGGAACATGAAGCGATCCTGCTGCGCTTCAGGCAGCGGATAAGTGCCTTCCTGTTCAATCGGATTCTGTGTCGCCAGCACGAAGAACGGCTCGGGCAGCGGATAGGTATGTCCGCCGGCCGTCACGTGATGTTCCTGCATCGCTTCGAGAAGGGCCGCCTGCGTCTTGGGAGGCGTGCGGTTGATTTCGTCCGCGAGGATCATGTGCGCGAACAGCGGACCCCGCAGAAACTGGAACGTGCGGCGACCGGTCTCGGGGTCGTCCTGAAGAATGTCCGTGCCGGTGATGTCCGACGGCATCAGGTCCGGTGTGAACTGAATGCGCTTGAACGACAGGTCCATGATGCGGGCGACGGTGCTGACCAGAAGCGTCTTCGCCAACCCCGGCACGCCGACAAGCAGACAATGCCCCCGACTGAACAGGGCCATCAGCATCTGCTCGATGACGGCCTTCTGACCGACGATCACCCGGCCGATCTGCTCGGTCATGCGTTCGTAAACAGCCGCGAGTTCCTTCACGGCGGCAAGTTCAGGCGACGGAGTCGGCGCGGCTGGCATGATGGATGAACCCTGACGGACTTTTCAGCAGGTGTCGACACATGTCAACACCGCGTTTATCCTGCTC
>Ga0105048_10007180_pt1 | contig 17910 bp, 14 predicted proteins | sample MAT05_FD_78382 | JGI IMG/M metagenome (GOLD analysis project Ga0105048, IMG submission 78382) | Freshwater microbial communities from Lake Fryxell liftoff mats and glacier meltwater in Antarctica - MAT-05 | ecosystem: Environmental > Aquatic > Freshwater > Ice > Liftoff microbial mat | place...
CCGGCCTTTCGCTGGCGTTCGCAGGGGACTACCTTGCAACGTTCCTCTCGGTACCGCCCGTCCCCGCCGCGATTGTTTTCTTGGCGCTGATCGGATGCATCAATGCCCGCGGTATCAGCGAATCGTTAAAGGGCAACGTCGTGATGACGGTGATTGAAGTCAGTGGCCTCGTCATCGTCATCGCGGCGGTCGGATTCATGCTCGGCGGTGGCAGGGGCGACCTGGCTCGCGTTACCGAATTCCCCACGGACTCTGTGCCGGCGATTGCGACACTGGGCGGGGCGATCATCGCCTACTACTCGTTTGTTGGCTTCGAGACCTCCGCAAATGTCGCCGAAGAGGTGCGCAACCCATCCAAGGTGTACCCGAAGGCGCTGTTCGGCGCGCTCCTCACCGCCGGCGTCGTGTATGTGCTTGTCGCTCTCGCCAGTTCGATCGCGCTACCCGCCAATGAGCTATCCGAGTCGACCGGACCGCTTCTTGACGTAGTCGCGGCGACCGGGTTAGGCCTGCCGGACTGGGTGTTCAGCCTCATCGCCTTGGTCGCTGTTGCCAACGGTGCCCTGCTGACAATGATCATGGCGAGCCGGGTCACTTTTGGGATGGCCGAGCAGGGGCTGCTGCCCAACGTGCTCGGCCGCGTGCTTGCACAACGCAAGACCCCGTGGGTTGCGATCGTCGCAACAACGGTTGCAGCGATGCTTCTCACCACGATCGGCGACTTGGCCACCCTGGCAGAGACGGTGGTTCTGCTGCTGCTGATCGTCTTCATCTCGACCAACGTGGCAGTGCTGGTGCTGCGCCGCGACAAGGTAGAGCACAAGCACTTCCGAGTGTGGACGATTGTGCCGATTCTCGGCGTCGCATCCTGCCTTCTGCTATTAACGCAGCAAAGCGCACAGGTGTGGATCTTTGGCGGGGTGCTCCTTGCTGTCGGAACTGTGCTGTACTTCATCACCTGCGCCGCCACCCGGCGTCACTCGATTACGGGTCGAGATCCCGCGAATTAGCGGCACACCGTTACCCACAGTCGCTAGGGTCTGTCGACGCTCAGCGCACCATGGCCAGCGCCGTCGGCATCAGCAGCAGCACGGGCGGAATGGCGAGCAACAGCACCGCGGCCGCGACGATGGTCGCTTCCACCGCCGGCGGGAGGGCAGAGACCTGCGGGTTCAGCCGCGAAACCCGCACGGTGAGGGTGTCGGGGGATGCCGCATCCGCCCATTCACCAGAGGCCGATGCAGCCCCGGTGTCGTCGCGCCCAGCGCCGACCCGCGCGATGGCCCCCTCGAGCACGGCGTCGTGGACGGATTTGCGCGCGTAGTCGTCGGCCAGCAGCTCGATGAGCAGCGCAACCTCGCGTTGCGCTCGGTAGGCGATAGGAAACCACGGCAGCGACGCGTGCCAGGCACGAAACAGCACCAGCACCACGTCGTGTCGCTGGCGCACATGGGCCTTCTCGTGTTCGATGACGGCCCGCATCGCTGGTTCGTCGAGTAGCTCGATGAGTCCTGCGGAGACGACCGTCACCGAACGCAACGCCCCGGGAAGGCAGTATGCGATGGGCGCGGGCGTGTCGATGAGGCGGTACCCCGACGGCATGGGTGAGCTGAGCAGCATCAGCAGCTCGGCATGCCGACGACGTTGACGCTCGGAGCGCACCACGGTGAGCACGAGGTTTAGCAGCAGGTGCGCCGTCAGCAGCGCGGCGGCGCACAGAGCGAGCACATTCCATAGTTCGTTAGGCTGTACCGGTTCGCCGCTGCCCACGGTGGTGACGAACCCGATCGCGCCGGAGACAAGGTGTTCGCCGAACGGCGCGAGGCCGAAGGTGAGCAGGGCGCCGATCATCGACAGGCCACCCGCGATGGCAATCGCCTGCCACACCACGAGGGCGGCAGCGGGGCTGCGGTGCGTCCACTTGGCGCGTGACAGCAACAACGGCACGGGCCATGCCAGCAGCACCGCGAGGGCGGCGAGCAGGCCGGGGGCGAGCACTAAAGTCCGCTGAGCAGGCGACGCAGTTGGGCGGCGTCTTCGGCACTGACCTGGCCGACAAAGCGCTCGAGCACGGCGGTGCGATCCGATGCCCCGCCGAGCACTTCGTGCATCAGGTCGGCCATGTGCTCTTCGCGCGATGCGGCCGCACGGTAGCGGTGGGGCCGAGTTGAGCGCTCCCGCTCGACGAATGCTTTCGCTTCGAGACGTGCAAGCACCGTCAACACTGTGGTCGCGGCGAGGGTGCGGCCCGAGTCATCCGCGCCGGCAAGAGCGGCCTGAATGTCGTAGGCCGAGAGCGATTCATCGCTGGCCCACAGCAGATCCATTACAGACCGCTCGAGTTCGCCAAGGGTTGCCATGCTTGCAATTCTACCCCAAGTAGAAATGTTTTTTACAACGGTGTAGAAATGAGTTCTACGGATTGTAGAAGGGACTAACGTCCCTACCCGCCAGTAGCGCCAGCCGGGAGGCTAGGCACCGCGGACGAAGTGTCCGCCCCCAAGAACGGAAGGAATCCCCAGTGGATCCACTCGACATCGCCCGCTGGCAGTTCGGCATCACCACCGTCTACCACTTCGTGATGGTCCCCCTGACGCTAGGCCTCGGCCCACTCGTTTTCTTCATGCAGCTGCGCTGGGTGCAGACCGGCGATGTGCGCTGGCTTCGAATGACCAAGTTTTGGGGAAAGCTTTACCTGATCAACTTCATCATGGGTGTGGCGACCGGCCTCGTTCAGGAGTTTCAGTTCGGCATGGCGTGGAGCGAATACTCCCGGTTCGTGGGCGACGTCTTCGGTGCGCCGCTGGCGATGGAGGGCCTGCTCGCCTTCTTCGTCGAGTCGACGTTCCTGGGCCTCTGGATCTTCGGCTGGGATCGCCTGTCCAAGAAGCTGCACCTCGCCACCCTCGGCGCGGCCGTGTTGGGCTCGGTGGTGTCGGCATTCTTCATCCTGGTCGCAAACTCGTGGATGCAGCATCCGGTGGGCGTCGAATTGGTCGATGGACGACCGGTCATGACCGACATCTGGGCCGTGCTCACCAACAACACCGCACTCGTCGCCTACGCCCACACGATGTGCGGAGCGATCGCCGTAGGGGGCGGCCTGCTCGTGGGCATCTCGTGGTACCACCTGTGGCAGCGTCGGCGCGACGGTATCGACACGGTGGATGCCCGCGGCCGGGTAATCCCGGGCGAGCGCCTCGACATCCCGGGTCGCGATAAGAAGGACCACAAGGTCTGGATCACGAGCCTGCGCATCGGCGCCGTTGTTGCCATGGTCGGCTTCGGGGGCGTAGCACTCTCGGGCGACCTGCAGGGCAAGCTCATGTTCGAGCAGCAGCCCCTCAAGATGGCGGCGGCCGAAGCGGCGTGCCAGGACGGCACGAGCTTCTCGGTGCTGTCGATCGGCAACCTCGGCGCGCAGAACTGTGACGATGTCGTTGACATCATCGAGATCCCCGGCCTGCTGTCGTTCCTCGCGCACGGCGACTTCACGACAGAGGTCAAGGGCGTGAACACGCTCATCCCGCTCTACCAGGAGATGTACGGCACGAACCTCCCCAATGACCCGCTGTACGGCGAACGCGCCGGCCAGGAGATCAACTACCTCCCCGTGATGGAGGTCACCTACTGGGGCTTCCGCCTGATGATCGGCTTCGGAATTCTGGCGGCCGGGTTCGCGGCGCTGGCACTCTTTCTGACCCGTAAGGGCACCGTGCCGCGATTCAAGTGGATGATGTGGGTGGCCCTGGCCAGCATCGCCGCCCCATTCGCGGCCAACATCGCCGGATGGGTGTTCACCGAAATGGGCCGACAACCGTTTGTCGTGGCCCCCAATCCGACCCCGGGTGGGGTGGATGGCGTCTTCATGTTCACGGCGGCCGCAGTCTCGCCCGGCGTGAGCGGCGAGGAGGTTATCTTCTCGCTCGTGACCCTCGGCCTGATCTACGGCGCACTGTTGGTGGTGGAACTGCGTTTGCTCGTGAAGTACGTGCGCGCCGGTGTCGCCGGATCCATGCCCGAGGTCGTCGCTGACACGATGCCCAACGACACCGACGACGACCCTGACCAGCGCGACGACGTGCTCGCGTTCGCGTACTAAGACGAAGAAGGAATAGCACTCATGGAAATTCTGCCGACCGTCTGGTTCATCGCAATCGCCGTCTTGTGGATCGGATACCTCGTTCTCGAGGGCTTCGACCTCGGTGTGGGGATGCAGCTGCTCACCTCAACGCGTGACAACACTCAGCGCCGCCTGATGCTCAACTCCATCGGCCCGGTGTGGGACGGCAACGAGGTCTGGCTGATCACCGCGGGAGCGGCAACCTTCGCGGCGTTCCCCTATTGGTACGCCTCACTGTTCTCGTCGCTCTACATCCCACTGGTGCTCGTGCTGGCATCCCTCATCTTCCGGGCGGTGGCGATCGAGTACCGCAGCAAGGGACTGAGCGAACGCTGGCGCACCTTCTGGGATCGCGCGTTCGGCGTCGGCTCATTCGGGGCCGCCTTCGGCATCGGGGCCGCGCTCGCCCTCACCACTACCGGCCTCCCGATCAACGCCAACGGCGACCGGGTGGGCGGCGCCTTCGCCTGGCTCACCCCGTATGCCGTGCTGGGTGGGCTCGCGATCATCGGATTCTGCATGGTGCAGGGTGCCGCGTTCCTCGCCCTCAAGACAGAGGGTCCGGTGCGTGAGAAGGCCCGCCGATTCCTCGTGCGTCGCTCACCCATCGCCTTGATCCCGATCGTCGGCTGGGTTCTGGTGGTGCAGGTGCAGAACGGCAAACTGTTCAGCTGGGCGCTGGTTGTGCTCGCGGTGGTGGCCGTGGTGCTCGCCTGGACCAGTGCGCGAGCAGGCAGGGAAGGCCGCGCATTTGCGGGCTTCACCGCGTTTGTCGCACTGGGTGCGGCATCCATCTTCGCCGCCGTGTACCCGGTGGTGCTGCCGTCCACGATCGACGCCGCATACAACCTCACCGTGGAGAATGCCTCGAGCGGGGCGTACACGCTCGGCGTGATGACCGTCGTCGCGGCATTCGGACTGCCCGTCGTGTTGGCCTACCAGGCCTGGACCTACTGGGTGTTCCGTAAGCGCATCGGTGAGCACCACATCCCCGAAGCGCACGAGATCGTGCCGGCGGTCGCGCCGCGATGAACCGCCTGCCTGCGGCGCCGAGCACCGTTCTGGTGCTCGGCCTGCTTGCCGCTCTCAAGGCCGCGGCACTCGTGGGAATCGCCCAAGCGGTCGCCACCGGAATCGTGGCGGCGATTGCGGCGGAGTCCGTTCGTGATGCCGTCGTTCTCGGTGTCACCGCCGGGCTGCTGCGCGCGATCATCACGTGGGCAAGCGCGTCGTACGCGACTCGCGCGGCACTCGGGGCCAAAGAGGGTCTGCGGCGGGAACTCGCCGAGCGCCTGCTTGGCGGTTCGGATGCCGGGGTCGGGTCCGCGGCGGCGGTCGGCACGGTCGGTCTCGACGAACTGGACAACTACTACCGCACCGCGCTTCCCGCCGTGATCACGGCGGGCGTGGTGCCGCTGCTGATCGGAGCGCGGATTCTGTTCGCGGATCCGATCAGCGCCATCATCATCGTGATCACGGTGCCACTCGTGCCGGTGTTCATGGCGCTCGTGGGCATGCACACGCGCGATCGAGCGGATGCGGCATCCGCGAGCCTGCAGCGGCTGTCAGACCAGTTGGTTGAGCTCGCGCGCGGCCTGCCCGTGCTCGTGGGCCTGGGGCGCGTCGAGGAGCAGTCTGCAGCCCTGCGCAGTGTGTCAGAGCGTCACCGCACCGCGACGATGTCGACGCTGCGCACCGCGTTTTTGTCGTCCCTTGTGCTCGAGCTGATCTCGACGATCTCGGTGGCCGTTGTCGCCGTCTTTGTCGGGGTTCGCCTGGTCAGCGGCGACCTGACGCTTGAGATTGGCCTGATCGCGCTGGTGCTCGCGCCCGAGTGCTTCGCTCCGTTCCGGGAGCTCGGCTCAGCGTTCCACTCGTCGCAGAACGGGCTCGCCGCCGTGCGGGCCGCCCGCGCCATCATCGACGCCCCGAGGGTCTCAGACCGACGGGTCGCCGCAGCCGCCGTCTCGGTCGACCGGCTCACCGTCAGCCACGACGACCGCTTGCTCCCCGCCGTGGCCGGGCTGTCGTTCACGGTCGCCCCTGGGTCGATCACCTCACTCGAGGGTGAGAGCGGCAGCGGCAAGTCGACAGTGCTCGGCGCGCTCGCCGGGGTCGTGCCGTTCGAGGGCTTCCTCGCGGCGCCCACCGAGGTGGCGTGGGTGCCGCAGCATCCGCACACGGTCGCGGCCACGGTCTGGCACGAGGTGCGGCTCTACTCGTCCAGTGACGGGGCAGTGGATGCCGCGCTCGAGGCGCTGGCTCTCACCACCGTGTCGACGGCTGACCCCAACCGCCTCAGCCCCGGGGAGCTGCGCCGGCTCGCCGTGGCTCGCGGGCTGGTGCGCGTCGCTTCCGGGGCACAACTGCTCTTGCTGGATGAGCCGACAGCCCATCTCGACCCGACGAACGCGGCTCGAGTGGAGGCCGCAATCGAGGCCTTGCGCGGGCGCGTCACGATCGTGCTGGCCTCGCACGAAGCCGGGATCACTCGGCTCGCCGACCACCGCGTGTTGCTCGGCACCCAGGGTGGGGCGCGCGAGGTGGAGGAGGGCTCAGACGCCGTCGCTGCGCTCGCCTCCGACACCGCCGTCGCCCCGACGGGCGCCATCGCGGAACTGCTCGCCTTCCTGCGGCCCACGGCCTGGCGCACGGTCGGCGCGGTGCTTCTCGGCGCCGCGGCGAGCCTGGCTGCGATCGCCCTCGCGGCCGTCTCCGGTTGGCTCATCGTTCGTGCGAGCGAAGAGCCGGGGATGGCGTACCTCATGGTCGCGATCGTCGGCGTGCGTTTCTTCGGACTCGCGCGGGCCGTGCTGCGCTACGCCGAGCGGCTACTCACCCACAACGCGGTGCTCGACTCGGTAACCGACCTGCGCGCGCGGCTGTGGGCGGGTCTCGCGGCGCGCGGTGCGGCATCCCGCTCGCTGGCCAGTGGCAGTGCAGCGCTCGATTACCTCGTCTCCGCCGTCGACCGGGTGCGCGACCTCGTGCCGCGGGTCATCCTGCCCCCCGCCGTCGCCATCGTTACCGGGATCGCGTCGATCATCGCGGTCGCCGCGCTGCACTCCCCCGCGCTGCCGCTCCTGATTCTCGGACTGCTGGTGAGCATCGTGATCGGGCCCATCGTCGCGTTACTCGCCGACCGGCACGCCTCGCGTGGGATCGACCTGGTGCGCTCGACGGTGCTGCGCGAGTTCACCGCGATGGTCGCAGCCGCCGGTGAGCTTCGCTCCAACTCGATAGCCGGGCGGATGCTCAGCAGGCTTGCCGCACTCGACACGCGTGCGGGCAGCCTCGCCCGGTCGAGCGCGTGGGCGCTAGGGCTCGGCAACGCGGTTGTGGTGTTCGCCATGACCACCACCGCCATGCTGATGCTCACCGTCACCGACACGGTGCAGCCCGCCGTGATCGCAGTTCTCGTGCTGCTGCCCCTCGGACTCATCGACCCCCTGCTCGGCCTCGTCGACGCCGTGCAGCAGTGGCCCGCCCTCTCCGCCGCGCTGCGCCGCGTGCGCTCGGTCAGCGCGCCCATCGCGACCCAACCCGGTGCCGCCGTGCCACCGATTGCGCGCCTCGAGCTGCGCGACCTGTCCGCGGGGTGGGAGGGCGCTGCGGCGTTCCAGCCGGTGAACGCGAGCGCCGGGCGAGGTGACTGGATCGTCGTGGAAGGGCCGTCGGGGGCCGGAAAGTCCACCCTGCTGGCGACGCTGCTCGGGTACCTGCCGGCGGCATCCGGTGCTCTGGTGATTGATGGGGCGGATGCCCGCACCCTCGATCTGGCGAGCCTCAGGTCGCGCATCGCCTGGTGCCCCCAGGAATCGCATCTCTTCGACTCGACAATTCGCGGCAACCTGTTGCTCTCTCGCGGTCGGGACGACCGACCCAGCGACGACGAACTCGAGCGCGCGCTCACCACCGTGGGACTCGCGCCGCTGCTCGGGCGCCTCACCGACGGACTCGACACCCGGGTCGGGTCAGCGGGCGGACGCCTGTCGGGGGGCGAGCGGCAGCGGCTCGCGGTCGCGCGCACCCTGCTGACGCGTGCCGACGTTGTGCTGCTCGACGAGCCGACGGCGCACCTCGATGCCGCCTCCGCCGACGCCCTGATGCGCGACCTGCGGTTTGCGCTGCGCGATCGCATCGTGGTGTTGGTGAGTCACCACGGTTCGGAACGGGTCGATGGGGATGTGCGGGTGACGCTGGGTCGGCAGCTCGTGCTGGGCTCCCGGTGATCGAGCGAAGTCGAGATCCGGGCACCCCCGTTGATCGAGCGAAGTCGAGATCCGGGCACCAGATCTCGACTTCGCTCGATCACCGACTTCGCTCGATCACCGCTTTACCGCAGCGGCCCCAGCAGGGTGCCTGCCACCGTTGAGTGCACCGACTCGGTGTCGCTCGGGTGGTAGATACCGGCGAGCACATCGCGCTGCAGTCGGGCGAGTTCTGACGATGAGCGGTATCCGCCACCACCTGCCGACCGCATCGCCTGGTCCACCACGTACCGCGCGGTCTCCGTGGCGCGGTGCTTGGCGCCCGTGAGGTAGCGGAACCACGCGGCACCGTGGTCAACGAGTTCGTCGACGTCGGCAGTAAGGCGATCGAGTTGTGGGGCCAGCGCGTCGAGGGCGAGTGCGGCATCCGCGATCCGCCACCGAAAGTCGGGATCCTGGTCGTAGCTCACCCCCGTCTTCAGCGACGTGCGGCGCTTCACTGCCTCGACGGCCAGTTCGAGCGCGCGGTCGGCAATGCCAGCGTAAACCGACCCGATCAGCAGCAGGAAGTTGGCGAAGATGCCGAACACGAACGGGTCGGCGTTGGGTCCGACCGGAAGGATGCGGGCGATGCGTTCGGTGGGAACGATCGCGCCCTCAAGCACTGTCGTGTGGCTTTGTGTCGCGCGCATGCCGAGCGTGTCCCAGTCGTTGAGGCTGCGCCAGCCGGGCGTTTCGCGAGAGATGAAACCGTGGACGAGCTCGTCGCCGTGTCGACCGAAAACCCCCAGTCGCGTCCAGGCCGGCGACAGCGATGTGAAGATCTTCGTTCCGGTGAACGCGTAACCGCCTTCGACGGTTTCTGCTGTCGTCAGCGAGTCCCACAGCACGAGATCGTTGCCCTGCTCGCTGTTTCCGAACGCGAAGAGCTCGCCCGCGGCGGCATCCGCGAGTACCCAGTCGAGGCTGTGGTCGCCTCGTTGCGCCAGCACTCGGGCGACTCCGGTCCAGACCAGGTGCATGGTGATCGCGAGCGCCGTCGCCGGTGCGTAGGCGGCGAGCATCCGCTGGTCGCGGGCGGTTTCGAACAGGCTGCGGGGGGCGAGATAGCCGGCGACACGCAACTCGTCAAGGTCTTCGGCGAAGAAGGCGTTGTCCCGGTCGTAGCCCGCGGCACGCGACCGGATGCGTTCAAGAAGGTCGGGGGATAGCGCGCTCATGGCTCAACGCTACGCCCGGTCGGGTGCGGGTGGGGCTGCGCATTTTGTCGAGACCTCCCACCCGAAGGCGGGTCGAGCCAGTAGGTCGGGGCGTCATTTTAAGCTGGTCGAGGCTGTCGAGACCCCGCTACAACAACTCCCGAATCGCCAGCACCCCCACCTCGACTTCCGCGAACGACGTCGACAGCGGCGAGAGCCCCAGCCGGATGCCGTCGGGGCGTCGAAAGTCGGGGATGATGCCCTGCTTCCACAGTTCGGGCATGATCTCGGCACACCGCGGATGATCGATGGTCACGTGTCCACCGCGGCGGTGCGGATCGCGCGGGCTCGAGAGCCTGGCCGACGGCAGGTAGGCATCCACGAGTTCGATCGCGTACCGGGTCAGCGCGACCGACTTCGCGCGCACCGCCTCGATCCCGACAGACCCGATGAGGGCGATCATGTCGTGCATCGGGAGCATCCCGACCACCGGGGGCGTGCCGCTCAGAAACGACCGGATCGACGGGTGCGCCTGATAGCCCTGGCCCATCTCGAAGGGCGTGCGTGATCCGAGCCAGCCCTGGATCGGCTGACGCAGCGAGCCCTGCAGCGACGATCGCACGTAGATGAACGCCGGCGCTCCGGGGCCGCCGTTGAGGTATTTGTACCCGCAGCCGACGGCGAGATCGACACCCCACTCGTCGAGCGGCGTGGGCACAGAGCCGACCGAGTGCGACAGGTCCCAGATGGTGAGCGCTCCGGCGTCGCGCACGAGCGAGGTGATCTCTTCGATCTCAGCAAGGAAGCCTGAGCGGTAGGCGACCGAACTGAACAGCGCGACGGCCGTGTTGGGGCCGACTGCGGCATCCACCAGCGCCGGTGTGACGCCGGAGGCGATGTCGGTGTCGATCCAGCGAATGGTGAGTCCACGGTCGGCCGCGATGCCCTCCACGATGTAGCGGTCGGTCGGAAAGTTGTCCCGGTCGATCACGATTTCGGTACGTCCGGGCCGGGCGGCGAGCGCCGCCCGCACGAGTTTGTAGATCAGCACGGTGGTCGAGTCGCCGATCGCGACCTGGCCGGGCGCCGCGCCGAGAGCAACCCGCCCCAGCTCGTCGCCGAGGGTGGTGGGCAGGTCCATCCAGCCCTCATCCCAGCCGCGGATCAGCCGCCCGCCCCACTGTTCGGCGAGAAAGGTCTGCACGCGCTCGAGCGACGCGATCAGCGGACGACCAAGCGAGTTGCCGTCGAGGTACGCCCGCACATCGGGCGACTGCACGAACAGGTCGCGGTAGCGGGCGAGCACGTCGCCGTCGTCGAGCGCGTTCATCGCGGCGGGTAGCCGAGTTGCGTTCGTGCGGCGTCGAGAGTCGCGAGCTGCGACACGGTCGTGCTGAGCGGATGCTCGGGCGCCTCCCGAAGGCCATCAGCAATGTGTTGCGCCACCGCCGTGGCCTGCCACACCAGCCCGTCGCGCCAGTACTCTGCCTCGCCCGCTCCCGCAAACTCGAGCCGCTCTCCGTCGCCACCGATCAGCGCGAAACCTGCGGGGGTGATGAACATCGGCTCCACCTCGATGCGTGCGGAGGTTCCGGCTATGACCGCGGCGTTGCGCGTCTCGACCGTCGTCGAGACACCGAGTATCGCCTGCGCGCCACCCGCGTAGCCCAGCGTCAGGGCGGCCTGAGCGTCGACACCCGTGGGTGCGAGCGACCCGAAAGTGTTCACCGAATCGGGCACGCCGAGTACGAACTGGCTGAACCAGACCGGATAGACGCCGATGTCGAGCAGGCCTCCCCCACCGAGCTGGGGGTCGAAGAGGCGCGCGTCTGGTTCATACTCGAAAGCGAAACCCAGGTCGGCCGAGACGAGACGCACGTCGCCAAGCACCCCGTCATCCAGCAGTCGTTTGATCACCGTGGTCTGGGGAAGAAAGCGCGTCCAGAGCGCCTCCATGGCAAAAACACCGGCGGCGCGGGCGGCGTCGGCGATCGACCGGGCGTCGGCCGCCGTCAGAGCGATGGGCTTCTCGACGAGCACGTGCTTTCCCGCAGCGATCGCCAGCAGCGCGTTCGCGCGGTGCTCACTGTGGGGCGAGGCGATGTAGATCACATCGATCTCAGGGTCACCAACCAGCGCCTCATACGAGTCATAGTGCCTCGGGATGCCGTGGCGGCCGGCAAAGGCCGCCGCCCGCTCGGCCGAGCGCGAGCCCACCGCGTGCACCCGCTGGTCGCTGTTGCGGTGCAGCGTGGAGACCCAGTCGTGCGCGATGCCGCCGGGCGCGAGAACGCCCCAGCGCAGCACGGGGCCTCCCCTCAACGCAGTGGCGGTGGACTCGGGCAGCGCGGTGGGGAAGGTCACGCCTCGAATCTACCGCCCGGTGATCGAGCACCCCGGTGATCGAGCGAAGCCGGTGATCGAGCGAAGCCGAGATCCCCCCCGCACACCGGAGCGCCCGTGCCACGCGCCGCCACGCGCCGCACACCGCGCCCCTAGCGAGCCGCCAACTCGTCGAGCACTGCCTCGAGCTGCTGCACGGCCCAGTCAAGATCCTCGGCCGGCACGACGATGGGCGGCGCGAACCGAATCGTCGAGCCGTGCGTGTCTTTGACCAGCACACCGCGTTCCATCAGTAGCTCGCAGACCTCGCGGCCGGTGCCGAGCGCGGGATCAATGTCGACCCCAGCCCACAGGCCGGCGCCACGCACCGCCGTGACACCGCTACCGATCAGGCGTTCAAGGCTCACGCGAAGCCGCTCGCCCAGTTCGCCCGCACGGCGCTGCATCTCGCCGGTCTCCAGCAGCTGAACTACCGCGAGGCCTACGGCCGTCGCGAGCGGGTTGCCGCCGAACGTCGAGCCATGCTCGCCCGGGCGCAGCACGCCCAGGATGTCGCGGTTGCCAACAACGGCGCTCAGCGGAACTATCCCGCCACCGAGCGCCTTGCCCAGCAGGTAAAGGTCGGGAACCACCCCGGCCAGGTCGCACGCAAAAGTGGACCCGGTGCGGGCGAGGCCCGACTGGATCTCGTCCGCGATCATGAGCACGTTGTGGCGCTGCGTAATGTCGCGCACCCGAGGCAAATAGTCGGCGGGCGGAACGACGATGCCCGCCTCCCCCTGGATGGGTTCCAGCAGTACCGCCACGGTGTTCTCGTCGATTGCCGCTTCGAGAGCCGCGGCATCCCCATACGGCACACTGACGAAACCGGGCGTGAACGGGCCGAAGTCGGCGCGCGCCTGCTCGTCGTTCGAGAAGCTGATGATGGTGGTCGTGCGGCCGTGGAAGTTGCCGTCCATCACGATGATCTTGGCTTGGTTGGCCGGCACGCCCTTCACGCGGTAGCCCCACGCGCGTGCGACCTTGATCGCCGACTCGACGGCCTCGGCCCCCGTGTTCATCGGAAGCACCATGTCTTTGTTGGCCAACTCGGCCAGCGCGGTTGCGAACGGCCCGAGCTTGTCGTTGTGGAACGCACGGCTGGTCAGGGTGATGCGGTCGAGTTGGTCTTTCGCGGCCTGCACGAGGACCGGATGCCCGTGGCCAAAGTTCACCGCCGAATATGCCGCGAGGCAATCCAGATAGCGACGCCCGGTCACGTCGGTGACCCACGCCCCCTCCCCGGACGCGACGACAACCTCCAGCGGGTGATAGTTGTGGGCAACGTGCAGGTCTTCCTGCTCGAGCACACCGGTCGCAAGACCACGCCCGTTGTTCATCGGCGCAGCTCCAGCGTGCAGCATTTCACGCCACCTCCGCCGAGCAGCAGCTCAGACAGGTCGACGCCGATCGGGTTGTATCCGCGTTCGCGGAGCTGGCGTTCGAAGTCTGTGGCGCGGGAGGCGATGACGATGTTGTAGCCGTCGCTAAACGAGTTGAGGCCAAGCACCGCGGCGTCTTCTTCGGTGACGACCACGGCATCCGGGAACATGGTGCGGATCTTGGCCAGCGACTCGTCGTCAAACGCGCTCGGCAGGTACGCAATGTTGGTGTCGTCGAGAATCGCGATTGCCGTGTCGAGGTGGTAAAAACTCGGGTTGATGAGCTGAAGGGTCACGACCTCGCGACCGTATATTCGGGCGATCTCTTCGTGGCTGTTGGAGGCACTGCGAAATCCGGTGCCGGCGAGGATCACGCCATTCACCAGCAGGAAGTCACCCTCGCCCTCGTTCACGTTCTCGGGCACGCGCACGTCGTAACCCTGCTCGGTGAACCAGTCCATGTAAGCGGGGCCCTCGGGTTGGCGCTCGGGGTAGGTGAAGCTGGCACCGTACGCGATATTGTCGATAACGAATCCGCCGTTGGCGGCGTAGACCATGTCGGGCAGGCCGTCGATCGGGTCAATCAGCTCGACGTCGAATCCGAGGTCGAGGTAAGTCTGGTAAAGAACGTTCCACTGCTGCACCGCGAGGCTCGTGTCGGTGGGGTCTTCGGGATGCATCCACGGGTTGATGCGGTAGCTCACGGTGAAGAAGTCGGGCCGGCACATCAGAACTGTGCGCTTGGTCGCAACGCGCGCGAGCGCGGGCGCGGCGGAAGTCTCGGTCATAGTCATATGCCCAGTGTTTCACGCACCTATCCGCAATGTCAGAGCTTGGGGCGCACCGAATGTGCGTCTATGTGGCAGTTGGCACATTTTTTCGCCATGCTCGCCCATGATCGGTGCAGACCTCGACGCCGACGCACCGCCTGGCGCAGTCTTCACGCCCGGCAATCGGCCCTCACGCACACTTCGTGCGTGAGCCGGTCGCCGGGCGCACCTATTCGCCATATAGTGACCTGATGGACAGCCTGGATTACGGCATCATCGACCTGCTCCGCATCAACGCACGTGCCGGCTACGGCGACATCGGGGAGAAGATCGGGCTGTCGGCTTCGGCCGTCAAACGCCGCGTCGACCGTTTGGTGTCGGATGGCGTCATCCGCGGATTCACGATTCAGGTCGACCCGATCGTCGACGGACTCGCGACCGAAGCGTATGTCGAGTTGTTCTGTCGCGGCACGGTCGCACCCCAAGAGCTCAAGCGCATCCTGTCGGCGGTTCCCGAGGTGGTGGATGCGGGAACCGTGACCGGTTCCGCCGACGCGATCGTGCACATGCGTTCGCGTGACATCCCCTCCCTCGAACTCGCGCTCGAACGGGTGCGCGTTGCACCCAACGTCGACCACACCCGCAGCGCGATCGTGCTCTCGCGGCTCATTCACCGCACGCACGACTAGCCCGCGCGCGCGTTCTCGCTGCATCACCACCGTGCCCCGATCTTTACGAAATGCAGGATCGCAAAAACGTGAGCCCAGTGAATTGCGGATGCCGCGGCGCGCGCGACGCGTCCCGTCCTGCATTTCGCAAGAGAAGCGGCGCGAACTGCCCACTTTGGCCCACCGTAACCCGCTCCGGATGGGCCAAAGTGGGCAGTTCGGCACCAACTAGGGTGGAGCCGTGATCACCGTCGACAAAGCCTCCCCCGTCACGCTGTTCGACCAGCTGCACTCGCAGGTGCTGGAGCAGATCACGTCGGGCGAGCTGATCGTCGGCACCAAGCTGCCCACGGTGCGCCAGCTGGCGACCGACCTCGGCGTGGCGCCCTACACGGTCGCTCGGCTCTACCGTGCCCTCGAAGCGGACGGTTTCGTCGAGACCATGGGCCGAAACGGCACCGTCGTGAGCGCGCGCGAAGGCACCTCGGTCGAGTTGCTTCAGGTGGATGCCACGGCCTACGCCGCGCGAGCACAGGCACTGGGAATTGACGCCACAGACGCCCTCGGATACGTCAGGTCAGCGCTGGGACTCTGAGCTACTGCGCTGAACCCACTCGATCAGGGCCTCGTAGCTGTCGTCGACCCTGGTCGAACCGCGGGTGATGTAGAAGTCGAGGTACAACCCGAGCAGAGAGGAGACGATCAGGCGCGCCTCACGCGCGGCCCGGTCGGGCGGTAGGCCCTCGGCCTGGCCGAATGCGGTCAGCGCGAGAGTGAAGTTGTCGAGGTCTGCGGTCAGCGCGGGGATCTCGATGTCCGGCCGCTCGGAGGCGGCGTTGGCCAGGGTGAACAGCAACTGCGTCTGAAGCCGGTTGTTGGGCTCGCGGAATCGCTCCCACGTTCCCGTGATCGCCTCGACCCGGGTTACCGGTCGACGTCCCGCGAAGTGCTTGATGTATTCGGCGCTGAGGTGGCGCATGACGAGGCCGAGAAGCTGCTCCCGCGTTCCGAAGTAATAGCCGAGCATCCGGTGGCTCGTGCCTGCACCCTCGGCCAGCTGACGCAGCGACAGGTCGACTCGACCCTCGGCCTGCACGTACTCGACGACAGCGACCAGAAGCTCGTGAGCGCGGCTACCTTCCGCGGGTATCGCACCCGCATCGGGGAGTTCGGCATCGCTGTCCATCCCCTCAAGGGTACGCTGCCCCGCGGGTTACACCGCCGCACGCTGCGCCAGCAGGGCTCGCGCCGCGAGTCCGATCACGGCACTGTAGGTCGGGTAGGCGAACTTCACCGACGCAAGCGTCGCCACGTCGACTCCGGCGGCCATCGCCGTGGTCACCGACTGCACCACCTCGATCGCGTTCTCGCCCACGGCGTGCGCCCCGAGGATCAGCTCCCTGCGGCGGTCGGAGATGAGTTTTAGAAAGCCGCGCTCGCGCCCGTCGATCACGGCACGGTCGAGTTGGCTCAGCGCAATGGTGACGACGATGCATCCGGGATCCCGCTCGCGAGCCTGCGCCTCGGTCAGTCCGACGCCCGCGTAGTCGGGATCGGTGAATCCACCGGCGGGCAGCAGGTGGTGCGGGGTGCGTCGGTTGGCGTCGAGCACCGCGTTCTCGGCGGCCGCCTCGCCCTCAAAGTTGGCGGCCTGCACGAGCATGTCCCGCCCGTTTGCGTCGCCCACCGCGTAGATGTGGGCAACGCTCGACCTGAAGTACTGGTCCACGGGAATCGCCGACCGCACCACCTCGATGCCCGCGTTGGCGAGTCCCAGGTCGTCGACATCCGCTGGCCAGCCGGTTGCCATGATCACGGCATCGAACGACCCATGCTCCGGATGCCCCGCCGCCACCCACGACAGGGTGATCGAGTCATCCGCAGCCCGAGCCAACGAGCTCACGCCCTCGATGCCGGTTAGCACGGCGACCCCCTGCTCAGAGAACGCCAACGCCACCGCGGCCGAAATGTCATCATCCGATGGCATCAGGATGCGCGGTGCGAGATCGAGCAGGGTTACCTGCGAGCCAAACGCGTTGAAGATCGTGGTGAGCTGCGCGCCGGTGTTACCCGCGCCGATGATGGCCACGCGGCGGGGGAGCGCGGGAAGGGCCAGCAGATGCTCCGGCACTGTCGCCAGTTCGGCTCCAGGGATCGGAAGGCGTCGCGAGTGACCGCCGACGCACACGATAATCGAGTCGCCGGTGACGGTGCGACCGCTGTCTAGTACGAGGGTTGTGGCATCCCCGAATCGGGCCCTGCCTTCGAGGATGAGCTCGATGCCGGCTGCGGAGAAGCGTTGTGCCTCGGCCTTGATCGAGCGCACCCGATCGACCTGCTGCTGCACATGCTCGACCGTCGCCGCCCAGTCGATCGTGGGTTGGCCCACCTCGATGCCGTAGTCGGCGGCGGCACGCACCTCGCGCACCAGGCGCGCGGTTTTGGCCAAAACGCGCGTCGGTACACACCCGGTATTGACACAGGTGCCGCCGGTGCGGTCGGCTTCCAGCACCGCAACGCTCGCGCCCAACTCGGCGGCGCGCAGGGCCGCAGCGGTGCCAGCGGGGCCCGCCCCGATCACGACAACGTCATAGTGCGACGGCATCAGTGCCCGAACACGTCCGAGTCGACTCCCGCGTTCGGTCCGCCGTCGAGTGTGTCGAGTTCGGCGAGCGCCTGGCCGTCGAGCGACCAGTCGAACACGTCGAGGTTCTGGGCCAAACGCGTGGGGTCGCTCGACTTGGGAATCGGTACGAGGCCGTTCTGCACGTGCCATCGCAGTACGACCTGGGCGGGCGTCTTGCCGAGGCGGTGTGCCAGCTCGATGACCACGGGCGTTTCCATCACGCCGCCCTTGATCGGGCTCCACGACTCGGTAACGATTCCGTGCGCCGTGTCGTATGCGCGCTGCTCGCGGCGCTGCACATCGGGCCGCAGCTCGATCTGGTTGACGGCCGGCACCGTACCCGTCTCGGCGGCGAGCACGTCGAGATGGGCGGGCTTGAAATTGGAGACGCCGATCGACCGGGTGAGGCCTTCGGCTTTCATGCGCTCGAACGTCTGCCAGGTCGACACGTATTCGCCGCGGGACGGGATAGGCCAATGAATGAGCAACAGGTCGACGTAGTCGAGCCCGAGGCGCTTAAGGCTGGCGGCAAGCCCCGCGACCGCACGG
>Ga0105048_10007181_pt1 | contig 17910 bp, 9 predicted proteins | sample MAT05_FD_78382 | JGI IMG/M metagenome (GOLD analysis project Ga0105048, IMG submission 78382) | Freshwater microbial communities from Lake Fryxell liftoff mats and glacier meltwater in Antarctica - MAT-05 | ecosystem: Environmental > Aquatic > Freshwater > Ice > Liftoff microbial mat | place...
CACTCTCCGACGAGGCACCCAGCCGAGTTATTCTTCTGGCGAATACCCACACACCCCTCGCCAGAAGAAACAAACATGGCCAGAAGAAACAAACATGGCCAGAAGAAACAAACATGGCCAGAAGAAACAAACATGGCCAGAAGAAACAAACATGGCCGGAAGAAACAAACATGGCCAGAAGAAATAATGATTGAACGATGTTTTGATGTTTGTCGAGACGGGCAGCTCTCAGGGTGCCTGACGAATCCGATCTTTGCGGGGTCTAATGGCGAGAGTACGACCCGGTGGTAGTATTCATTCTAGCTCGAGATCCTCCCGGCCCGACGACAGGGTGACGTTGCCGTGGGCGCGAACTTTTCTCCAACGCAATGACAGTCTTACCCGGAAACCGATTCGTGAAGCGATAGGCTGTCGCCAGCCCGACGATGCCGCCGCCGATCACCGCGAGATCGAACATGGAAGAGCCCCGGATGGGAGGCTGCTATTCTAGCGAAATCGTGGGGCGGGAGAGCGGGGTCGGGTGCCATGCCCACGGCTTTGCGTGGGCATGCGAGAGGCATTGTAAGCTTATGCAGATGCCAAACTAACCTCCGAGCTCATGCCCACGCAGAGCCGCTCATCGTTACACACATCTCGGAAATCGCCGAAATGGTGGTGGGGGCCAAAAAGCCCGGAAGTCCTGGGTTTTTCGGTTGAAAACGCTTTTGAGCACACCGCGTTCCGGCTCAACGTAACACTCTGTGCTGTATAATGTTGCGGACTTGTGTGTAACGATGAGCGCAACGCCGTGGGCATGGCACCCGGCGCTACAAACGAAGCAAGGACCACGACAAGGGTGAAAACGGTCAACGGTCGCGCGACGTTCATATCGATGTCTCCGGTTTCGTCCCGTTACCGTCACGAGTGCAAGTCGGATCAGTTTATCGACTGGCCTTGGGATCTTGAAGTTTGGTGGAAGAGGTAAAGTTGGCGAAGGCCAGACTTCGTGTCAGCGCAATGCTTCTTCGCGGCCATTGAGTTAAATTGGTGCCGATTATTGATGGGTTATAGTCATTCAACACAATTAAGATATCTTATGAATGATTTCGTCGTAAATGTTTTGAATGTGATCGTCTTTAGTTCGATGATTTAGAGCTTGGCGGATAAAAACTTTTAAATATTTATCAGTCAACGGAATTACAATCGCGCAGTTATTATGGCTATCGTTGATATATTTGATGTGCTTATAGTATGATTTGTCGATCTCTAGCCCTCGAAAGCAAACAACAACGCAGTAGCCAATCGCTTTGTTCATATATATTGCCTCATTAAGGATGGCCCTTGTAAAAGCAGCGACAAGTGATTGATATGGCCGATTTCTTGGATTGGAGAAGTCGCACTTGCTCATAATATCTGTGAACGATGAGAACAGTTCAAGGTGAATTTGGACGACATTTTTCTTGGTATCACTTAAATGAGTTGAGATAGCCGTCTTTCCGGTGCCGCGACGGCCAACATAGAAGCACTTTGAGCGGTTGGGTTCGAGAGCGGCAACGATAGCCGGCGTAATGACGACAACATCTCTATGTCCAAGTATTTTGTCGTTCTATGCAAACGATTGTCCCAAATTCACTTTGGACAGAGAGTCCGATGGAAGTCGAAAAGACGAGGATAGTGCTGCCATTTTTGGTTGACCCGGGTTGGGGTCGTTAGCTGCGGGACATTACATCGAAACGATCGCAAACGGCAGATATTTCGGTATGGCGATGATTGGCGAACCTAATGCGGGCAATTGAGCGATGATTGGGCAATGTCAGTGTTGGGAGCGACGATGGGCCTGTCGTTCACGAAAGTCTGACTGGGAAGAGCGCGGGAATCAGCTCCCCGTCAGACGATTCAACGACGTCCATCCCGGAATGTTCCTGAAACTCCGGCGCGACGCAGAGCCAACTCCCTCGCTAACGCGTCGGGCTCGGAAGCGGGAAGACGGGCGTCAGGGGATGTATTCAAACGAGTGCCAGATCATCTGGGGCCGATGATTCCGGAGGTTTGGGAGTGATTCCGACGATTTAGGATGGTTCCACGGATGGGTGGCGCGGTGTCCGGAATCATTCCGGGATAGGACGCACCACGTCACTTCCTATCAAACACCGGCAGCCGCGGCGCGGCTTTGGGGCTCGCGGTCTGGAAGTCTTCTCCCACGAGTGCTGCGATCGTGGCGGCAATCTGGCTCTGGGTGACTTCCACCGCTGTTCGCTCCCCGAGTGCCGGTACGTCCGGCCCCATGACGGCGACCCAGATGTTTTCGGCGCCGGGCACGCTTTTTCCGTGATCTTTCCAGTCCGCGCGCGTGCTGCCGCGGCCGTGATCGGTGGTGATCAGCAGCGCTGTCTTGCCCCTCTACTTCTTGATTGGCCGAACCGGTATCAGGGCGAGCGACGTCTGCACCGCATAGTTGCAGGTGCAACCGGAGCTGGCTTCCGGGGCGAGGACCAGGCCGCCCGCGGGGATCAGGTTGATCCAACATCCGGGGCGCGTTTCCGTCGTGACCGGCTTGATCAACCCCGTGGCCAGGTTGAAGCTGCTCGCCGTATTCTGCCGGAAGTAAAAGCAAGACGAAGATGCCGAGAGCGTGCCGCACCCGGATCGCCGTTTCGCGGTCCAGGGCCATTTCCACTCGATCGGCTCGCCGCTGCGCAGGTCGTAGGCGAGCGGTTCGCAATAGAGCTTGCCGCCCACCACGACCGGGTGCCGCTCTTGCTCGCCGTGATCGCCGTTGACGGCCTGCAACTGGTTTTGGCTGTGCGACCACTGGTGCTTGCCGTCCGTGGCATCCAAAACGTGAACGTCGTACCACAGTCGGTCCGGTTTATTATCCGTTCCGGAATTCCGTGAGCCGACGACGACGAGACGGTTGTCGGAATACAGGACGAAGACGTTGTGACGCAAGTCGGCGAAGCGGGCGCCGTCTTGACGCCAGGCGACCTTGCCCGTCGCGATGTTCAATGCGACCAGTTCGGAACCCGAGCCGAGTAGATCGACGAGCTTGCCCCGGCTGAGTGGAGTTTCCAGCGTCTTGGCATTTTTACTTTCAATGAGGTAGACGTGATCGCCGCCGATGGTAATCGTCGGGTTGATGATCAAGCCATGCTCGGCACGGTAGGTCCACGCCGGGCGCTCGCCCTTGATGGGGAAAGCAAACAGAGAGGTGCTGCCAACGGCGGGCACCTGGTCCCAGTGCGTTTCGGTCAGCGTGAGCTTGTGGCTCTGCTCCCGGCGGATCGAACCTTTCTTCACGGCGCTGCCGAGAATCAAGTCGCCGGAGCGGGCCAGGTAGGCCCATTCTTGCTTGCCGTCGGGATCGTCCGGGACCGCGCGCGACTTCAGAAGCTTCCCGTTGCGGGGATCGAGTGCCAGGCAAGTATTCGCCGCCGCGACATAAACCGCCTCGTCCGCAACGACAAGGTAACTGCTATCGCGGAACGCCGCGATGCGGCGTGAGTCGGGGATGTCCTTCTCCCACAGGATCGTCCCGTTGTAGGCGTCGAGTCCCGTGACGCGGTCTTCGCCCGGTATGAACAACCGGCCGTTCTTATAGACCGGCGGAGCCGTGCGGTGATGTCGATCGATCATCGCCTTGGGTCCTGGTTGGCCGAACCATTGCAGGCACAGTTCCTGGCCGACCAACTGGTCGTCGCTGCACGCGGTATTCGCGGGGTTGGCGTACATGTGCGTCCACTCGCCTTCCCCCTTCAGTGGGCCACGGCGAACGACCGAGGCGTCTTCGGTTCCCATGAAAGCGACACCGCCATGCGGCCGCAACACGCGCATCATCTCATCGCGAGGCCCCAGCCCGGTATCGCCAACAATCACGTTGAACGTGTAATCGGAATACGGAAGCGGATCAAGCGTCACATGTTGGACCGAGACTCGACCCGTGAGCCCGGCCTCGTGGATATTCTGGCGAAGCGCGGCTGCCTTATCGGCATCGCTCTCGGCCACGACGATGTCCCAGGCGGTTTGCTGCGCAAGCAGGTAGGCCAGCCGTCCGTCGCCCGCGCCGACAACCAAGCAGTAACCGCGTTCGAGATCGGCTTGTTTGATGAGCCGATCAACGTTCTGCTGATCTTTCTTGGTGGTCGGCAATTCTGTCAAGGGCGACGGAACATGCGCGGCGGCTCTGGCAACTTCCTTGGCCCCGAAACAGTAGATGCGGCCGCGATCAGTGCTCGCCAGCAGCCAGCCGCGCAGGACGGCCAACGAGAGCACTTTGCCTTCCACATCCGCCGACCAGAGTTTCTGGCCGTCGACGGCGGAGAACGCCGCCAGTTTGCCGTCGCCCCCCGCGAAGCGGACGTCGCCGGCGCCGATAAACGCGTAGGGATAGTCCTTCGCCAGGGAGTTTACTTCCGGCCCGAGTTCCTTGCCGGACGCCTTGAGTTTCGTCAGGAAGGCGGAACCGGGAACCCGTCCGGTCGGCACCATCAACTTGCCGAAGACCCGTTCGAGATAACCTTGCGCGGAGACGTTCACCGTCTTGCGAGCGAGCACCGTGCCGTCGCTCAGGTCGAGCGTGAGTTGCTCGACCCCCTGGCTGGGAAACACGCCGGCACAGACGTAACCTTTGCCTTCTTCCACCAACACATTGGTCCGCACCGGCCAGGCGCTGATCATCCGATTGTTGCCGGGAATCCGCCGCGTGTCTGGCGCCGCCAGGGTTTTCCAGGCCAGCTTGCCGTCGGCGAGTGCCACGGAGTAGACGAAGCCGTCGTCGCAACCGAAGACGACGTGATCGCCCGCGATGGTGGGAACGAGCCGGATGGGGCCTTCGGTCAGGAAAGTCCAATGCGTTTTCCCCGTATCGGCGTTAAGGCACACGACCAAGTTTTCGGAAGAGGAACCAAAGACCACCCGGTTGCCGACGCCCACCATATGGAAGGCCCGATCGAAAATCACGCGATCGGGGAGGTTGGTCCGATTGTGGTAATAGTCGGTCTTCGCCTCCTCGGCCCAGGCCGGCTTCGGGCCCGACCGGTTGTCATGCGTCCATTGCAGGTGCAAAGGGAGCGGGATGTTCTCAATTGCGATCCCGGACTGGCGGTTGTCGCGTTGATAGGTCGGCCAATCGAGCACGAGCGGCCGGCTTGGTTCGATGCCGGGGAACTCTTCCTTCCGTTCCTTGAACAGACCGGCCACCGTTTCGGCCGAGAGCGCTCGATCGAAGATGCTCACCCGTTCCAGCCGGCCCGCCAGCGAATAGTGCTCGTTATCGTCGCGATAGGCGGCCAGTTCGAGATAGCCCTTGGGCGGGTAGTCGATTTCGCCTTTTTGTTCCTTCGCCCGCGCCTGGAGGACGCCATCGACGTAGAGGGTCTGTTCGACTCCGTCGTAGCAACCGACGACGTGATACCAACAGCCGGTGTGGAAACCGCTCTTCGCTTTCAAATAAGTCAGCTGCGGTTTCCCCTTCGACGCCACGGCGAAGAAGAACTGTGAGTTCTGAAAGCCAAGGATCCAGCCTTTCTCGTAAGCTCCGTTATCCTGAAACGCCCCGGCAATGCCACCCCACTCCTGGATGCGATCAACCCACACCCACGCCTCGATGGCGAGCGCCTTCGTGGGCAGGGTAACCGTGCTAAGGTCCGCGATCTCGACGCCGTGCTTGGCTTTGCTGTCGCCGCGCAGCAGCAAGACTTTCGGCTCGTCCTTGCTGAACTCGATCGGCCCGGTGATCATGCCGGTCCAGTTGCCCGTTCGAGGCAGCAATTGGGCATTCTTGATCCCAGCGCCCTTCAGGTCCCAGCGATGAACTGGGCCTTCTTCGGCCAAGGCGACGGCAGCGATTCCCCAGACTGTAAAGGCAATGGCGAGGTTCCGCATCGCAGACTCTCCGTTCGATTTTTTGGGCAAGACAATTGTATCGGGACGCGGAATTCAAAGGTGAAGAAACGAATTTGCTCCTCGGAATCGTCGCTGATCTTCAGGTTTTCCTTGACGCCGCCGCTCCATTCCGAGACGATAACAGTGTTACTCGCCCTCCCTCCTGCCTCCGCGACATATTTATGATGAAATATACTCTCGCGCTTCTGGCCTTGATCGCTTCCGCAATCGCTTACGCGGAGGATGCCTCGACGGTTCAGGTCTACCCCCAGAAGGTGACGTTGAATGGGGCGCGTGACGAGCAACGGTTGATCGTCACCACGTCGATCAACGGCCGAGCCGCCGACCAGTCGCGAACCGCGCAGTATGTCAGTGCCGATCCCAAGATCGCCAGCATCGACACGCGCGGTCTCATTGTGCCGATCGCCAATGGGGCGACGACCATCTCGGTGAACGTGAACGGGGTCAAGCAATCTGTTCCCGTCGTTGTGGAGAACGCGAGCCTCGACACGCCTGTCAGCTTCAATCGCGAGATTGTGCCGATCCTCACCAAGTTTGGCTGCAATGCCGGTAGTTGTCACGGGGCGCAACATGGCCGAGGAGGGTTCAAACTCTCACTCTTCGGGTTTGACTCGGTCTTCGATCACGGGCAGATCGTTCAATCCTCTGAAGGCCGGCGCGTGGTTCTCGGCGATGCCGAGCGTTCCATCTTGCTGCGCAAGCCGGTCCTGGCCATGGAGCATGGCGGCGGCGAGAAGTTCAATACAAGCTCGCGCGAGTATCGCCTCTTGAAGCAGTGGCTCGAGGACGGCGCTCCGGAACCAAACTCGAAGGATGCCACGGTTGTTTCAATGGAGGTCTATCCCCCGACGCGGGTGATGGCGCCGAGTGAAACCCAGCAACTCGCGGTCACGGCGATCTGGAGCGATGGCCGTCGGGAAGATGTCACCGGCACCGCGCAGTTCGATTCGCTGAATGATTCCGTCGCGGCGATCTCTCCCGTCGGCCTCGTGACAGCCAAGTCGACCGGCGAGACGCACATCATGATCCGCTTCGGCGGCCAGGCGAGCGTCGCTCAAGTTTCGCTGCCGTTCAAGAAGCTCGAATCGTTCCCCGATCTGCCGCGCAACAATTTCATCGACGATGCTCTCGTGCTTAAGTGGAAGGAACTCGGCCTGCTGCCGTCGCCGACTTGTTCGGATGAGGAGTTCTTCCGCCGGTTGCATCTCGATGTCATCGGCACCATGCCGAAGCCGGACGACATCCGCGCCTTCCTGGCCGACAAGGCGGCTGACAAACGAGCGAAGGCGATCGACAAAGTTCTTGATCGCGCCGAGTTTGTTGATTTCTGGGCGTTGAAATGGGGCGACTTGCTCCGCATCAGCCGGGCGGCCCTGCAAGAGAAGGGCATGTGGAGCTTCCACAACTGGGTGCGTGCTCAGATCCGGGATAATGTGCCGGTTGACACGTTTGTTCGTGACATCATCACGGCCGAGGGTTCGACGTTCACGGATGGCCCGGTGAATTTCTACCAGGTGGGCAAGAATCCGGACGATTGGGCCGAGACGATCAGCCAGGTGTTTCTCGGCATCCGCATGCAGTGCGCCAAGTGCCACCATCATCCGTTCGAAAAATGGAGCCAGGACGATTACTACGGCATGTCGGCCTTCTTCAGCCGGTTGGGGACGAAGAACTCGCCCGAGTTCGGTCTCTTCGGCCGCGAGACGGTCATCTACATCAAGAACGCGGGCGAGGTGAACCATCCGCGGAAGAAAACAGTTGTCAAGCCGCACCCGCTTGATGGCAAGGAGATGGACGATGAATTCGATCGCCGTAAGAAACTTGCGGAATGGCTGACGACGAAAGATAACGCCTATTTCGCGAAGAACATCGTCAACCGCTTCTGGGGCTACATGATGGGACGTGGACTTGTCGAACCACTTGACGACATTCGGGCCACCAACCCCGCCAGCAATCCGGACCTTCTCGCGGCTCTCGCCAAGGATTTCGCGGATCACCAGTTTGATTTGAAACACTTGCTGCGCACGATCCTGAACTCGCGGGCTTGGCAGGCCAGTTCGTCGGTCCTGGAAGGGAATGCGCTCGACACGGCCAACATTCACTTTACCCGATACACCACGAAACGGCTGACGGCGGAACAGTTGGCGGATGCGGTCGATTTCGCCACCGGCACGCAGGAAAAGTATGTCGGTCTCCCACTCGGCACCAAAGCCATTCAGTTGCCCGATTCGGCGGTGCGCTCCTACCTTCTCGACGTCTTCGGCCGGCCATCCCGGAAAGTCGTTTGCGAGTGTGAGAGAACCACGCAACCCAACATCGCCCAGGCGCTTCATCTGCTCAACGGCGAATTCCTCAACACGAAGATCAGCGACACAACCGGCCGCGTCGAGAAATTGATCGCCGCCAAAGCCGATCAGAACAAGGCCATCGAAGAGATCTACCTCGCCACGCTCGCCCGCCTGCCGAAGCCGGAGGAAGTGTCAAAAGCCAAAACCTGGATCGCCAGCGCCGCGGATGCCAAAGAAGGGCTGCAGGATCTCATGTGGACACTGTTGAACTCGCGAGAATTCTTGTTCAACCATTGAGAAGTTAGGCGGTGTGCTTACCCTAGTAACTGGACTGACAGTCGTTATTTGTCGCACACCTGAGATGGTCCGGTCCGCACGAGGTTCATTACTTGAAGTCGCGCCCGCGTCGGTGCTGTCGCACTTCTCCGTCTTATAGCAACTAAATGAAGAGCAGTTGACTCTTAATGGCGCGAGCTAACTTGTGGGAAGCCAATACATGAAACGCCGCCAGGCCACGTTCGCGCTATTCGTCACTTTCTTCATTTTCTGCACGCAGGCCAATGCCGAGCGATTGGTTCTCGCCAGTGCGTCCTACGGCAAGAACATCGTCGCCATCTGCGACGCGGATGGGAAAATCCTCTGGTCCCACCCGACCACGGGGCCGAAGAGCGGTCATGCCGGGCATCACGACGTTCAGCTTCTGGACAATGGCAACATTCTCTTTCACGAAAACTGGACGACGATCATCGAGATGACGCTCAATAAGAAGGTAGTCTGGACGTATGACTCGAGCACGATGAACGGCAACAAAGGGAAGCGGGTTGATGTTCATGCATTTCGGCGATTGCCCAACGGAAACACGTTGATCGCCGAGAGCGGAATCGGCCGCATCATTGAAGTCGACAAGGAAGGCAAAATCCAGGCCGAAGTGAAACTTCAAGAAGGCGGACGGCAGAACACGCGCATGGTGCGGAAGCTGGATAACGGCAATTACCTCGTCTGTGCCGAGAACCCCGGCGTGGTGACGGAGTACAACGCCAAGAGCGAAGTCGTCTGGGAATACCCGATCATGACCCGCGTTTTCGGCGCCATCCGATTGCGCAACGGCAACACGTTGATCGCGTCCGGCGGCGGCGCCAGCGTCGTTGAAGTGACGCCGGAAAAGAAGCTCGTTTGGGAGATCAAGGACAGTCTGCCCGACGCCAAGATTACGCTCAAATGGATGACTTTTCTCACCGAACTCGACAACGGCAATTTCGTCGTCGGCAACTGTCACGCGGGGGAGAAGAGCCCGCAGATCTTTGAAATCACCCGCGACAAGAAAGTTGTCTGGCAGTTCAATCAGTACGAGACGTTCGGGAACGGGATGGCCTGCTCGCAACTTCTGAACGATGAGCAAGCCAAGCTTGTTCGAAAATTGCTGCCCGCTTCGCCGAACAAGTTGGACGAGAAATATGGCGCGAAGCTCTCGGTAATCGAAGTCGGCAAGTACAAGGGCTTCGTCCTCGAACCAGCGAAGCCGGCAGCCGAAGGCGCCCGGCCATGGGCTTGGTACGCGCCGACCATCGGCGCCTATCCCAACCAGAGTAACGAGTGGATTCTGCGGAAACTGCTCGAGCGCGGGTTTTATGTGTGTGGCGTGAACGTGGGTGAATCGTTCGGCAGCCCAACGGGGCGCAAGGCTTTCACCGAGTTTCATCAGCAAGTGGTGAATCAATTCAAGCTTGAACCCAAGGCGCGGCTCGTCGGCCAAAGCCGGGGCGGGCTAATGCTGTACAACTGGGCGGCGGAGAATCCCGATAAGGTCCAGTGTATTGTCGGCATCTATCCTGTTTGCGACCTACGAAGCTATCCCGGCTTGAAGTCGGCGGCCGGGGCGTACATGCTCACCCCCGAGGAATTCGAAAAACAATTGGCGCAGCACAACCCGGTCGACCGCCTGGAACCGCTAGCGAAAGCAGGAATCCCGATCCTGCACATCCATGGAGATTCAGACAAAGTTGTTCCCCTGGATAAGAACAGCCAAGTCGTGGCGGATCGCTACAACGCTCTCGGCGGCAAGATGAAGCTCATCGTCGTTGCCGGCAAAGGGCACGCGGAAATCCCGGAGTTCTTTCAGGAGCCGAAGCTTGTGCAATTCCTGATCGACGGCGGGCTCGAGGAAGAGCCCGCCAAGAAATAGAGCCGCTGAGGAACACGGTGGACGTCAGAGACATTTTCATGGCGACGCCTTTTTGACCGGCCTCTTCAGGGGAGCATGTTTCAGAAAATATTCGAGGAACGCCAACTCCAATTCGAGAGCCTCCGCAGTGGGGACATGAGTCTTGCGCTCGGTCAGAAACGCCCGATTCTTGTGGCCGAGCAGCGAGTTGACGGCCACCAGATGATTGAGGGCCTGCCAGTTCTTGGGCGGGTCTTGCACGCCGCCGGAGACCATCACGGGTCGCGGCGCCATCAGGGCGTGAAAATCGACGAGATCTTCACCGGCGTCCACCAACTCCTTGTAGAGACCGGTGCGCGGATTCTCCGCTGAGGGCACGCCGGGCTTACGTTTCGTCTTCGGGTCAAAACCGAGATACCATGGCTCCCAGTAATTGACATTGCTGTCCTTCTCGTTGAAGACAATGCCCGGATCGGACCAGACGGCACAGGCGAAGCGATTATCGAGACACGACGAGAACATCGACCACTTGCCGCCATAGGAAAGACCAATGACGCCGATGCGTTCAGGATTCACTTCAGGCATTTGCGCCAGCGCCGTGTGACAGTTGGCCGACACGTAAGCCAGCATGGTGAGGGGCTGCCGGCGCAGTTCTTCGCCGGTCTTGATCAGGGCCTCGCGGGTGTCGCCGCCCAATTTGTCAAGCGAGCCGGGCGTACCGATCGACAACGTGACCATGCCGCGTTTCACCAGTTGGAGGCCGTAGTCGTGCGTGCCGACGCCCTTCCCCTTCGGACCTTGACCGATGCTCGTCAGCGGTTCGTAAAACGGGACAAGCACAGCGGGAAACGGCCCCTTGCCATTCGGAATGAGCAGATAGCCGTCGACCCACTTTCCCTCGGGCGACGCTTGCACCTGGACTTTGTGTTCGGTGTAACCATCGCGTTCGACTTTCTCCAGCTTCTTGATCGTCGGGCGCTCGACCAGCGCCGGCCAGGCGCCGAGCCGTTTGTGCCAGGTCGCCTGAATCTCCTCACGCCGCCGCGCCCAATCCGCGGGCGACTTGGCGATCGAACCATCGGCAAACTTGAGAGGGGATCGATAAGTCCCCAGTTTCTCGGCGAATTCTTCGGGCGGCTGGGCGAACGGCTCCAGCTTCTTCCAAAGCGCCTCGGCAGACACTTCGGCCCCGGTGGCCGTGGGTTCGGCCGGCACAAGGGCCACCAACACGAATACGCTCAGCAGCCTATAAAAATGGTGAATCACGGCAGACCTCGATTTAATTATGAGTGCAACGGCAACAAGCGGTCATGGCTTCAACTCCGCCCGATGATAACCGCGGCCGAAGTCGGCTGCAAGGAACTTCACGCCCGAGTTGGCTGTTCGAGGTGTTGTCCGGGGATCTTCTGGCGGTAGAACACTTCCATGTGATGTCCCTCCCTTTAGAGAAACGCCATGCCGTTGAATATCAACCCGAACGAACTGATGATGATGGGCGAGAACTCGTTCGTTCGCCTGAGTACCGATAGCGGCAAGACCGCTTCCTCGCGGTGCAGCCACTGGCGTGTGATGTGGTCGCCCGAAGGCGCCGGGCATGCATTGTTTGTGGATAGCAGCCACGTCGGCGGTGTGCGAGTTTACGCCGACAGCGTGGGCGTGGCTCGCTTCCTCCAGAAGGAGATCGAGCAACTGCTCTACAAGCCCTTCGGCGACCCCAGCATCCCGGTGATCGCGGCGACCTTTCACCGCGAAGGCACGCCGCCGGGCGTTTGCAGCGAGGTCGTTCGCATCGACAAAGACGAGATCCGCCTCACCTGGAGCGATTTTATCAAGCCGTTCAATTTCGAAGCGCCCGTGGGCTTCGATGGCCGGCCGATTGGCTGCCAGACGACCTTCTTTCCGGCGAACGTCGGGTCATTCACCTTGAACGGCCGGAAAGCCGAGGGCGACCCGTGGCGATTGGATCGACAAGGCACACCCTGCACGACGGCCTGCCTTGCATGGTGTGAGACTTGGTTTCGACCCCAATAACGTTCCAGCATCGCTCACTTGCGATCAAGGGGCGGATACGCCGCGAAGCCGGACACCATGACGGGAAACCGGTACAGAGTCCGACCCGCCGTCACGTAGAGGGTTTTGCGCTCGGGACCCCCGAAGGCCACGTTGGTGATGAGGTCCTCCGCGATGGGGATGCGTCCCAGGAGCTTGCCTTCGGGGGAAATCACATAAACGCCAGCGGGGACGTCAAGCGACTCGCCCGGGTTGCCACGTGCTTTGTTGATGCCGGCCGCCACCCAAATGTTCCCGTTCATGTCGATGCGCATGCCGTCGCCTCCACGAGCTTTGCCAAAGTCGTAAGCGACACGTTGCTTCGACAGTGAGCCATCGGCCGCCAGATCGAACGCCCAGATCTTGCGGTTGCCGCCTTCCTTGGGATGGCTGTCGATCACGTAAAGAATCTTGTCGTCCGGCGCGACGGCAATGCCGTTCGGTCGGTCGATTTCCTTCTGCGTCAACATCCGCTTCACGTTGCCGTTGTCGATGCAATAAACGCCTTCGACATCCATCTCCAGGTCGCTGCGGTCGGCGCCGTAACGCGGATCGGTGAACCAGATGCGGCCCTTGGCATCGACGCAGCAATCGTTGGGGCTGTTGTAACGTTTCTTCTCGAAGTGATCAGTCAGCACCGTGACCTCGCCCGTCTTCATGTCGGTGCGCACCATGCGGCGGCGACCGGGGCCTTGCTCGCCGCCCTCGCAACTGATGAGCCGTCCCTCGGCATCGAAGCAATTGCCGTTGGTGCGGCCGCTATCGGCACGGAAAGTGGTCACCACCCCTTTCGCATCCATCTTCAAAATGCGGTTGCCGGCAATATCGCTGAAGAACACGTTGCCCACGGCATCGACGGCCGGCCCTTCCAGGAAACAGACAACCGCGGCCGGCGCGGGGGCGGTTTCCTTGGCAACTAATCCCTCCGGAAGCGGCGTCTTCGATAGATCTTGAGCCATACTCGAACTCCAGATAGGTCCGAATGCTACCACGAGCGGCAACACGAATCGGAAAACACGATGCCCATTTTTCACCATGACACTCTCCTTGTTGGTCAAGTCTACGGAACATTTCCCTTCGGGCAGGTCGGGAATCCAAATACGGAATGGAACCCGTGGCGGCCGTTTGTGAATCTGACGGTATCGTATTCGATGGTGAAAGTTTTGGAGAATTTCCTTGGTCTTGGGTAACGCCCGAGAATCGAGAATAAGCCGAAGCCAAGACCGAGGGGACGTCATGATCCATTCGCTATGTGAGAAATGTGTTTCAATGCGAGAGGTCGTGACGCCGAAGGGATCGCGTTTCCTACTTTGCCAGTTATCGCGATCCGATCCGATCTTTCCAAAGTACCCGCCTCAGCCCGTGGTCCGATGCGACGGTTTCGTTCCCCTCGTGGTTCGACCGGAAACCAGGAAAGATGGCTGATCCGTTCGCTTGCGGTGAAGTTGCAACGATCGCCTTTCTTACAAGACAACTGGGCCGATCTTACAAATTCGAAACAAGAGGCTCCAGTATTCCGCTCGCCGAGTTTTGGTGATAATCCTCAGTTCATGAACCAGTTATGTCGAAAGACGACCGAAGGCTCCGTCATCTGGCACGGCGATTGCTTCTCTTCCTTAACACCACTCGCTTATCCCTAAAAAGATCCTTCGACCATTCATGGAGGAATGAATAATGATCGACGACAATCTGACCTGGCCCTGGACCGATACTTGGTTCGATATTGGTGGGGAGGGCTGATTCTCTCCGCTGCAAAAGCCGGGTCGGGCAATGCCCAGACCCGGCAATGATGTTCGGGAGCTTTTTGACGGCTTCAATTTTCGCGGACGATTAGAAAATTAAGGCTCACGGTTCCTAGCCCCGCCGTTCACTTACTCGGATCGAACTCCTTGCGAAAACGGACGAACTCGGCCCTGAGTTCATTCGCACGGCGTTCGGCTACGTCGAAGACGATCTTCGCCTTGCGGATGGCGTCTTCGTGTTCGGCTGTTCCGGTTCGTTCGTTGGTGAGCTTGTTGTGATGGTTGCAGGCCGTCAAAGACAATTCTTCCGCCTCGACTACTTTCACTTTGGCCGCCTTAAGTGCCGGCGGCAGCGTCTTCACTTCCACCATGATGGAATTCGATGTAAATTCTTGCAAGGGCATGGCGTCGAATTTTTGCTTCAGCAACCCGTTTCCGAGAGACCCTTCGCCTTTTTCGCGACCCTTAGGGTCGAATCGGTAGACCATTCGGATGGTGTAGACGCCAGGGTCCGTAAGCGGGAAGAAAGTTTCCACCGGGCCAGCAAATCCGGGCTCAATCTCGGAGGATTTGCCTGGGAGAAGGGTGAAAAAATCGGCTTCCGTCAGCAGATTGACGTTCCCGCAACGCCCGTAGCCGCCGCGCTGCACCGGCTTGCCGTCGCGAGTTACCTCCCAGGTATAACTGACCTTCCGCCAGCCGCACTCGGAACCATCCAGCGGCCGAAGGAGCGTCACCGCGCGGCTGTCGCCGTTCTTCCAAAGGAATTTCAGGGGGAACACGTCACCGGTGAAGATGGCCTTGGCCGGGCTAACCAGAAACAGTTCCACCTTGCCAGGCTTCGAATCCTCGTCAGGTTTTGGAAAGGCCGACACGCAGGGCATGGCCACCGCGACGAGCGTGATGCTGAGATAGCAAATTTGGCGCATGGCTTAAACTCCGGACGAAACGGGCGTTACCTTCTTAGACGAACGGCAGCCCTTCTCCGATGGATTATTCTTGCCCAATCTGGTGCTCGATGTAACGGTTCGCTTCTTCGTGCGGTTGGGTGACGGCGAGTTTATCACCTTGCCGATTGTTCCAAGGACAAGTTAATAAGCTTGCCCCCACTTTGGCGTGCGACGGAGTTTCGAAAAACCATGAGCGTCTTCGACCGATTCAACTTGACGGGAAAACGACTCTTCATCACCGGCGGCAGTCGAGGGTTGGGACGCGAGATGGCGCTCGCGATTGCCGATGCCGGCGCCGACGTGATCCTCGTCGGCCGCGATCCGCCAAGCCTGGAGAAGACGGCCGGCGACATTCGCGCCCTGGGTCGGCAAGCATGGACCATTGTCGCGGACGTCGGCAAACCGGCCGATTGCGAAGCGGCCTGCAAGACGGCCCTGGATCAACACGGACCGATCGACATTCTCATCAATAATGTGGGAGGTCGGCGCGAGAACATTCCCACGGAAGAGATGACGCTCGAAAAATGGCACGAGCTTATCGATCTGAATCTCACCAGCTGCATGCTCTGCACGAAATGGCTCGGTGCGGCGATGATCGCAAACGGCCGGGGCGGACGCATCATCAATATCGCGTCGATCAACGCCCTCGTGGCCGGTCGCGGCATCGCGGGTCGGCACTACGAAACGGCCAAGGCGGCGATGCTCCAGTTCACCCGTGCCGTGGCTGCCGACTGGGCGGTGCACAAGATCACGGCGAACACGATCCTGCCGGGGGGTTTCATGACGGAACCGAACAAGCACTGGTCGAAGCTTCACCCGGAAGTAATTGAACGCTTCCGCGCCAACATCCCGCTCGGCGAGTTTGGCCAGCCGGAAGACCTCGGACCGCTGGCGGTCTACTTGGCCAGCGACGCCTCACGCTACATGACCGGCGCGGCCTTGGTCATCGACGGCGGATATACATTGTGGTAGCGGTGAACGCCACCGGCACGTAAGTAATAGAAAGCGAGTTGATCGGTCGATCGAAGGATTGAAATGTGCATTGAATTCTGAATCGAATTCGGGGGACATCCGGGTGAAAAGAAATCTTGGGATACAGCCGGGCGCCTTGCTGTCGGTAGTTCTTGTCTTGACACTTACCGAGGTCGTGCATGCCGCGGACGGCAAGCCGATCGACTTCGCTCACGACATCGTCCCCATTCTGAAAGCCCGCTGCGCGGAATGCCACACCAATGGCACGTACAAGGGCGCGTTCTCACTGGACACGCGTGAGGCGGTCGTGAAGTCGAAGGTCGTGGTCCCCGGCAAGAGCGGTGAAAGTGCTCTCGTCAAACGCATCATCTCGACCGATGCCGAGATGCGCATGCCGCCGAAGGGCGATCCGCTTACCGCGAAGGAAATCGATTTGGTCAAGGCCTGGATCGATCAGGGGCTGCTGTGGGAGGACGGCTACTCATTCAAAAAGAGCACCTATGTCGCGGCGTTGAAACCGCGGCGGCCGCCGCTGCCGCCGGCGGTCGACGGGCGTGATCACCCGATCGATCGGCTGGTCGATGCCTACCTGGAGAAGAACAAGAATGCCCGTCCTCAGCCGGCCGATGAAGTCGCCTTGCTTCGTCGGCTTTACCTCGACCTGATCGGCCAATTGCCTGCCCCCGTCGAGACCGAAGCATTTCTGACCGACCGCGACCCCGGCAAGAAAGAGAAGTTGGTACGCGCCCTACTTGGCGACAAACGAGCCTACTCCGACCACTGGCTCTGTTTCTGGAACGACCTGCTGCGTAACGAGTACATCGGGACCGGCTACATTGATGGCGGCCGCAAACAGATCAGTGCCTGGCTTTATCGCTCCCTGGTCGAGAACAAACCTTACGATCAGATGGCGCGGGAACTGATCGTGCCCACGCCGGAATCGGAAGGATTTATCAAGGGAATCAAGTGGCGCGGCAATGTGAACGCCAGCCAGGTGACCGAACTACAATTCTCCCAGAATGTCGCCCAGGTCTTCTTCGGCATCAATCTGAAATGTGCCTCGTGCCATGATAGTTTCATCGATTCCTGGAAGCTCGACGACGCCTACAGTCTTGCCGCCGTGGTGGCGGACAAGCCACTCGAAGTCCACCGTTGCGACAAGCCGCAGGGCCGCACGGCCACCGCGCGATTTCTCTTCCCCGAACTCGGACCGATCGACAGCAAGGCAACGAAGACGCAACGCCTGGAACAATTCGCCGCGCTCGTTACCCATTCCGACAACGGACGGTTCGCCCGCACCATCGCCAACCGCATCTGGCATCGCCTGTTCGGGCACGGTCTGGTGCATCCCGTCGACATGATGGGGACAGCCCCCTGGTCCGACGACGTGCTCGACTACCTGGGCGCTTATTTGGCTGACAACAAATATGACTTCAAGAAACTCATCGAGCACATCGCGACGTCGAAGGCGTATCAGGCGCGGGTGGCGGCGATCAACGAAGTGCTGCCGGGCGATTACGTCTTTCGCGGCCCGGAAGTGAAACGCCTCACGGCGGAGCAGTTCATCGATGCTGTCTGGCAGATCACGCGCGCGGGGCCGGTCAAGCAGGTGGCTCCCGTGGCGCTGCCGGAATTTGGCGTGACAACGCCTCCGGAACGGCGTCTGCTTCGTGCAACATTAGTAAATGCGGATGCCTTGATGCGTTCACTCGGCCGGCCGAACCGCGAACAGGTCGTGACCACTCGGCCCGATCAGTTGACGACGCTACAAGCGCTGGATTTATCCAACGGCCAGATTCTCACGAACCTGCTCGCGGCCGGCGCCGGCAACTTGCGGAAGGCCTTACCCAAGGCGACGACCGCTGAAC
>Ga0105048_10007182_pt1 | contig 17910 bp, 11 predicted proteins | sample MAT05_FD_78382 | JGI IMG/M metagenome (GOLD analysis project Ga0105048, IMG submission 78382) | Freshwater microbial communities from Lake Fryxell liftoff mats and glacier meltwater in Antarctica - MAT-05 | ecosystem: Environmental > Aquatic > Freshwater > Ice > Liftoff microbial mat | place...
CAGCAGTTTCTTATTGGAAGAAAAAAGTCCTGATTTTGCCCCTGCTCGATGCACTCTCCCCCATTACGGGGGGAGTAGGAGGGGGGCTTACGCTACGGACAACATCAAATAAGAAACTGCTGCAATAAACTAATAACCAGCAACTACCTATAATAGAAAAATTAGTGCTAAGTAGGCGGGCAAAATTAATCGAGGTTATTTTGTCGTAACTGACTGATTATCATTGCCTATCCCGATAAAAACCGGGATGTCGCTTTGCTCCATTTGCCTTCCCGATGAAAACCGGGATGTCACTGCGCTCCATTTGCAATTTTGCTTATTTACTTATCACCCAGGTAAGAAAAAACTGCCCGCTGCGTTTATGCGTAAACACTGATATGCTTAGATCTCCTTTTCTCGCCGCCTTCCTGTTATTTTTTAGTCTGGTCCATTTTGTTTGGACTGTTCCGCTCATGGGTCAGGTGAACCCATCCGCTGCTAATGTTTTGGCAGAAAAACGCGGTGAACTCAGCCTTACCCACACTGCCTGGGATTCCTTATTACAGCAATATGTCAGTGAAAGTGGTCAGGTGAATTATAAGGCTTTGAAAGCCAATCCGGCTGTTTTGGTGGCTTATTGCCAGTTGTTAGCCGATCATCTGCCGCAGGAAAACTGGTCGCGGGAGGAGCAATTGGCCTACTGGATCAATACCTACAATGCTTTTACAATGAAACTCATCGTGGACAACTACCCGACCGCGAGCATTTTGCGCTTCGATGGCGGCAAGACCTGGGATGTGAAACGCATTGTGTTGGGGGGCAAGAAGTACAGCCTGAACCAGATCGAAAACGAGATCATCCGGCCCCAATTCAAGGAGCCACGTATTCACTTTGCGCTCAATTGTGCGGCCAAATCGTGTCCGCCACTGTATAATCATGCCTACACCGCTGCCAATCTGGATACCGTGCTGGAAACCCGGGCGAGGCAATTTATCAACAACCCCGACTACAATACCTTATCGGCCAATAAAGCCACCGTGAGCAAGATTTTCGATTGGTATGGTGCTGACTTCGGCGACCTTAAAAAGTATCTGAATCGCTACGCGAAAACGCCGCTTAAATCAACCGCAACGATTACTTTCAAAGAATACGACTGGAATCTGAATGAATAAGGAGCAATAGACAAAGGGCAAAAAAGTAACAAGCAGCTTGTACGAAATCAGCAGCGGCTCGGTTTTTTTGCCCTTTGCAAATTTGCTTATTGCTTTTTATTTCCGCAGTTCCCGCTCAAATACTTCTTCCAGTTGGTCGGCATGCAGGTTCTTGGCCACGATGATCCGATCTTTGTTCAATATGTATAGTTCCGGCGTAATATCTACAAAATACTTGGCGTAAATAGCGCGATTGGTAGGATCGAACACATTCGTGAACGTAAAATTATTTTTCTTAATAAACTCCCGCCATTCCGCATCCGTTGTGTTCACTGAAATGCCGTAGAAATCCACGCCTTTATCCTTCCACTTTTTATAGATCGCCTCCACTTTTGGCGCATCCGCCTGACAGTGTTCGCAGTCGGGACTGAACATAAATACCACGATGAGCGGAGCCTTCATTTCATAAATAGACTTGTACTCCCCCGCCAGATTTTGCGCCCGTACATCCGGCCCTTTTCGGCCCAAGAGGCTGGCTTCCATCTCGGCCACGTGTTTTTGTAGTGCTTCGATCTCTTTGGGATTACTCCAAAAAGCCAGTTGTGGTGTCATGTATTTACGAATCACATACACATACACCGCTTCGCCATCCATTACGGTTGTTTTGGTATTCTCATACTGTAGCCCAATCCAGTTGGCAAAGAACTTGAAATACTGTTTGTGCGGCAATACGCGCGTAATAAGTTCGTCGGCCACCGGAATGATCGAGTCGGGTTTCTGTGGTGTCAATTCCTTGATATAGCGACGCAATTTATTGACAATCACGGGCGTATATAGCAGGCGTTCGTCCTTAAAATCCACGCCATCCCAGAAGTGCGTACGATAATGAATGAGCTGGCGGAGTGTATCCAGGTCGCCATTCGGTTTACGGAAGTCCACCAGATCGGGGTTTTGTCCGGCAATCTTGAATTTTGTAAAAAAAGCGGTCGGATAAGTCTTGTAAATCCCTTCCAGGTAAGTTTTTCGGGCCTCGATCAACTGCGCCTGACGGGCTTTGGCTTGCTGAAACTCCGGGGAATTGGGAGCAGATTTCGTCATTATTTCCCCCAATTGCCTTAGTTCCGGTTCCTGTTGGGTTTGAAAACGGAAACTTTGGTACAACAGATCGGTGTTGAGCGAACCTTTTACCTGCATGGTCGCCACAATATCCGGCAGGGCCGCCTGCAGAGTACAGTGCTGGTCGTGGTGGTCGAACAACAGCGAGAAATTTTTCTGGCCAGGCAGCAGAAAGCTGTAAAAACCGGCTGGCAACGGATGTTCGCGCCGCAGCATAAAATGCCCGTCGGCAGCGACCTGGGCCGAGTCAATAATATAATTCTGGTCGCCAAAAGTGCCTACCAACCGGGCAATACCAGCAGGCAACCCAGTGATTTGCACATCGAGCAGGGTACTATCGGGCTTTTGTCCAAACAAAGCGGCAGAAAAAAGCAGGGAAAAGAGCAGGGCTAACGATAAGCAGCGCATGGTAGAAATCTGGTTTAGAACGGCAAAATTAGGGCGCGGCAACTTTCACCAGCAGGCATTAGCGAATTATTGACAAACGCCGTTACCATCGGGCAGCCATAGCATCGGCCAGGGCCTGCATTTCTGCGGGCGGAAAAGTAAGCGGGGTTTTGCCGAAAGCCATATCCTGCATACTATTCAGCGGGATCAGATGCACGTGCGCATGCGGCACTTCCAGGCCGATCACCGCTATACCAATCCGTTGGCAGGGCACCTCCTGTTCTACGGCCCGGGCTACCCGCTTGGCAAAGACCATCAGGCGTGCCAACTGGTCGTCGTCCAGATCGAAAATATAGTCTGTTTCCCGCTTCGGAATGCACAACGTGTGGCCTTTCGCCTGCGGACGAACATCCAGAAAGGCCAGAAAATCCTCGGTTTCGGCGATGCGGTAGCAGGGTATTTCGCCTTGGACGATGCGCGTAAAAATCGTGGGCATGAGCAGTTAATTTGCAAAAAATTAAACAGCAGGCAGCAAATTTGCAAAAAGGCAAGCAGCGACAGTATGATGCAGATGTTGCTCCTTGCCCTTTGCTTTTTTAGAAAAACTATCCGACCGAAATTTCCAGTACTTCAAATTCCATCGCACCGGCAGGCGTGACGATTTTGGCTATTTCGCCGGGTACTTTACCCAGCAGGCCGTGGCCAATCGGAGAAGTGACGGAAATGCGCATTTGCTTCGCATCCGCTTCGCTTTCCGAGACGAGCTTGTAGGTCATTTCCTTGCCGGTCTGCAGATTTTTGATCTTGACATTGGAAAGGATAGCGACTTTGGAATTGTCCAGTTGCGTTTCATCTATAATGCGCGCATTAGACAGCACGGCCTCCAGCTCGCTGATTTTTAACTCTAACATGCCCTGGGCATCTTTAGCGGCGTCGTATTCGGCGTTTTCTGAAAGATCGCCTTGCGAACGCGCTTCGGCAATGGCCCACGCCGCTTCCTGGCGGCCATCGGATTTCAGGCCATCCAGTTCGCCCCGGAGGCGGTCATAGCCACTCTGCGTCAAATAAGTGTAGTTTGCCATTGATAATGGTATTAATTTTAATAATTTGGTTGAGCAATTCAAATATGGCTATTTTCTTTAAAATAGCGGCAATTTTTTTCTTCTCCTGATTTGCTTCGCGTCAAAAAAGGTTTGCCATACTCTCCACGAGTTCGGCAAACCTCGGCTTGCGCAAGGCAAGCTAGAAAAAACAGGAACGTTCCTATCGGGCCGATAGAAACGTTCCTGCATTCAAATAAGTGCCACAAAGATACGGGCAAAAATGGAAAGGTCAAAAATTCGACTTTCTTTTTAAAAATTGCCCGTATTAAGTATGGCCAAAACTACACGCGCTTAGAAATCAAGGCGCACTCCAATGTTGTGAATACCATTAAACAAGCTGGTGGTGCGGTAAGCATAGTCGAGCGACAGACGGGTACTGGAGTCTTTCTTAAAAGGAAAACCGGCCGAAAAGCCCGCGCTAAGTCCATTATCTAAGGTTTTTTGGACGCTGTCGGCATCCAATTCACCTTTGTAGCCTACCCGCAGGGCGAAGTTCTGGCCCATCAGGAATTCCACACCGCCACCGATCTGGTCGCGGGAAAACGCATTGGAAGTGAAGTTAGCCAACACCGACAGCCGGTTTGTGCTGCCAAGCACCCAGTCGTAAGACATCCCGATGCTCAGTTGCGAGGGCAACTCATAGGCAGCCGAACGCTCATAGTAGCTCACGACATACGGGACGGCTTCGTTGTTCGGATTAGGACGGGGTTTGGTCAGACCTTCGCCCGCAAAGCGCATCCGGGAACCAACGTTGCGTAAAGAAATACCGAACTTGAAGTTATCCTGCTCGCCCGACACATATTGTACCCCGGCATCCAGTGCTACGGCACGGGCACTCACGTTGGAAAGCGATTCGTTGACAAACTTGACCGTTGCACCAACCGATACTTTATTATCAAAGCGGTGGGAATACGATACCCCCATGTTGAAATACGATGGGCTGAATGTTGCACCCGTTCCTTCGGGCGTATCTTCGGTCGTGTAGTCAAAATCGCCTAGATTGAAGGAGACGAGGCTGATACCAAAAGCACCGCCTTTACCAATGCGCTGGCCGAAAGCCAGGGCATTGAGGAACAAATCGGAGCCGGACATATAAATGGTGTGGGACAGATTGATCTGCATCTTGTTGATGCGCGCCAAGCCAGCCACGTTCAGGTACATAGCCTCGGTGCCGGACACCGAAGAGGTATTCATGCTGTGCAAACCCGCGCTACGTGCCCAGGGATTAATCAGTAGTTGACCCGCTCCGGCTTCCCCCTGACGATCGGGGTTGCCAGCGAAAGCCGTGGCCGCCAGTAATGATAGCGGGAGGACCAAATAGTATAATTTCTTCATGACGATGAAAGATTTTAGAGATAATGCGTAAGCCCAAAAGGCAAAAGTCAGTCAGGAAAAAAACATGAGCAAAGGCAATAAGCAAAAGAAACAGTCAAAAAAGCAGTTGTCAACCTGAACCATAGCTTTGATTCACGATTGAATTGCGGTATTTTGCTGATGGTCTTTTGCTTATTTGCCTGCTGCTCATTAGCTGTTTTTTTTACAAACCGGATGGATCAAATTCCCGGGCGATGCCAAACCATTTCAAGGTTCGTTCCCCTAAGCCGTCCGCCTGCACATTGACTAAGTAAACACCGCTGGCGACCGGAATACCTTTGCCATTTTTCAAATCCCATTCCAGGGCCGGCGTGATCTGCTGATAAGTGCCATACTGTTCATCGCGATTGTACTGGCGGATGAATTTACCATCCAGCGAATAGATCGTAACCCTACATTTGGATGGCAAGTTGGTGATTTTCACAATGTTAGAGAATTGCGAAGACTCATATTGCGAGTAGCCATAGTATGGATTGGGCACCATCTTGATCGAGTCGAGGGCACTTTCCACCTGTGCGCTTTCCAACGGTTTGGCTTCGCGGCCTTCGATCTTGAAGCGATAGACCGGATGGCCAGTCAGCTTTTTGCTGTTGCCATCTTCATACCAGGGCTGGTAGCGATTGCCCACGCGCAGTTTGATGGTCGTTTCGTTCGGAATGAGACCTTCGTTCAGCGAATTCATCCGGGCACCCGGGGCCAGTTGGAGCATACCTGTCCAGGCGATTCTGCCGATCTGCTGCACTTTGGCTACGGCACTGGCGGCAAATTCCGGGGTCAAACGATTACGCAATTCGCGATTTTCGTCGTAAGGCGTTCTCGTGACATAGATCCAGTGCTGACCACCCACGAGGTACTCGTAGTAATCGCGCGGCAACCCATCATCAACAATATTGCCATTGGTCAGAAAAGCATTGGTCGGGTTAAAGAGCATATCGCGGCCCGTCCAGTCTGGGTTGGCGTCGCTTTTTCGATAGACCGAGTTTTCTCCGAAGAAAATATTCAGGCGGGTACCGGTTTCCACATCAATGGCATAACCCGGGAACCAGCCCATGCCGCGCACTGGCTGCCCTTTGAAAGCAGCGGGAATACCTGCTTCGTCGGGATAGACGGCACCATCGGGATCGGGTAAACCATCATTATTGGCATCGTCTTTACCCACCGAAAGGCCATAACGGACGTCAAACATGACCCGTAGTTTGTTCGCCGGGCCTTCGGTTACGTAAGCTGGATCTTTGGGTGGGAAAGCAGCATCGGTGTGCGTATATAAATAAGAAGCACTTTCGATGATCACGCAACGGCTCCATTTGCTCTTATCTTTGGTCAGCACAATATCCACATTGGGCAGACTACGGAGGTTGGCGTAACGAAGGGGATCGGTGCTACCTACGGCATTCTGGTTCAAGATACCTTGAGTAGCAGTGGCTCTTTCCGTCCAGGCTGGGGTCAGGGAGACGATACTTGGGTCCAGGCGCCAGTTGGCCAGTGCATAAGGCACAAACCAGCCATTACCGATGGTGCTCAAGCCTTTCAGAGGGTCAAACTCAGACTCAGGATCAAGCTCCAGTGTGCCGCTATCGTTGTTTACCCAGTCGAATTTACCAAAATCTTCGTCCGGATAACCACGCAGCCAGGGATTTCTCGTATCGGAATAGGCCACTTCACCACCAATCGCGCCATTTTCGGCATCTATTTTGTCGCCAGGCTCCTGGGCCTGCGAGATGGTTACGGAGAATCCGTACTGGCTCACCAGTTGCTCGTTCAGCCTTGCAATCGTGCTTTCCGAAGCGACCACCTGACCATCAGGAAGGCGACGCAGTTCCCAACGGGCATTCGCATCCAGTTTGTTATCGGTCAGATTGCCATCCACCAGGCGCACTTCATATTCGCCATCACGTACTTCAAATGGATTGAAGATGTTGACTGTGATCGGGCCGCGACCTGGCTTATAGGTCAGTACGGTATCCGGATTGGAACCATTCCAAAGGCTGGTCAGCGTTTCATCGGAGAGATCAAGGAAGTTCTCGCCGGTACCGGCACCCTCCAGACGGCTGACCACCACCCCTTCCCCATAGGAAGACTGCAGCGACCGATCCACAATAGGCCGTGGAATGACCGTGTAGGTTTTGATTTGAGCACCATCGCCACCTTTGCGACTCGCCAGGTAGGAGCGATTCTGGCCTACCACTGGCTGGGTGAGTGGCTCGAAGGTCTGATAATTATTGTAGGCATACGCGATCGCCGTGAAGTAGTACTTCTTGTGGTTGATCAGCGTTTTGTTGTTGCCGGTAGAAAATTTATCCTCCGTAATGCTGAACGTATGGCGTATGCCCTTGTCCAAACCTTCTACCTTTAGTTCCGGGTAAAACAGGCGTTCCTGGGTGTTCGGGTCACGTACTTCCACCCAGTTATAAATTTTACTAATGCCATTTTTTACGTCCACTTCATACACCAAACGTGATTGGGTTGGGTCATCAAAATCGGAGGCCGATACGTTGGGATTAAGCAGTTGGAATATCTGGTAGCCTTCAAATTTGTAAGAGCGCACATCTTCCGGCAGGTCTGGATCTGCCAGGGGGTCAGCCTTGGAATAATCCTCGTTTTCGTTCACAAAGTTGTTGCTGGGCTTGGAGTTGGTCAATACGGCCACTACCTGATTGTTGAGTTCAATCCAGTCCACATCCGGAGCATCCGGGCCGTCGAGCAGATCGAAACACGTATTGAACAAACCCTGGGCAAGTTGGTCGGCACGGAAAATATCGCCGTAAGCGGGGCAAGGGTAGTCAATATCGGCCACCCACGGCACCCCGATAATCAGCTCATTCACCGCACCGGGTTTCAGCGTAAAGGGACCGGAGGCCTGCAACGTGCGGCGGTCGCCGGGTGGCAGATTACCCGAACACATGGACCAACCGGCAGTGCTATTGGGCTGATCGGGGAAAGCGTACTTCACTCGAACTGTACCGCCTTTACCGTTGCCGCCCTGGGTGAGGGGACTACCATCGCGCCAGCTACCGGTGATATAACGGTAGTATTCTATCGCATCACTCGGATCGTCCGTACCCATTGGAGGAGGAGGAATACCGCCTACATTATTGTAATACATAAAAGTAGACATGCCCAATTCCTTGCCTAAAGTATCGAGTGGGCCACGGAAATAGTCAACCCCCAGAATGGGCACTTTGGTGCCATAAGTCGGGACGCCGCCAGGGCAGGTGGTACCAGTCTGACCATCCTGTGCATCCTGGTTATACACCACCATCAATGAACGCTCCACATCACAACCGATATAGTCATCATAAGCGCAACCCAGGTCAGGGTCCACCCACATGGCGAAGAAAGTCGAGTCAATCCGGTCGTTTGCGCGGTTGATCAACTTGTAACGCTGAAAGGTCATGTCGTTCAGCTCGTCATTCGTAGTGTAGCCAAAAGCCTGCACCTGTATTTCCATCCGGATGGGTCTGCCATTCGTACGGGCGTGCACACTACCGGCACCTTCGTCATTGTAAATCCAGAAAATCATTTCATCGGGAAAGCGATTGAGCGGACAACCCCGAATATCAATAGATGGATAGTCTCCCTTCAGCGGATCATACGCTCCGTTGTCATCCGCATCGAAAAAACCGGCCAGACCTTGCACACTAAAAGGCAGATCGAAACCCCACACATCGGTGAAGTGGGGATTACCTTGCGAAGGCCAGCCCCGCAGACTGCGCGGGACGCTGTTGATATCAAGATTGCCAGCGGCCAGGTTGGTCAGGTGCTTGCGAATATCCGTACCCGTCACCCGAAAGTGGAAGTCCCAGTTTTTGCAGGTAGCGGCATCGGTGGTGCCATCTTCATCGCGAAGGGGACCGGGCCAGAAGTCGTTTCTGCCGTCGTTGCGGAAGGTTTGGCAAGCCAGTTTGAGGTTGTTACCGGGGTCCACCCCACCGATCCAAACGGAACCAGCGAAGATGGATGATACCTCCTGTGCGCCAGTGGATACGTCCACTTTCGGCACGACATAGCGGCCGTCCGTTAAGTTCCACCAACAGTCGCCGCCACCCAGCAGTCGGGCTCGCACGTTATTGATTTCCTGGTCAATCTGCGACAAAGAGTTGGCGCATTGATTCCGGTATTGTACTTCTTTTATTTCCTGACTGGTAAGCGCGTGCGGCCGGTCAGGGTTTCGGGCGAAAAGCCCGCTTGCCAGCAGGGCTATAGCCGCAGCCAACCAAATTTTATGAGTACGCATAATGCTTATGATGTTTAAGTTTGTTTGATTTAGAATGCGAACATGGCACCGACGAATATCCGGCGGGGCTGGCTGAAGTTATTTGGATCAAGCAGTACATAAGAGTATGAATCCAGGAAACCCTCCAGGTTACGGCCTTCGGTAACGTAGCCGTTCAGTACGTTTCTACCATCGCCGCCAGCCAGGAATCCATCGTCGGTTGGCGATCCGGTGACCGGATATACTGAAACGACGTTCTTACGGTTGAGCAGGTTGGATACCCGCAAATATACGTTGATATTGAGTGCCTTTTTACCGACTGCGGCCAGGTTAAAGGTCTTGTCTATCCGCATATCCACGTTGAAGCGCCAGGGCAGGCGGTTACCATTGATAGAACCGACCGTGCCATCGCCACCAAAACGGGCGGCTTGTAGTTTGGAGGTGTAAGGGCGGCCTGATATGGCTAGTGCCTGGAAATTAACCCCAAAATTGGCGAGTATATCGTGGTTGCCGATCCGTGGTCCATTGTAGCGTTTGCCTTCATCAAAACGGTAATCCAGGATGGCGTTGAGGTTGTGACGCTCGTCAAAAGTGAGCGGGAACAGGTTGCGGATCGTGCCCCGGCGCGTCAGACCCCGGTTGGCATTCGCATCCGAACCAGTACCATCCGCAAATTGCAGCGTATAAGCCAGACGGAATTCGGCGTTCTGGATGCGGCGCAGGTCATATTGCACTGTAAAGCCTTTGACTGTACCAAAGTCCACGTTACCATAAGTGTCGTAGGTCGTCAGGCGATAGACCTGATTGATGGTACGACGCTGGATCATATCGCGCATTTCGCGGTAGTAGGCCGAGAACTTGAGGGCCGAGTTCTGGTTCAAGCGCTGTTGGAAGCCTACTTCGTAGTCCACCACGCGTTCGGGCCGCAGGTTGGCGTTGTTCTTGGTAGAAGAAGTATTAACCCGGCTAGGCGTATTGAAGTACGCATAGTCCAGAGCCGTCACTTGCCAGCCTTCGGTTGGGCGCTGCACCAGTACGTCGTAGTGGGCAAAGAAGTTAGCGTCTTCCGAAATCGGGAAAGAGAAAGCGAGGCGTGGCAGCCAGTTCACTTGTGGCGTATAATCTTCAAAAGCCAGATCAGGATTAAAACGGCTATCGAAAATATCGTCGCCGGCGATGGTATCCTGCAAGGAAGGAAACACCACTTTTTGGCCATAGAGTTGGTTGCCATCATTGGCCTGAATGCCTTCAGCATCGTACCAGGTGTCGCCATCCCGGAAAGCAAAAGGCGTATCATCCTGATCGCTTACGGTATAGACTTTGAAGTCGTCGCCGACAGTGCCCGGGCGATTGCCCGGACGCGTGGCAAAAAAGTCTTTGGCACTGTTGATGGCATAAAGCGAATACTCATCCTTCAGCACCTTGGTGTTCAGGTCGAAACGCTCCACCCGCAGACCTATGCTAAAGATCATTTTATTGAACTGGAACTTATCCTTGATGTACGCGGCCTGGTACAGTGGCTGCAAAGGCGCTACCGGGAAAGTACGGACGCCTTCGGCATCGCGGTTGGTAAAGAAGTCGTTGAACGTGGTCGTCGAGGCCACCTTATTGCCCAGATAGTCATAGCCATAATATTGCACCAGATCTTGTTCGATGAGTTCGCGGGCCGAGAACATATCCAGACGGAACTGGTCTGGTCTGATGGAGTTCACGTTCAGGAATTGATCTATACCAACGCCGTTGATCTTGCGGGCCTCCCGATAGAACCGATTGTCTCGCAAGCGGTCGGCTGGAATGACGGAGTTGGCATATAGATCAATAGAATCACCGATGGTAGGCGACAAGAAAGGATCCCAGAAGCGGCCAATAACGCGGCTGGTGTCCAGACCGTTGAACTGGACATTCTGCGACTGGTTCATCAAATTCCACAGGGTGAAGGGCTGGATGGCCCAACTGCGTTCGGTCCGCTGTTCGTTCATCAGACCAAACTGGATGTTGTGTACCCCGCTTTTGCCCACTTTCAAATCGAAACTGCTCGAAGCCATCAAGGTCATCACGTCTCTCTCTTCCTTCGAGTTGCGATCGAACACCTGGTTGATGTTGACGTGCAGATCGCTCCATACGTTGTCGTATTGCGTGGAGAATAAGCCATTTCTCGCATTGTAGGAATTGTACAGTTCGGAATTGGCAAACTCATTGTAGGCGGCCAAACCCGGGTTTTGGCTGCCTGGCGTATAGCCAAGGAAAGCCTGATTGTAACCGACGTGTGCGATCGACTGATCGGGCAATCGTGCAGCCACTGGTACATCGGCAAAGTCGAATTTGCCAACATAACCGTAGTCGAAGAAGTTGTCCCCATGATTCTTGTCCGCGCGATTTTCCAGGCCACGCTCGAAACCGAACTGAATCTGATAACTGGCGTTGGAAATGCTGACTTTGCTGGAAGAAGTAGTGTTTTCCGGCTCGGTATTGCCCAGGCGGTGACGAAAACGGGCCAGACCGCGATAGCGGCGCTGGTAGTTGGTCGGGTTATTTTGCGAGTTTAGCAAAGCCCAGGTGGAATTTCCATTGGCCCCGGAAGGGGTAAATTCGTCCTGCGTATCCTTAAAGGTACCGGTCACGCTCACGTCAATAGCGTCCGTTAGCCGGAAGTCCAGTTTACCCGTCAGGTCTATGTCCTGCCGTCTATTGTTCGGACGGTAATTGAATAGGTCCACGCTATCGCGGGTCAGGTTTTCAGCCGCATTGGAGCCGCTACCACCATTTGCCAGCAGTGGACGCGCACTCAGGTTGTCCAGTACGCTTTCTTTCGCCCGATAGATCGGCAGGGCTGGTGGATCGCCGTCTTTTTGACCAAGATACTGGCCGGACAGACGAAAGCCCGCGATGGTGCGTGAACCACCGTTTTCCAGTTTTTTCTTCAAAATAGGCCCACTCAAGTTGGCAGTTCCCAGCAAGTGACCAAACTGGTCCAGGCCATAAGAGTTCTCCATCTCAATACCACCGTGGTACTCGGAAGCCGGGCCTTTGGTGATGATAGAAATAACCCCGCCGGTCACGTCGCCATATTCGGAGCCTAAACCGCCGGTAATGACCTGGATTTGTTCCAGGTCTTGTACTGGCGGAACGCTGTTGCCAGAGACCCGAATACCATCAATGTAGTAGTTGGTGCCGTCTTTCCGTCCGCCTTTGATGTTTACCTCGCCGGCCTCGTTGGTCGTCACGCCAGCCGTGGTCGCTACGATCTGCTGCACACTCCGGGTGGGCATTTTTGCAATCTGCGTAGCAGTAAGGGTGTTGCCCGATTCCGTACCGTCTTTATTGATCAACGGCACTTTGAAGGCTTTGATCTCCACTACGTCCAGCGCTAACCCGTCGGCCATAGTAACATCCAGCGTGTTGAGCTTGTTGGAAAGCACCTGTACGCCTTCTGTACGCTGCGCCGCGTAGCCCGTGTAGCTAACTTCCACATTGTAGGTGCCGGGATCCAATGGGATGCGGTAGTTTCCCTGAACATCCGTGATGCCGCCGCGGATGATCTCCCCCGACCTGGTAACTTTGACGGACGCTCCTATCAACGGCTCTTTGTCGTCGCGTACGTTGCCCTGCAAAATGGTCTGGGCCACGGCGACTCCCACCGAGAGGAGCATCGCAAATGTAATGAGTAATGAACGTACCATAAAAAAGTGGTTAAGTAAATGTGTGTATGATTTGGCTGACAAAAATTCAAAAGGCAACAAGCAAAAAGCAATCAGTAAAAAGGCAATTAGCAATGGATTGACGGGTTGGCCAGTTGCCTTTTTGCTTTTTTGCCCATTTAATTTCCTGCCCCTTTACTTCAAACGGGCCGCAATGATAAAAAAACTACGGCGTAATTTAATTCCCTGATTGGATACAATGTCCTGATTTTGACAGAACAGTGTACCTGCTTATCCTTCTTTCCATTGGCCCTGGGTCAATATTGCCGTTATTTTGGCCAGTAGCACTTCGGCGAGCCGTTGTTTCGATTGGTGGGTCCAACCCGCCACATGGGGCGACAAAACCACATTTTCGAGCGCATATAGTCGGTTGTACCAAATTTTTTCCGTCGAATTAAAAGTAGCCGGTTTTTCATTCTCAAATACATCCAGGCAGGCCCCGCCCACTTTACCCACTTCCAAAGCCTCCACTAAATCTTTCAGACGAATACATTTTCCACGGGCAGTATTAACAAAAATTACCCCGGTCTGACACTTTTTTAGGAATGCTTCATCTACCAAATGATAGGTTTCGTCGGTCAAAGGCAGGTGCAAACTAATAATCTCTGCCTGCGCCTGTATGCTGCCTTCATCGGTTTCTTCCACCCAGGGCATTTCGGCAGCATAACCGGGCTTTTTATATTTATCATAAGCCAGCACCCGCATCCCCAAGCCCGCCAGCTTGCGGGCAAACTGGCTGCCCGTATGGCCAAAACCAATAATGCCCAGGGTGCTGCCCTGCAACTCGAATCCCCGGTTCGCTTCCCGCCGCCACACCTGCGCCCGCACCTCGCGGTCGGCCCGCAGACTGTGGTTGGCCAAAGCCAGCAACATGCCCAGTGCCTGCTCGGCCACCGCATTGCGGTTGCCTTCCGGGCTGCTCAGTATTGCCACCCTACGCTGTGCGGCATAGGGCAGATCCACGATTTCCAGCCCCGACCCCAGCCGCCCGACAAAACGCAATTGTGGGGCAGCGTCCAGCAGGGCCGGACCAACGAGGATTTTGCTATTGATAATCAAGCCCTCGTAATCCCCAATTATCCGCTGCGTTTCTTCCGGCGTTATGTCTGGCAAAAAGGTGCATTCGTAGCCCAACTGCCCCAATCCATCTATCAATAGTGGATGGCAATCATCGGTAATGAGTACTTTTTTCATGCGAATGATCTGTCGAATTTAGGGTCTTATGAGCGGGCACAATGTGCCCAATGTGTGAATGATGCCGGTTCGAGGGTGAATGCACCGCCTGGGTTTGTAAAAGAAAAGGCGCAAACTTGGCGGTTCGGGCAGGTTAACGGAAATTTGCGGTTGCGGATACGGCCGCCAAACCATACTGCTGGCTGGCTGGTCGGTTGAGGAAACCTTGGGTTGGCGTATCCGCCTCACCCGTTTCTGTTTGCCTCGCGGCAAAGATATTTAGACCAACAGATATGAAATATATCTTTTTTTGGGGGTTTCTGACCCTGCTGTTTGCGCATTGCCAGACGCCCACCGCTCCCCGGCAATTCCTGCAATGTTATGTGCGCTTTGATGCGGTAGCCGGGCAGGTGCAAGCCGACGCAATAGTGCGTAATGGCCCTAATACCTTACCAGACCAACCCGTAGAAATGCCGGGCGGTATGCTCTATCAAGGCTCGCTCATGCTGGTAGTGCCGGTGCAAGGCCTCACCTACCGCCGCAGCTATGCCGCCGATTTTGTGCCGGAGCATACTTTTGGCTGGGTGGATGCCCAGGGTATGCGACAAAAGGTGGTTTTCCCGATGTCGCCGATTTCCAAATTCAGTTTTGGGGACGGGCCATTATTGCGCAGCAAACCAGCCACGCTGCGCTGGGAAGGCGGTCCGCTCGAAAAAGGAGAGGCCCTGGTGCTGATGTGGGAAAACCGCTCACTTGGGCAAACCGTGCCCATGGAGATCATGCGCTCGGGCGGGGACGCATCCATCGAATTTCCCGCCGCAAAAATCGCCGAAGTGCCCGCTGGCCAGTGGACGCTCTATCTGGTGCGTAAGCGCTTAGCCAAGACCGAAATACCCGGTATGGCGGCAGAGGCGGTCCTGGAATATTATTCCAAAAGCGATACTATTGAAGTGAAATAAACCCAGGGTTTATCCCCTTTCATCATTCGTTAACTTTTTTTACGGGGTCACTGTCGGCCTTTGGTGTAATTTTGCCCGCTTTTTCAGACATTCACCAGTACCGTGAGATGCCCTCTCACCTCCCGGTTCACACCAATAATGTTGCCAGAACATGAAAAAACTACTCTTGCTTTTTGCTTTCCTGCCTTTTGCCTTATTGGCCCAAAAACCGGCTAAAACGGCCCCGAAAAAGGCTGCTGCTACTCCCATCACCGTCAAAAAAGCCCCGGAAAAAACGCCGGAGAAGGGGCCAATGCTTAGCCTCGTCTGCCGCCTGAGCAGCATCCCGGCCAATGCTGATACGCTGCGCCTGTACGAATATATTGGCCTGGCGAAGCGTGTCGTGGCCCGCGCCACCGTCCGACCTGCCGATAGTGCCTATGTATTTACTATACCGATGTCTAAACCCCGTTTTTACGGCATCGGATTTTTTGAAAACAGCACCGCCAAAGTGCTGCTGGGCGAAGAGCCGAAGGTGACGCTGTGGGCGAATGTGCAATTTCTGGAGAAAGCCCGCACCTCCGATTCGCCCGCCAATAAATCGCTGGAGAAGATTCAAAAAGACATTGCCGGTTTCCAGCTCATGGGCATCCAGGCCCGCGAAGCGGTGAATCAGGCTTATGTAGGGGGGGCCAGCCGAACTTCCGCAGGCGAATACGTCAATAAGGTGACCAAGGCCAAAGGACACTATCTCGATTCGCTAAAATTGGCCAATCCACTGTTTTGGCGCGTGGCCACTTTGTATATCGTGCCAGACTTCAAGCCGGATGCGACCGGCATGGCTGGCGAACCGGCATTTATCGGAAAAAACTTTTTTGGCAATGCTGATCTGAGCGATAAAAGCTACGCAGAAATTCCCGATGTATTCAACGCCGGAGAAGAGTACGCCAAAGCACTGGTGGCGGCGGGTACCAGGGACGACCAGTTCAAGCAGGTGGTGGAGGCCCAACTGTCGAAATTTGAACCGACCTCCCGCTTGTATCGGGTCATGCTCGGTGGTATCGTCAGTGGATTGAAGACGGTCAACAGTCCGCTGTATCCCTTTTACGCTACCCAGTACCTGAATCTGTACCGGAACGAGAGCTATGGCGAAATAGGGCCATTGGAGTACGAACTACGCAAAACCAGCACGTTTATGGCTGGCTTTGAAGCCCCTGAACTGGCCGGCCTGACACCCGACAGCACCCAATATGCACTGAGTCAAATGCGTGGCAAAATCGTGCTCGTGGATTTTTGGGCCAGTTGGTGCGGCCCTTGCCGTCGCGAAAACCCCAGTGTTGTAGTTGCTTATAACAAATACAAAGACAAGGGTTTCGATGTCCTCGGTGTCAGCCTGGACCGCGATATGCCTTCCTGGAAAAAAGCCATCGCCCAGGATGGATTGCCCTGGCACCACATCAGCGACCTGCGGGGCTGGCAGAGCCAACACGCCCAACTGTATTCTATCAATTCCATCCCGGCCACGGTGCTGGTGGACAAACAGGGCAAGATTATTGCCCGCAACCTGCGCGGCGAAGAGTTGAACGCCAAACTTAGGGAGATTTTGGGGGAGTGAATATACTCTAAATTAAGTTTTTTTGCGTATTTGAAGATGCGAGTATTTGATCAATTACCTGATTATCAAGTGCTTTGATCAAATCCTCAAATACTCGCATCCTCAAAAAATTTAGATTACAAGGTATTAAAACCAATACCCGATCACTAATCACCAACCCATGAAAGGTATTATCCTCGCTGGTGGCCTGGGCACCCGGCTCCATCCGCTCACGCTGGCCGTCAGCAAGCAGCTCATGCCGGTCTATGACAAGCCGATGATCTATTATCCGCTTTCGACGCTGATGCTGGCCGGTATCCGGGAAGTGCTGATCGTCTCCACGCCGTATGACCTGCCCAAGTTCCGGCAACTTTTCGGCGATGGATCCGCGCTGGGCATGTCTTTTTCGTACGTAGAGCAACCCGAACCAAATGGGCTGGCGCAAGCCTTTGTGCTGGGCGCGCCATTCGTCGGTTCCGATCCGGCGGCACTTATTCTGGGGGATAACATCTTTTATGGTGCTGGTCTCGGCGAGATGGTGCGCTCCTGCGCCAACCCCGAAGGCGGCATTGTCTTTGCCTACCAGGTGGCCGACCCGGAACGGTATGGCGTGGTGGAGTTTAATAAGGATATGCGGGTGTTGAGTATTGAGGAAAAACCGGCCAACCCCAAGAGCCACTTCGCGGTGCCGGGCTTGTATTTCTACAATAATGATGTGCTGGAAATCGCTAAAAACCTGCAACCCAGTCCGCGTGGCGAATACGAGATCACCGATGTCAACCGGATCTATCTGGAGCAGGGCCGCCTGGAAGTGCGGGTGATGGGCAGGGGCTTTGCCTGGCTGGATACGGGTACGCACAAGAGCCTGATGCAAGCCGGACATTTTATCGAGACCATCGAAGACCGGCAGGGTCTCAAGATTGGTTGCATCGAGGAAATTGCCTGGGAAATGGGCTTTATTGATGGTGCGCAACTTGAAAAACTGGGCCACTTATATATGAAGAGCGGATATGGGGAGTATTTGTTGAATTTGTTGCGGTAGCAAGTAAATAAGCAAAATTGCAAATGGAGCAAAGCGACATCCCGGTTTTTTATCGGGATAGGCAATGATAATCAGCCAGTTACGACAAAAATAACCTCGATTAATTTTGCCCGCCTACTTATTATCGCAATATTAAATAAAA
>Ga0105048_10007183_pt1 | contig 17909 bp, 16 predicted proteins | sample MAT05_FD_78382 | JGI IMG/M metagenome (GOLD analysis project Ga0105048, IMG submission 78382) | Freshwater microbial communities from Lake Fryxell liftoff mats and glacier meltwater in Antarctica - MAT-05 | ecosystem: Environmental > Aquatic > Freshwater > Ice > Liftoff microbial mat | place...
AGAATTCGCCAAAGTCAACGGAGAATTCGCCAAAGTCAACGGAGAATTCGCCAAAGTGAATAAACGCCTTGACGATCATGACCAAAAGTTCGCGGAATTGCAGACCACAGTCAATGACTTACAGACTTCGCTGAACGACGTAAAAGTTACGCTTCAGTTAGTGGTGAAGCTGCTTACCGAGCGGTGAAAAAAGTGTGGCTGCGTTCCAACGGTTTGGTGAGCAGGCGGGTCGTAGAAAGAAAACCATCATGCCATGAAACGGTACGTCAACTCCGCGCTCGTCTGTCTGTTTGGGATTTCGGTGGCAGTATCTGCCTGTAAATCGGGTGATGTGGCTCCGTCTCTTCCAGCCGACCATTATGTGCTAACACAGGGTACGTTGTTTCCGACCGCGGTAGGTATTAACGTGGTGGCAGATACGGTTAAAATATTTATCTGTCCGCTTGATGCTCAGTGTTTTGCTCCAAATAGTGCATCGGCTTCAATTAGACTTAGTAAGGATAAAGAGACTCGTTTTGTACGTTTGTTCACCTTTGTCAGTGATGGTGCGAAAAGAGGATTGTCACCAACAAGCACTGACGACTCCACAAGCGTTCAGTTCGGTAGCGACATGTACAACGTAATTCTGAAAGCACGACACACCAGTACGACTGCCACAGGCCAGGGCAAGACTGCCGAAGCCATACTACAAGTGGCAAAACTCTGACGCCCGGCGTTAATAAAATCCGTAGTTTCAGGCTGCAACGCTCCGTTGCGGTTTTTTTTAGGCTTAAACTTATCTCCCCGATGAAAAAAATGTACCTGCTGGTCGGCCTGTCGCTGCTGGCGTCTCCCCTGTTGGCCCAGCGCACCCTTATTCACTGCGGCAACCTCTTTACCGGCACCAGCAACGACATGCAGCCGCAAATGACGGTGGTGGTGGAAGGCAACAAAATCACCGCCGTGCAAAAAGGCTTTACCCCGGCCATGGGTCAGGATAAAGTGCTGGACATGAAGGCCAAAACCGTGCTACCCGGCCTGATCGACATGCATGTGCATCTGGAAAGTGAAACACGCCGGGGCGGAGCCATTGACGGATTTACCCGCAACCCGCCCGACGTGGCTTATCAGGCTGCCAAACACGCCAAAACAACACTGCTGGCCGGGTTTACCACCGTGCGCGACCTCGGTGGGTCGGGTGTAAACGTGTCGTTACGCAACGCGGTTAATCAGGGATTGGTGGACGGTCCGCGCATCATGACCGTCGGCAAAGCCATTGCCACCACCGGGGGCCACGCCGACCCGACCAACGGCTATCGGAAAGACCTCATGGGCGACCCCGGCCCGGCAGAGGGCGTTATCAATGGTCCCGAAGATGCCCGGAAGGCCGTGCGGCAACGGTATAAAGACGGGTCTGATTTAATCAAGATTACGGCAACCGGGGGCGTGTTGAGCAACGCCAAAGACGGTTCCGGCCCGCAGTTCACCGAAGAAGAAGTAAAGGCCGTTGTTGATGCGGCCAAAGACTACGGCTTTGCAGTAGCGGCCCATGCACACGGAGCCGAGGGGATAAAACGCGCTATTCGGGCGGGGGTGCAGACCATTGAACACGGTACGCTTATGGACGACGAAGCCATTGAGTTGTTCAAAAAGTACGGCACGTATTACGTACCAACTATCATTGCGGGTAAGACAGCCGCCGATTCGGCCCGGCATTTTGGCTATTACCCGGCCCTGGTAACCCCCAAAGCGCTGGCCATTGGCCCGAAAATTCAGGCTACGTTTGCCAAAGCCTACAAAGCGGGTGTCAATATTGCCTTTGGCACCGACGCGGGCGTGTTCATTCACGGCTACAACGCCAAAGAGTTCGAGTATATGGTAGAAGCGGGCATGCCCCCCGTGGCCGCCATTCGCTCTGCCCTGCTGACCAACGCCAAACTCCTCGGCTTGGACACGCAGATCGGCTCGATAGAGCCCGGCAAACTGGCTGATATCATCGCTGTGGCGGAAAACCCCGTTCAAAACATCAAAACCCTGCAAACTGTACAGTTCGTGATGAAAGACGGCAAGGTCTATAAACAGTAATGACCCGAATCGGGGGTATCAGTGTCCCGGCACGGACAGCCTGGCGGGTTCACTGATCCGCTTATCCGTAAAGCAATGCCCAGCCCGGCCCGACAGATATTCCCGGATAAAACGCGGCAGCACCTCAAACGAAGCGATTGGCACGTCGGGGCGACGCGCGAAGTCGGCCAGCAGATGTTCGGTCTGCACCAGCAAACTTCGCGCGTCGCCCTCGCTGATGTAATTGGGCAGTCCGCTCACCTGTAAACCGGCGGGTTGGTGGGTACTACCTTCCTGCCAGCAGATATGCAGTGGTGCATATACCCCCGACGGAGCCAGCCGGGTAGTCTGACAAATCAGGTCGGGCATGGTCAGCGCGGATGGGGCGGGCTGCTGTTGTATCAGCACGTCGAACAGGCACGACCGCACCGCGCCAAGCGTTCGGCTCAGGTGGCTCATCGGAAAGTGGCGATGGCTGTTATCCGAACGGTGTTGCCGCCGGATACGCTGCACCAGCAGCCGCAGCGAAAGTTCGGGCTGATACCGGAGCCGGATTGGCAGCAGACGGTCAAAACGCCCCACAACAGGAAATTGTGATTTTATCTGCCGCCCGGCCACCACCCGCCCAAATGTGCAGACAGCCTGGTTGTTGATACGGGCGAAGAATAGTGTCAGAGCCGCCATTAGCAAATAATCCGGCGACTCGTTCAATACAGTTGCTGCCTGCCGGAGTGTCCGGCTCAACGAATCGCTGGCAGCAAACCGGTAGGGCAAAGGTGCTATCAGGTCGTAGTTGCGGTGGGGAAACAGCGTTTGAGGCAGTTCCGTAAATTCTCTTTGCCAGTGTGCCTCATCCTCTACGTAGGCCAGGCTATTGTTATAGAACTGAGCCGCAGCCACCTCGCCCGCGTAGGCCGGGACCGGGTCGGGCAGTCCGTCGCCTTCTATGATCCGGGTGTAGGTTCGGGCAATGCCGCTCATCAGCCGGTCGCAACCCGTATCGTCGAGCAGGAGTTGGTGGCCCCGAACCAGCAGCCGGTGTTCGGTAGCCGAAAGCCGCAGCAGCACCAGATCGAAAAAGGGATGAAAATTCGTACAGAATGCACTCAGCTGTCGCTGTTGCAGCCAGGCATCGGCAGTCTGCTGCGGGTTGGGTTCGCGGCTGAAATCCAGTAATGGCAGTTCAGGAAGTTCATAGCCTGTACCAACCGTTACGGGCAGGTTGGTACAGGCCGGGTCGAACTGCCACCGAAACACATCGAACAACACCGGCAGGTGCTGAACGGCCTGACGCAGTGCCTTCTCATTGAGCGGGCCATTCAGCGCGATACAGCCACCAGCAACGGCAACGCGACTGGCACGCAGGTGATACGTCAGCTCCAGCTGGGCCGGGTGCAGTAACAGCATGGTGGGCAACGGCAGAAACGGATTTTTCATGGTGTTGATCGGTTGAGGAGAACGAGGAAGGATATGTATGACAAAAGGTACGACCGTTTGAGAGGTGCCGCCAGTGGTTGTATGCCAATGACTATACTGTGTTGGCAAACGACTTAAATTTGTTGGTGAACATTTCTTTATATATTCGCTTTCTCTCTCCTCTTATCCCATCCGGATGGTTCTTCGTATTTCGTTACTGCTCTTACTGGCACTGGCTCGTGGCGGTACACCGGTGCTGGCTCAGATGGCCAGTGTACTACCCGAATCGCTAAGCAACGCCCCCGATTCTATCAAGACCTGGTCTCTGCGCGAGATGGGCGACTCGCTGGTGCGGGCTGGTCAGCTCACCTCCGCCAAACTGGCTTACCAGGAAGCCCTAAGCCGTTCGCTTGCTGCTGGCAAGCCTACCAACATTGGCATTTCATACAGGAGTGTGGGATACTGGCATCAGCAGGTGAACGAATACCAGCGGGCCATCGACCACTACCAGCGGGCATTGGGGTATTTACGGGAAAGGAACAATCCAGGCCAGATTGCCCGGACAATGCGACTTATTAGCTCGGCCTACAACCAGCTCAATGACCTGAAAAAGGCCAGGCTGTATCTGGAGCAGGCGATGCAGGCCGCCCGGCAGTCAAAAAACCCGGAACTGGAAATAGAGATGATCGGCGCATTGGCCATTATCGAAGCCAAAAGTAACCGCCATCAGCAGGCACTGGCCCTCAATCAGCAGGTGGTTGACTTTTACCGGACAAGGAGCGATTCTACTGCCTACTACAGTTCGCTGTTTAACCTGGCCATCGAATACAAAAACGCGGGACAGTACAAACGGGCTGAGCAGATATTCCGGAATATACTGGCGTTTGCGGAGCGAATCGGCGACAAATACATGGTTGGCTACGTGCACGTCAATTTACCAAACGCACTCATTGCGCAGGGTAAACAAGACGAGGCCGCAGCCTACAGCAAACGTGCCATTGCGTGGTCTGAAGAGACGGGAGCGGAGAAGTTTACTGTTCAGGAAGAAGCCTTTGGCATGCTAAGCCGCATTGAACAGCAGCGGGGTAATTACAAACAGGCATTGCTGTATTATCAAAAGCAGATGGCCTCGCACGACAGCGTCTATAACGCCACTAAAAACCGGCAGTTGGTGGAGATGGAAGCGCGGTTTCAAACGCAGGAAAAAGAAACGCAGATTCAGGCGTTGGCCACTATAAATCAGCAGAAAACCCGTCAGGTGTGGGCGGGAGTGGGCGGTATGGTGTTGCTGTCGGTCCTGCTCGGCACGCTGTTTTTGCTGTACCGCTCCGGTCGGCGCAAACAAACCAAAATTCAGCATCAGTCCGATCAGCTTACCGTGCTGATGCGCGAGTTGCACCACCGCGTCAAGAACAATCTTGCCATTGTGGCCAGTCTGCTGCGGCTCCAGTCAAACCGGCTCGACGACGAAAAAGCGGTGGCCGCCGTGCGCGTGGGACAACAGCGCGTAGAGGCTATGTCGCTCATTCACCAGCGGCTCTACCAGACCGATAATGTCTCGTCGGTAAACATGCGCGAGTTCCTGACCGATCTCAGCGAGAGTCTGATGCGGGCCTACGGCTACTCGACCGAGGAGTTTGACCTACAGCTCGACATTGACCAGAACACGCTGGATGTGGACGTAGCGATGCCACTTGGCCTGATTGTGAATGAACTGATTACCAACGCGTTCAAATACGCCTATACTGATGTGTCCCGACCGGTCCTGCGCATTGCTCTTTACAAAAGCGCAGCTGCCGGACCGGGTGTTACGCTGGAGGTGCAGGATAACGGGCCGGGTTTAGATGCTGCCGACTGGCAGCGGGCGGGCCAGAAAACATCGTTTGGCCGCCGGCTCATCCAATCGCTGAGTGAGCAGCTGGATGGCGACCTCAGCGTGATTCGGCAAAACGGCACACTCTTTCGATTGTACGTACCTCAGCATAAACTGCGGGCAGCCGCGTAAGCACAAATGGACGACCGCATCAGTATCCTGATTGTTGAAGACGAGGCTATTCTGGCAATGGTCGTCTGCGACCTGCTCGAAGCCGACGGCTACTGCGTAGTTGGCACGGCCAACAATGGCCGCAAAGCCCTTGACCTCTTCAGGCAGAACCCGGTGGATCTGATCCTGTGCGACATCACGATCAAAGGCGACTGGGACGGCATCGAAACCATAACGCAACTGTTTAAGCTACGGCAGGTACCACTTATCTACCTCACGGCCCTCAGCGACCGGGCTACCATCTTACGCGCCAAAGAAACCCTGCCAGCTGCCTACATCACCAAGCCTTTCGATGCCGGGCAGTTACGCATTGCCGTAGAAATGGCTCTCAATAGCTTTTCGGTGCGGGTTCTGGCGCCCGTTTCCAACCCGGCCACGAAGGTTATACGGCTCAATACCGATCCACTACCCGCCGATAAAGACCAGCGAACGGGGCCAATTCTGCGGGTAAACGACGCGCTTTTTGTGAAGCAGAATTACCAGTTCGTGAAGGTGCCACTGAGCGATGTGCTCTATCTCGAAGCCGACGATATTTATACGACCATCGTTACAACGGGCAAAAAACACGTAGTACGACTGTCGCTGGGCAACATGCTCGAACGGCTCCGGGCCAGCCGGCTGGTGCGCACGCACCGTTCATACGCCGTCAACTTAGACCAGATCGACTCGTTCAGCGAACATGAAGCCGTAATCTCGGGCCATTCGGTGCCGCTGGGCCGCAACTACAAAGACGACTTCCTGAGGCACTTCCCGGTGTGCTGATGTATGATGTACTGCTGAAGCGAGATGCACCTGCGTCAGCAATACATCATACCTCCTCTCACACCCCCAAATATTGCTTTGCGTTGTTGTAGCTGATGTCCTGGACGATCTGACCAATCCAGTTTATGTCGTTCGGTAACTGGCCGGATTCAACATCGTTTCCGAAGAGGTTGCACAGGATGCGCCGAAAATATTCGTGGCGGCTGTACGACAGAAAGCTGCGCGAGTCGGTCAGCATCCCCACAAACGTACTGAGCAAGCTCATGTTAGAGAGGGCGTTGAGCTGTTTTTCCATCCCGTCTTTCTGGTCGAGGAACCACCACCCGGAGCCAAACTGCACCTTACCCCGCACCGAACCGTCGTTAAAGTTGCCAATCATGGTAGCCATCACTTCGTTGTCGGCAGGGTTAAGGTTGTACAGAATGGTTTTGGCCAGTTTGTTGCGGTCGTCCAGACTACCCAGAAACCGCGACAGCGACCGCGCCTGCGGAAAATCGCCGATGGAATCCCAGCCGGTATCGGGGCCAAGGTCGCGCAGCCGCCGGGTGTTGTTGTTGCGCAGCGCACCGAGGTGAAACTGCTGAGTCCAGTTGCGTTCGTGGTCCCATTCGGCAAACTGCACGAGCATGAATGAGCGAAACTGGGCCTGATCTTCGGGGTTTACGGCCACGCCCTGGTGCAATAGCTCGAACGTATCAGCCACTTCCCGTTCGGTAAACGGTTCGGCTTCAATGTATTCAAGCCCGTGATCGGAGAGTCGGCAGCCCATCTGATGAAAATAATCATGCCGCCGTTTCAGGGCTTCCAGAAAATCGGCAAGTGTGCCAATTTCGACGTTTGAAGCCTCGGCAAGTTGCTTCAGATACGCCCGGAACACATCAGGATCGCTGACGGCCATAGCCCGGTCGGGCCGGAAGGTAGGCAGGATTTTTACGCCAAAGTCGTTTTCAGCAATCTGTCGATGGGATAGCAGAAAATCGGCGGGGTCATCGGTAGTGCAGACCACGCGTACATCGAAATGCTTCAGCAGGTTTCTGGTCGTATAGTCAGGTAGCTGCTCGTTGCAGCGGTCGTAAATAGAACGGGCGGTGGCGGGACTAAACCGGTCTGTTACGCTAAAGGGGTTCTGGAGTTCGAGGTGCGTCCAGTGGTACAGCGGGTTGCGAAGCGTGTACGGCACGGTTTCGGCCCACTTTTCAAACTTCTCCCAGTCGCTGGCATCGCCCGTGCAGTAGCGTTCGTTCACACCGTTGGTACGCATAGCCCGCCACTTATAATGATCGCCGTAGAGCCAGAGCTGGGTCAGGTTGTCGAACCGTTTGTTGTCGGCAATCTGATCGGGCGGCAGGTGGCAGTGGTAGTCGATGATGGGCATCGACCGGGCGAAGTCGTGGTACAGCTGGCGGGCGGTTTCGGTTTGCAGCAGGAAATCGTCACCCATAAATGTTGGGTTGGAAACGGGTGTTGTCATACCGGCAAAAGCAGGAGTCCGTTCGATTCTCCCGACTTCTGCCGAAGTTTATCTGGGGTTGTTTTTTGATAAATCGAAAAAAATCATTTTCGAGCCGTTGCCGGCAATCGACCAGATCACCCAAACAATACACCGCATCGAGCGCGGGCAAGCTGGCGTGAATGTCTGGAAACAGGGCAATATTTACGCATGTTTCTGAAAGGATGCTTTATAATTGGGTAGGAATTTTTTCTCTTGTTTCAACGCAAAATTGACCATCAGAATCAGCACTGGCACTTCGATGAGCGGGCCAACCACAGCGGCAAAGGCGGCACCGGAATTGATACCGAATACGGCGATAGCCACCGCAATACCCAGTTCGAAGTTATTGCCCGCTGCAGTGAAAGCCAGCGACGTAGATTTGGCGTAATCTGCCCCGGCCCGTTTCGAAAGATAAAAGGCCGAAAAAAACATGATGGCAAAATAGATCGTCAACGGAATAGCGATACGCACTACATCCAGCGGAATCGAAACGATCAACTTCCCTTTCAGACTGAACATTACCACGATGGTAAACAGCAGCGCAATGAGCGTTATTGGGCTGATGGCTGGTAGAAAGCGTTCTTCGTACCAGTGGCGGCTAAATAGCCGTGTGAGGATGATCCGAGAGAACAACCCGGCCAGAAACGGTACACCCAAATAAATGAAAACGCTTTTGGCCACTTCACCTATCGTAATGTTGACCGTATAGCCTTTCAACCCGAAAAAAGGCGGCAGTACGGTAATAAAAATGTAAGCATAAACCGAGTAGAACAGCACTTGAAAAATGCTATTGAAGGCAACCAGGCCAGCAGCGTAGAGCCGGTCACCTTTGGCCAGATCGTTCCAGACGATTACCATTGCGATGCAGCGGGCAATACCGATCATGATTAAGCCGGTCATATAGTCGGGTTTATCTGGCAGAAAGATGACCGCCAAACCAAACATCAGCAGGGGGCCAATGATCCAGTTTTGCACGAGCGACAAACCCAGAATTTTGGTATTGGCAAACACCTTCGGTAACTCGCTGTAGCGCACTTTTGCCAACGGTGGGTACATCATCAGCACCAGGCCAATAGCTAATGGAACGTTGGTTGAACCGGAATTAAACTGATTGATGAAGCCTTGCGACTGCGGGAAGAAATAACCGATACCTACGCCGATCAGCATGGCCAGGAAAATCCACAATGTTAAAAAGCGGTCGAGAAACGAAAGTTTAGGCATGGGTGGCTTGGCTCGTTACATTATCCTCGATGAATTGTTGGCTATACGCCTTGATCTCGTCGCGTACCACGCGAAACTGCGCCAACTTATCATCCGCCCCGGCGTGAGACGGGTCAGTAAAGCTATGATGCATCGTCTTTGCCGTGGACGGAAAGAGTGGGCATTGTTCGCGGGCATTGTCGCAAACCGTAATGACATAATCGAGCGGCAGGCTGGTGTATTCGTGGGCATGGTTGGAGGTGTGGCGAGAAATATCAATTCCATCCTCAGCCATGACCTGAATCGCCAGGGGATTGATCCCGTGGGGGGCAACCCCCGCACTGTAAACCCAGGCGCTCTCGCCCGCAAAATATTGCAGATAACCGTGGGCCATCTGAGAGCGGGCAGAATTGCCCGTGCAAAGCACTAAGATATTTTTCATGGTGTTTTTGTCCGTAAGTAATGATTCGATTAACAACAGCCGGAACCAGGAGCGCAGGCCAAAGCCTCAGCACCGACTAATTCTAAAACGGGTTTGGCCGTTTCTTTCCCGGTGGCTGGGACGCAGCAGGAGTCGCCGGAATTGGTTATGCCGCAATTCTGCGACCGACTGAGGGCTTTGCACTGCGTGTAATCAGGCGTCAGGCTGACGGTGAAGCTGTCACCTTCCGTTATCAGTTCGCCGGGATACATTTGGCGAGTGTCGAATTTGGAATTACCAAATTCGATTTTAACCGTGGCCACCGGATTCAAGGGCAACGCCTTTTCTACTAAGTTAATGATCGATAGGGCTTTGCTCACTTTCATCGGGCAATCGGTCTCTCTCGCTTGTGGCTCCCAGAGCTGCACGATTACTTCCGTCCAACTGTTCATCTGGCCACCACAATCGACCGACACAATAGGGACTTGCTTAATCTCGGTAATGTGAAATGAAGGATGGACAAATTCACCTTCGGCGTACTGGAATTGCAGGAATTTGTCGGGGTTTTGAATCAGCGTATTTTTGAACGCCTGCCAAGTCATTGGCTCGGATGTTTTCATGAGCTTCTCCATCAGTTTATTGTAATATTACGATTAATGAGCAGAAAAAAATACCTGTTGTTCGGGCGTCCTGAGTCAGCAGCAGGATGTGGACACGAACGATTTCAGGATAGCCCCGAACGCTTGTTGGGCTTCCTCCCATACGGGCGGATTGATGCAGTAGCAAACGCGGGGCGGGGTAATTTCGCCACGAACGATACCAATGCGTTTTAGCTCCTTCAAATGCTGGGAAACCGTCGCCTGGGCCAGTTCCAGTTCGCCCACCAGATCACCGCAGACACACGCTTTCCTCGCAATCAGCATTTGCAGAATGGCCACCCGTGCTGGATGGGCAAAGGCTTTAGCCAAATCCGCTATGCGGTTTTGCTCGTCGGTAAAGATTTCACTTTTGGTCACTCCCATGCCATAAAGGTAGGAGAATAATTATTCATTGTAATATTACGATTAATAAAATCTCAATGCTCCTCAGTCGTTAGCATTCGAAGCTTAGTGTAGTATGTTTGCAGGTAAAACTATGACTTTAAAGCGTTTACTATGATCTGACACCCGTCTAACCTGCCAGACTCCTCTTTTGCGCTTACCTTTGGATTCCGATCATCCGCGTTTTGGCAATGCCGCTGATTGCCCCATCTTCATACCAGCCACCGGTTTATCTGCGCGGTGGTCATCTGCAAACCATTGTACCTTCGTTGTTTCGCAAGGTTTCGGTCAACTACGTCCGCGAACGCATCGACACGCCCGACCACGACTTTCTGGACCTGGACTTTTCACTTTTCACTCTTAACTCTTCACTAAAACCACTAATAATACTCTCCCACGGGCTGGAAGGCGATTCGTCAAGACCGTATCTGGCGGGTATGGTACAGCACCTGAACCGGAGCGGGTTCGATTGCCTGGCCTGGAACTTCCGCTCGTGCAGTGGCGAAATGAACCGGCAGGCCCGGATGTACCATGTCGGCGAAACCGGCGATCTGCACCATGTTGTTCAATACGCGGTTCAGCAGGGATACAAGACTATATCTCTGCTTGGTTTCAGTATGGGTGGCAACATCACACTCAAATACCTCGGCGAACACGGCAGGGCAGGAACACTGCACCCGGCCCTCAAACGGGCCGTGACGTTCTCGGTACCGCTCGACGTAACGACCTCAGCCACGCGGCTCGAAGCCTGGGACAGCATGGTGTATAACCGCCGGTTTCAACGCTCACTCAAAGCCAAAATTGGGCAGAAGGCGGGTGCATTACCACCTGCGCTGGCTGCTTCTGACTGGCAGCGGGCGCGAACCATTCGGCAGTTCGATGATCTTATTACCGGGCCCTTGCACGGTTTTTCGGGTGCGGAAGACTATTATACGAAGAACAGTTCGCTGCCATTTTTGCCGGACATTTCCATCCCGACACTGGTTGTGAACGCCAAAAATGACCCGTTTCTTTCGCCCGAATGCCTACCCGAAACCCTGGCACGGGAACTGACCAACGTCTGGATGGAGTTTCCGGCATCGGGTGGTCACTGCGGCTTTATGGACCGGCGCGGGGGCCTGAACGGCACGTACTGGTCCGAAAAACGCGCCGTTCAGTTTTTAACGCAGGATTTCTCGTGACGAAAACTGAACACGCTTCATACTGGCAACAACAGGCTCTCGGCGACTGGGAAACGGTTGATGTACTTTGCGAAGGCAAAAAGTACTTACAGTCGCTTTTCTGGCTTCACCTCACTATCGAAAAACTTTGCGAAGCCGTTTGGATTATGAGCAACGAGGATGACATTCTGCATAGAACCCATAATCTCAATCGTCTGTTAATCGAAGCGTCCCTATCTCTACCGGACGAGTATGCCATACTGCTTACGGAGCTGAACCAATTTCAATTAGAAGGTCGATATCCAAACTACCTGTATAACCTGTATAAAATAATAACCGGCGAGTTAACAGCCGATTATATCCAGCGTGTTAAACCTCTGCGACTATGGTTACTCAGTCAACTGCCGTCGGATTAATACAGCAGTACGTTTCCCTGTGCCGGGACCAGGGCATTCACTTCGATAAAGTAATTCTCTTTGGTTCGGTGGCAGCAGGTACGGCCCGGCCCGAATCGGACATCGACGTCCTGCTCGTGTCTGACCGGTTTATGCACGATTCGCTGCAAAACTGGCGGATGCTGGCTCCCGTTACCACAAAACTTTACGACATCGAACCACACCCGTACCCAACCGATGCATATCTGCGCAAAGACCCGTTTATCGACGAAGTTGACCGCACCGGTATCGAAATCCCCATCTAATCAATCGTTATCCGCATGACACCACAAGCAACTACCGACACCCCAACCGCCGAACAGACGTACTACATCATCGACTTCGACAGCACCTTTACCAAAGTCGAAGCCCTCGATGTCCTGGGCGAAATCTCGCTCATAGGCCGACCAGACCGCGCCGACGCGCTGGCCCAGATTCAGGCCATTACCGACCGGGGTATGGCAGGCGAAATCTCGTTCACCGAGTCGCTCGACCTCCGGCTGGCCCTGCTCCACGCCCACCGCGACCACCTGCCCGCGCTCATCGAGACGCTGATGGGTAAAATCTCGGATTCGTTTACCCGAAACAAAGAGTTCCTGACCGAAAACGCCGACAGGATTTACATCATTTCCAATGGATTTCGGGCGTTTATTGTCCCTATTGTTGCATCGCTGGGTGTGCGGGAGGATCACGTATTCGGCAATACATTTTTGTTTGACGACGCCGGGGCTATTGTTGGGTTTGACCGCGAAAATCCCCTCTCGGCCAACGGGGGGAAATCGGTGGTGATCAAATCCCTGGCTCTCGATGGTGAGGTATATGTCATTGGCGACGGCTATACCGATTACGAGATTCGGGCGGCTGGGCTGGCCAACCGGTTTTATGCCTTTACCGAAAACGTTATGCGCCCCAGCGTGGTGGCAAAAGCGGATCACGTGGCTCCTTCGCTGGATGAGTTTCTGTATCACAACGGCCTGAGCCGCAGCCAGTCGTATCCCAAGAGCCGCATCAAGGTGTTGCTACTGGAAAACGTACACCCGGCGGCTCTGCAACTCTTTGAGCAGGAAGGCTTTAACGTGGAACTGAAAAAAGGCGCGCTGGACGAAGATGAACTCATCGAAGCCATCCGAGATGTGTCTATTCTGGGTATCCGCTCCAAAACCAACGTGACGCGCCGGGTGCTGGAAAACGCCAACAAGCTGATGACCGTAGGCGCGTTCTGCATCGGCACCAACCAGATTGACCTCGATGCCTGCACCGAGCGCGGCATTGCGGTGTTCAATGCGCCGTACAGCAACACCCGATCAGTAGTTGAACTGGCCATTGGCGAGATTATCATGCTCATCCGGGGCGTGGTGTCCAAGAGCAACGCCATGCACAAAGGCGAGTGGGACAAGTCGGCAAAGAACAGCTTTGAGGTGCGGGGCAAAAAGCTGGGCCTCATCGGCTACGGCAACATTGGCACGCAGCTTTCGGTAGTGGCCGAGGCCCTCGGCATGGAAGTCTATTTCTACGACATTATCGATAAGCTGGCTCTGGGCAATGCCCGCAAGTGCAACACGCTGGACGAACTGCTGGCCATTTCGGACATTGTGAGTCTGCACGTAGATGGCCGCAAAGACAATCAGAACCTGATTAGCTACCGTCAGTTCCAGCTGATGAAAAACGGCGTTATTTTCCTGAATCTCTCGCGGGGACATCTGGTCGAGATTCCGGCCCTGGTCGATGCCATCGAGCGCGGCAAAGTCGTGGGCGCGGGTACCGACGTGTTTCCGCAGGAGCCGAAGACCAACAACGAGGAATTTGCGAGTACGTTGCGGGGTTTGCCCAACGTCATTCTGACGCCCCACATCGGCGGCAGCACCGAAGAAGCACAGGCCAACATCGGCAACTTTGTGCCGGGTAAACTGCTCGGCTACATGAACACGGGCAGCACCTACGGCAGCGTCAACTTCCCCGAACTACAGCTACCCCTGCTAACCAACTCGCACCGCCTGCTGCATATTCACGCCAACGTACCGGGTATTCTGGCCCAGATGAACGCCATTTTCGCGAAGTACCACATCAATATTCACGGCCAGTATCTAAAAACCAACGAACACATCGGTTACGCCATTACCGACGTAGCCAAAGAATACGCCGACGAGGTCGTGCAGGAATTGAAGGGTATTGACAACACGATTAAGTTCAGACTACTTTATTAATTGCGAATGAGTGAATGAGTGAATACCTCCGGCGTCAGCCCACTGGCGTTAGCAACTATCCACTCATTCGCTCATTCACTCACTCACTCATTCAAAATATGACCTACTTCACCCCCGGCCCGGCTGAACTTTACCCAACGTTTGCGCAACATTTGCAAACGGCGATGGATGAGCAGCTGGGGTCCATTTCGCACCGGAGTCAGCGGTTTCGCGACATCTACAGGCACACCGACGAGCAGTTGCGGGCGTTGCTCAACATTCCGAAAACGCACGCTATTTTCTTTACCGGCTCGGCCTCAGAGGTGTGGGAGCGGATGCTGCTGAACTGCGTGGAGCATGAGAGTTTCCACGCCGTAAATGGCTCATTCTCGCGCAAGTTTTACGACTACGCTCTCGGGCTGCACAAGTATGCGCACATCCTTGAAAAGCCCTTTGGCGAGGGGTTCGATGCGGCTGATACTGAGGTGCCGGAATACGCCGAACTGGTTTGCCTGACGCACAACGAAACATCGTCGGGCGTGCAGATGCGCCCGGCTGAAATGCACAAACTCAAGCGCAAATACCCCCAAAAACTGTTTTGCGTGGATATGGTCTCGTCGGCCCCGTATCCTGATCTGGATTATAGCCTGATCGACTCGGCCTTTTTCTCGGTACAGAAAGCCTTCGGTATGCCCGCCGGGATGGGCGTCTGGATTGCCAATGAAAAATGCCTGGCCAAAGCCGAACGGTTGCAGAAGTACGAATCGCTGACGATTGGCGCGCACAATACCCTGCCTATGCTCTGGAAAAGCTACCAGACCTTCGAGACTCCCGCCACGCCTAACGTGCTGTTCATTTATGTACTGGGCAAAATTGCCGAAGATTTCAACAGAATAGGCATCGCCACGGTTCGGAAGCAGACCGAAGAGAGAGCAAAAACGATTTATAAATTTCTGGAGAAATCAGACCGGTTTGAGCCGTTTGTCTCCGCCGAACGATACCGCTCGCAGACGGTAGTTGTGGCCAATACAAAAAAACCATCGGGCGAGATAATCGACGCGGTCAAACGCGCAGGTATGGTCATTGGCAGCGGGTATGGCAAGCTGAAAGACAGCCAAATCAGAATTGCCAACTTCCCCGCCACATCGGCAGAACAGATTGACGCGCTTTTGAGAGAACTGAGCCGGTAACGCCCAATTTCAAACCTTGTTCCTGCTCAGGAGTTAATAATACGGAATGCATTGCACAGATAATACTCAACAGATAATGAAAACTTTACTTCGAACAACAGCATTGCTGGTCTGCCTGTCTGGGGCAACCTACGCACAAAACCGGTCGGACTCAACTGATAGTAACAAGCCGCTTATCAGTCAGGACACGAAACAGGATATTAACCAGACGGTCGATGAAGCCCAGCAAACGATCAATGAGGAATACCGCCAGTCGGTACGGTATCAGAACGCCAACGAACTGACCTGGTTTCAGCAGGGAACGGCTTTTGGGGGCGCGGGGCTGGGCGTAGGTGCCGCCGACAGTAAGTTCTCGCTGGGTGTCAATCTGCGGGCGGGTTACTTCCTGCAACCCGGCTTTGCCGTTGGGTTGATTTACAACACCGATCGTATTGTCGGCAATTCGTACCGCGCCCGGCAATTTGGTGTCATGGCCCGCTATTACCCCTTCCGGACGCGGGTTAGCGCTTTTATAGGAGCTAACCTAAGCCGGGGTCGCGAATTCTCGGACGATATTCCAGACGGTACCAAGTCGAAATATACGTCTGTAGGGGTAGAAATTGGGGCAATGGCCTGGGTTTACAAACGGCTGGGTGCCGAAATAGCGTATCAGGGTAACTTCTACAACAAAATAGATCCGGTGGCCAGTTTGAGCCGGGGTGGACGTCTTAAGCTGGGCGTCAACTATTATTTTGGGCAGGTTGGCAATAAGAAGCGTAACCGATAAACGGGAGTTGATAGAGTACCAACAGCGGGCAGTTTCTGTAGTGGAAATCGCCCGCTGTTTTTATGGGTATCGGCGTGACGCCGGATGGGCAACCCGTCTAAATCTACAGTGATTTTTCTCCAGCCCTCTCCCACTCCACTCACGTCGTTGACCCTCCGGTTCTGCCTGTTCAACGCTGTACTCCTGTTGTTGACAATGGGAGCGGCAATAGCACAGTCTGCTACACAATTATCACTGAAATCAGGCATTGACAAAGAGCGGATACTACCAGGCGGTGAACTCATAATCAGCATTATCCTGACAAACTCCGGTCGGACAGCCGCCACCAATCTGGTCGTGCAGGACTCGCTCTCGCCCGCTTTGGCTTTTCAGTCTGGCTCCGTAACAGCACCGGCGGGTACCACATTTAGCGCACCCACCCTGCCCAAACAAACCGGTAGCTGGACCGTTGACCGCCTTGACGCCGGTCAGACGAAAACACTCACGTTTCGGGCTGTTGTTACCGACATTGGTGTAGTTTATCACACGGCCCGGATACAGGGAATCACGGCCCGAACCTGTGCCACTGTACCGGCTCTGGTCTGTTCTGGCGATGAATATGCTTTTGAACTAACAGCCCCAGCCAACGAGGGCAACTATGGCTGGGAACGCACAATTGGCGGAAGTACCTCCAGACTACCCAGTCAACAGGATAAAACACTGACCGTAAACACGCCCGGCGCGTACCGGTCGGTGCTGGTAAACGGGCAGCCCTGCACTTCAGGAGCGTGCTGCCCGTTCGTGATCGAGCCAGTGGCCGACGTACCAACGTACAGCCTGACGGGTACACCGCCCGCGTGTTCAGGTACGGTTGTGTCAGATAATGGCAACCTGCGCCTGTTGGGGCCGGGCAGTACCATCGGCCTGACCTACCAGCTTGCAGCGGGCGGTACTGATTTTGGAACGGCGCGGCTGCTTACGCTCAATCCACAAGCTATACCGGCCACGGGTTTATTGAGCATTCGCCTGACTGCTGGCACGTACCGGGTGCGGGTTTTCAACGCAGCTGGCTGTTTCCGCGATAGTGTTGCAACGGTTGCTCCAGCCAACTGCAACTGCCCCCCGCCACGGTGCGTACCGTTCATCCTGCAACAAACCAAAAAAGCCCCCCGCGTGGTGGTCCGGTAAACAGGTAGTGTGTATGTATTGCCAAACAGGCCCGCCCGGTTGTGATGACCGGGCGGGCCTGTTTGTACTGACTATCAACGGCGAAAAGACGGTATCTTTGGGTTTGCTAACGTCCGTTCCGTGCAGAAATACCCGATTGGCATCCAGAATTTCCAGAAACTCCGGCAGGAAGGCTTCGTCTATGTTGATAAGACCCGCTGGATTTATGAATTGACCCAACAGGCAGGGTACTACTTCCTCTCGCGCCCGCGCCGGTTTGGCAAGTCGCTGCTGGTCAGTACGCTTCAGGCGCTCTACGAAGGACGTAAAGAACTATTCGATGGACTCTGGATTGCCGGTCGCTGGGATTTCAGCCTGACCAACCCCATCGTGGCTATCTATTTCAATACGCTCCAGCTAAAGGGCAACCCATTGGACGTGATCTTGCAGGGCGTTATCCGTCAACACGCCCAGGACTATCAGATTACGCTCGACCGGGATTTGTCAGGTATCGTCAACCAATCGGGCTTCCTGTTTCAGGAACTGATCCAGAAACTCCACGCCAAAACGGGCCGCAAAGTAGTGGTCCTGATCGATGAGTACGACAAGCCC
>Ga0105048_10007184_pt1 | contig 17908 bp, 16 predicted proteins | sample MAT05_FD_78382 | JGI IMG/M metagenome (GOLD analysis project Ga0105048, IMG submission 78382) | Freshwater microbial communities from Lake Fryxell liftoff mats and glacier meltwater in Antarctica - MAT-05 | ecosystem: Environmental > Aquatic > Freshwater > Ice > Liftoff microbial mat | place...
CAGAACCGGCGTTGAAACCCGGCGCTGGTGGAGCCTGGCTGCCCAGCAAGAGCAAGATTACAGTTTTGAAGACTGGTCCGAGCAGTTCATCGCCATTCTGGACGACGCGACCCGCATCCGCCTGCGGGCCGACGTTCCGTTTGGCGCATTTTTGTCGGGCGGGGTTGACTCCAGCACCATCGTCGGCCTGATGGCGCGTCACGTCAATCGGCCGGTCAAGACCTTTTGTATCGGTTTTGAAGATCCGCGTTACGACGAATCGGCCTTTGCGGCCCAAGCCGCGCAGCGTTTTGGCTGTGATCACACCATGGAAGTGGCTGAATTAAACATGCTGGCCCAATGGCCCAGGGTGCTTTATCACCTCGACCAGCCGCATGGCGATGCCTCGTTCATGCCGACCTTGCGCGTGAGCGAGCTGGCTGCCAAACATGTCAAGGTCGTACTAACGGGCGACGGTGGCGACGAACTGTTTGCCGGTTATGACAAATACGCCGCTTTTTTTGCCCGGCCTGATGCGCAAACCCTGCCCGGCGCTAAGTTTCAACGCCAGTATTTCGATTCAATCTCGCTGTTTTCGCCCGAGGCCAAAAATGCGCTGTACCAGCCCAAGGTGCGCGCCCAGCTCGCTGGCATTGACAGCTTTAATGCCGCAGCCCAACCCTGGTTTGACGAAGCCGGGCATTTTGACCGGGTGAACCAGGCGCTGTACCTCGATATGCAATTGCTGCTCAGCGGGAATAACCTGGTCAAACCTGACCGTATGGGCATGGCCGTCAGCATTGAAGCGCGCACGCCGTTTCTGGATTACCGGATGATGGAACTGGCGTTTCGCTCACGCGGCAACACCAAGCTGTCGGCCAACGGCGACAAGAAGCACTGGTTTAAAAAAGCCGCTGCGCCGCTGATTGGAGGAGACTTGGCGCACCGTAAAAAGCAGATGTTTACCGTGCCAGTAGGCGACTGGTTTCGCACCAGTTCATACGAGTGGCTAAAAGATACGCTACAAAAAAGTGAGCTTCTGGCGCAGGTATTTATTGGGTCAGAGATCGATTTTATGCTCGAGAAGCACCGTACAGGTGCTGAAAACCATACGCGGGAGCTTAGGGCGCTGGTGGCGTTAGCGCTGTGGAGTGGTGGGATGGGTGACTTGGCCGAATTGAGCAGAGCGACGTGAAGACAATTCTTTTTGTTTGTTACGGTAGCGGCCATGCACGCATGGTCGTACCTGTTGCGCGGGCCGTTGTTGCCGCCGGCCTCGCACAGGTGAAAGTGCTGGCGCTTACGACTGCAGCCCCCGAGGTGCGTGCTGCGCAGCTCAGCTTGCTCCAGATCAAGGACTTTGTGCGGGCTGGCAACACTGCTGACGAGGTGGCGCTTGAAATCGGTCGGCGTCTGATGAGGGATATGCCGGCAGTGGAGGACCCCGATGAAACCACCGCCTATATGGGTCTGAGCTACGCAGAACTTGAAGAGGATGTAGGAGCCGAAGAAGCGGAGCTCCGCTACGCGCAAAATGGCCGGCAGGCGTTTCTACCCCGCCGCCTGTTGCAACGAATCTTGTGGGATGTGGCCCCAGACCTCGTCTTTGCCACGAACTCGCCGCGTGCCGAGCGTGCTGCTATTGAAGCCGCGCGCGTTCTGGAACTGCCATCAATTTGCCTCGTTGACCTGTTTTGCATTGATGAAATCACATGGATCGGCGAGCCAGACTACGCCGATAAAATTTGTGTTCTCAATGATTCAGTCAAACACTTTCTTTTGTCTGCCGGGCGTTCGGACAGTCAGGTTTTAGTGACGGGCAACCCGGCTTTTGATGATCTGGCCAACCCGATTCACGTCGCTGCAGGTGCTAGTTTGCGCCAAGACCACAACTGGGGTGGTAAACACGTGCTGCTTTGGCCGACGCAGGTTGAGCCAGCTTTGCATCCCTTTAACGGAACACCAGGGGACGTTGATTTGCCAGAGCGCGCCCTCAGGCAGGTAATTAGCTGGGTACTGACCAGGGACGATTGCGTTTTATGCATACGCCCCCGTGCTGGCCTCGCGCCTATGGTGTTGCCTGACGACCCGCGCATTGTCGTCACGGGGCAGGACGTCAGTTTGCCCGCGCTGTTGCATGCTGTTGATCTGGTGGTTACCCTGAATTCGACGGTGGGCCTAGAAGGGCATCTGGCTGGAGCGCGTCTGGTACAAATTTTGGGCTCAGTGTTTGACAATGCCATGCCATTAAAACGTTACGGCGTAGCAGACGAGGCGGTAGCGCTTGATGGTCTTGCTGCTGCGCTTGACCGCTGCATTCGCCTAACCCGCAAATTACCAAGTCCGCTTCAGAAAAATGCGACGGGCAATGTGCTGGAGGTTATCCGTGGATTCTTATAATCTGGGCCATGCTGCCTGAAGATCTAACTATCCTGGAGCTAGTTTTTTTTCAAACCTTTCATACCCATGTCACTTATTAAAAATCCAGCTTCGATTGATTTGGGACTGTTTGCCGCAAATGACGGCGACGTGCAGGTTAAATACGGCTTGCCGCGCCATGTTCATTTTTGCAAGCAATGCGTTATTTCAAACCAAAGGCCCAATTCCGCAGTCGAGTACGAACACACCAGGGCCAGCAAGAAGGCAACTATTGCGTTTGACGAAGAGGGTGTTTGTGACGCGTGCCGCTTTGCAGAGCAAAAGCATGGCACCATCAATTGGAAAGACCGTGAAGATCAGCTGGCTATGCTGTGCGATAAGTTTCGCAGTACATCGGGGTATGACTGCCTTCTACCAGGCTCTGGTGGCAAAGACAGCTTTTACGCATCGCATGTGCTGAAGACCCGCTTTAACATGCACCCCTTGACGGTAACTTGGGCGCCGCACATCTATACCGATTGGGGCCGCAAGAATTTTGATTCATGGCTGCACGCCGGGTTTGACAATTACCTCATGACGCCCAATGGTCGCGTGCATCGTCTGCTCACCCGCCTTGCTGTTGATAATCTTTTTCATCCGTTTCAGGCTTTCATGTTTGGCCAGAAATCCCTTGCTCCCAAGATGGCCATACTGCACGATATTCCGTTTGTGGTTTATGGCGAAAACGAAGCCGAGTACGGTAACCCCATCGGCGATACCAACACAGCAAAACGTGACTGGTCTTACTTCACATCATCAGATAAATCAAAGATTCACCTCGGCGGGACACCCATTGACAGTTTGTATAACGATTTTGGGCTTGAAGAGCATGATTTGCTGCCCTATCTGCCTGCAGATCCGGTACAGATTGAAAAAAAGAAGATCGAGGTTCACTACCTTGGCTTTTACCTGAAATGGCATCCGCAAAGTTGCTATTACTACGCGGTAGAGCATGGCGGTTTTGAAGCATCACCAGAGCGTACGCCAGGCACTTACAGCAAGTACAACAGTATTGACGACCGGATTGACGACTTTCACTACTACACCACTTTCACGAAGTTTGGCATCGGTCGTGCAACCTACGATGCCGCGCAGGAAATCAGGTCACGGGATATCAATCGCGATGAAGGTGTGGCGTTGGTCAAACGCTACGATGGTGAATTTCCTGAGCGTTTTGCCGATGAGATATTTCGCTACTTGAGTATTCCTGCCAAGGAATTCCCGGTGGCGCACAAGATGTTTGAGAGCCCTGTTATGGACAGGGACTACTTCAGGCGCCTGGCTGACAGCTTTCGCTCCCCACATCTTTGGAAACGCGAAGCTGGTCAATTCAAGCTCAGGCATTCGGTGTTTGACCCGCTCTGACTGAAGTTACTTATGGCTGGCTTACGTATTATTCCAAGGCTGGATGTCAAAGGCGACAACCTGATAAAAGGTATTCGGCTGGAAGGCTTGCGTGTGGTCGGTGATCCGCATGAATTTGCGCTTCGTTACTATGCGCAGGGTGCTGACGAAATTATTTTTATGGATATCGTGGCCAGTCTTTACCAGCGTAATAACCTGACCAGCATCATCGCCAGAGCCGCCGATCAAATCTACATTCCCATTACCGTGGGGGGGGGCATTCGGTCCCTGAGTGATGTGCACACCATGCTTAGATCGGGTGCCGACAAAGTGGCCATCAATACAGCAGCTATCGCCCGGCCAGAGCTGATTTCAGAAGTGTCCAACCGCTTTGGCTCGCAGTGCATGGTGCTGTCAGTTGAGGCCAAACGCACTGGCCCTGGAGCCTGGGAGGCCTATACAGATAATGGCCGCGAACATACCGGGCTGGATGTAGTCGAGTGGATCGAACGGGCGGTAAAACTAGGTGCGGGCGAAGTGCTGCTGACCGCTGTTGACCAGGAAGGCACCCGCAAGGGTTTAGACATAGAACTGATGCGTGCTGTCAACACCCGCGTGTCGGTGCCTGTGATTGCCAGTGGTGGTTTCAGCGATCCCTTGGATTTGAAGCGTGCCAGCGACGCAGGCACCTCCGCTGTTGCGATCGCCGATGCCCTGCATTGGCAACGAACTACGGTCGAAGCGGTCAAGCTGCAGGCCAGGCAGCTTGGGCTTGAGGTTCGCTTGTGAGTGAAATGACGTCGCAGTCCGTAACGGTCATCGACTACGGCATCGGGAATTTATTGAACGTCGTCCGTGCCTTCCAGCGCTGTGGTGCTGGAGTGACAGTTGTAGACAACGCCTCGCAGGTGACTGGTTTGCCGGACAGATTGGTGTTGCCAGGTGTGGGTGCTTTTGCAGATGGCATGATTGAACTCAAGTTGCGCGGCTTTGATGATCTGGTCAAACGTTATGCGCATACAGAACGGCCGTTTCTGGGTATTTGTGTCGGTGCGCAGATGCTTTTTGATGTTGGGGAAGAGTTTGGAGACCACGAAGGTCTTGGGCTGATTCCTGGACGCGTCGCGCCAGTACCCGCAATAGATATTGCCGGCCAGGCTCACCGTATTCCGCACATTGGCTGGAGTAGCTTGAAACAACCCGCCGCTTGCAGCACCTGGAAAAATACGATTCTGGATCGCATTGAGCCTGACGAACCGATGTACTTTGTTCATTCCTTTGCTCCCCTGCCTGTCAATGAGGCTCATCGGCTGGCCGACACTTACTACAACGGGGTGCGCATTTGCGCAGCCGTTGCCTGCGGATCCATTTATGGATGCCAGTTTCATCCGGAACGAAGCGCACAGCACGGTCTTGACATTTTGTCGGCCTTCTTGTCGCTGTAACAGTTATGCGCGTGCTTGTCACTGGACGCGGATCAATAGCCCAACGTCATGTTCGTCATCTGCGCGAACTGTTGCCAAATGTGTTGCTTTCAGTAATCTCAAGTACAGGCGAAGTGGATGTTGGCCTGTTGCCCTGTACGATATTTGGAGATATTCGGACCGCGTTGGACTGGAAGCCTGACGCGGTTGTCATTGCAAGCATTTCTAGCAAGCATGCAGATGAATTGGAACTCTGTCTTCATTTGGGGTTGCCGTGTCTTGTTGAAAAGCCGCTTGTAACTAATAGCTATCAGCTGGTCCGTCTTGAAGAGGCTTTTCAGAACAGGCCTGTGTCTGCTGCCATTGTGATGGGTTGTAACCTGCGGTATTTGCCTGCGGCGCAAAAACTCAAACGCGTGCTTAGCGGTACGCAGCCCTGTAAGGTCCTAAGAGCCCAACTGGAGGTTGGACAAGCACTTGCTCAATGGCGGCCGTCTCGAGACTTGCAAACAACCTACAGTGCGGATGAATCATCAGGAGGGGGCGTTGTTTTTGATCTGGTTCATGAAATCGACATGGCCCAATGGCTACTTGGTCCATTGCAGGTTCACGCGGCTATTGGTGGCCGAGTCAGTGATTTGCCGATCCAGTCAGACGATGTGCATGTAGCATTGCTAAGAACGATCCACGGTGCACCGGTAGTGGTCAGTCTTGATTATTTTTCGCAGCAGGCTACTCGCGCGTACACCATCGTGACGGAGTCAGGCACTTATTCATCGGACATTATGGGAAAGAGTATTGTTTTGCGAACGGACAAAGGCAGTCATATTCTGACAAACGACAAGAAAGACTTCGACATTCAAAAGACTTACCTGTTACAAATGGAGGATTGGCTGGCAGCTTTTGAAAACCCTGCACATAAGGTACTTTCGTCGTTTGTCGAAGGTTTAAAAACAGCTCGCCTCATGTTGGCCATGAAGCAGGCCGCGCGATGAACATCATCACGATTTGCGCTCGGGGTGGCTCTGCGGGTGTGCCTGGTAAAAATATTCGTACCTTATACGGCAAGCCTTTGATTGGCTGGACGATCGAACAAGCTTTTGCTTCGAAAGTTTCGGACCAAGTATTTGTATCAACCGATAGTGAAGCGATTGCTCAAGTGGCACGAGAATTCGGCGCTCAAGTGCCTTTTTTACGCCCTGCAGAACTGGCTACATCAACAGCCGGAAAATTGCCGGTGATTCAGCATTTGGTTGAATGGGTAGAAGCCAATTTGGGCTTGGTAAATTCGATCATCGATCTCGATCCGACCTCACCACTACGCGCTGTTGCTGATATTCAAGCCTGTTTCGGCATGCTCGATTCTGCGACAGATGTGGTGATTACCGGTTACAGGTCAGATAAAAATCCTTACTTCAACATGGTGGAGCTTAAGGACAATGGTTTTTATGAGCGCGTTTGTCAACCTGGCAGTGAGGTGCTCTCAAGGCAATCTGCTCCCGCTGTGTTTGCCATGAACGCTTCGATCTACGCCTGGCATCGCCGCAGTCTGTCAGGATCCTTGTGGGATTCAGACAGAATCCGGCTCTTTGAAATGCCACGCGAGCGTTCTATCGACATTGACCACGAAATTGACTTTGATTTGGTCGAGTTGATGATGAAAAAGAAGGGTGTTTCATGAGTAACAAAAAAATCTCGAAAGATGCATTTGCCCTCGATGGCAAGGTCGTGGTACTAACAGGTGCCGCTGGAATTATTGGCGCCCAGGTGGTGACATCTTTTGTAGAAGCTGGCGCTCGTGTTTTTGCTATTGACCGTGAGGCTGCATTGCTTGAGAAAAACCTCGGACCGTCTCACGAATCATTGATTACTTGCGTGGCCGATGTTACGCAGCGCGACGCGCTTTATGCGGCCTGTAAGCTGCTTTTGTCACGCTGGGGCGAAGCAGATGGATTGCTCAACAATGCAGCAACCAAGTCCGAAAATTTCTTTGAGCCGTTTGAGTCGTTTCCAGTTGATGAGTGGAATGAGGTAATGTCTGTCAACCTGACGGGTGCCATGCTGTGTGCCCAGATTTTCGGTACTCCAATGGCGCAACGTGGGTACGGCAGCATTGTGAACACGCTCTCCATCTATGGCATTGTGGCGCCCGATCAGCGGATATACGAAGGTTCAGAATATCAGGGGCGCCCCATCAATACGCCCGCCATCTACTCTGCCAGCAAAGCGGGTCTGTGGGGCTTGACCAGGTACCTAGCCGCTTACTGGGGTCACAAGGGCGTGCGGGTCAATGCGGTTACGCCTGGCGGAGTGTTTAGCGGCCAAAATGACACCTTCGTTGAAAACTATTCGCGCAACGTACCTCTTGGGCGCATGGCTCAAACCGACGATATGGTTAACGCCATGCGTTACTTGACAAGTGATGCCGCCAAGTACGTGACAGGTCATAACCTGGTGGTTGATGGCGGGTGGACAGCATGGTGAAAACCCCTGATGTTTTTGTTATTGCAGAGGCGGGCGTGAATCACAACGGGGATATCGCGATGGCCATGCAGCTGTGCGACGCTGCAAAAAGTGCGGGTGCTGACGCAGTCAAATTTCAGACCTTTCTTGCTGAGGACTTGGTGGTGCGCGGAGCACCTACCGCTGAATACCAAGCGCGACAGACCGGTGAACAGGATCAATTTTTGATGCTTCAACGGCTTGAACTGTCACAGGTGCAGCACGAGCGAATCATGGCGCATTGCGACGCCATTGGCATTGAGTTTTTCTCCACACCGTTCTCGGTCAACGCGGTTGACATGCTGGTTTGGCTGGGTGTCAAGCGGCTGAAACTGTCGTCGGGTGAATTGACGCATCGTGCGCTGGTCGAACACGCAGCCGCGACCCAACTGCCCTTGCTCATGTCTACCGGCATGGGAACCATGGATGAAATAAGTGAGGCACTGTCATGGGCAAAGGGTGCGCGTGGGCATTTGCGCGATGTCATTGTGCTGCACTGCACTTCGGCCTATCCTGCACCTGACGAAACGTTAAACCTTCGCGCGATGCTGAGTATGGCGCGCGACCTGAATGTCAGTGTTGGGTATTCTGATCACAGTCTGGGTATTGACGCACCCTTGGCCGCAACTGCCTTGGGTGCAAGTGTAATTGAGAAGCACCTGACGCTGGACCGGCAGCTACCTGGTCCTGACCATAGCGCATCGCTTGAACCTCATGAGTTTGCCGGCATGGTGCAGGGTATTCGGCGGGTTAGCGCCATGCTGGGCAGCGGTGTCAAAGCGCCGCTGTCCGAAGAGCTTGACACCGCTCGCGTTGCACGGCGCAGTGTAGTTGCAGCAGTTGATATCGCAGAGGGCGAGGTTCTTTCTGCCGAAAAATTGATTTGCCGTCGACCTGCAACCGGGATCGCGCCGCGCGATTTGCCGCATGTTATTGGTCGCGCTTCTCGCCTACCGATTGCTGCGGGCACTGTGCTGCAATGGGATCAGTTATCAGATCAAGTGCATCAGTCATCGCTATGAGCGTGGTAGGTAACTCTCTGCGAAAAGTCATTTATCTCAGCGGTACGCGCTCCGACTTCGGCTTGATGCGGTCTACGCTACTGTTGCTTTCGAAGAGCGTAGAACTCAGTATTGCCGTCACAGGCATGCATCTGGCGGCTGGTTTTGGCGATACCGTCCAAGACATTCGCTCGTCGGGTTTGCGTATCTGTGGTGAGGTACCGGTAGACGTTACAACCCGGACCGCACACAGCATGTCTGCTGCTGTGGGTGAATGCCTTATAGGGTTGACGACACTGCTGCAACGGGAACAGCCCGACATCCTGCTTCTGCTGGGTGACCGTGGGGAAATGTTGGCTGGTGCTATTGCGGCCCTGCATCTTGGCATGGTGTGCGTACATATTCATGGCGGCGAACGTTCTGGCACCGTGGACGAGCCGGTTCGGCATGCCATCAGTAAGCTCAGTCACTACCATTTGGTCGCTACTGTCGAGTCGCGCGAACGCTTGATACGCATGGGCGAACACCCTGGTAGCGTGCACATCACGGGGGCGCCCGGAATTGACGGGCTTGTGGCGAGCGCAGATATATCAGCTGACACCTTAAAGGGTGCTTTGCAGATACCACTTGACACGGCATTTCTTCTGGCGGTTTTTCACCCTGTGGTTCAGCAGGCTGCTGATGCCTACACCCAGACCGCCAACCTGCTGATCGCCTTGCAGAAAACTGGGTTGCCCGTGGTCTGGATGGAGCCGAATTCTGATGCAGGCTCAAGTGACATTCTCAGAGCATTGACGGCCATTGGGCTTCCTGCAAACTCAAGTCGCCACAAACATATGGACAGAAAACTTTTCAGTGCCGCCATGAAACATTGCGCCGTTATGGTTGGAAACTCATCGGCGGGCATTATTGAAGCTGCGTCGTTTGCGACGCCGGTTGTCAATGTCGGTGACAGGCAACACCTGCGTGAAAGAAGCGCAAATGTCATAGATGTCAATACTGAGGTTGCTGCTTTGTACTCGGCTATCAGCAACGCCTTGTCAGCTGGAAAAAAGCCATGTGACAATAGATATGGGGACGGAGTTGCAGGCCCGCGTATTGTTGGCCTGTTGAAAACGCTTTCCCTGGACGGGTTTGTGCTTGACAAGTCAAACAGCTTCTGACAAGTAACTTTTTGTATTGCCAAAATGCGTTCACCTGCTCCTTCTGATGCCAAAACTACCCTATTGATATTTGGGGCGGGAGGCCACGGGCGCGTGCTTTGTGATGCTGCGCTACTTGGCAGAAGTTGGACCAATATTGTGGTTTCTGACCGCAAACTTCCATTACATCAAGATGAATTATTGCCAGGTATCGCGCTGCTCACAGCCGAAAAAGCTTCAGAGCTCAACCCAATGATCCATATCGCCATCGGCAACAACGGGGCAAGGCAGAAGGAGGCGGGTTTTTGGGGCCACGAGCGTTTGACATCTGTTGTGCATCCTGCCGCTGTGGTTTCTGCTTTTGCCAGCCTCACTCCTGGCTGTTTCGTTGCAGCTAATTCTGTCGTCGGACCCATGGCCGTGGTTGGTATGTGCGTTATCGTCAATCACGGCGCGGTGATTGACCACGATGTTGAAGTTGGCGCTTTCTCGCATGTTGCACCAAACGCAACGCTCGGCGGACATGTCAAGACTGGGCAGCGCGTTTTAATAGGTAGCGGTGCAGTCGTACTGCCGTCGGTGATGATTGGCGATGACGTGATTGTGGGCGCGGGATCGGTCGTCCACGAGAATCTGCTGTCATCAGGTACTTACGCCGGCATTCCAGCAAGGAAAATCCAATGAGTCCAAGCGAACTTGAATTGCTGTGCGTTAAGCCAGCGATGACCTTGCGTGATGCACTACAGCGCATGGAACAGGTGTCGCGCGGTATTTTGCTGGTGCTTGACGATAAGGGCTCGCTGGCTCGCACCTTGACCGATGGAGATTTACGTCGGGCTATTTTGAAAGGTGTCGGAGACACGTCTTCGCTGGGGGCATTGCCGGTAGCGCGACCAATTTTTGTGAATGAGTCTGCAAATGCTGCCGATGTTCTGCGAATTATGGATGCGCATCAAATTGACCATCTGCCTGTGCTTGATGCTGTTGTCAGGCCCATCGATGTTATTTTCCGGCGGGAATTGTCGCAGCGTATCTGGCTCTCTTCGCCGCACTTGGGCGATGAAGAAACTGCCTTCGTTGAAGAGGCCTTTAAAACCAACTGGATAGCGCCGCTGGGGCCCCACGTTAACGCGTTTGAAACTGAGATGGCAAGCCACGTTGGCGTAGGGTATGCGGCTGCCGTTAGCTCGGGCACAGCTGCCATTCATTTGGGCTTGCTACTTTTGGGCGTCAAGCCTGGTGACACGGTTTTTTGCTCTTCACTGACTTTTGTTGGCAGTTGTAACCCGATTTTGTACGCTGGCGCCCGACCCGTTTTCATTGATTCAGAGCCTTCCACCTGGAACATGTCGCCTGCTGCACTTGAGCAGGCCTTTGCCTGGGCAAAGTGTGAAAATCGGTTGCCTGCTTGCGTGATTTTGGTGAATCTCTACGGGCAAAGCGCGGATATGGACGCTCTGTTGCCGATCTGTTCGCACTATGGCGTGCCAGTGCTTGAAGATGCCGCAGAGTCTCTGGGAGCCAGCTACAAAGGCAAATCCAGCGGCGCCTTTGGCCGGCTTGCCGTGTATTCGTTCAACGGCAACAAGATCATCACCACATCCGGCGGCGGAATGCTGATAGCTGACGACCCTGATTTGGTGGTGCGCGCGCGTAAGCTGGCAACGCAGGCGCGCGAGTCTGCTGCGCATTACGAGCACATTGAAATGGGCTTTAACTACCGCATGAGCAATGTACTGGCTGGCATTGGCAGGGGTCAATTGCGTGTGTTGACGCAACGGGTAGCCCAGCGCAGACGGGTCTTTGAGCGATACACCCAAGCGTTTGCCGACCTGCAGCAAATACAATGGATGCCTGAGCCGGATGGCTATCACTCAACCCGTTGGTTAACCTGCTTTACGCTAACTGGGAAGAATGCACCTGATAGATGCAAGCAGGTCATGAAGGCGCTGGAACGCCACTCGATTGAGGCCCGACCCGTTTGGAAACCCATGCATCTACAACCGTTGTTCAGTGGCGCGCCTTATTTTTCGCATGCTCCAGGGACAGATATATCCGCACATCTTTTTCAGGCTGGTATTTGTCTGCCCTCGGGCTCCAATTTAAGCGAGGCAGAGCAAGACCGCGTCATCAATCATTTGCGACATGCATTAACCATGGGTGAGGAACGACATGCGCTTGCGTAAAGAGGTATTGCCGTTTTGGGTTTTTGATCTGGCGTTGATTAGTGCCGCCTGGTGGATCGCATTCTGGCTCCGGTTCAACTTTGAAATTCCTGAGGAATTTGAGGCGATGGCGTTAAGCAGCGCCCGCTGGATGCTGCCCAGTTTTATTGTTGGATTGGCTTTTGCCAGGGTTTATCGGCAGGTGTGGCGTTATATCGGCCTGCCAGAACTGCGCCAGCTCGGCTGGGGTGTACTGATTTCTGGCGTGGTCTCGGCTGCTGTCATTTTAATGCTGCGCGTGCCGTTTTTTCCGCGCTCGGTGTTGCTGTTGCACCCTTTGCTGGTGCTCGTCATGCTGGGGGCAGTGCGTGCTGGCTGGCGCACCTTGAGTGAACACAATGCACCTGGCGACAGCTCGCGTCCGCTGCTGATTGTGGGTTCGCTCAAAGACGCGGCCGACGCACTGCGCGCCCTCAAAGGCTCGACCCAATGGCATTGCGTTGGCATTGCGTCGCCGTTGGCGGCAGAGCAGGGCACGTATTTGAACCAGATTCCTGTGTTGGGTCTGCCCAGCTCGGTGGTCAAGATGGCGCAATCAACAGGTGCTACAACGGCTTTGATTGCCAGCCCGCCCGGCTCTGACGACCGCCGTGATGTGCTGCTGCAATCAACCCAGGCCGGGCTGACGTTGCTGACCATGCCGCGCCCCGACGAATGGCTGCGCAATGATGGCAGCAGCCCACGAAAAATCGAGCTGGAAGACTTGTTAGGCAGGCAAGCCGTCGAATTGAATGTACAAGGTTTGGCGTCGCTGTTTTCAGGTCAAACCGTCTTTGTGTCCGGCGCGGGTGGCTCTATCGGCTCCGAACTGTGCCGCCAGATTGCCCGGCTGGGCGTGGCCCGGCTGGTGTGTGTTGATTCTTCTGAAATTGCCGTTTACAAACTAGAGCAGGAGCTGCAAGAAGCGCACCCGCAAATGCAGGGCCTGTACTACACCGCCAACGTGCGCGAGCAGGACAGGCTGCGCGCCATTGCCATGCAGTACAAGCCCTCGGTTTTCTTTCATGCAGCGGCCTACAAACATGTGCCGCTGATGGAGTCACACAACGAGATTGAAGCGATTCGCACCAATATTCTGGGCACGCTGCACGCTGCGCGGATTGCAGGCGAATGTGGTGCGCAAAAGTTTGTATTGATCTCGACCGACAAAGCCGTGAACCCGACCAATATCATGGGTGCGACCAAGCGCATGGCCGAGCTGGTGGTGCAAAGCGTGGCGCTGGAGCACCAATCTACGTCGTATGTGTCAGTGCGCTTTGGTAATGTGCTTGGCTCTAGCGGCTCAGTCGTGCCGCTATTCACAGAGCAAATTGCCAAGGGCGGGCCGATTACGGTCACGCACCCGGACATCGTGCGCTATTTCATGACGATTCCTGAAGCCGCACGCCTGGTGTTGCAAGCGGGCCTGATGGGCAGCACCGGGCAAATTTATGTGCTGGACATGGGCGAGCCGATGAAAATCGCTGACCTTGCGCGCATGATGATCCGTTTGTCAGGAAAGAGCGAGCAGGAAATACCTGTGTCGTTTACCGGTTTGCGCCCCGGTGAAAAGCTGTTTGAAGAACTGCTGGCCGATGACGAAACCACCGAACCAACCCAACACCCCAAGCTGCGTGTCGCTAAAACATCCGGCCAGCAAGCAGTGACCATCAGTGATGTGATTCAGTGGATTGATGCGGCGGGACCAGCGCCCTCCAGCCGCGATGTGCGGGCCTGGCTTAGCGGGCATTTGCCTGAATACAAGGCGCAGGGCTAGGCCTAGCACTCAGCCCAGCCGGCTTAAGTCATAAAGCGATGCCCGTGCGCTCAAGGATGTCACTCACCAACTCCAGCCGCACCAGCGGGTTGTCAAGTTCCATCAGGCGCTGCTTCATTTCTAGCGGCAGCGGCAGCAGCTCACACCAGCGGTTGGCTACCCAGCCGCAGTCGTCCAGTTGGTAGGGCGGCAACAAAGGTAGTTGATCGTCTGGAATATTGCGCTGCTGCAGGCTTCTAATCAGCTTGCCCAGCGCGTTGGCGCAGGGTTTCAAATCATCTGGCACGGCAACTGCCATGTCGACGTCGATCCGCTCCACATCGGCAATCCACAGGCCGTGCTTGAGCTTTTCCCGGTTGCTGATCTTGAAGCGCTGCGCCCCGACACAGCGGATCACCATCAGCCCCGGCTGCGGAGATGAAAATTCGGTGATCATTGCCAGCGTGCCGGTGGCGCAAAACTCTTCATTTGCAAAACCGTCGCCAGTTGGTTTTCCCGGCTCTGGCCGGCGCACTTCAGCGCCCGACGTCAGAGCCACCACACCGAAAGGCGCGCCGTTTTTGTGGCATTTACCAATCATGTCCAGGTAACGCACTTCAAAAATCCGCAGCGGTAGCAAACCGCCAGGGTAGAGCACGCTGCCCAGTGGGAAAAGCGGAAGGCTGGACAGCTTTAGCGTGTCAGACATGAAAAAATGCCTCTGAAAGTACTTAAAACCGGCTTGAAAAAAATGTTCAACGAATCTGGACAGGATTGGCACCTAAAAGTGCCAGGAAACCCTCAAAAACAGCCATTCTCAGGTATGCTTTTTGCCTCTAGACCAATAAATACGGGCGCAAGCTGCTACTAAAAACATAGCATCAAGCGACCGCGTCCGCAGGTTGCTTTTGCAGTATCGCCAGGGTGGATGCGATGGTTTTGCGCAGTTCCCGGCGGTCACAGATAAAGTCTACCGCGCCTTTGGTTTGCAAAAACTCGGCCCGTTGAAAGCCTTCAGGCAGCGTCACCCGAACCGTCGACTCAATTACTCGTGGCCCGGCAAAGCCAATCAAGGCCTTCGGCTCGGCGATCACCACATCACCTACAAACGCAAAGCCAGCCGACACGCCGCCCATGGTCGGGTCGGTCAGCACACTGATGTAAGGCAGACCTTTTTTCGCCAGGCGGGTCAGCGATGCATTGGTTTTGGCCATTTGCATGAGCGACAGCAGGCCTTCCTGCATACGCGCACCACCCGTTGCTGTGAAGCAGATAAACGGCACTTTTTGTTCAATTGCAGCGTGCACACCACGAACAAAACGCTCACCCACCACGCTGCCCATACTGCCGCCCATAAAGTCAAATTCAAAGCACGCGGCGACGACACCAATACTGTGTACCGCACCGCCCATCACAATCAACGCGTCGGTTTCACCGGTGGTCTCCAGCGCTTCTTTCAGCCGCTCAGGATACTTGCGGCTGTCTTTGAACTTCAGGGCATCAACTGGCAGCACCTCCTGGCCCAGCTCGTAACGGCCTTCCGGGTCTAAAAAAGCATCCAGCCGGGCCCGCGCGCCAATACGGTGGTGGTGGCTGCACTGCGGGCAGACATTCTGGTTTTTCTCCAGATCCGTTTTGTAGAGCACCGCTTCGCAGCTCGGGCACTTGATCCACAGGCCTTCGGGCACACTGCGGCGCTCGGTCGGATCTGTGGGTGTGATTTTTGGGGGGAGGAGTTTTTCTAGCCAGGACATCTGTCAGTTCCTTTTTTCGAGCCTAAGTCGATATTGTGCCAAGCGTGTTTCGAGATTATGCGTCCAACGCTGTCCGAACGCCTCGCAGAAAGTCATGCGCCATGTCTGCGACTTGATCTCTAGGCGCGCTTTCAATCAACTGGATTATTTTGCTGCCGATCACAACTGCGTCGGCTACCTTGCCAACGGTTCTGGCTGTCGCCGCATCGCGTATGCCAAAGCCTACGCCGACAGGAATGCTGACATGCTGGCGGATGCGAGGCAGCATGGCTTCTACGGCTGCAGTGTCGAGGTTGCCTGCGCCTGTCACACCTTTGAGCGACACGTAATACACATAGCCGCTGGCCACGCGGGCGACCTGGGCCATCCGTTCATCAGTACTGGTGGGTGCCAGTAAAAAGATCAAGTCCATGCTGTGTGCGCGTAGATCGGTTGCAAAAGCTTCGCACTCTTCCGGCGGGTAATCAACAATCAGCAGGCCGTCAACCCCGGCGCTTGACGCCTGTTTGATGAAGCTGCCCACGCCGTGCTTGATGTCGTAGCGCTCAACCGGGTTGGCGTAGCCCATCAGCACTACCGGGGTGATGCTGTCTTGTGCCCTGAAGGCCGTCACCATCTCCAGCACTTTGGCCAGGCCAATGCCGAGCGCCAGGGCCTTTTCGCCCGCTTTTTGAATCACCGGCCCGTCTGCGCTGGGGTCCGAAAAGGGGATGCCGAGTTCAATCACATCGGCTCCGGCCTTGACCATGCCGTGCATCAAATCTGGTGTGACGTCTGCATACGGAAAGCCTGCCATCACGTAGGGGATGAGCGCGGTTTTGTTCCGCGCTTTGAGTTTTGAAAAGACGGTATAAATTCTGCTCATTTTGCAAACTCAACAACGTGTTCGCCACCTTTTACTGATTGACCCTTGCAGCTTGGGCGGCAATAAAAATCGGTGTTGCTCAAATCCGCCACTGTGCCAATATCTTTGTCGCCCCGGCCTGACAGGTTGACCAGAATCGACTGGTCAACGCGCATGGCTTTGGCCAGCTTGATAGCGTAAGCCACAGCGTGCGCAGACTCAAGCGCGGGGATGATGCCCTCAGTACGGCAGGTGTAATGGAAAGCCTCAAGCGCTTCTTTGTCAGTGATACCGACGTATTCAGCACGCCCAATGTCTTTTAAAAAGGCATGTTCGGGGCCGACGCCAGGGTAATCCAGACCCGCGCTGATGCTGTGGGTTTCTGTCACCTGGCCGTCTTCGTCCTGCAGCACATAGGTGCGGTTGCCGTGCAGCACACCGGGCAGGCCACGCAGCAGCGATGCGGAATGTTTACCGCTGTCCATGCCCTCGCCTGCGGCTTCAACGCCAATCAGGCGCGTGTTTTCATAGCCAATGTAGGGATGAAAAATGCCCATTGCATTGCTGCCACCGCCGACGCAAGCCAGCACTGCGTCGGGTTGTTTGCCGTCCGTCATCGCGGGCATTTGCGCAATGCATTCGTTGCCGATCACGCTTTGAAAATCCCGCACCATCATCGGGTACGGGTGCGGGCCAGCCACGGTGCCAATGATGTAAAAAGTGTCGTCCACATTGGCCACCCAGTCGCGCATGGCTTCATTCAGTGCGTCTTTCAATGTTTTGCTGCCAGATTCAACTGGCACCACCGTTGCGCCCAGCAGCTTCATTCGGTACACATTGGGGCTTTGGCGTTTGACGTCTTCACTGCCCATGTAGACCACACATTCAAGCCCATAGCGGGCGCAAATGGTGGCGGTGGCCACGCCGTGCTGGCCCGCGCCGGTCTCGGCAATCACGCGGGGTTTGCCCATGCGTTTGGCCAGCATGGCCTGACCGATGGTGTTGTTGATTTTGTGCGCGCCGGTGTGGTTCAGGTCTTCGCGCTTGAAGTAAATTTGCGCGCCGCCCTGTTCGCGGCTCATGCGGGCAGCATGGTAAATCGGGGAAGGGCGGCCTACAAAGTGCGCCAGTTCGTACTGAAATTCTCTTAAAAACTCAGGTTCGTGCTGGTATTTTGCGTAGGCTTCCTTGAGCTCGGTCAGGGCGTGGGTCAGGGTTTCAGATACAAAACTGCCACCGTAAACGCCGAAATGACCTGTCCGGTCAGGTTGTTGGTACTCGAACATGTTGAAAAGCTTTCTGGGCAAGTTGGTCGTCTGCAGCGCGAACCGCTGCGACAAATTGACTGATCAGCTCGGAGCTTTTAATACCTTTACGGGGCGACCCGTCTGGTAGTTTTTCTTCAACGCCCGAGCTCACATCGACAGCCAGCGTTTTACCGCGTGGCCGGACTTGCAAAATGCCATCGCCCACGTTTGCAGGTGTGAGTCCACCAGACAAAACGAGGTGAGCGTTGACGCTTGGAGGAAGAAGTGACCAA
>Ga0105048_10007185_pt1 | contig 17906 bp, 15 predicted proteins | sample MAT05_FD_78382 | JGI IMG/M metagenome (GOLD analysis project Ga0105048, IMG submission 78382) | Freshwater microbial communities from Lake Fryxell liftoff mats and glacier meltwater in Antarctica - MAT-05 | ecosystem: Environmental > Aquatic > Freshwater > Ice > Liftoff microbial mat | place...
CGTCCCCTCGCCGACGGCATGGCGGCCATGGCCGAGGCGCTGCGCGAGGAACAGACCGAGAAGCGGGTGGCCAAGCGCATGGCGAAGCAGGCAGCCAGGTCGTCGGGCGGGGCCTGACGACGCTGGCACCGAGTCACCTGCAGAGGCCACGATGGTGCCATGGTTCGAGACTTCCGTCGGGACGACCAGGCCGTCGTCGAGGCGCTGATCCAGGCCGGCATGCGTGAGCGGTGGGGTGTGACCTTCGACCCCGCCGCCAACCCCGATGTCGCGGACCTCTGGGCGAACTACGTGGCGCTCGGCGCGGACGCGGACGCGGACGTGGTCGTGGTCGAGGTCGGGGGGCGGGTGGCCGGCACCGGGACGCTGGTGTCGGTGGACGACCGCGCAGGGCGCATCCGGCGCATGTCGGTGGATCCGGCGCACCGGCGGCGGGGCATCGCCCGGACCGTCGTGGCCGACCTCGTCGACCGGGCCGACCGACGAGGCCTGCGGCGGGTCGTGGTGCGCACCGACACCCCGTGGTTCGACGCCGCTGCGCTCTACCGGTCCTGCGGCTTCGAGATCGAGGCGCAGGACGAGGCCGAGACCGATCTGGTCCTGCTGCTCGGTCCCTGACCAGCCCGTCCTCGTGCGCGCAGGGACCGCTCAGCCGGTCTCGGTGGCGGTCGGGAGCACGAGAGGTGCCGGTCGGGCCCCGGGCCGCGCTCGGCGGGGGCCGCTCGATCGACGGTTCGCCGGCCTGCGCCTCGCCGTGCGGCCCGTCCCGGTTGCTTGCCGTGGACGGGCCGCCGCGACTCAGTCCTTGGCCAGCTTCGCCTCGTCCACTTCGAACGCGACCTTCACGGTGACCTGGTAGGCCTCGACGACGGCTCCGGCGCCCAGCGACCCGCGGATGTCTTCGACCTCCATCCAGGAGTGCCCGGTGACCGCCGCCCCCGATACCTCGAGGGCACGGGCGATGGCCCCCTCGATCGTCGGTCCCTCACCGGTGAGCGTGACGTGCTTGTAGATCCCCGACATGGATGGCGTCCTTCTGTTCGTCTGCCCGGCGGTCGCCGGAGACACGAGGTGCGTACCCTGCGCCGGTCACCCGTAGACGGGGTCGCGGCGTGCGCTCTCGCGTCGCGTGGTGCCAGCGGCTGGTCAGAGGCCCGGGAACGTGGCTGGGGCCGCCGACGCCGGTGTCGATGGGGGAGCCGGTGTGTGGTCGCCGACGTGGACCGCCGCGGCGCCCGCGCTCAGGAGACGGTGACGCTGCGAGCGTGCCAGCCGCTGGCGCCATCGGGGGCGACAGGGGTGCGTTCCTCGGTCTGGGTCACGCCACCGGCGTCGGTGGCGCGCACCTGGATGTCGTGGTCGCCGGCCGGCGCATCCCAGTCGAGGACCCACTGCACCCAGGTGCCGTTGCCGACGACGTCACCGAGGCGGGCTTCGTACCACTCGCCACCGTCGATCTGCACCTCGACCTTGGCGATGCCCGTGTTGGGTGCCCACGCCACGCCGGCGATCTTCGTGGGGCCGGACTGGAGCGGGGTGGCGGCGCGGGGGACGTCGATGCGCGACTGGGTCTTGACCGGACCCTCCTTGGCCCAGCCCTTGTTGATCCAGTAGCCGTCGAAGTCCTCCCACCCGGTGAGGGTGATGTCGGAGATCCACTTGGTGGCCGACACGTAGCCGTAGAGACCGGAGATGACCAGGCGGGCGGGGAAGCCGTGCTCGATGGGAAGGGGCTCGCCGTTCATGCCGACCGCCAGCATGGCGACGCGCCCGTCCGTGGCCAGTTCGGTGGGGAACCCGCCGGTCCAGCCATCGACCGACTTCCCGACGAGTTGGGTGGCGCCATCCTGCACGCCGGCGCGTTCGAGCAGCACGCCGAGGGGCACGCCCTGCCACACGGCGTTGCCCACGAGGTCGCCGCCGACCTCGTTCGACACGCACGACAGGGTGACCGACTCCTCGATCTGGGGCATGGCCAGGATGTCGTCGTAGGTCAGCTCGAACGGGTTGTCGACCATGCCGCCGATCGAGAGCGACCACGTCGCCGGGTCGACCTCGGGGACGAGGAGCGAGGTGTCGATCCGGTAGAACTCCCCGTTCGGCACGTAGTACGGCGTGAGGCCGTCGATGCCGAGCGTCTCGCCGGCGAGCACCGTTCCGCTCGGTCCGACCGTCCCGGGGTTGGCGGCGTTCGTGGCCCGGGGGAGGGTGACGGTCTCGCGGGCGAGGGCGGCCTTGGATTGCCCGCCGAGCGCCCGGCCCAGCACCGTCACGCCGACGGCGAAGGCGCCGGCGGCGCCGGCCCAGCCGAAGAAGGACCGGCGGCTCGCGGCCGGGTCGGTGGGGGACTCGAGCGTACGGGTCGTGGTCATCGGGAGGCCGGTGCGGGAGCCGGCCACGCGGAGCAGGAGGAACAGCGTCGCGATGCCGGCGGCGGCGGCGGCGACGGCGGCGACCGCCGAACGCGGGGTGCTGGCCTGTTCGTCGAGCGCGCCGGCGACGAGGCCCAACAGGCCGAAGGCGGTGAAGCCCGCGAGGCCGACCCAGGGGCGGCGGACCGAGGCCGTGCCCAGCGCGGCGCCCAGGGCCAGGCTGATGAGGACGATCCCGACGATCAGCGCAGCCTTGTCCGAGGTGCCGAAGATCGCGATCGCGATCTCCTTGAGCGCCCCGGCGAACTGGTCGATGAACGAGGTCCCGACGCTGGCGATGAGCGACTGGTCCGTACCGCCGAGCGAGCTGACGAGCTCGCCCACCGCGAGGGCCACCGCGGCGGCCAGCGCACCGGACCATCGGGCCTGGGAGCGCGACACGAGCGGCGACGCCGGGACAGCGGGCGAACTCTCGCGATCGTCGACTGCGGTCATGTCGTCTCCCATTCGTGCCCGCCTCCGACTGGTCAACGACGCGCCCTCGCCGTTGGTTCCGCCAGGGTAGGGGCACTCGATCGCCTTGCCCCGGGGTAGTACGCCACCGGATCGTGATCGCCGGATCCCCCCACGCCGATCACATTGCCTTCGCAACCGCGCGGAGGCGCACGGAACGCTCGCGAACCGCCCCTCGGGGTGGGCCTACCGACCGGTCGGTAGGCTAGCGTCGGACCTGTTCGGCCGACGGCTGGCGGCCCTCCGCCCGCCCTGCAGCAGAAAGACCGGGATGCTCGACACGATGGACCCTCGCCCCGATCTCGATCCGGCGCCCACCCGCGCGGCGATGACCCGGGACCCCTCCGAACGGCTCAACCGGGTCACCTCGGTCCCGTTCTTCCTGATGCACCTGCTGCCGCTCCTGGCCATCCTCACCGGCGTGTCGGTCACCGCGGTCATCCTCTGCGTGGTGCTCTTCTACGTCCGGATGTTCTTCATCACCGCCGGGTTGCACCGCTACTTCGCGCACCGCAGCTACAAGATGGGACGGGCGTTGCAGTTCGTCATGGCGTTCGGGGCCACCACCTCGATGCAGAAGGGCCCTCTCTGGTGGGCGAGCAACCACCGCCACCACCACCGCTACAGCGACACCGAGACCGACATCCACTCCCCGCAGAAGGGCTTCTGGTGGAGCCACGTCGGCTGGATCCTGTGCGACAAGTACGCCGAGACCGACTACGACCAAATCAAGGACTTCGCCAAGTACCCCGAACTGCGCTTCCTCAACAAGTACGACTGGATCGGGCCGTGGTCGCTCGGGTTCGCCTGCTTCCTCCTCGCCGGTTGGAGCGGTCTGCTCATCGGCTTCTTCCTCTCCACGATCCTGCTGTGGCACGCCACCTTCACCGTCAACTCACTCGCCCACGTGTTCGGCCGTCGTCGGTACGCGACCGAGGACACCAGCCGCAACTCCCTCTTCATCGCCCTGCTCACCATGGGGGAGGGCTGGCACAACAACCACCACAGCTACCAGGCCTCCGCCCGCCAGGGCTTCTTCTGGTGGGAGATCGACCTCACGTACTACATCCTCCGGGCCATGAGCTGGGTCGGTCTGGTCCGGGATCTCAAGGTCCCCACCGACCAGATCCGCCGGGCCAACCGGGTCGCGGACGGCTCGTTCGACATCGGGATGTTCCGGAGCCACTGGGTCAAGGCGTCCCGGTCGGTCCACGCCGCGCAGGCGTCGCTCGGCCAGCGCGTGCACGATCGGCGCGTCGATGCCGCCGACGCCCTCACGGCCCGACGGTCGTCGGCCGAAGCCGGCATCGCCGCCAGCAAGCAGGCGCTCGAGGGCTTCGTGCACCACTCCCTCGAGTCCGCCGAGGAGCTGGCCAGGGTCACCCGCCGCTCCGAGCGCGAGGTCGGGCTCACCGAGCGCTGATCGCCGTCCGCGCCCGTCGACCGAGCCGGGCCCGGTGGCCCGTCGACGCCCAACCGGGCCCATCGGTAGTGTTCGCGGTCGGGCGAGCCACGGGGGTCGCCGGGGAGAGGAGCCCATGACCGACCTCGAGGTGGACCTGAGCGCCGTCGACCTGGCCGCGCCGGAGCATCGCGCCGATCCCCACCCCGTCTACCGGGCGATGCGGGCGTTCGACCCCATCTTCGCGAGCACGTCGGAGGAGCGGTCGTACCTGCTCACCGGCTTCGCCGAGTGCGAAGCGGTCCTGCGCGATCCCCGTTGGAGCTCCGATCCGACCCACCAGGCGCCCACCGACGCCGAGGTCGACGTGCGGACGGCGATGCGCTTCAGCGACGCCCACCTCCTCCTGTTCATCGACCCGCCGGACCACACCCGCATCCGGAAGCTGATGAGCAAGGCGTTCACGCCTCGCACCGTCGAGCGGTTGCGCCCCAAGGTCCAGGCGCTCGTGGACGACCTGCTCGACGGGGTGCAGGAGCGGGGGTCGGTCGAGATCGTGAGCGAGATCGGCTACACCGTTCCGGTCACGGTCATCTGCGAGATGCTCGGCGTCCCGGTCTCGGACCGGGAGCTGTTCGGTCCGTGGTCATCGGACGCGTCGCGGCTGCTCGACGGCGTCCTCGACGAGGAGACCACCAACCGCGGCCTGGTGGGCGCGATGCAGATCATCGACTACCTCGGCGACCTGATCGAGCAGCGTCGAGGTGACCCGCAGGACGACCTGCTCAGCGCGCTGGTGCACGCCGAGGTCGACGGGGCGCGCCTGTCCGAAGAGGAGCTGCGCCTCAACACGCTGCTGCTGTTCGTGGCGGGACACGAGACCACGATGAACCTGATCGGCAACGGCATGTACGCGCTGCTGCGCAACCGCGACCAGTTCGACCGGCTGCGGGCCGACTCCACCCTCATCGGTACCGCGGTCGAGGAGCTGTTGCGCTTCGACGGACCGGTGCACCTCTCGGGGCGGATCGCCACCGCCGACATCGAGGTCAACGGCCACGCCTTCGAGGCCGGCGACTCGGCGATCACCGTCCTCGCCGCCGCCAACCGCGACCCCGCCCGGTTCACCGACCCCGACCGCCTCGACATCGGACGGGACCAGGGCCCGCACCTGACGTTCTCCTACGGCATCCACTACTGCCTCGGCGCGGCGTTGGCGCGGCTCGAGGGTCAGGTCGTCATCAACTCGCTGGTGCAGCGCTTCGGTGCGATGGATATCGTCACCGATCCGGTCACGTATCGCGAGCACTTCGTCCTACGCGGCCTCAAGGAGCTGCAGGTCTCGGTCTGAGCCGAGGTCGCGCGAACCGCCTTTCGCCGGGTAGGAGAACGAGCGTGGACAACACACCAGCAGGAGCCGATCCCGAAACGCCGTCGCCGACCCGGGCCGGGATGGCCCGCGGGGGTGCGGCGGTGCTCGGGGTGCTGCACAAGGCGCTGCCGATCGCCACCCGCCTGGTGGGCGTCATGAACGTCTACAGCTGGGTCGTCATCGGAGCCGCGGCCGTGATCGTGGTGCTGGTGGGGGTCATCACCCGGCCCGTGACCGTGGGTTCCGTGCTCCCCTTCCTCGTCGTCGTCGCCATCCTCGCCATCCCGGGCCTCTGCCTGCGTCTGTTCCACAGCGCCCTCGTCGAGGTGCTCGGGATGCCCGACTGGCTGCGCACCTCGCCCGATTTCGTCAAGAACCACGGGGTCGAGCTGGCGCAGCTGGCGACCGAGACGGCGGCGCACTCGAAGGACCGTGACCGCCTCACGACCGTGCCACGCGACATCTTCCGCTCCGGACGCCTCCTCATGAAGGCGCACGGCGATCTGCCCGACTACGGACGGATGGTGCGGCTCATCAACGTGCCCTTCCTCTTCGTGGTCCTGCTCTCGTTCCTCTCCGGCTTCGTCCTCATCGGCTTCGCGGCGCTGCTGGTGGTCTCCGCGCCGGTCGTCCTCCTGCTGGGGCGGTGACCACGCCGGCAGCGTCGGTCCGACCGCCGCCTCCCCGGATCCCGGGCGCCGCGGCCGGTAGGTTGGGCCGATGAGCGCAGACGGAGAGCCCGCACCGCCCGGACCTGGGTCCGGCGCACCCCCCGGCGGTCAGCCACAGCCCGCCTGGGGCCCGCCGCCCGGCGCCCCGTACGGCTACGGCTACGGTCAGCCGGTCCTGGCGCCCGACATCCCCGGCGCCGAGCAGAACGGACGGCGAGCCGCGCTGGCCATCTGGGTCGGGCTGGTGATGTACGTGGCGCAGATCGCCGCATCGCTCATCGTGATCCCGACCGTCCGTGACATGTTCCAGCAGGTGCTCGACGACATCGAGGCCGGCCGCACCACGACCACCGCCGCGACACCGGGCGCGGACGATCCCGCCTACCTGGTGGCCAACCTGGTCTCGAACCTCGGCAGCGTCGTGCAGCTCGTCGTGGCCGTCCTCGTCCTGATGTGGGTGCACAAGGCCCTCACCAACGCCAAGGCCCTCGGGTTCCCCCTCTCCCACACGCCCGGATGGGGCGTCGCCGGCTTCATCGTGCCCATCATCAACCTCTGGTTCCCCTTCCAGTCGATGCGCGACCTCTTCCCCGAGGGCAACCCGCACCGCCGCACCGCAGGGGTGTGGTTCGCCACCTGGCTCGGGGCACAGCTCACCGCGGTGGCGATGACCCTCGTGGGCTTCGTCTCGACACCGGCAGCCTGGGCGATGGCTGTGGTGGTGGCGGGCCTCTACGTCGCCGCGGCGATCAACCTCCGCCGGATCATCGCCGAGTCCACGACGCTGCACCGCGACATCGCGGTCGAGCGCGGCTGGCCGATCGGGCCCAACCCCGGGTGGCTACCGGGTGTCCCGCCCGTGGCCGCAGGCCCCGCGCCGATCCCGGGTCCGGCCACCGCGCCGTACCCGACCCCGGACCCGGCAATCGCACCCGGTGGGTGGGCCCCGCCACCGGCGGCGCCGCCGAAAGATCCGTGGAGTCGCAACTGATCGTCCGCCCCGTCCCCGGGCGCCGGGCCCGCGTGACGGATGGGCGTCCCGATCAGTCGAACGTGATGGCGGTGAACGGCGCGACCTTGTCGAGGCGGTGGCGCCCCCGGATCAGCCGCACCGTCCCCGAGTGCGAGCGCATGACCAGCGACTCGGTGGTCGCTCCCTTGCTGTCGTAGCGGACGCCCTTCAGCAGTTCGCCGTCGGTGATGCCGGTGGCCGCGAAGAAGGTGTCGTCACCGGCGACGAGGTCGTCGAGCGTGAGCCGCTTCTCCAGGTCGTACCCGGCGGCGACGGCGGCGTCGCGCTCGCGGTCGTCGCGGGCGTACAGGCGGCCTTGCATCTCGCCGCCCATGGCCTTGAGCGCCGCCGCGGTGATGACGCCTTCGGGGGTGCCGCCGATGCCGAGCAGGATGTCGGCCCCGGAGTCGGGCATCGCCGTGGCGATGGCACCCGCGACGTCGCCGTCCTGGATGAGACGGATGCGGGCACCCGCCGCCCGTACCTCGGCGACGAGGTCCTGGTGACGGGGACGATCGAGGATCACCGCGGTGACCTCGTGCACCGACTCGCCCTTGGCCTTGGCCACGGCGAGGAGGTTCTCGGTGACCGAGGCATCGATGTCGATGGCGCCGACGCACTCGGGCCCGACGGCGATCTTCTCCATGTACACGCACGGGCCCGGGTCGAACATCGTGCCGCGAGGCGACAGCGCGATCACCGCGATGGCGTTGCCGCGCCCCGTGGCCGTGAGCGTCGTGCCGTCGATGGGATCGACGGCGATGTCCATCTCGGGACCGGTGCCGTCGCCGATGCGCTCGCCGTTGAACAGCATGGGCGCTTCGTCCTTCTCGCCCTCGCCGATGACGACGACGCCGTCCATGGCGACGTTGTTGATCGTCGCCCGCATGGCGTCGACCGCAGCACCGTCAGCTCCGTTCTTGTCGCCCCGGCCCACCCAGCGGGCAGCAGCCAGCGCAGCGGCCTCGGTCACCCGCACGAGCTCGAGGGCGAGGTTGCGTCCGTGTCCAGGTGTGGCAGCAGGCATCCGGGGACTGTACTCCGGGGCCTCCAGCCGGTTCGACCTGCCTGCGTGCGCAGGCGATCAGCCCACCAGGAGCACGACCGCGAGGGTGAGGAGGGCGACGCCGATCACCATGGCGAGGATCGTCCAGCGGTAGGTCTTCACGGGGCGACGGTACCTGCCCGCGGCGCCCCGGGCCGACGCGTGCAAGGATGCGCCGATGGCGACGAAGTTCTGCATGCAGTGCGCGGGGGAGTTCATCGACGCGGTGGACCGCTGTCCCGACTGCGACCTGGAGCTCGTCGACGAGCGGCCGTCCGACCACCTCGATCCGACCGCCGATGGCGCCGGGGAGGGGGCCGGCGGGCAGGTCCAGTACGAGCTGCACGAGTGGGCGGTCGAGTCACGGGTCATGCTCGAGCAGCTGCTCGAGAGCGGGGGGATCCGCCACGCGTGGTCGGGCACCGACCTGATCGTGTCCGCCGCCGTCGAGGCCCGCGTCGATGCGCTCGTCGACCAGGTCGAGGTCACGACCCTCCCCACGCTCGACCCCGACCTGCCGAAGCTGGCCTACGACATCGACGACTGGTCCGACGAGCAGCAGACCCTGCTGATGCACGCGCTCGACGAGGTCGCCATCGCCTACGAGTTCGATCTCGACGGCGCCCTCGTGGTGCTCGAGGAGAACGAGGAGCGGGTCGAGATCATCCTCGACAAGATCGAGTTCCCCGACGCCCTCCCGGTCGACGACGGTCTCGATGACGACGGGACCGACCACGGCGACGAGGCCGACGGTGGCGAACGCGACGAGGACGACGACGACGAGGACGAGGAGCGAGCCGACTCGGTCGACGGGCTCGAGGCCGCCGAGGTCATGTCGGACCTGTTCGTCGCCTCGGACCGCCTGCTGCGCAACGCTCGCGACGCCGAGGGGGTCCTGACCCTGGTCGCCCGAGCCGATGTCGCCCGCCGCATGCGGCTGCCCTACGGGTTCAGCCGGGCGGTCTGGACCGACATCGTGGGTCAGGCCGCCACGGTGAAGGGCATGCTCGAAGGCGACGATGCCGACGACGAGACGATCGAGGAGCACGCCAAGCTGCTCCGCGACACCCTCCGCCAGTACGTCTGAACGGTCGAAGTACATCGACCGCCCGACACCGACGACGTCACGGCCCTCGGGCGGGAGGGAACGAATGTCGGTGAAACCTTCAGGGACACACGTCCCGAGCCGAAAGGAGGGTGGGCGCAATCGGAGGCGGTCACCACCGGGCAAGGAGCCCTCGGCGTGGATGACACGGAGCAGGCAGACGAGCAGGGTGGCGCGGGGCAACGCCTTGTCGCGCTCCCTCGTCGCGTCGGGGACGACCCCGAGGGGCTGATCGACCTGATGGCGGCCTCGCCGGCCGCCAGCGTCGCGGACCTCCTGGACCGCACGAACCACCTGCTCGCCCAGCTCGAGCTGGACATCGCCAGTCTCAAGGCGGACCAGGAGCGGGACCGCCGGCGCATCGAGGCCGAGGCCGAGGAGCGAGAGGCCGCCGCGGACGCCGCCATCGACCGGCTCAAGCTCCTCGCGCACCGGGCGCGCCAGATCGCCGAGCGCAAGCGGCTGATCCACGTGCTCGAGGAGGCGATCAACCAGCCGATGGACCTCGACCGGTCCGTGTCGTTCGAGGAGCTGGTGGCGCAGATCGAAGCGGAGCTGCGCCTGGCCAAGGGGATCACCGGCGCCCTGCGCCTCGAGACCATCGGAGGCCTGCTCAAGCAGGGCTCGCTGCGGGTCGAGCACCTCACGAAGCGGGCCGACGCGTCGCGCCGCCGGCTGATCGCCCAGACCGAGCTCGAGCTCAAGTCGGAGGGCAAGGAGGCCCGGGCGAGCTACGAGATCGGCATGTCGGTGGTCCGCCGCGACATCAAGGCGCTCGACCTGGCGCTCCCGCCGTCGGGCCTCGCGTGGGCGGACCCCCGGTGGGCGCACTGGGAGGACTGGGACCCGCTCTCGGGTGTCTCGCGCTGGATCCGCTTCGGCACCTACTTCCGCCCGCAACTGGAGCGGTTCCGGTTCCCGGCGCTGCTCGAGCTCCCCGGCGGCGAGGGGCTCGCCATCGACGTCGCCACCGGCGATCGCGCCGTCGCGGTCGACGCCGCACGATCGATCATCCTGCGCCTGCTCGCCTCGGCTCCCGCCGGCGACATCCGGTTCACGTTCGTCGATCCCGTCGGCCTGGGCGAGAGCGTGGCGCCGTTCCTGGCGCTGGGCGAGTACCGCAGCGACCTCATCGACGAGTGCGTCTACACCAGCGAGAACCAGATCGAGGACAAGCTCACCGAGATCAACCGCCACATCGAGATGGTGATCCAGCAGCACCTGCGCGCCGACTTCGCCACCATCGAACAGGCCAACGAGGCGATGGGGGAGACGGTCGAGCCGTACCGGTTCCTGGTGGCGTTCGACTTCCCGCAGGCGTTGAGCGACCGGGCCCGCAGCCAGCTGCGCACGATCATCGACACGGGCCCCCGGTGCGGGGTCTACACGATCCTGGTGACCAGACCCGGCGCGGCGCGCGCCCACGGTGCCCGCTGGCGGGCGATGCTGGCCGGTCTGGATCGCGTCGTCGGCGATGCCGACGGCTTCTGGATCGATACCCCCGATGCCGGGCGCTGGGCCGTTGACCTCGACCGTCCGCCCGAGCTCGTCCCGTTCGACGACGCCGGGGCGACCACGCTGTTCGGACGGATCCTCACGACCACCGGCGAGGAGGCCCGCCAGGGCCGCCGCCAGGACGTCACGCTGGCGCGGGTGTTCGAGCAGGCCCAGGAGAGCGCCCGACTGGGGACCCGGCACGACCTCGCCGACGTGGCGGCCCCGATCGACGTGGATGACCCCGCGACCTGGTGGCAGGGCGACTCGTCGCGAGGGGTCGGGGTGCCGATCGGACGCAGCGGCGCTCGCGACGTCGCGGCGTTCTGGCTCGACTCGCAGCTGCGCTCGGGCGCGGTCGTGGTGGGAGAACCCGGCTCGGGCGTGTCGACGATCCTCCACGACCTGGTGCTGGGCCTCGCAATCACCTACTCGCCCGAGGAGCTGACGCTGTACCTGGTCGACTTCGAGTCCGGGGACCCGAGCGGGTTCGGCGCCTACGCGACCGAGGGCCTCCCGCACGCCCGGGTCGTGGCCGTCGATGCGGAGCGCGAGTTCGGGGTCTCGCTGCTCGACAGCCTCACCCGCGAGATGACGCGCCGCTCGATGCTGTTCGCGCCCCACGGTGGCGAGCGCGCCGGTTTCGAGCACGTCCGCCGCGAGAGCGAGGATGTCCTCGCCCGGATCGTGGTCGTGCTCGACGGCATCGACCGGTTGTTCTCGACCGAGGACCGGCTCAACGACCAGGCGGCCCAGCTCCTCGATGTCCTGGTGCGGCAGGGCCCGGCCCACGGCATCCACTTCGTGGTGTCGGCGGCCACGTTCTCGCCGCTCGCTCGCGTTGGGCGGCGGACCTTCGACCAGCTCCGGGTGCGGGTGGCGCTGGCCGGCACCGAGGACGAGTCTCGCCTGGTGCTCGGCGCCGACGACCCGATCGCCAGCACCTTCACCCGATCGGGTGAGGGCGTCCTCACCACCGCAGGGTCCGAACCCGGATCCGGCGTCCGCTTCCAGTCGATCTGGGTGCCCGAACACGAGCGGGGGGTCGCCCTGCGCGACCTGCGCCGCCGCGCCGACGAGCAGGGCTTCGACCGCCAGCCCCAGATCTTCGAGTCGGTCGCGCCGGCCCGGCTCGAGGACAGCTCCATCCTCCGCCAGCTGGCGGCGCCGGCCCGCACCCAGCAATCCCGGCGCCAGCCGCGGCTGTGGCTCGGCGAGCCGGTGTCGATGGGCGGGCCGGTCGAGGTGACGCTGCGCCGCGAGCCCGGCGCCAACCTGTTGATCGTCGGCCGCGACGAGCGGCTCGTGCACGGCATGCTCACCGCCGCCCTCACCAGCATCGTGCTCGGCCACGGCGCCGACCTCGACGTGCTCATCTTGGACTTCATGCCCCTCGAGACCGGTCTGACCGAGGTGGCCCGGGCCCTCGGCCGAGAGCACGGCCGCGTCCGAGTGGCCCGTGGGCACCAGCTGGTCGACGTCCTCGGCCGGGTCCGGGACGAGATCGACCGCCGCTCGTTGGCCCGCGACTACAACGCGTCGCCGCTCCTCTTCGTGTTGAACGGGCTGGGTCGGGCCAGCGAGCTCGACGCGTTCGAGAGCCGCCAGTCGCCGCGCGTCGATGACCAGTTCGATGCGGTCGCCGTGCTCGAAGGCATCGTCCGCGACGGCCCGGAGGTCGGGGCCAGCACGGTGCTGTGCGCGGACTCGGCGGTGACCCTGGCCCAACGGATCACCCGGGCGACCCTGCGGTGCTGCGGTCTGCGCGTCGCCCTGCAACAACCGGCCGACGAGTCGAACCTGGTGGTCGAGAGCAGCTCGGCCAGCACCCTCGGTCCGAACCAGGGCCTGCTCTACGACGAAGCGGCGGGTCGGCTCACCAAGTTCCGCCCCTACGCGCTCCCGACGGTCGACACCATGATCCGGCTGGCGCGCTCGATGCCCCGTGACCTCACCGCCTCGGCGCCCGACGGGAGCCCGTCGGGTTCGGCGGTCGCCGACGCGACGCCCTCGTCGCGCCGGGCACCGGCGCAACCCGGCGATGCCCGCACCGCGGCCGACATCACCCCGCGGGGGTAGGAACCCGAGCGGGCAGGGACGCCCCACCCGCGAGATCCGCTCACCGACCCCGAACGGCGGCATCGAGTGCGGCAGCTCCGACGCGCCCGGTTAGCGTTGCCGGATGATCCTGGCCGAGCTCGAGGTCTACCACTCGAGACCCGTAGCTCCCACCCGTCGGGTGGCGCTCGGCGAGTCCGTCCTGCCCGTCGACCCACCCCCGGGCTTCGGTGGGATCCTCCTGGGTGGGATCGTGGCCAACCACATCGGAGCGATCGACCCCGACTCCATCGGCGACCTGACCAAGCTGACGACCCTGCTCGAGCACGGGTTGCCCGTCCCCCAGCCCCGCCTCCGGTACCGGTTCCAGAAGGACACCGTCGGGCTGCAACGGAGCCGCAGCCGCCTGATCGGCCATGGCGACGAGCTGAGCTTCTCCTTCGACGACGCCACATCCGATCCCGCCCAGCAGGTCCTCGGCGCCGTGTACGCCGCCGGGGCGCTGCCGCTGCGGGTCCGCAGCGCGGTGTTGGCCGTGGTCCGGCGTGGCATCGGCTGGCAGGGCCCGATCGGCCCCGATCTGGTCGCCGCCCTCGCCGGCTTCGATCGGGGCCAGAGCCGGTCCACGCACGCCCTCAGCCACCCGGTCGAGTGGGCCCTCGGGGTCCTGGAGCTCGACGGCAACGGTGGCGCCCGATCAGGTCCCGGCAGCAGCGCCGCCGCTCGGGGCGGTCTCCGCAACGGGGCCACCGCCACCAGTCGGGGCATCGGGCCGGACCCCTCCGAGATCCAGCGGCGCTACCGCCGCCTCCTCATCGAGGCCCATCCCGACCACGGGGGCAGCGAGGAGGGAGCGGCGCAGCGGATCGCCGACCTCACCGAGGCCCGCCGCATCCTGCTCGGCTAGTCACCGACCGACCGATGCGCCACGGTCGGTCGGGACCGTCGGCCGATCTGGCAAACTCCGGCGATGGCCCCGCCCGCGACCACGCCGAGAACCCGCCGGGCGCGCCGCCGCGCCGGCGCCCTCCTGCTGACCCCCGGCGCCGGCGCCGATCGGACGCACCACACCCTCGTCGCCATCGAGGATGCGGTCGCGCCCCTGCCGACCGAGCGGGTGGACTTCGGGTACCGGATCGCCGGCAAGCGCGCCCCCGATCGAGCCCCCGTCGCCATCGCCCACCTGGTCGAGGAGGCGGCGCGGGTCGTGGCCGACGCGGCGATCGACGCCGACCGGCTCGTCCTCGGTGGGCGGTCCTACGGTGGTCGCATGTGCTCGATGGCGGTGGCCGACGGCCTGCCCGCCGCGGGACTGGTGCTGCTGAGCTACCCGCTCCACCCCCCGGGCAAGCCCGACAAGCTGCGGACCGAGCACCTGGGCGCCTTGGAGGTACCGGTCCTGTTCGTGTCCGGGGCCAAGGACCCGTTCGGGTCGCCAGCCGAGTTCGACGAGCACGTCGCCGCCATCCCGGGACCGGTCACCCAGGTCTGGCTCACCGGCGGCCACGATCCGCGCAACCAGGACGACGTGATCGCGTCGACGGTCGCCGACTGGATCACGTCGCTCTGACGCCGGTCGCGGTCAGGCGAAGATCTGGACGGGGACGCCGAGGGGGAGGATGCCGGCCAACTTGTCGATGTCCTCGTTGCGCAGCCGGATGCAGCCGTTGCTGACGTTCTGGCCCATCTTCGACGGGTCGTTGGTGCCGTGGATGCCGAGCTGGCCCGGGCCGCCGTTGAAGGTCTGCAGCGTGTCGGAGTACCCGGACAGGCCGTACGCGTAGGTGCCGTACGGGCCGTTCTGATCCGGGGGCTGCAGCAACATGTTGGTGAAGTACAGACCGCCAGGGGTCGGGGTGTTGGCCGACGCCGCGGCGATGGGGGCGTCGAGGATGACCTGGTCGCCGTCGAACGCCTTGATCCGGTAGCTGCTGAGCGAGACTTCGATGCGGTAGTCGTGGGTCTGCAGGGTGACCTCGGATGCCTGGACGAACCCGGTGCTGCCGTTGGGGCGAATCGGTAGGAACACCTCGATCCAGCCGGGCTCCGCCGCCCGCTGCCGCACGAGCATCACCAGCGGGACCGCTGCGTTCGGGTCGTTGTTGACGAGCACCGGGTTGGGCAGCGACCGCGTGGCGGGGATGGCGTTCGGCGCATCGAAGATGGCCAGGTTGCCGCGGTTCTTCGCGGTGGCGACCTCGAAGGGGGCCGGGGGGAGGGTGTGGGTGTTCGGTGGCACCTCCTCCGCGATCGGGACCTCGGCGGGATCGGTGGGCGGAGGCGTCGTGCCGATGCTGCTGCCGCCGCCGCCGCCGGTCCTGGCCGGGCCGGCGGTGGTCTGGGTGACGGCGGTGGTGGCGGCCACCGTGTCGTCGCTGGGACGGGTGAGGGCGAACACCGCCACGGCGATGAGCACGAGGACGACGCCGCCGGCGACGAGGGCCAGCGATCGGCGGGACCCGGTCGGCGCCGACGGTGGGGGCTCGGATCCGGCAGGGGGCGGCAGGTTCGGGGTGATCTCAGGCACGGGGAGGGATGCTACCGGCGGAGCCGGGGGGCGCCAGGTCAGGGGTCGGGTCGTCGCCCGTGCGGGGCCCGTCGAGGTCTCGACCCTCGTGCCCGCCCTCGTGGTCGTGGTGGCGCTCGTGCTCGGCTCGCCACGTGTCGTCGAGGCGCTCGAGCTCGGCGGGATCGACGGGAAGGGCGGCGTCGCCGGGGTTGAGGACCTCGAGCTCGGTGTGGGCGGTCTCGGGATAGAACGCGATGACGATGACGGCGACAACCAGGGGACCCAGCGCCAGCAGCGCCATGACCGGGCCGAAGCTGCCGACGTGCTCGGCATCGGAGAGGACGCCGGCCACCCGCAGGCCGAGCACGCCACCGAGCACACCCAGCAGGCCGAGCCCGCCGTTGGCGAGGCCACGTGACCCGGTGGGGAAGAGCTCGGATTGGTAGACGCCGAGGGCAGGGATGGTGAGCCCGCCGGTGAGGGTGGCCAGGGCGGCGAAGAGCCAGATCGCCCACCCCGAGGTGAGGTACATCGCCACCATGAACACCGTGCCGCCGATGACCCCGATGGTGCCGATCAGCCGGCGCCCGTAGGTGTCGGCCAGGCGACCGCCGACCACGATGGCCAACCCGCCCGGCACGTTGGTGATCACTTGCAACAGCGTGATCTGACCGCCGCTGAACCCTTGCTCGGTGCGGAAGTACTCGTTCAGGAAGGTGTACGCCGGCGCCAGGAAGATGTTGAAGAAGAACGCCGTCGCGCCCAGCATCACGAAGCGCCCGATGCGGGCGTTGCGCGACAGCCGGTCGAAGGGCGCGGCCACCGCTGACCGCTCGCGCTCCTCGTAGACCTCGAACCGTCGCGTCTCGGGCAGCTTGCGACCGAGGCGGATCGCGGGAATCAGGGCCAGCAGGGGCACCAGGAAGAAGATGCGCCACGCCCACGGGGCCAGGTCGGCGACCCACAGGAAGCACACGACGCCCCCGGCTCCGAGGCCCGCAGCGAGAGCCATCATCGAGACCGCGAAGGCGCGGGCGCCCGCCGGCATCTCCTCGATGGCCACGATGGCGATGAGCAGGGCGATAGCGCCGGAGCACGCCCGGGCGAGGGTCTGGCTGGTGCCCAGCCAGAACAGGTCCGGGGCCACCGCGCCGGTGGCGGCCAGCACCATCGCCGCGATCGTCGTCCAGCGGAGGACCGCCATGCGGCCCCGGCGATCGGCGAGGGCGGCGATGAACAGCGCGAGGAACGCCCCGACCCGAACCGCGATCAGCACCGTGGAGACGTCCTCGTTCGTGGCGCCGAAGTCCGCCTTGAAGAACGTGTTGGTCTGGCTGAGGAGGACCCCGAGGTAGCCCGCGAAGAGCGAGTAGACGCACACGATGCCGAGCACCGTGGTCATGCGCCGGTTCAGTCGGTCGGGGGGCAGCCACCACAGGTGGGTGCCGGGTGCGGGCGGTTTGCGGATCGACCGGGTGACGAGCGGGGTGAAGATGAACCCCCAGGCGGGGAGGGCGAGCTGGAACCGGGTCGTTTCGGTCACCGCGTGGCGGCCGGGGACCGTGCCGCCGGCGGGGTCGATCTCGACGTGGCGCTCGTAGCGATCGAAGGGCCCGTCGTCGATCTCGAACCGTCCCGGCGCCACCGCCACCTCGGTGGCGAGCTCGGTGCGCGGCTCCAGGAGCGCGGCGAGCTCCTCGTCGTCGACCTCCCTCGTGACGACGACGGTCTTCACCGCCTCACCGCCTCACGCTCCGGCCGACTGGTCCTCGTCGGGCGCCGTTTCGTCGTCGTCGAACCCGTCGAGGCCGTGCTGGAGCTTGCGGTTCACGTACAGGAGGACTCCGGCGATCAGGGCGATCGGGGCGAGCACCAGGAGGGCCTCGTCCCAGTTGAAGCTGTCGGCGTGGGCGAGCACGACCGCCAGCGGTGCGGCAGCCCACGCCGGCGGCGATGGGGTCCTGGACGGCTGGTGGGGCGCCTTCGACACCCCGGCAGTGTCGCATGGCGGGCTCGCCGCGGCCGAACCGCCAACGGGAACATCCGCAGCGGCGCACGCGTTGGACCCAGTGGTTTCCTCGACAGTGGTTTCCCCGACAGCGGTTTCCCCGACAGCGGGGGAGCTGCGACAATGGCTGCCGTCCCGGTTGATGAGGAGCGCACGTGTACGCAAAGGTCGACGAGGTGATCCAGGTGATCCGCCCGGCCATCCAGGCCGACAACGGCGACATCTACCTGCGGGCAGTCGACGAGGACACCGGGGTCGTGAGTGTCGAGCTCATCGGTGCCTGCGTGTCCTGCCCGGCATCCACCGTCACCCTGAAGGCCGGCATCGAGCGGATCCTCAAGGACC
>Ga0105048_10007186_pt1 | contig 17904 bp, 12 predicted proteins | sample MAT05_FD_78382 | JGI IMG/M metagenome (GOLD analysis project Ga0105048, IMG submission 78382) | Freshwater microbial communities from Lake Fryxell liftoff mats and glacier meltwater in Antarctica - MAT-05 | ecosystem: Environmental > Aquatic > Freshwater > Ice > Liftoff microbial mat | place...
CACAACAACCAAGCGTGTCACAACAACCAAGCGTGTGGCACGTCCCAGAGCGATAGCGATGGGCGTGGTGAACTTTGGCAACCGTCGCTAGCGACTCACCACGCCCTTCGTGAACTCAGGGACGTGCCACACGCCGACTCAACTTACCACCAGAATTCGGTACGTAACGCGAGGCTTTGGTCAGCAGAACGCTACCGATCGTTTGACTAGCCTCTTGTCAACCAGAACCACATTTCGAAGTCACCACCACGTCGACCGTCCCCACTCGGCAAGCGTACACCGAATTCTTTGCCCGTGCCGGACTCATCCGTAGGGTCAAATCGGACCGCCTCACCATCAAGGTAGAGTTTGTTCTCTCGACCACTGCTGGTGGCCCAAATGAAATTTCCTTTAAGCGTGAGCCTGGCAAGGATCCGTTCACCCAATCGACCTTGAAACTGGTTCATTGCATTGAAAGCCTTCGTTAAACCGCTAATGGCCTCTGGGGACGGGGTCCAACTGATTTGATTGCCGTTCACAACGACGTTCGCCGCCAATACGATCGGTGTATAACCAACAAGTCCCGTGTCACCCCAAAATCGGATTTGATCCTGTGTCAGCGGGAGGGGCACTTCAACCGTCACAAAGCATGTCGGTTCGCCACGTTTTAGATTTGGGTCTTCCACTGTTGCTTTATCTATGTCATGATCGCAATCGATACGCAGCCCAGTCCCCAGTTCACTAACTGGAATATTCGATCCCAGTCTCAAAGGACCAGGCAGTCGAAAAACTCCCTTGATCCGCACACTAGGCTGAGCCGCATCGCCGCTGAGTACGCGAGCCGTAAAGCGTACATCCATCGGCGCCGCCGATAAACCGACTTTGTCCACCATTGTGGCTTGCAACTCCTGAGTTGCCGACGATCCGCCAAGGATCCATTGGCAATCCGCGCGACCATTGGCATCCGTGAGTGTTGGTTCTGTCGGTTTCACCGAGCCGCCACCGGACAGGACCTTAAAGGTCACTGGTACGCTTGGCACTGGGCCACATTGGTTCGCAACCAACACTACGATGGGCTCCGGCAACGGTTGTCCACCTGCCGTGGATTGTGCATCGCCGCTCACCTTGTAGATACGGATCTGCTCTGCAAGCCTATCGATTGCATCTTGCACGGTCACTCGTCCAGACAAGCCCGCGCAACTGCCTGGCTGGTAAGCTACCTGACTAGCAACGCTCAGTTGTGCGTTGAAGATCAACGGCAGGGAGACTGGGTTGCTTTGCAAGTCGAGGAGCCTAGCCACGACCTGCTGGACTGGGTTCGTAGCGTCCAGATAAAAATCAACTTTTGCAAGTCCCACCGCATCCAGTTGCACGATTTCGAAAGACTGCGTCGGCGTTCCGCCCGCGACCACAACCAATCCCTCGCTGGGATTCGACACAGTATTGACGACATCGAATCGAACGCTTTTCAGCCCTTCGATACATTGCCCATTTGCCACACCTACCATCAATGGACAAGGTAGCTTGGTATGCTTGCTCGCACCCTTCTGCAAGTCGGGCATCACCTCTTGTCCATCCCCGCTAACGTAGAACAGGCGCGGGACTGTCGACAAGGCGGGCCAGAGGCAGCGGCAATCGCTGATCAATTCCGCATCGCCATCTTTATCGATCGAAACAACACCAAGGCGGCAATAGGAATGGACGATTCCCTGCAGCGGGCAAAATGCGGCTAGGTTCTCTTGGACAGGCCATTCGATCAAACCCGACGGCGCGTTGGAAATCGCCGCTCGGGCCGGAATTTGCCAGTAGTCCCCCGTGCGAAACTCAGCATTGGTCGGAAGATGAAACTTGATCTCGATCCCGTTCTCAATCGGTAAGAAGCCCTCATTCACGGCTGCGTCAACAGCGACCTTTTCATAATTCTCCCAGCGGCGTAACCGAGGATTCGAATCGCTATTGATCGTCCCTGGCATCGGTTCGCTGCCCAGTTGTTGCAACTTGATTTTGCCCATGGAGGGGTCCACCATCTCCCCAATCTTAGCCAGCCCGCCGGGTCTTCCCGCCAACTCATCGGAATCATGAATGACTTCCACAATGTCTCCTTCTTGGAGACCAAGGTTTGCGTCCGGTCCGGTGCTCGCGACTATAAGATTAGGCAAATTTTTGCCATCCGTGATTCGAGTGATAATAGACCCATTCTCACGCGACCATTTAAACGTGGCGGTCCCAATTGCCCCAGGGTCATGAATCTCGACTCGGTAAAGTTGATTTTCCAAACCGCGGTATCCTGCACTTGCAGGAATGGTGCAAGGTTCGGAGTCCGCCGTCGCCTTAGTTGTTCTAGCTGCCATCTCTGGCAACGCCAATCGCGTCTCCTTGTCAAAATCCTTGGCCGCAAGATGACAGAGACTGGGGGTTGTTAAGTCCGGATCCAGCTTTGCATCCAGGGCCGCGGCGCGGACTTGCCAAACGGTCTTCACGCGGGTTGCTGTATCGGGACCACCGAGGGCGGATTCGCGGAGTGAACCGTCCTCAAGCATCGTTATGTGCCGTTGCCATACATCGAGATAGATTAAATAGTCTCCCTCGGAAAGCTCTTTTTCGACATGGTCCGGCTGATGCAAAAAAGAGAATGGAGCCTCAACTTCGCATTGACGCCCATGCACATAGTAACGACCCGCTGAAAGTGCAAATGGAGTTCCTTTGGCTTCCAACTTCAACGCTTCCAACTCCTTTTTGTCCGTGATGATTCGGAAGGCCGCATTGTCTTCCGGCCCGCCGCACGAACCAACGATGTCCTCGACCGTGGTCTCATGACGGCGCATCGCGATTGCGGCTTGTTCGTTCCAGTCTGCATCGAGTTGTACGCGCCCCTGTTGCATGAGCACTTGTTGGAAGTGCTTCTTTGGGTCGAAGCTATCGCGTGTGAAGTCGCCTTTCATCTTTTTACCTGTCTTATGAAATAATCTGTTGGTTGGAAATCAAGATTCATAGAACACGCCAGCTTCCAGCCCGAAACGCAAGTGCTCTAGCAGTCGCGAACGCAAGTGCAATTCCTTTTGCGGAAAGAACAAGTCATGGAACGCGCCCATTTCGGCTCCATCGTCTGCCCCAGTTCGAATCGCCTCCGGGCAATGGCGACTGAGTTGAGCGTAGCCTGCATCGCCCCATTGCAAGGAGGTGAACTGCGGACGAAGACTGAAAGTCCCAGCCTCATCGGATAAGCAGTTGTAGCGACGAGGTGTTATCGCATGGCTTGGCAGCCAACTGAATCGTATACAACCCTCCTGGCGACGCCGTACCGCGACCGACTCGGACAAGAAAATGCAATTGGACGCGAGTTCAAGCGAGTCTAATGCAACCTTGCCAATGATGGTGCAGTTTTCCAATCGCCACGTCCCGGCTGGGCCGTCCCCAGTCAAGTTGGACATGGCAAATCCGTCCGCGGCCCCTGCGTCGATAACGCAGTTGCGCAATCTCAACCGCGCTCCGTCGGTTCCGACTCTCATGGACGGTAGTATGCAATTCTCAATCAAAACTTCCGTTCGACTGGATTCGATCTCCAAGGTGCTGATCGTTACGGGCATGCCCCAACGCGGTGCCAGTGTGCAGTGGCGCATGGTAAATTTCTGAAGCTCATCCGCAACTCGCAGTGCACCGGCAAGCCAAAGGCCATCGAACGAAACGCGACCGCTCGTATTACCGCGCACGGTCCACTTTTGGCTAGATGCAACCTCCGGCAAGAGCACGCCAGGACAACTTCCGTCGGCCGCTATGATCTCCACGGCGACTCCGTTGGCAACAACGTCCGGCAGCGACTCCACGAAACGATCACTCCCGACAATCTTGATTGCACCTCCGCCGGCGCCAAGACCTAACAATGCATCCCTAACCGTTTTGAACGCCTCCAAAGGCGCAGTCGCATTGCCTACCGTCTGGACGTTCACAACCGTGGCCCCAGTGGAAGCCGCGGTGGAGGCCACAGTTCGGCCATATTCGCCACCTCCGATATCAGAACCAAAACCATAAAAGTACGTTACGCGAGGAGGATGGTCTTCGTTGGGGATAGTACCAAAGACCAGTCGCCCCAATTGCGGATCGATCGCGATTTGCGTAGGACTCACTTTATTTTCGTAGTTCCAGGCAGGCTGTCCGTCGGCATCGCTCAGATCACAGACCAGTATTCGCTCGGCTGGAACAGGTCGATATTGTACGTCAATAAATTCCTGGATCAACACACTCCGATTATCGCCGTAGAGTGTTTCCAGTCCCAAGTCGTTTCTCGATTGCCCGGCCAACATGCGGCGAGTGATTGGTAAGGATACGTTAATGGGTTCAGCCAGATGGCTAACGTCGTCTTCAGTTTCAGGATGAATAAACAGTTGAGTGTCCATTCCAAAGGGATGGACTCGAAAGCGATGCTTGGCAAGCGGATCTCCAGCAACCAACTCCCCAACCGGAACCACAGGCGAAGCAGTCCGTGAATACGATCGTAGTCGCCACAGAAACAAGCCGATATTCGGAATATTCCAACGTCCGCGTCCTGGCTCGATTCGCCGCAGTTCGACCGTTCGCATGAGCGTTTCAAAGGGTGTGCCAACGAACTCCAATCCGCCAGCATTGCGGAGACTCGCAAACGACTTGCATATCGGGCGCGCGTGATTCAAGTGCTGCGTGGAGGCAATTCGCTCGAAGAACTCAACCGCTCGCGCAGGCAACCCTGTTATGTCGCGAGCAAGCAACTCTAAGGCTGACGCCGTCCCTTTGCGTCTCCTATACGCAACCGTATGACCTACCTCCGCACGCGACGATATCGCATGCGAGCTGTTTGGTAAGCCGCGAATCCCCAGCAGATCCCCCAGATAAGGCAGGACCCATGGGGCCGCAGTTTCCACAAAATGATTGTCGTAAAGTTGTTCCAGGTTGTCCTCAAGCACAGCCACTTGTCCAGCGATGATCTCGATGAGCTGCCGCAAGGGAGATCCTTGGGCTGCATCTCGGTCGCGATGCACCGCGGGGAGCAAGTTGTAGATCTGGTCGGCATCGAAGCTCATTTTGCAATCACCTTTAGCTGCGACAACGACAACTCGTCCAGAATCAATAGTTCGGCTGGCATTGCCGAATTCGAATCGGCTCCATTGTTCGGAACACTTGCGACTAGGTAGCCTTTGTCGCCAACGCTACTCGTAGCCACAACAGAATCGTCTAAGCTTACGGATTTCTTTTCAAACCCAGTCACATCGACAAAGGCAACCCCATCCACGTTTTGAATTACAGCGATCACTTCGCTGAGCGCCACTCCTTGTCCAAACTCTCGAGCTGTAAAAGAAAATGCCGAGCGCAGTACCGCCTTTAGGTCTGCATCGACGCGCGAGGCGAGGTGATCGGCGTCCACCCGGACGCGTCCCTGGATGGTAAAGAGCGATGGAGGGGATGAGACGATATGTATCGGTACGTTGGGAAGGCCTTGAGAGGCAAGCGCCTTTCTCAATGGATCGGCGGGCTGGCCTGTCTGATTGATTGCCAAGCCATTTGGTCCGAGCAACGTGAGTTGCACACCACGGACTTGGCCTCTCCAAATCCATACGGCATGGGCCTTGGCAACGCCGGGAAAGTCGCGAGCAAAGTCTTCGTAGTCCTGAAGCGAAACAACACGATCGAGGGTCAAGACCGTTCGCGGTGCGTTGAGACGGGCGGCATCTAGCGTTTGCGGATCTTCGGCACCCTGCGGTGCAAGAAGGTTGGTAACGCTCTTGACCCCTAAAGGTTGAGTGAGCATTAAATTAATCTGCTCCGGATCCACCATTCCTTCTGTGCCAATTCCCTTGCGGTAAACCGCCCTGACATTTTCTTGTCCGGAAGTCAGGCGTGCACCACGAAGACCGTCACCAAATTGCACCTCGGTTGTTCCATCGTCGGCACGGTGCAAGACATAAACGCGGTCTGTTGGCCGACATTTAAAGAACGTGGGGACTTCACGCCACAGGATATCGTCCACTCGGATTTCAAGAGTTGATTCCAAACGCGATGCACCTAGTGGAAAGGTGAATGTCAGCGGCTGTTGCTTCAGAGTAAAACGCTGAAAACTTTGGCTGGCGTCCGCGCTGCCGAGAACCTCTTGAGTTGTCTCACCGTGGGTTGCGGGCACGACGTTGGCGTTAAGCGTGACCGTCGCCACGAGGTAGCTGCTCTTTAGCCCTTCGCTCAGAATGAGCGTTGTCACATCCGAGTGCATTACCTCGGCGAGGATTAGGAACTCGCGTTGGATGGTGCCTGGCAAATCCGCGTTCTCCCCTTTCAATGCGATGGTTTGCCCCTTGATCAAGTCCTTTTCAATACGATCCAAGACGATTTTCGTTTCACGGATTGGAAGGCGCTCGATGGGCGCACCGATAACCGTCAATGGCTCACTATGGACATGCGCCGTCGTGCTCCTGTTTTCAAAGGTTTTGTCCTCCACTTTCACCTGGCTGAGGAGATTCCGAAGTTTGAGCCCCGTACAGCGTGCGCTTAGCCCGTAATCCGCTCGTGAACGATCGGCGACCATGTCGACTTGAAATGGCAGCAACTTATTCTCTTGGGTCTCCATCACGATCCAACTCTCTTTAACGGCCTCCGGCACGGATCGCTCCAGAAAAACATGAAAATCAGTATGCGCATTTCCCTGCGAATCTTCGCGTATCGATCTATTTGCATTGTCCCAAGAAATCGGATACGCATCGTTCTCGAACGTAACAGAACTAGTACCGTGATTGTCTACAATGACTGGGGTCACGACTTTGGTGTGCGGGAGGCTCGCCCACTTTGGTGCGTTGTGTCCAAAAAATCCAACGCGCGTGCGCAGAACAAACACACCAGCGTTCAGCGAGGAAAACGCCCCCTTTGTCCGGTTGTTCAAGTAGTTCTGCACCGCGACCAAGTCCCAATGGCGGAAGTGTGCAAGCGAGGACATTTGTTCCCCTGACACGCCTGTTTTAAGAAAGAGTGCTCCAACCGACTCGATGGAGGGCACTGAACCAAGCTTGATCCCCTTCGTCACATCGATGGCTGGTGTGTTCGGCTTTTTTTTGCGAGAAGTTGCCGCTTCCAATTCCACCCAAGTATGGCCGCGTTCGCGATCGACCTTCATAGCAGAAATGCGGCGTGCCTCGGCCTCACTATGACTCGACAGTACCAGCACATCGCCGGTTTTTAAGTTTGGAGAGCCCGCAAGATACAATTCATTTGCACTAACTGCGCTTTCTGGCGCAGGGGACCGCGATCGCAGACGCAATTCGTTCCAGGTTGCTCGCCCGTTGAAGTCGAGTGACGTTTCAAAGGTTTGAGGCTTTTGATCCGGGCCGGGAATGCTTTGGACTTTTGTCCCTTTCGGGATGATGGCCGTCCCAGGTGCTCCTCGTCCACCTTCCACCGTGAATGCAAGCAACACTTGCGACGCTGCGCCTGGTGATAGCTCATATCCGATAGCCCGCGCAAGCTCGAGCACGCTGCGCCTCTCGGTCGCTGTTCGTAAATACGATTCATTCGCAATTCGCTCGGAATAAAACGTTAGCACATCCGCCATGCTGGCGAAAGCATCTAGCAGCCCGACTGTCAAATCGCTGTCGTCGCGAGTCTGTAAGGCTCTCAATGCATCCATTTTCTCAGACGAAAGCGAGGCCAAGAGTGAGGCCTTGAACTGCGAGTGAACCCCGGCTCGAAAATCGATGGCGGGCAAGCCAGGCCGATTATCAATGGATGCAGGAGTCTGCATTTCAATCCCAGCTCCACAGCCACAGCCTAAGTCGTTCAAATCTCTCAATGTCGAGTCTAGCGGGTTGGTCATCGTCCCCCCAATGCTTCAAAACGCAGCACGCCGCGATCAGGAAAATTGGAATCATTTTCAAGTTGAGCGATTTCGATGCGTCCCACTTCAAAGACATCTGATTCCGGTACGAGGGCATCTGTCGTTGCCCCTTGGCGTCGGAGTATGGTCACTTCAACGTGCCGTACACCGGCCACCTGCTGGGCCGCGGCGTATATCCTACTCAACAATACCGGTTGGCCAAAACTAAAGTTCTCGGCGTGAAAGAAGCCGCGGGTTCCATCCGAATGCAGACGGTTGTCAAAGACTGCTTTGAGAGCTGCGATCACGTCACTTCGAAAATAGTTGGACGAAATGCACACACGCAATGCCAGCTCCAACGGTACAAAGCGAGGGCCGTCGATTTCCAGATCATGTCCCGCCAACCGATATCGTTCCAGAAAAACTCGCAACTCATTTTCGAATGCAGCATCGACCAATCGGCTGCTGCGTCGGTCAATCGTCAGAAAAACAGTGTGCCAACTCCCCGACCAACGCAACGTCGCGGCTGCACGCTGTACATCTGGGTGCTCACCGGCCTTCGCAGCGTAATCTTCCGGAGTTACCGCACGTTGTTGGATTCGAAAGGCGGCCGGTGCATTTTGCCGTACTGCTTCCATGGGTTCCGGGTCGGTACCTCCGCGGGCCGACAGCGGATTGCTAACCGATTGGATTTCATCGGATGAAAAAGTATCGGAGACAACATGAACAATCGCACCCATTGGTAGGTTTCCCGTAGTTCCATTGCCAATCCGGTAGCACGCGTGAATCAACGTTCCTTCGCTTGGATGCATGCCGTTCTCGTCATCGCCAAACCGGATATTTGTTCGGTCGTCATTGTCCGTTTCGGCTACAAACTCGGAGGCAAAAGCCCCGCTCGACAGTAAATCACGTTTCGGATTCCACTGGCGTCCTTGACTATCTGCCAAATGAATTGACGGGAGAACGTCATTCATCGTCCATGCGAACGCCGCGGTAGCAGTAGCTTCCGGATCGTAGTTCGCCGCTCGCGTCAACGGACGATTCTTCAGTAGCGGGCGGAATCGAGCAACGATCGTTGGTGAGCTCGGTGTTTCGCAGTGATCGCAGCCGGTTGCGCCAACCGAAGCTAGCGCCAAGTTGGGCGTTGGTACCTGACCCAATTCCTCCAAGTGCGGTAACGTCATTCCCTGATCCGCAAGCACGATGTTACCGAGAGCGACACTAACGTCTTCCAACAATCGTCCGTCCGACCTTGCTCGAACCGATAGACTGAAGGGGATTGGAAGAGCGTCCGCATCGCCCCATTCAATGTCCGTGACGCTTGTGGGTGGAACGGTTAGCTCGTCCAACCGTTGGGGCAACGTATTATTTTTTGCGGCAAACAGATATTCTTGGCGATTCATTCCGTTTATCTTAGTTAAGCGAACCGCATGACGATGAAGTGGATCAGCGTCCGCATAATGTCCCGTCTGAGGGCCAAGTTGTTCGACAAAAATCAATACTTGACCAGGCTGGAGATTAGGCAAGTCTCCCCGCAAGGTGGCTTTGATTGCCCCTTTCGCTAGGCAGCACGCATCGTCTCCCCATGTATGAAATGGGAGCTCATTGTGTTCGGGAAATAACTCCGCACTCTCCATCGGCTCAAAAACGACGGCACGATTCGATTGAAACAATGTCTGAAAGTCAGGTTCCGCAAGCAGGGTCGACGAACTCAATCGCGTCGCAAAGCGAAGTGGAGGAAGGACATCTGCGCCCACCTCAAGTTTCATCTTGCTCGCTTCCGGCTTCAGCCGCACCTGAACCCAAGCGCGTGCGTTGCATCCATCGTGCATGGCATAGTCCAGAAGCCTCGCATGCCGCTTGACCGACACGCGGTGCCTGGCCGTGCCAAGGTACGCTTCGGTAGCGATTGCATCTTGGCGATAGCTGAGGTAGTCCCCCACGTAGGCGAGTATTTCGACGAGCGTCACACCCAAATCGGCCGGATTGCGCTCCCGCCATTCGGGAGCCAGAAACGCCATGCGATCGAGCATCAACTTACGGAAGCTTGCATAGTCCTTGGCCATGTAATCGAGGTCAGGTGACGAGGCTAACCGCGGCGGACAGCCGCAATTCGGGCGACAGTCGAACTCGCTTTCGCATTCGACCTTGAAGGAAAAGTCGATTCGTGAGAGTCGATCATCCAGTCCCAGAAGCGGACTGTCGGAACTTGCCTCAACAAGCTTTAGGGTATAGAGTGAAAAGTCGCCTCGCGTTGAAACACGGATCTCGAGATGATCGCCCACTATCAATTCAGTTCGATCACCCGAGTGGAGTAGCACGTTGGTTGCGGAACGAAGTCCGACGGATTCCACTGTGATTTGTTGAAGCCGTTCGCCTCCGTGGATATTCACTTGGGTCGACGAAAGCGTTGCCAATCGATTAAAAAATGCTTGCCTAGCCATTGGATCGCTGGTAACCGCTTTGCTGATAAAGAACAGTCGGAGAATCCGTTGCCTCAAGGACTCTTGCGGCGTTCCTATCAGTTCCTGGTCGACAACTTCCAGGCGTTCGATTCCGTTGAGGGTTGCATGACCGTGGACTAAGCTACGTCGCCCCTCTTCACAGCAGAGGTAGATCATGGGACCCCCTTCGCGAACGCGGCCACGCGTCTCTGCTGCGTTCGCCGAACGATGTAACGCACCTCCACTCGCAGTTCTGCCTCGTGGTTGGTAACATCCACCGCTTCCACATGTATCAGATCCCCCAGCCACTGTTGAAGGGAACCTTGAACCATGACGAATGTGGCGGCGGCCAACTCTGGACTGTTTGCGGCAAACACCAGTTGCAGCAACCCGCTACCAAAGGTCGGACGGTTCACCCGTTCACCCGGCGACGTGAACAGCAGTTGTTCGATCAATTCGCGAATATGCTGGTCTTCGGAAGTATCTGCGGTTAAGCCGCGGCCGTCGAAATGAAGTGGAAATGCGATGTTCACTGGGCCTTCACTCGGACTTGGGTGACGAGGATGTTGACACCAGTTCCATTGGGCACACAAACAGCTTGGCTATCTTGAAGCAGCAGCGGCAACCCTCCCGATCGTACTCGCGTCGCCCCAGTCATCCATTGTGCAGTAAGACACGGCATTGGAACGACCCCTGCCACAAATGGGCATCCTGCGACCATCCATGGGTTTGGCTGTTGTACCGTCATTTGACCCGATACTTTGACGCGAGGGTTCGGCACGGTGGCTTGTGCCTGTCCAGCGTGCATGCAAAGAACCGTCGCACCTTGATGAAGTAAGAATCCAGGCATAATCAAGTCACCTCCAGTGCGCCGTTGTTGAAATTGATCTGCGGTCCCTGCATGGAGATCTTGGCTCCCAGACCATTATCGATCTCAATGCCGGCGGCTGACATCGTAATTTTTTGGCCACTCGCCGTTTCCAGTGTAATTCCACCTAGACCGGGAGTGTCATCCAACGTGATACTTGTGCCCCCTTCCGTTTTAATCAGCACTTTTTTGTACGGTGGTGCCAGCAACTCCGGCGGAACTTCCGCCAACGTACCGTACCAGCAACCTGCCCAGATCGGATAATCTGGGTCGCCATGTTCGAACTCGATCCACACCCCCGCGCCCACACTGGGCAAGGCGAAGAAGCCCATGCCATTCCCACCGAACGGAAAACAGGGCATGGCCCATCCGGACTCTTGGTCGCCGGTAACATCAGGCACTCGCGCACGAACCCGCCCGATTTGAAGCGGGTCTTGGTTGTCGGTCACAACGCCACGAAATTTGCCAAAGTACGGATTGCTCATGGTCGCACCACTGGAGTCAATGCCATGGTCCCCTCGCGGCTAAGTTGGAATCGTTGGGAATAGTGTCCCCGCGGCACGATCGTATGTGTCACGCGACGCACGTACCAGAATCCATCGTAGGTCAATCCGACGCCTCGAACGCCCACAAGCTTTCGCGCGCGGAGTGCATGGCCATAACGTAGGCTATCAACTTCACCCTCAGCAGTGACCGGGTCGACTGCATTGGTTACACTTGCGACCGCAGTCGTGGCGGCTGTTGCTGGCCCTTGATTCGCAGTGGCTCTTTCCAATCGAATGCGATTGGCCGTCGCAGGTTTCGCTGCCAGCGGTGGAACCTTGAGTGAGGGAAGCGCAGGCAACGGCACACTCGACTTGGTGAACGGTTCCACGAACGCACCGCGGGAACCGACCATAGCCAATGCGTCGTTCGTAAAGCGGATCGATTTTGTGTTGGTGGTCGCCCCCAAGTTGACCGAAAGGGCTGGCTGTGGCAGTCCCAATCGGTTCTCGGGGCCAAAATATGCCTGACTGACTCCGGGTGTCAGCGGTTCGAGGTAGAACACAAAGCCATTGCGTCGTGCCAAGCGATGTAGAAATTGGAGATCCGTTTCTTGCTGTCGCGGGATTCGGTCCAACATGATAGGAAAATCGGTTGTAGGCGTAGGAAGGGGAACGATACCAAACTTTGCATAGCTGGCCAAAACTCCAGAAGCAATGAGGAAATCGGGCTGGTTTGGAAAGGTCGCGTTCTTCTCTTCCAAGTCGAGCAGTACGCTGAGGTCGCGACCGGTGACCGTGAGTGTTGCTTGGCCTGATTGGTCCCCCGGATTGAATTGGTGATGGGTCACAACCCCATCAATCAACACTTCCGGCAAACCACCGAACATCACCGCGATGATCATTCGCTTCATGGGATCGACGCTGCCGTTTTGGAGCAGTCCATAGTCCACGATACCAGACCGTGCAAGACTGAAAGTCATTTGAAAACCGTCCCCCTGTCCGGAGTCGTTCGTGATCTCGACTTGTTGCAACGCGCTCGTGACCTCGTGGGACGCAGGCAGCGGCACCGAATCGCCGACAAGCAGCAATAATCGAATACCTGACAGGTTGTTGAGCATGGGTGTCGTATTTATTGAGGTAGTTTGTTATTGAGGCATGTTGATAATGATCCGACCACCTATTTCGGCAGTGAGTTCTTCAGGTTGCATCGCTTCGTTCGAGTCGGCGACTCGCCAAAACTGCGTCGGATCGGCTAGATATTTGGCGGTGACGTTGTCGAGCCGGTCGCCTTGCACGACCCTATGCTCCAACAGAGTCGTGCCTGTTCCAATTTCAGGCAGAAACCGGCGCTCGACATACCGAACGGAACGCAACTGGCCATTCGGCTCGGTGATGATGAGGTTTTTGGTTTTCAAGGATGCGTACCGGCTTTTCGGTTCCAACATGGCTTATCCTTCTAGATTGATTAAATGCTAAAGCTGGCGCTAAAATTGCCTGCCGCGCTGACACCGGCACTGACCCCGTTGATAGTCGCCATGCCTTCTTTGATCAGTTGGTGGGCCATGAACAGCCCGCCACCGGGGCTTAGGAGACCTAGGTCATGGTAACTCAAAACGTTGAGGTCGAGCGAAACTTTGGCGTGAATGGGATTGAGGTTCGGATCGAACATTTCTTCGTTGATCGTAAAACCGGAGAGTCGAACGGGAAGTACGCGTTTAACGCCCCAAACGAGGATAGCCAACGGTGCCTCTGGCGGGATCACTTCAATAACGCCCGCTTGCATGAGCACTTCGTTGGCGATGACCATTGCGCTTTTGGGATAGAGCAGCATTTCCAACGATGCGAGTTGCGGATGAATACCCAATTGGGCAGTTATCGGATCGGCTTTCTCCATCTGGTCCGTTGCATCCAGTACGACTTGAAGTTGGATTGATTCTTCAGGCGGACCAGACAATCGCATGGCCTCGCCTGGCGCGGCGCCCCCACCAGCGCCACCGCTGGCTGGCGTGGTGCGGGCCCGCAACGTTCGAGAAAGCGTTTCAGGGTTGTATTGAAAAACGATAATGCTCGCCAGCGGATTGATCGGATCCAGTCCGATCAATGCGCCTTTTTGCAAGCGTGGTGAATTGGGGAAACTGCTCATGGGTTACTGTCCTTTCTTTGGAGATAGTCTGTCCGCTCCCGCACACCATTGATCCTGCCGCCTTTCGAGGCCCGCCAATGTGGACTAGCCTCAATCATGCAGGGTGCCGCATCCTCGAAATAATGAACCAACGTCCATTGAGATCTGGAATCGTGGCTCGGTAATTTCTCATTTGATTTGTATGCCGTGTTCCGGCAAGTTGCTGTTCTTGGTTGCTAGCAGGCCAAAGATTGTCGAATCGATCGAACTCAACACCACGCAAATTAAGGTCCCAAACATGTTCCGCATCCGTACCTGAACGGTCGTATCCTAATCTGTCTAAAAGACGATTGAACCGCGATTGTTCGGGCGCGATGCGAGAGTCATATGGCGTTAACTGAAACGTTCTTCTCGCGGCTGGCCAGTCTGCAACACCGATCTCGTCGTATTCGGTCCGACCTCCCACTTGATAGCGGACCATCGTGGGACCACTATCGCGATGAACTTCTTCGGGATCGTCGGCGTTTGGTATTTCTACGACTGCCGGGTAAAGCTCCAGCGGTTTGTACCAATCGAATGGCAGAGCGGTTGCCTCTGTTAGTCCGTCTGGCGCGGTGATCTGCGCATCATTCTCATTAATAATTGCCTCAATAATATCGTCTGCATCGAACTCGGCAGCGTCTTCATGTACCGGCTCGTTATCGTCGGGATCGTCATCTTTACTGTCTCCAGTTTCGAGGGCGCCGAAGTTCCAGTGCGCGCCTGGGTTGGGGCTGTACTTAAGGCCACCGGACCAAGCCACTCCTGCTTCGTAATCCAACAGATTCCAATCCTGACGCCAAATATCGAGCCCGGCTACCGAGAGCCCAGCATCAGCATTCAACGAGAAATGCATCCCCGCACGTGCCTTCAGTCCAACCTCGGCGGTCAAATCGACCTTGTCGATTGTGCTATTCTGGATGCGCACTGACAGCGGCAGCGAGCCGAAGGGCACGAGATTGGCTGTTGAATGGGTGGCCTGGGCAATTAAGTTGACCTGGCCATTAATCTCGCCTGATACAGAGGCTACACCATTCGCACTCAGTCCGGCACTGAATTCTGCGATATCGAAGACACTCAAGTACTCGCCTTTGATCTTCAAGCGTCCGCGCCCAGCGATTCGCAGTACGGCGCTGGCCGGCAACCGAAAGCGCGCACGACCGCCGATGAAGTAGGTGGTAACGTCGGTGCGACTGGCATTGCTGAGCATCGGATGCTTGATTGGCGAGGAACTTGACTGTTGATCGATCAATTCTGTCAGGCAAATTTCGCTTAGTTTCCCGGGGCCGTACTTGCCGAAAATGCTACCTGTCAGTCCTCCGGAAGCGCTCGCCGTGAGGTCGAGCCATCCAAACATTCCCAATGGCACACTTTGCGACCAGATTGTGTGGTCGAACTTCATTGGCTTGAACAACTCGCGAGTAAACGAGTCAGCGTGTACTAGCTCGCGATCGGCAAGACGGGCCGCGCACTGCGGCTTCATTGGGATGTCTTTCTTCTTTGATTCATGAGGCGAGTCAATCCGCTCGACTACTTCAACGTGTACGATAGATTGCTTCCGCAACAGCACCGCGGGATTTGTCTGCCCGGGGTCAACTACATAGCTGAAGTCGAATCGTTGGTTGTCGCCGACAACATTGCCGAAATCTAGTTTGAAGTCGTTCTCATCAAGCGTGACCTTGGCCTCGAACGATCCGATAGGCAACGAGCATCTCTCCATCCGATACAGGTAGACCCGATTGGGCGTGCTGAGGCGCAGCTTCATTTCGTTACATGAAATGACGATACGATCAACCCCTTGCAATATTCCAGTGCCCTCTGCGGCCAACTCGGTTGGGGGTGGGGGCAACTTATTGTTCACCTCGACATCCGTCTTGGCTTCACCGACTGAATCGGGTTCGCGATGAAGATCTGCACCTGACTGCTGTAGAACATGCGTCAGCTCGTGCGCAATTAATCGTCTCCCTTCCTGCGTTCCAGGAGCAAATCTGCCTGAGCCGAACACGATGTTGTCCCCAACGGTATAGGCATGTGCATTCACTTCCCTTGCGGAAAGTTCAGCAGCCGCTCCGCTATGTACTCGCACCCTCGAAAGGTCGTGGCCGAAGCGTTGCGAAAAGTCGGTCTGCAATTCAGTTGAAAGCGGACTGCCGGGGTTTGCAAGAACTAGTTCTACACTCTCAGGGGCTGTAGCCAGTCGCCCAGTCGGTTGCCCAGTAAAACGCTGTATGCGCGGAGGTGAGCCATAGACGACTGTATTTGCAGGCGTAGCCAACACTTGATTGGCGATGCGGTCCGCTTCATGTTCCAGCGGATCGTTGCTCGCACCAATCGTGAGCTTGGGTTGCATATAGGAAAGCACAGTTAAGGCTGGTCGGTGTTGTTCCGCACCTATGCGTTGAGGATTACTCGTTCTATTTCCACATTGCTCGCAATCGGGATTGGGGCCGGGCGAGCCGCCGCAAGCGCACTTGCGTTGCACCAGGCCACTGCGTACGGGCGTTGCGGTCAGCGATGAGTTGACCTTAGTGCAAGTTTGCCGTGAAGTGCTCATTGGTTCATTCCTCCATAAATGGCCCGAGCTAATTCGTTTCCGATTGTTTCCGGTTTCGATTGCGAATTAAGTTGAAGAGTCCCGCCGTCTAGTCGCTCGATCTCTTGGATTGTGGAGAACGACCAGGGTAACCCGTGTTCGGACAGGAGTCGCGTCAGTTCTTTTTGCACCGCTTCGCCGATGCCTTCATGGCCCGCCGTTGGGAAACCGTGGAGCACTAGTTCTTCGATGTGAAGTTCCACTGAGCATTGTGGGTTGGAAGTTGAAAGTCGAGGATTCATAACCAGCCTCCAATCTCGGATTCGGTAAGGGGTTTTTCGAGCTTGGTGTACTCGCTGCGCGCTGCCCGCAGCAAGTGTGACATGCGAACCGAGTCGTTCGCGTCTGCCGCGAGAAAGGCGGCGTTCATCGCGATGTTGCGAATGTGGCCACCAGCCACGTTGAGCCGAGATAATTTGTTTACGTCCAAACCCTGCGTGGGTGTCTTCGACGGGAAAATGCGGCGCCAGATTTCGGCGCGCTGCATGGCGTCCGGAAACGGGAATTGGACAACGAAGCGAATTCGTCGCAGAAAAGCCGAGTCCAGCGCGCTTTTGAGATTGGTCGTCAAGATCGCCAAGCCGCGATAGGACTCCATCCGCTGCAGCAAGTAACTGACTTCGATGTTGGCATAGCGATCATGACTATCCTTCACCTCGCTGCGTTTGCCGAACAATGCGTCGGCCTCATCAAACAACAAAACCGCGCCACCTTGCTCAGCTGCGTCGAACACCCGACGCAAATTCTTTTCCGTTTCTCCGATGTACTTGCTAACCACCGCGCTCAAGTCGATGCGATATAGATCTAGCCGCAATTCGCACGCCAGCACCTCTGCAGCCATGGTCTTGCCGGTCCCACTTGCGCCCGCAAACAGCGCACTAATGCCGAGCCCTCGCGAGCCCTTCGTGCCAAACCCCCATCGGTCGTAGACCATGGCTCGATGCCGAACGTGAGACGCAATCTCTCGCAATGTCTCGAGCTGCGGTTCGGGCAGTACAAGATCATCCCAACTGGCTGCAGGATCGATACGCTGGGCCAGATTGTTCATCTGCGGGCGAGCCTGTGCACGGCAAGCGTCCCATAGGTCGTGTGCGGTGAGACTCGTTGCCTCGTCGCAGGCCGCGCAAATACGTTGCGAGCTCAAACTAAACTGTGTAACCAGCAAATCCACTTGGCCATTCAACTGGTTCGCCGCTTCGCCAAGTTCGCGTCGCCAAACATCTCGCTGCTCGCCAATGCTTGGCTTAAGGACGTCCATCGCAATCGTCTGTCGCTGGAGCACCGCCCTTCGTTCGCGACTGGTTACGATCACTGGGCCGAGGATACGTTCGATGAGTCGAGAGACCGCGCCACTTCGTACCGCGTCGGACGAGTCCAACTCGTCACAGTCCACGAGAATCGCAGTCGTATTCAATGCGGCTTCGCGCCCCGTTAGACGCGTCACGGCATCCAACTCGCTGGGATTTGTCGGAATGAACTGAGCATTCAACCCGATCAGGCCCAACCCAAGTGCGGCGCATGCGGCAACAGCGATGGCGCGTTTGCATGC
>Ga0105048_10007188_pt1 | contig 17903 bp, 21 predicted proteins | sample MAT05_FD_78382 | JGI IMG/M metagenome (GOLD analysis project Ga0105048, IMG submission 78382) | Freshwater microbial communities from Lake Fryxell liftoff mats and glacier meltwater in Antarctica - MAT-05 | ecosystem: Environmental > Aquatic > Freshwater > Ice > Liftoff microbial mat | place...
AGCCCCGGCTGGGCCATCATCACAAACTGAGGGTGGCCTGAATCCGCCGTGGCCGCCGGTGTCTCACGCCGGCTCTGGTTGCTGCGGCAGCTACGTTCCCAGCACCTGCAACACCGCGTCCCCGTAAGCCTCAAGCTTCCTGGCGCCGATGCCGCTGATGCCTTGCAGATCGTCCAGTGAGTGCGGCGCCCGCTGGGCGATCGCCGCCAGCGTGGTGTCGTGAAAAATCACATAGGCCGGCAGGTTGTGCGAGCGTGCCACCTCGGCGCGCCATTCGCGCAAGGCGGCATACCGCAGCTGTGCGGCGTCGTCCAGCGGCAACGGCGCCCGGGCCCCGGCCGGCGTACGGCTGCTGCCCGCACGCGGCCGCCCCTTGCCCAATGCCGGGGTCGATACCGAGTCGCGCAATTGCACCAGCATCTCGCCGCGCAGCACGGCGCGCGACGTCTCGGTAAGGCGCAGGGTGTTGAAGGCCTGCGCATCCACGGCCACCGCATCCACAGCGACGAGCTGGCGCAACACGGCGCGCAGTTGCTGCTCGCTAAAGGCGGAGCCGATGCCGAAGGTGCTGAGCTCGCGGTGTCCGTGCTGCATCACCTTTTCGGTCGCTTTGCCGCGCACGATGTCCATGATGTGGCCAGCGCCAAAGCTGATGCCGCTGCGCTGCTGCACCCGGTAAATCGTACTGAGCAGTTTGCGCGCGGCGTCGGTGGCGTCCCATACCTCGGGCGGGAACAGGCAGTTGTCGCAATTGCCACATCCCGCAAGCCCGTCGCGGCTCAGGCCGGAGTAACTCTCACCAAAGTACTGCAACAAGCGCACACGGCGACAATCCGTCGCCTCGGCCAGGCCAAGCAGGGCGTCGAGTTTGCCGCGCATCACCTGCTTGAAGTCGTCCCCGGCCGGGCTCTCGTCGATCATGCGGCGCTGGTTCACCACGTCCTGCAAGCCATAGGCCATCCAGGCGTCGGCCGCTGTCGCATCGCGCCCGGCGCGGCCGGTCTCCTGGTAATAGGCCTCGATGTTCTTGGGCATGTCCAGGTGCGCTACAAAGCGCACGTCGGGCTTGTCGATGCCCATGCCGAAGGCAATCGTCGCCACCATCACCACACCTTCGTCGCGCAAGAAACGGTCCTGATTCTTCTGCCGCACGGCGGCGTCGAGCCCGGCGTGGTAGGGCAGCGAGTCGAATCCCTGTTGGCACAGGGTCTGCGCGATCTCCTCGACCCGTTTGCGCGACTGGCAGTAGACGATGCCAGCATCGCCCTCGTGTTCGCCGCGGATAAAGCGCAGCAGCTGCGCTGTGGCGTCGTTTTTCTCGACAATGGTGTAGCGGATATTGGGGCGGTCAAAACTGCTGACAAATGTGCGCGCATCCTGCAGTTGCAGCCGTTCCACGATGTCCTCGCGCGTTTGCGCATCGGCAGTGGCCGTCAGGGCAACCCGCGGGACCGAGGGATAGCGCTCGTGCAACACCGTCAGTGCGCGGTACTCGGGACGGAAGTCGTGGCCCCACTGGCTGACGCAATGCACCTCGTCGATTGCAAACAGGCTGAGCTTGCCACGCTGCTGCATCGCGTCAAGTTGGGCCAGAAAACGCGCCGTGGTGACGCGCTCTGGCGCCGCATACAGCAGCGTGAGTTCGCCGCGCACCAGTTGCCGCTCGATCTGCTGCGCCTCGTCCAAGGACAGGGTGGAGTTGAGGAAAGCGGCGCTCACGCCGGCTTCGTGCAAAGCACCGACCTGGTCGTGCATCAGCGCGATCAAGGGCGAAATCACCACCGTCGTGCCTTGGCCGGCGCGCTGGCGCGCAATCGCCGGGATCTGGTAACACAGAGACTTGCCGCCACCGGTGGGCATCAGTACGAGTGCATCTCCGCCAGCGCCCACATGCTCGACGACGGCTTGTTGCGGGCCACGAAAGGCTTGAAAACCGAAAACCTCGAGCAATATTTCTTTGGCCACATGCATTGGGCAATTGTGGCGCAGCCAGGAGGCCCGCCCGGCTTGCGGGGCTGGCCCTGTCAGACCGGCAGCGTTACACTTCAAAGCCTTCGCAGGTAGCGCGTTTTTCACCTGCGGTGTTGCCCATCCGGACGCATGACTGCCCGAATCCTGCGACTTGTCAGCCTGTTGTGCCTTGTCAGCCTGACCGCTGCGCCAGCGTGGGCGAAACGCATTGCACTGGTCATTGGCAATGACAACTATTCCAATGTGGCGCGGTTGGAGAAGGCCGGCAACGACGCCGACTCGATGGCCCGCGAGCTGGAATTGTCCGGCTTTCAGGTGAAGAAGCACCGGGACCTCAATTTCAAGCAGATGGTTGTCGCGTTCGAGGATTTTTTCGACCAGATCAAGGGCGGCGACGAAGTGGTAATGTTCTACGCTGGTCATGGCGTACAGACCGAACGCGGCAGCTACCTGTTGCCCACCGACATCGAGGGCGAAACACAATCGCAGATCGAAAAGATCTCGTACTCGGTGAACGGCTTGCTGGAAGAGCTGGACAAGGTCAAGCCGCGCTTCAGCCTGGTCATCGTGGATGCCTGCCGTGACAACCCACTGCGTTCGCGTGGTCGCACCATTGGTGTCGCCCGGGGATTGAATGCGCCGGACCTGGCGAAGGGCCAGATGGTGGTCTTTTCAGCCGGGCGCAACCAGCGTGCCCTGGACTCACTGAATGACAAGGACGCCAATCCGAACGGCGTATTCACGCGGGAGTTTGTGGCCCGCATGCGCAAACCGGGGTTGAATGTGGAAGCACTGGCACTGGAGGTAAAAAATTCTGTGGAGCGTTTGGCCCGCACCGTCAACCATGACCAGCGCCCGCTGATCGTGAATGACTCGACCGGGGACTTTTACTTCCATGCGCCGCAGGCCGGGTCAGCGGCGGCACAGAGCCTCGGGCCGGCCGCGGAATCCGCGCGGGAAGACCAGTTCTGGCAGGACACCAAGGCGCCTGACAACATCGAGGGTTATGAGGCATACCTCAGCACCTACCCGGCCGGCCGGTATGCCGGGTTGGCGCGAGCCAATATCTCGCGCTTGCGCGCCAACACCGCGAACCAGCAGACGGCCCCCCCTTCCGGCGGCGCCAGCGCGAACGCGGCGCAACGGCCCGTCGTCGCCAGCAACACCGCGCCAAGAGCTCCCTCACCTGCCGCGCCGACCACGCCGATCGCCTCTGTGCCAGCGGCATCGCCGGCAGCGGCTGGCACCCCCGCTGCATCGACCAGCACCAGGTCCTACGCCAGTTACAGCCTGTCCAATGGCGACAAATACGAGGGCGACGTGGTTGGTGTCATGCGCACCGGGACCGGCAAATACAGCTTCTCCAATGGGGATCGTTATGAAGGCGGGTTGCAGGACAACATCTTCAACGGCAAGGGCACGATGACGTTTGCCTACGGCGACCGCTACGAAGGCGACTACGTCCTGGGCATGAAGCATGGCCGCGGCGTCTATCTGTTTGCCAACAAGGACCGCTTCGAAGGCCGGTTTGCCAATAACCTGTACGAAGGGCCTGGCCGTCTTTCGTACGCCAACGGTGACGCCTACGATGGCAACTACGTGCGCGGCATCAAACAGGGTGCGGGAGTCTACCGGTTTGCCAACGGCGACCGCTACGAAGGCAACTTCTCCAACAACGTGTTCAGCGGCAAGGGAAAGTTGTTCCTGGCCAACGGCGACCGCTACGAAGGCGAGTTCCGGGACAACGCAAAGGAAGGCGGGGGGGTGCACCATTTTGCGAACAATGAACGGTATGAAGGCACGTTCCACGCGGGCTCACAATCGGGCAACGGAACGCACTATTTTTCCAACGGTGACAGGTACACCGGCGTGTTCGAGCGCGGGGTACGCAATGGCAAAGGTATTCACACCTTTGCCAACGGCCTGCAAAAGGCGCTCGAGTACGCAAACGGAGCCGAGAAATCCAATTGAACACACCGCACTACACCCGCGCCGCGCAACTGCCGTCCCTGCTGGAACAACGCACCCTGATCCTGGATGGAGCCATGGGCACCATGATCCAGCGCTTCCGGCTGGACGAAGGGCAGTACCGCGGTGAGCGGTTTCGTGACTTTCACAAGGATGTCAAGGGCAACAACGAGCTGCTCAGCCTGACACGTCCCGACGTGATCACCGATATCCATGGCGCCTACCTGGCCGCCGGCGCGGACATGGTGGAGACCAACACCTTTGGCGCCACCACCGTGGCACAGGCCGATTACGACATGGCCAGCCTGGCGCGCGAGATGAATTTCGCCTCGGCGCAGTTGGCGCGCGCCGCCTGCGACAAGTTCTCCACCCCCGACAAGCCGCGATTTGTGGTTGGTGCGCTCGGCCCCACGCCCAAGACGGCAAGCATCAGCCCGGACGTGAACGACCCTGGCGCGCGCAACGTCACGTTTGAGCAACTGCGTGTGGCTTACCATGAACAGGCCCTGGCTTTGATCGAAGGCGGCAGCGACGTATTGCTGCTGGAGACCATCTTCGACACGCTGAACGCCAAGGCGGCCCTGTTCGCCATCGACGAGGTGTTCGAGCAGACCGGCGAACGCCTGCCGCTGATCATCAGCGGCACCGTGACCGATGCCTCCGGCCGCATCCTGAGTGGGCAAACCGTCACCGCGTTCTGGTACAGCGTGCGCCATGCGCAGCCATTGGCGATTGGCCTGAATTGCGCGCTCGGCGCGGCCTTGATGCGTCCCTACATCCAGGAACTCAACCGCATCGCACCCGACACCTTTATCAGCTGTTACCCGAATGCCGGTCTGCCCAATCCAATGTCGGAAACCGGTTTTGATGAAACCCCCGAGGTCACCTCCCGCCTCCTGCGCGAGTTTGTAGAGCAGGGCCTGGTGAACATCGTGGGCGGTTGCTGCGGCACAACGCCGGAACATATTGGCGCCATCGGCGACGCAGTGCGGCCGCTGGCGGTGCGCACGCTGGCGCATCGGCACAGCGTCAAATTGGCGGCCTGAGTCGACACGCGCAGCCAGCGCACTGGCACGCTGGCACGCTGGCGCGAGCCCAGGCCTGTGCACCGGCTCAGGGCTGCGGCGTCGCTGCCACGGCCAGCTTGTCCTGAGTCATCGTCTCGAAGTCGCCAGCCTCATGCCGCTCGTGCAACTGGCTTGCCGGGTCGCCCGAAACACGGTTGACCATGCGGCCACGCTTGACCGCCGCCCGGGTGGCGATCAGGTTGGTCCAGCGCTGCACGTTCTGGTACTCCTGCACCTGCAGGAACTCGCCGGCCTCGTACACCAGGCCCTTGACCACGGCACCGTACCAGGGCCAGACCGCCATGTCGGCGATCGTGTATTCGTCCCCCGCCAGAAACGCGCTTTCGCCGAGACGCCGGTCGAGCACATCGAGCTGGCGTTTGACCTCCATCGCGAAACGGTTGATCGCGTATTCAATCCTGGTTGGCGCATAGGCATAAAAGTGGCCGAAGCCACCACCCAGATAAGGCGCACTGCCCATCTGCCAGAACAGCCAGGACAGGCATTCGGCGCGCTGCCCTGGTTCGGTCGGCAGGAAGGCGCCGAACTTCTCGGCCAGGTGCAGCAGGATCGCACCGGACTCAAATACACGGATCGGTGTCGGCCCGCTGTGGTCGAGCAGGGCCGGAATCTTGGAGTTCGGGTTCACCCCCACAAAACCACTGCCGAACTGGTCCCCCTCGTTGATCCGGATCAGCCAGGCGTCGTACTCTGCCCCCGCATGGCCCAGCGCCAGCAACTCCTCCAGCATCACCGTCACCTTGACACCGTTGGGCGTGGCCAGTGAATAGAGTTGCATGGGATGGCGTCCCACCGGCAATTCCTTTTCGTGGGTCGGTCCGGCAATCGGACGGTTGATGGCGGCGAAACGGCCGCCGCTTTCCTTGTTCCAGGTCCAGACTTTGGGTGGGATGTAGACGGATGGGTCACTCATGTATAGAACTCCGGGCATCGGGCACAAACGAAACAGTGACCTTGCGCACGCGTCACCAACGGTTCCAAACCCACATCTTCGCCGAAATCGGGGGCAACGCCCGCGCAGGGGCTACCCATCCATGCAAAGAGGCATCACGCGTGCCCCGTGCTGTGCGAATCGGATGGGGGTCAACGACCGATTCGGCAACTGCTTGCGCTTTTGTAAAGACGCTGCGGATGAACAAAGCAAACCCACCTGCTGAGCGGCATACTCAACACCCCGCCACGCCAACTCGCGCATCCAGCTCCCACCCAGTACGCCCCATGCTCTACCTGCACCGATCGCTCCACACAGTGTGTCTGCTGTGCGCCGTGGCGTTGTGCGGCGTTCGCGCCTGGGCGCTGGACGCGCACGGGCTGGCGCTGATTGTCAACACGGCCGACCCGGCCAGCGTCGAGACGGCTGCCTACTACCGCCTCAAACGCGATGTGCCGGCGGCCAATGTCATTGAGGTGGCGTTCGCGAATGACGCAGCCGCCTTGCCGCGCGAGGAGTTCGAGCGGGTGTATGCCGAGGTGCAGAAGAGGTTGCCGCCCGGCATTCAGGCGTTTGCTTTGGCGTGGACACGGCCCTGGCGGGCGGCTTGCATGGGAATGACAGCGGCCTTTGCGTTCGGCTACGACGAAGCGTTTTGTTCGGCCACCTGCGGACCCACCCGTGCCAGCCGTTATTTCAATGGCGGGCAGGGTGTGCCTGCCTATCTGCCCATGCCCCGGCCCGCCATGATGCTGGCGGGCGAGTCGCTGCAGGAGGTGCGTCGGCTGATCGACCGCGGTGTTGCGGCCGACTTCAGTTACCCAAAAGGAACGGTCTACCTGGTGCGCACAGAAGATCTGGCGCGCAACGTGCGCGCGGTGCACTTCGAGGAGACCAAAAGTCGCATTCCGGGACTGCTGTTCGATATCGTGCCGGTGGCCCGGGCCGCACAGCGCGACGCTGTGGCGGGTTACTTCACCGGTGCGGTCAACGTACCGGCGATTCCCACACTGGGCTTCCTGCCAGGCGCACCGGCCGACCATCTGACCTCGTTTGGCGGACAGCTGCTGAACAACCCGGGCCAGATGAGCGCGCTGGAATGGCTCAAGGGCGGCGCGACGGCGAGTTACGGAACCGTCGTCGAACCCTGCAACCACCTGGCCAAGTTTCCCCATCCCGGCATCCTGATGGGCAACTACGCGCAGGGCGACACGCTGATCGAGGCCTACTGGAAAAGCGTCGCCTGGCCGGGCGAGGGTGTTTTCATCGGCGAGCCGCTGGCGCGACCCTACGGCACCCGTGTTGTGCAGGATGTTGACGGCTGGTGGGTGGAAAGTCACACCGCAGCGGGCCGCCGCGCTGTGGTCGAGACCGCCCTGAGTTCGCGCGGCCCCTTCCAACCGGTAGCCACAATCGACCTGCCTGCAGGCTACGCTCGGCAGAAGCTCGCCGGGCTGATTGCATTGGCGGTGCGGCTGCGTTAACCCGTTGAGGCTGTAAAAAAGCTCCGCTCCTGCCGCTGCGCGTTATCAATGGCACGGCCTGAAACGTTGTTGATTCATCCCCAACGCTTCTCTCAAACCATGCCGCGCTACAAACCCCGCGACCGCCACAGTCTGATGCTGCCGGTGGAACTCTCCGAGCAGATTGTTCCGGGCAGCCTTGCTTTCGCACCGGACTACCTGGTTGATCACGAACTCGATTTCTCAGCCATGGACGCGGCGTTCAACTTCCATGACGACAACACCGGCAGTTGTCCGGCGGGCAAGATGATCACCAGTTTTGGCACCTGGTACACGAGCGCAAACGGACAGCGCAACCAGCTATTCACCGCAAGTGATCAGGATTGCCAGAGCTGTGCCGTGCGCGGCCAATGCCTGAAGGACCCAAGCCGCGAGCGGGGTCGGCAGGTGACCCGGTTCGAACCCAAGGTCAGAAGCGAACACGATGCCAGCGAACGCATGCGCCGCGCCATTGATTCAATCCGCGGGCGGCATCTATACAGCCAGCGCATCGGCACGGTGGAGCCGGTGTTTGGCCACATCCGCCACAACGAGGGTTTGGCACGGCTCAATCTGCGCGGGCGCGAGAAGGTCAACACGCAGTGGCACCTGTACTGCATGGTGCACAACATCGAGAAGCTGGCCAATAGCGAGTGGCGGCAGTGAATGGGGCACAGGTCAAGCCCAGGGCGGGCTCACAGATCCAAAAGGGCTTGCCAGAGACCAAGAAGTCGGCAGAATCGACGGCATGATCAAGAAGCCGGAAATATCCATTGATTGCCGCGGCGGTCTCGCGCGAGATAGGGTTTTTGGACAGCCTCGTTATGCCTCACGCTTAGATCCAGTTCAGGAGTCCGACGATGAATGACGATCAAAAGTTAGCGCTCGAACAGCTCAGAAACGTGATCGGCTACCTGCAGTATGAAAATACCGTCTACTGGACACGCTCCGGCTTTCTATTAACCGCGGAAGCGGCCTTGCTCGGATTCAATGCACGAGTCGTTCCAACATCTGTCAGTGATGCATCTTGGCCCGCGCTCGGGATCGCGTTTGGTCTATGCGCAGTTGCACTTGTCCTCTGTTGGCTAGGATTGAAGATGATCGAGAATTCCCTGTACTGGATCAATCGCTGGATTGGACTTTTGCAAAGCATGGAGCCGGATGCGTTTGGCGATAAATACAAAATATTCCGCGATCTCGATACAAGCGACGGACAAGCATCGACGCACTTCGCTCGCGATACCGCGAAATACCTAATTTATGTTTTCATAGTGGCATGGCTAATGTTGTTGTTGTATCTACTAGTCGTCGCGATAGCCAAGACGGGCATATTCTGAAGTGAGGCATAGCTCGACGCTCAACCGGATCTGTGCGAAAAGCCGCGCAGACCTGTTACCTTGATCGTTAAACGTGTTGCTGAAATTTGTGAGAAGCTTGATCCATGCCCATGAAGGTCAAAGAACTCGTTGCGTTGATTCAGGCAGATGGCTGGCAGCTCGCGCGTCAAAACGGGAGCCATCGTCAGTTTCACCACATGTCAAAGCCGGGAACGGTAACCGTGGCGGGTAAGGACAGTGTTGAAATTCCACCTGGCACGCTGAACAGCATCCTCAAGCAAGCAGGTCTGAAAAAGTGAGGTGATAGATGCAATATCTCGTCGTAATTGAAAAGGGTCCTTCAAGTTTTGGCGCCTACGTGCCTGATTTGCCGGGCTGTGTCGCAGTCGGAGAAACCCGCGCGGAAGTTGCGGAGCTCATCCATGAAGCGATCGAATTTCACCTAAGTGGGATGAAGGAAGATGGGGTACCAATCCCTGAACCTCATTCAACGGGCGAACTTGTCGAGGTACACGCTTAACGACCAAGGATGGATCGCGCGCAGCCGCGAGCTGATCCGGCTGTTGGACGAGCCCGGATTGCCGAGCCGGTCGCCGACACAGGAAACATCTCTGAGAAGTTTGGCCGATGCTGATGGCCGGGCAGCGCACATGGGCTGATGCAGGCGGCCTTTGTTGCCGCGCCCACCCTCATTGCAAGGGCGGCTGGGTGCGAATGGCGGTTTTTCGAGCGAGCGCGGCCACCACACCGGTGGGCATGCCGGTGACCGGTGGTGTGTGCGGGTTGTCTGTTCGTTCAGTGGATGTGTCCCTCGCGCACGGTACCGGGCGGCCCCGCCGGGCTACCGTGCGATGGCGGGGCGGCGATGCGCCGACGCACGATCTGCATCGCAGAGCCGCAGCAGCGGCACTGCAACTTGGGGCGTTCACTCAAAGTTGGCGGTGTGACAGGCGGTGCCGCGGCCGACGATGGTGCGCCTGCCGGGCAGCGCATCGTCGCGGCGGGAGCGTTGCACCCCAAGCGCAACAGCGCCAGGCGTTGGCGGTGCTTGCAATTGGGATGGAGCAGGCCAAAGTTGCGAGAGCGTCGCAATCCCCTGGGCAGGACGTGCTGCAGCACCAGCCACAAGAAGTGCGCACCGCTGACGGTGCGCAGCGCCTTCTTGCCGCTGTCGCTGTCGCGATAGCGGAACGTGACCTGGCCATCGGCGCAGCGCACGATGTCGCGCTCCTGAATCACCCCGCGGTACAGGTAGCGCCCCAGATAGACCGGCGCCTTGTGGCCATTGCCCACGGCCTTGCAATCGACCACCCGGCGCTCGGGCACGGTGCACAAACTGGCGGGATTGCTGCCCGATGCTCTTTACCGGAACAAAGCGCATGTTGGGCCGGGTCACCGCCTCAGCAATGGCTGCGGCGTCGGCGACATCGGTCTTGCCGCGTTTGCCGCTCATGCAGTAAGGCGTGACGAACTTGGGCGCCATCAGGCGCACCGTGTGGCCGAACTTGGCAAACTCGCGCGCCCATTGATGGGCACCACTGCACGCCTGCATGACGATCACGCACGGCGACAGATTGGCGATGAGTTCGAGCAGTTTGGCGCGTGGCACTTCAGGTCGCACCAGAGCCGGCTGCCTGTCTCGTCCACGCCATACACGGCGAAGACATTCTTTGCCAGATCGATTCCAAAGGTTACGATGGCCATGATTTCCCTTTTCGGACAAGTTGATGAAACAAGATTCAGCGCAGACTAACTTGTACTCAAGTTATGTCGGAGCTAAAAGTTCGACCTCTCCATCGTGGCACTTTTGTGCCGTAGAGCGCAACCCTGAAGGGGCGCGGCTTGCTCGATACGGGGAAGCCCCTTTCATTCGATAGGCCTCGTAGTACACGCCAATGAACGCTTGGGCCGTCAATCCGACTTGGCAGAACTTCTCATCACTTGTTCGTGAGGCGGCAACCGCCAGTGCCGTCAAGACGGGCATGGAGCTATCGCATCACCTCACGGCTTCTTTGTATTTTGGTGTCGCGGCGCTGGAAGCCTTCTTGAATGAGAGGATGCGGGAGTCAGTCAAATCGCAGAAGTCCGAGGAAGAGATATTCGATGTCCTACGCAAAAGTCAGATCATTGCGAAGCTGAAGAAGTGGCCGGAGCAAATACTCGGCGTGCCCCTTGCGCTTGGCGATGAGGTGATGGAACTACTGGTCGATTTCAACGACATCCGCAATGACCTCACTCATCCGAAGACGCATGGACATGACATCTACCGCAGGCTCGAAACCATTGATCCAACAAAGGTGGTCGCCGCCGTCGCGGAGTACATTGTCAAATATCATCAAGCTGCGAAGACCCGCTACCCGTATTGGGTGTTCGGCTGGAACTACCTGAATCCACGACCGGACTCATACGAGATTTTCATCATCAACGACCAACAGTTCTCGTTCTCGCTACAGACCCTTGGTTTTCAGGTACCGGCCGCAAATCACTTCGCTGCGGAGGCTTGGAGTGACTGCCATCTCGGTACGTTTGACGGGTATCTTGCCGTCAAGGCCGCGTTGGATAGGCTCAGTCATTGCGAGCGTAAACTCCCGCATTTCCCGCATCGCCCCGTCCTCTGCCGCTGCTGGTGGATGAAGGAGCATCAGCAAACCTGTGGCAATGTGACTAAAGAAGCAATTGCACTCGCAAAGAGGCTCGACGCGGCCTCTCAAGAAACATCACATAAGTGATTGATCCGCAATGGTGTTTTCAGGCTGGTTGTTCAACGGCAACGAGTTTCATGCCAATATTTGTGGCGCGCTGGGAGAGGTGGCGCGGGACGCGTTCGCGGTAGCGCTCCTCGAAGTAGTCCTGCCCTTGGTCGGTATATTCCTCGCCTTTGGTCAACATCGTGTAGATCAGCCGTGCCAGCTTGTGGGCCGCCGCGGCGATGGCCTTGGGTCTGTCCATGCGCGCGCACATGCGCCGGAAATACGCGCCCAAGGCCGATTTGATGCAACGCAGCGCGGCAGCGGCCAGCCGCAAAGCCTGGTCGCATGGTTGACCACGCGCTTTGTCTTGCCGCTCATTACCTTGCCGCCGGTGATCTTGGTGCCCGGGCACAGGCCCAGCCAACTGGCGAAATGCCCAACCGTGGGGCAGCGCGACATGTCCGACCCGGTCTCGGAGATCACCGCCAGCGCCGTGGTCACGTCGATGCCATCGATACGCGTAAGGTCCACGCCGCACATCTTGAAGACGGCCTTCGGTGACATTGCTGGCTTTGTAAGCATCGTTGCAATCGTTATGTCTCTCGTGGGTATGTTTCGTTTAGCGTCCGGTCTTGGCTATTCCAACGGCGCAAAAATTGGGCGTGTCATTCTGCTGCTGGTTCCGTTGGTTGGCCTCATTACTTTGCTAGTTCTCAATTTACGCGCAACCGAAGCGTTGTGGTGTGCGGGCTGTAATGTCGGTCAGCTCGAACGTTGAGGCTGTAACAAAACCGCGTCCTTTCGATTCGCCCTTACCGACATGAAAAATCGACCGCACGGAGCTACCTGCAAGGCGCGATCGGCGATGTCAGAAGGGGTCAAGTACCCCCGAAAATTGCCTTCACCGACCACGACAGGTATTCTTTTGCAGCCTCGTTAGGCGACAGACCTTCTGGTTTTCGTTCAGCCACCATTCACACGCCCGCAGGCATCATGTGGTCTATTCCAACCCAAAGGAGCCACCACATGAACCGTCTCGTTTTTCTCCCCCTGCTCGCCAGCGCTTCCCTGGCCGTACACGCCCAAACCTATGTGGACAACGCACAGGTACGCAGCGTCTGGCCCCAGTACGAGTCCGTCAGCGTGCCACGCCAGGAGTGCACCAGCCAGTGGATCAACGAGCCGCGGCGTATCGAAGCGCCACGCGGCTACGGTGGTGCAATGCTGGGTGGTCTGGCCGGTGGCGTGATCGGCAACCAGGTCGGCAACGGACATGGCCGTGAGGCTGCCACGGCACTGGGGGCCGTGTTGGGCGCCTTGACCGGGGACCAGATGGCCAACCGCCAGCGCGGCGACCGTTACGAGCAGGTACAGCGCCAAGTGCAGAGCTGCCAGAACATCAACGAGGTGCAGCAGCGCCTCACCGGCTACCGGGTGGCTTACGAATACCGCGGCCAGCAGTTCAGCACGGTTTTGCCTCAGGACCCCGGCCCGACCCTGCAGGTGCGGGTGTCGGTGGAGCCGGTAATGCGGTAGTACGATGCGAGGGTGTTTGCCAATCCGCTACACCGTCACATGAAAACCCACCCGGTCCGCCTGCTGGCCGCCTGTGCCCTTGCGCTGACGCTGGCCACGCCGGCCTGGGCCGAAATCAGCCGCGACCAGGCAGCAGCAGCAGCCCAGCGCGAGACCGGAGGGCGCGTGTTGTCGGTGGAAAAAACCGCGTCCACTCGCGGCACGGTGTGGCGTGTGAAGGTCGTCACGACCAAGGGTGAGGTACGCGTGTTGTTCATCGACGCCGCCAGCGGGCGCGCCGATTGATACCCATGGACATCGGGCCGGGCAGATCACGGCTGTGCACCAGCAGCGGGCGCAAACTGGCCAGCAACCGTCTCCCATGACCGCCCATGCGCCTGCTGCTGATCGAGGATGAGGCCGCGCTGCGCCTGACGCTGGCGCGCCGACTCGAAGCCGACGGCTACCGCGTCGACCAGGCCGCCGACGGCGCGAACGGCCTGTTCCAGGCGCGCGAATACCCGATAGACCTGGCGATCGTTGACCTCGGGCTGCCCAAGGTCAACGGAATCTCCATCGTGCAGCAGCTGCGCGCCGACGGCCGCACCCTGCCGATCCTGATCCTCACCGCGCGCGGCGGCTGGCAGGACAAGGTAGCAGGGCTGGAGGCCGGCGCGGACGATTACCTGGTCAAGCCGTTCGAATACCCAGAGCTGGCAGCGCGCATCAAGGCACTGCTGCGGCGCTCCACCCATGCTGCGTCGGACGTACTCTCGTTGGGTCCGCTGGCGATCAACTTTTCGGCGCAGCAGGCGCGGCTCGATGGCGCGCCGGTGGACCTGACCACTTTTGAGTTCCGGGTGCTCGAGCTCCTGGTGCGCGAACGCGCCCGCGTGGTGAGCCGACAGGAACTGTCGGATTACCTTTACGCGAACGACGACGACCGCGACAGCAATGTATTGGAGGTGCTGATCGGCCGGCTGCGCCGCAAACTCGATCCGGCGGGCACGCTGGCGCCGATAGAAACCCTGCGCGGGCGCGGCTACCGCTTTACGCTCACATGAGCCGCGCCATGCCGCGATTCACTGGCAATTCCATCCGCACGCGCCTGCTCCTGGGCGCCACCCTGGTGCTGGTGGCGTTCGTGGCCGCGGCCGGCTGGGCGGTGCAGCGCGCACATGCCGACAGCGTGCGCGTGGCCCGCTTCGCGCAACTGCAGAGCACGGTCTATCTGCTGCTCGCCGGCGCCGAGCTCGACACCGATGGCGCACTCATGATGCCGCCGTCGTTCCCCGAGCCGCGCCTGTCGCTGCCCGGCTCGGGTCTGTACGCGAGCGTGTTCATCCCTGGGCGCAATGAACAATGGCGCTCTCCCTCCAGCGTAGCCGGCAACCCACCATTCCCGCGCAGCGTGGCAGCCGGGCAATGGCGCTACGAGACGCTGGGCGGCGACGTGCGCGCCGACCCGTCCGTCGCTGCGGCGCCGCGCGACCCGCTGCAGCCCGGGCCGGGCGAAGCCAGAACGGGCAGCACCTATCTCGCCGTGGCGTATGGCGTGAACTGGGCCGACGGCGGGCGCACCGTGCCGCTGGTGTTGTCGGTGCTCGAGGACAAGACTGGTTTCGACCGCGAGGTGGCGGTCTTTGACCGCACCCTGTGGACCTGGCTGGGCGGGGCCGGGTTGCTGCTGCTGCTGTCGCAGGCCTTGCTGCTGCGATGGGGGCTGGCGCCGCTGCGGCGGGTGGCACAAGAAATACTGCGCATCGAACATGGTGAGCAAGCCGAGGTGCTGCAGAGTTACCCCAGTGAGATCACCGCGCTCACCAACAACCTCAATACACTGATGCGCCAGCAGCGCTTACGCCAGACGCGTTACAAGGAAGGCTTGAGTTTTCTCGCCCACAGCCTCAAGACGCCGCTGGCGGTGCTGCGCGGCGCATTGGGTGAACCCGAGCGCCTGAGCGCCACGGTGGCCGAGCAGGTGACACGTATGGACGCCATCGTGCAGCACCAACTCGGCCGCGCCGGCGCCAGCGGCGCAGCGCGCTTCGCGCCTTTCTTGCGCCTGCGGCCCATCGTGCAGCGCATCAGCGATGCGCTGGCCAAGGTGCATATCGACAAAAAGGAGGGCCTGGCCTTCAGCCTGGAATGCCCGCAGGACCTGGAATGGCGCATCGACGAAGGCGACGCCTTCGAGTTGCTGGGCAACCTCATGGACAACGCGGCCAAATGGGCCGCGCGCCGGGTCGCGGTGCGAGTGGCGCTCGACCAGGCCGGGGGACTTGCGATCCGGGTCGACGACGACGGCCCTGGTTTCCAGGGCAACACGCAGGCCATGCTGCAACTGCATGTGCGCGCCGACGAACAGGTGCCCGGCCACGGCGTTGGCCTGGCCGTGGTGCACGACCTGGTCACCAGCCACCAGGGCCAGCTGGCGCTGGCGCGCTCGGACTGGGGTGGTGGGCGAGTCGAGATCGTGTTGCCAACGCCTTGAGGCCGACCACCGCGGCAACTTTATCGATTTCGTTCAGCGTGGGTTCATGCTTGGGGGCAGACCATGCAGGTAGAACAACCGACCCCAAGGAGTGCCACCATGCCATCCTCCCGCGTCATTGAGTGCAGGCGTTTCGCCTGGAATGCGGCCTTGACGGTCGCAGCCCTGCTGGGTGCCGCCTCGGGCGCACAGGCGCGAAGCGATATCAGCTGGTCCATCGGCATATCCTCGCCCGGGGTTTATTACTCGCAGCCGCCACAGGTGTACCTGCCGCCGCCGCCACCGGTGTACTACCTGCCCCCGCCGCCGGTGTATCACCTGCGGCCACCGCCCGTGTACTACCTTCGGCCACCGCCGGTGTACTACCTGCCGCGCACGATTTATGTGCAACCGGCGCCGGTTTACGTCCAGCCCAACCCGGTGTTTGTGCAGCCGCAGCCCTACCGCTATTACTACTACGGCAACAGCCACGACTGGCGCCGCGCCGAGTGGGAGCGCCGACATTGGAAGCACAATCACCAGCATGGGCGGGATCGTGATCGGGATTGGGACGGGCGCAGGCACTGACTGTCGCACGAGAGGGGGGGGGTGCGACGTCAAGCGGCCGCAATCCTTGGTCGATAGTCACTCCGGTTCGGAAGCGGCCATGACACTTGGTGCGCCAATGCTGCGAAGACCCGGCCTCAAACCGGGGTCATCATCGCGATAGGTCCACCAGGCCCGTGCACCCGGACTTGCGATGGGTGAGCTGATTCCGCTGGCAGCGAACTGCCTGCTAAGTGCTGCTGAATGACGCTGCTAAAGCGCATGTATGCTGGCGCTTTGCGCAAAAAAGTGTCGGTGGCATTTCCGCCAATGTCTCGATGTTCCAGGGCCAGAGCCAGAGCCATTGGGAGCCTCATGGGTATGCTGGCTAAGTGCTGGTAGTTGAATCAGCGCAGGGCGCCAGTCAGAGCAAATCGGGCCTATGCGTTTTGAGCCAAGCCTACAAATGGGCCAGCAAGTCCTTAGCGCTGGCGAGACACTCGGCGGCGGCGGAGTCGGGAACCAAATCGCCAGAGTAGTCAGCCAGGTTCCGCTACTTGCGCAGCGCATCGAGCACGATGACTTTGTCCTGTGGCAGGCCAATGCTTGTCGGCAGCGTCTGGATCGCGGTCTGGTGATGCCCGGGTTTGCTTGTCAGCGTGCGGTAGCCATTGGCATGCAAAGCCACCATGGCCGACTGCATGATGGCCTTGTAGGCTGCATCGAAGCGGTTCTCGGCACTCAGGCTCTGGAGTTGCGCGTCGGCAATATTGCGGCGCGCAGCAGCCAGTAGCTTGCCGACCAATGCCTTGTCCGGAGGAACAGCGTCAAGGCTGATGCCCAGCAAGTTCTTCAAGGTCACGGGCATTTCCGATCAGGAACAGCTTGGGTTTGGCCAGCACGTCGGCGAGGAAGGGCTCCACCAGCGCCTTCGCGACAAATTCGTCGGTGGTGAACACCTTGGGGTTGATCTCGCGGCCGAGCACGGCCTGCGCGGGGTGCAGCAGCTCGATTGCCCGGCGAAAGCCGAGGTCGCCGATCACAATGACGTCGATGTCACTACCGGCCGTCTCGCGGCCCTGTGCAACCGAGCCGAAAACGAAGGCCACGCGCACGTGTTTCTTGTCCGGCGCCAGGGCCTGGGCCAGCACCTCGCCGAGGCCGGAGGTCTTGCGCAGGATGCTGGCCAGCTCGGTGAAGATCGCGCCGTGGGTGTCGGCGCTGTAGACCTGCTGGTTGCCCCGCTTCTCACGCTTGAGCAAACCGACGTCGGCCAACTTGCTCAACTCACGCGTGATGGTGCCGGCCGGCAGGCCGGTGCGACGGGCGATTTCACGGCCGTGCAACGCCTCTGCTGGCCGCAGCAACAGCAGCTCCAGGACGCGGCGCCGGTACTCGGGAAACAGCAGGGATGCCAAGGAATGATGCATTGAAGGCGTCGATTGCCGCTTTTTTTACATCAGTATTCAAGCCTAAGTGGCCATCGATTCAGGCCACCGTATTTTGGCGCTAGTGGAGCCTTGGTCGTGCACCATCTTTGCAAAATACAGCAACATGTGGCTGGCGAAGTTGACGCCAATAAGTCGGCACGCATCGACCATTCGGAGTCGCTGCCAAGGGGGACGGGTTCGCGCCCGAGCTCGAACCCCTTAAAATCCTGCCATTCCAAGGAGCGCTGCAGCGCGGCACGATTCGCCGCGTCAGGCTCGGGATCTTCAACCTAGAAACCGCAGTTGACCGCTTTCTTCCGCTGGATACGCCTTATGAACTCTAGCTTTCGTGCGCACGAGCAAGGTCACCTCAAGGGTGACAGCGCTACGCACCCGATTGAGCCGCGCTGGCGCCTGCTTGCGGCGTTGCTTCTCCTTGCGGGCAGAAGCCC
>Ga0105048_10007189_pt1 | contig 17900 bp, 15 predicted proteins | sample MAT05_FD_78382 | JGI IMG/M metagenome (GOLD analysis project Ga0105048, IMG submission 78382) | Freshwater microbial communities from Lake Fryxell liftoff mats and glacier meltwater in Antarctica - MAT-05 | ecosystem: Environmental > Aquatic > Freshwater > Ice > Liftoff microbial mat | place...
CTCAAAGGCGGCGATCCCGACCAAGGTCTGGGGCAACGCGACGATCCAGCTTGGCAACAACGAACAGTCCACTGTGCGCGCCATGGCGGTGCGAGGCAAGGACAATGGCGGCAACATCTTTTATGGCTTCACGCTGGCCGAGCCAGACCGTGCGTGGCGCAAGTTCGTTGGCGCGCTGACCGCCGGCGTGACCCATGAAGACCTGGATCACGCAACACGCTTCCTGACCGACTGATCACCCACTGCATGGGTGTTGCGCCGACGAACGCACCCTTCACTTGATTCCGGCTCGCTCCAGCAACTGCACAACGAACTTCGAGGGAATCGCATAACTGATGCCGGACGGCTGGCTCAAGGCCCCTTCGCGGGTACCTTTGATGAACACCATGTTCACGACGCCCAGGACGGCACCCGTCTCCGGATCGAACAAGGGGCCACCACTGTTACCGGGATAGGCTGTGCCGTCGAGCTGGAAGATGTCGTAGGTACCTGCCCGAACGCCGCGAATCGTGCTCTCATTGAGCTGGCGGGAGGTCGGTGCCGGCATCGCCGCTGGTGTGATCGATGAAACGATTCCCCGGTGCGTCACGACAGAGAATCCGAGCGCACCCCCTATCGGGAACCCCATGAATGCAATAGCCTGCCCTTCGCGCACCGTGTCCGAGTCGAGCAAAGTGGCCATCGGCACGGCGCTGCCGTCAAATCGCAACAGGGCCAGATCATGGATGCGGTCGACCTCGACGATGGTCGCCTTGCGCATGGAGAGTTCCCGTCCGGCGGTTCGCACTTGAACCACCAGTGAAGAGCCTTCCTGATTCTCCGCAGAATCCGGTAACACATGGGCGTTGGTGATCGCGGTATTGCCGCTGCCAGCCACAAAGCCGGTGCCACGCAAACGGAAGCGTGGACTGTCGGTGGCGCGAAACGTGCCCACGATCACGACCGATGGCTTCAGGCGTGCCACAGCATCGGCGAGTTGGGCGCGCGCTTCGCCGGAGGCGGAAAACACCGCTATCGCGGCCAGTATTGGGCCGAGCCAGGCAGCATGCCGCCACGGCAGGAAGGCGCCCAGCAGCCTCGGCAAACTACAGGCCCTTCAACATTGTTGCAACTTCGGCTTGGCCCGCAAACTTGTCCCCCAGTTTGACCAGTTCGTCGAGATCCTTGCGCGCAAGTTCTTTCTTGCCGCCCTTGATGTGAATCTTGGCCATGTGCAGCCTGTAGGTCGCGTTTTGTGGCTGCAGTGCCAGCGCCTTGGTTTGCCACTCCAACGCCTTGGCGTAGTCGTTCCTGTCAGAGTGCAAGACCGCCAACGTGTCCATGAAAGCCGGTTGATTGGGCGCGAGCGCGACGGCTTTTTCGGCGTAGGCGATTGCACCGTCCTTGTTCAATTTTCCGGTGACCCAGGCCAAATTGTTCAATGCGACTGTATTTTGCGGCTGGATCTGCAACACGGCCTGGTACTGCCGCTCGGCTGCGGCAAGGTCGTTTTTCGCCAACGACGCATCCCCCACGTACATGCGGTACACCACGTCCTTGGGGTTGTCCTTGAGCCAGGTCGAGGTCAGTTTCTCGGCGTCGGGCGGCTTTCCGGCAGCGGTATACACAGCGTGCAACTTGATTGCGAACTGGGGCGAGCCAGTCTGCTTGAGTCCAGCCTGGTAAGCGTTCGCGGCCACATCCCACTTTTTCTGACTCGCCGCAATGTCACCTTCGAAGAGGTAGCCCGCACCCTCCTTCGGGCTTTGCTTTTGCATGCCCCTGGAAATCCGCAAAGCTTCGTCGTAGTTCTTGGCGTCGAGCGCGAGCAGCACCAAACCACGCTCGGCCTCCAACATGTTCGGCTTGATTTCCAGCGCCTTGCGCAAAGACTGCGCCGCCGCGACCTTGTTCTTGTCGGCCATATAGGCATCGGCGAGGCGCATTTGCGGCATCGGGGACTGTGGCTGCATCGCAGCCACCTTGTTGAACGTTGCCAATGCCTGGTTTACCTCACCCGACGCCTGTTGCGCCTGTCCGAGTCCGTCCAGCAGTTCTGCGCTCTCAGGAATCGCCGCGACCGCGTTTTGCGCAACCGACAGGGCCTGCTTGAAATCCTTTGCGCGCAAATGGAAGTCGATCAACAACAGGCGTGGCCCTGGTTCGGTCGGGTTCGCAGTCACAGCGCGGCTGATGAGTTCGGCCACCTCCTCTTTCGCGCCGCCAGCGCGCGCACGCAACTCCGCCAAGGCCAGAAGCGCCTGCCCGTTTTTCGGATCCTTTGCCAGCACCGCATCGAACCGTTTGCGCGCCTCGTCCGGCTTCTTTTCTGCCATGTCCAACGCCGCCAGGGCGGCAACCGAGGGGAAGTACATCGGGTCGATGGCGACTGAACGCTCGAAACTCTTGCGGGCGCCCGCCACATCATTCTTGGCAAGCAAGGTCCGCCCGCGCAAGTTTGCCGACAGTGGTTTGTCCGGCTGCTTCTTCTCCAGGGCGTCGATTGCGGCAATCGCCTTGTCATAGTCCTTGCGCCGCAGATGGGCGCTGATCAAGGCCATTTTCGCTGTCGTGCCGGCTTCTGAAGAGGCAACATCCTGCAACTCTGCCAACCCGGCATCTTCCCGACCGCTGGCCAACCGCGTCAGCGCAAGCGCGGTGCGCGCATTGTCATTTTTCGGGTTCTGTTTTACCGCCTTGTTGAAATAGTCTTCGGCTTTCTTGGTGTCTCCGTTTTGCAGAAAAACTTCACCCGCGAGTCCATTGGTTGCCGGATCGAGGTCATCTCCCTTCAGCGCGGGTTGCAGCGTCGCCAGCGCCTTGGCCGTTTGCCCGGAGCGCAGATAGGTACTTACCAGAAGCCTGCGCCCGTGCAAGCTGTCTGGCGCCGACTGCACCGCCTTGGCCAGGAACACTTCGGCCTGCAGCAAGGAGTTGAAACGCAGTTCAAGCGCTCCTGCCAGCTGCAGGACCAGCACGTTGTCGGGAACGATCTTCACCAATTGTTGGGCCAGCTCCCGGGCCAGCTTGAAGTCTTTCTTCTGGTACGCCAGCAGGGCCTCGAAATACCGGGTCTGCACACCATTGGGAGAAGCCTTCTTCATCTCGGCCAGTTGCTTGGCAGCTTCTTCCAGTTTTTCCTGGCGCATCAACGTCGACATGATGGCCATGTGGGCATCGGCGTAATCCGGCTTGGCCTCGAGAGCCTTGCGATAGGCAGCAAGCGCTTCCTCCTGCGTGCCCTTGCCGCTCATCAAAAGGTCACCCTTCAGTTTCCATGCCTCATGGCTGCTGGGTGTCTTGCCCACGATCGCTTCAGCTGCCGCCAAGGCGCCGTCCAGATCGCCCTTGATCGCTTTCCCCCGGGCCTGGTAAAGCAGCGCCGGCGTGTAAGTCGGATCGGCCGCCAATGCGGCCATCATCGCAGCCTGCGCAAGGTCGGGCTTTCCAAGCGCAAGGTGCGCCAACGCCAAAGACGTCTTCAGGCTGGCCTGGGCTGCCGGCTGTGGCAGCTCAATCGAAGAGAACTCATCCACCACTTTCTTGAACTGCCGCTGCGCAAGCATTGCCTGCGCCAACAGGGGAACAACCGCCTCTTGCGGATGTTTCAAGGCAAAAGCCTTGCGCAACTCGGTTTCCGCGCCCACGGGATCGCCAGACGTCAGCAGGGCCTGCCCGAGCAGGAAGCGCGCCTCGGCCAGCTCCGGATCTTTCTGCAAAGCGTTTTTCAGCTGGATAACCGCCGCTTTCGGGTCGTTCTTGGCCAGGTAGTCGCGCGCCGACGCGAGCATCGCGTCGGGCTTGTCTGCCCCACAGGCGGCAACTAGGAACATCACCGCCAACGCGCCCAACAAGCCCCGACTTTTGGAAACAACCATGGAGTCTTTCATCATTTTTTCCCCAGACAAGTGGCGCCGCCAATCCGGCCTACTTCAATCCCAACCGGTGCATCAAATCGTACAACGTCGGCCTGCTCACGCCCAGCAGTTCCGCCGCCTTGACGATGTTACCGTTAACACGCCCAAGCGCGGAAATGATGGCGCGTTTCTCCGCCTCGTCACGCAGCGTTCGCAGGTCGAGCGAACTGTCGGCAAAATCTTGCTGTGGCAGGCTCAGCCCAATATCTTCCAGCGATATCTGGTTTCCGTCGGTCATGATGGTCGCCCGCTTGATGCAGTTTTCCAGCTCCCGGATATTACCCGGCCATTGGTGCGCCTCGACCGCTCGTACCGCGTCTTCGCTCAAGCTCATCGAGCTGCGGTTCTGCTCCTGCCCGAAGCGACGGACAAAGGCATGTGCCAGCAGGGCAGGGTCTCCCACACGGTCGCGCAGCGGAGGAATATTGACCACGATCTCGGCGAGCCGGTAATACAGGTCCTCGCGGAAGCGGCCTTCCTTGGTCAGCGCCTTCAAGTCCTGGTGGGTTGCACAGACGATGCGCACATCGACCGGTATCTCCTGCCGGCCGCCAATGCGCTCAATCGTGCGCTCTTGCAGGAACCGCAGCAACTTGGCTTGCAACGAGAACGGCAAATCACCGATTTCGTCGAGCATCAAGGTGCCACCATTGGCAGTCTCGATTTTTCCCAGCGTCAGCTTGGCGGCGCCGGTAAAGGCACCCTTCTCGTAACCAAAAAGTTCGCTCTCCAGCAAGTTCTCGGGAATCGCGGCGCAGTTGATCGCAACGAATTTGCCCCCTTTGCGCGGTGAAGTCTGGTGCAAGCCACGCGCCAGAACTTCCTTGCCAGTCCCACTCTCCCCTAGCAACATGATGGTGGCGTTGCTGCTGGCGACTTTTTCAATGGTGCGGCATACCTTGAGCATGCCTGGATCCCGCGTCATGAGGGCCGACAGTGCATCCGGCTGCTGCATGGCTTGCAGCCGTTTGTTCTCGGCCTGCAACTCCGCCAGGCGAAACGCACGCTCCACCGTCAGGTTCAGCAACTCCGGCTCGAAAGGCTTGGCGAAAAAGTCGTACGCGCCCAGCGCAACGGCACGCAAGGCATTGGAGCGGTCGTTTTGACCGGTAAGCACGATCACTTTCGTGTCCGGGTCCAGCGCCAGAATCTGCTCCAGCAACTTGAACCCCTCGGAAACCGAGTCCGGATCGGGCGGAAGGCCCAGATCCATGGTTACCACTGCGGGAGTGCTGCGCCGCATTTGCACCAAGGCTGACTCGCGGTCATGCGCCGTGACGGACTCAAAGCGGTCCAACGACCACTTGATCTGCTTTTGCAGCGCCAGGTCGTCTTCCACGATCAACAGGGCGCGCGATTTTTCCGTGGTCATGAAGCTCCGAGTGGTTGCAAGTCCGAGTGCCGCTGAATCTCGAACAGCGGCAGCAGCATTGTGATGGTGGTGCCCTCGTTCACCTTGCTGCTGACCTCGATTTTGCCGCCCAATTCTTGCACGTACTGAAAACTTTCATAGGCACCAATCCCCATTCCGGCCTTTTTTGTGGTCTGGAATGGCTTGAACAGCCGCTCCCGCACAAACTCTTCCGTCATGCCCTGACCCGTATCACCCACTTCGATCATTGCCTGGCCCGCGACCCGATCAAGCTTGAGCCAGACACGGCCGTCCAGACTGGTTGCATCCAGCGCGTTTTGCACCATGTGCCCAACAATCCGCTCGATCCGCTCTCCATGCCCACGCGTCACCACTGGCTGGGCGACGTCCACTTCAAGCAGGCGGCCGCGTTCTGTCGCAGCCGTTGCCATGCGGCGCGCGATCTGCTCCAGATCCACCCCCACAACGGTCCCGGGAGGGGTTGCACCTTCACGCAACTGCAACATCAACTGGCGCATGCGATCCAGCGAGTTCTCCACGGTCATCAGCATGTCCTGCTGGAACTCAGGGTTATTGCGCAACCTTTGCGCGTTTTTCATCATCAGCGACAACTGCGTGACCACGTTCTTCAGGTCATGCACCACAAACGCCGACATCCGGTTAAAGGCATCAAACTTGCGCACCTCGAGCAAGGCCTCGGTGGCCTGCATCTGGGCCAGAAAACTGGCGGCCTGGCGACCCGCAGTCTTTAACAGATCATTCACCTCCCAGTTGACATCCATGCGTGCCCGCGCGCGGGCCAAAACGACAAATCCGATCATTTCCTCCGACACGCTCAATGGAACAATCAACCAGGCTTGGGGAATGTCCTGCACCCAGCCTGGCAACACCAGTTGCCCATAGCGCCGTGGAAAGGACCGGAACTCTTCCAGATTGACAACCCATCCACTGTTTTTCAGGAATTGGCTCAAGGCCGTGTCGACGCCTTCTGGCACGGAACTGCCGACAATATTCCAGCGCGCCGTCTGCCGGTAACTGGTCTCGCCGCGGTTCTTCAACCACAACCCGCCGCCCGGGCTCTCCAGCATTTCCGCCAGACCGCGTATCACCTGCTCACCCATTTCCTGCGGCGAGTTTTTTGCGGCCAGCGTTTGCGTAAAGCGCAACCACTCCTCCCGGTAGTCATACCGGTAGCGAAAAAAGTGCTTGCCCAGGAACACCCGCAGGCGAGCGCGCACGGTGCCAGACAAGGCCAGGATCATCATCACGACCAGGCCGACCGACACCAGCCCAAGCTGCAGTGCGCGTCCCCAGTCGCCACCAAAGAAACGGACGTAATACCCTACACCCGAAATGAACAACAAGTACAGCCCGGCGATCATCAAAGTTGCCGAATGGAAGGCCGCCTTGCGCGAAATTTGGATACGCGAAAGCCAGTCTGTCTGGCGCGTGGTGGACAACACCAGAAACGGAACCACCAAAGCATGCACTGCGCCGCGGATGCTGAACGCGTCGGGGTCGAGCATGTTGAACAAAACGCCCTGTGCGTACAGGTAGATGTCAAACAGAAAAGCGGCGGCCAGGCCAAGGCTCAGCGGCTTGATGTTCCAGCGCGAATCTTCCGAGACGTTGCGGAACAGTTGCTCCAGCAACACCATTGCCATGACAGGCAGGGCCAGAGAGCTGAACAGGGACAACTTGCGCAGGTCCTCGGCGGCGCCAAAACCAAGCATTGACATGCCGAGAAACCCGACCGAGGGCAACCACACGAGCAGCGCTACCGGAACAAGGAGCGACATGCCATTGTCCTTCTCGCGTGCCTGGCGCACCTTCAACAAGACCAGCAGAAACCAGAACCATGCACCGTACCGGAACACATCGGCAGCGTAGCCCAGTTGCAACAGAGCCCGATGTTCGAGCAGGATGGCGGCCACCGACAACCAGGCCCACAGGGCGCTGGCAACAAACGCAAACAGCAGCGTCAGCCGGGGCAATTCACGCGGAGCACGCAGATAACCACGCCCGACCAGATTCACCGAAAACACCGTGTACATCAGACCCGCCAGCCCGTAGCTCCAGGCGCTCAAGGAAGCGAGTTGCGAATCCATGGGGCGGGAATTGGGAGACTCTGGACAAGTGGCCGGCGGTCAACCCTTACTGCGCACCCTTGGCAGTCAGGACAACGCCCACCGTTTCGAACAGGATGACCAGGTCCAGGAACAGAGTGTGGTTCTTGACGTAGTACAGGTCGTATTGCAGTTTTTCGGCCGCGTCTTCCACCGATGCGCCATATGGGTAGCGCACCTGCGCCCAACCGGTGACCCCGGGCTTGACGCTCTGGCGCACTGCAAAGTACGGAATCTCCTGGGTCAAGCGGTCAACGAAATACGGCCGCTCGGGACGTGGGCCGACCAGGCTCATGTCGCCACTGAGCACGCTGAACAGTTGCGGCAATTCATCAATCCGCAGCTTGCGGATGATGCGGCCAACCCGTGTCACCCGGTCGTCGTCGGCAGAAGCCCATCGCGGCTGGCCGTCCTGCTCGGCGTCGGTGCGCATGCTGCGAAACTTCACGACATTGATGAGGCGTCCATTCAGGCCGACGCGTTCCTGCAAGTAAAGGATCGGTCCACCACTCTCCCACAGGATCAACAGTCCGGTGACCAGGATCACCGGGGACGCAATCACCAGCAGAACCAATGCACAAACAATGTCGAACAGCCTCTTTACGACCGTGCGCAACAGATCCTGACTGAAGCCGTCACCAAAGATCAGCCAGCCGGCCGACACCGAGTCGAGCCGGATCTGACCGAGTGTTTTCTCGAAATGGGTTGCAATGTCGACTACCCGCACTCCCTGCAACTTGCAGTCGAGTAACTCCCGCAGTGGCATGCTGCCGCCGCGCCGCTCGGTCAGCGCAACCACAATTTCGTCAACTTGTTGTTCCATCACGATGTCGGTCAGCGACATGTTGGGAGACAAAATGCCCCATGCGGAAACTTCGGCCACGGACTCGTTGGGGCTGGCGTAATACCCAACCAGATCCACATGCGGATCCGATTTCTGCAGTGTCCGGCCGACCAATTTGGCACGGGTTCCGGTTCCAAACACCAGCACCCGCTGGCGCATCATCGAGGTGGCTGCCGCATGGCCCACGTGGACACGGTGCGCCAACATCAGCGACAGGCCAGCGACGACCGTCAACGTCACGATCACTTGCTCGGTCACGCCCAGCGCGACGACCCGCAACACGACATAGGCCACCGGAATCACGAGCACCAGAAACAACACGGCACGAGCCCACGACTGGACAATTGACCGGTTATGGACCCGCTGGTAGAAACCGAGCGCGGCATTGGTGAACAGAGCAAGTACCGCCAGCACGATTGCCGACGGCAGCACTGTGGACGCCGCAACCAGTGGCTGATTGGCCAGCCAGGCCACCGAAGCGATCACTGCAGCGACCACCAACCCGAAATCGAGCATGATCTGCAGCAAGGTGCGCCGGTGGATGTAGTGGTTGAAGATTTTTATCAAACTCTTGTCCCTGTTTCCCGTTGTACCGAAATCCCGATTTCTTCCATGGTCGGCTCGTTGGCAGAGACGCCCGTCAGCGGGCCGAAAGTGATGCTAAAGAGCATAACTCGGCCGCGCCCCACGCGCCAAACTGTCTGCGCTACCCGGGCCAGACCGTGCACCCGCCAGGACCGCAAAAAAACACAACAAGTACATCAGAAACGCTACCCGCGGCACATCCAGATAGCTGCTGGCGAAACCCACGATCAGCGCCCCCGCAACACTGGCTAGCAAACACAATGCCAACCAAGCGTCCTGCCCCATCAATCTGCGGCTGCGCACGGCGGCGAACACAAGCAAAGCGACCGTTGGCAACAAACCAACCAGTCCACGCTCGACCAGCAGTTCCAGGAACATGCTGTCCGTATGCCAAGGCACAAAGTAGTATTGTGCCGCAGGAAACCAACGCGCCAGACCGCGCGCAAAGTCTCCATTCACCAGCACCTGTCGGCCTTGATGGGTCGTAACACCAAAGTCGGAGATGTCGACCTGTCCGGCAACACTGACCACCGAGAGCGACAACATCCCCAGCCGCTGGGCATACCATGGCTGCGCGGCAAATGGCCTACCCTCCAGGGGCACGGTTACGTGGCGCCACCCGGGGAAGGAAGGCTGGACGCGAACTACGCCGCTCTGGCACTGCCAGTCGTACAACAGGTGGCGTTCGCAGACCTGGACCACAAATGTGGGGCGCGCGTTTGATCGAACGTAGCCGGACGCAATGTAGGCCCTGCCGGGCTGCAGATCGATGCGCTGGGTCAGCGCGAACAAGCCTGCTTTTCTGGCATCGTTGGGCGGTCCACGAACCGTCACGTAGGGTAGCGTTGAAAGATCACCAACATGGTGCGCCACGCTGCCGGCCGCACCCGGGACTGGAATACCACGGCTGTACGTTGCCGGAAAGCGCCCCCAACCGATTCCCCACCACCATTGTGCAGGGGACTTCAGCAAACCAATGCTGTTGTCCCAGTGCGTCTGTCTTGCCGCCCACACTTTGTCGGTGTTGGCCAAACGGTTGGCCAGGAAACTGTCGGGGCCGGCGGCTTGCCACACCAGGACACCAATCATTACCAGTAGCCACCAGTGCAGACGAGACACCAGACGACCGAACCACCGTCGGTCTGCCAGTTCTCTGGTGGCCGTACGCGATGCGGCGACCCTGCGGAGAACCAGCCCCGCCACCACCATGAACAGTGCCGGGATCGCAACCGACAGGTAAACACCTCTGGAAAATGTCATCAGGCAGACATAGGCAACGACAACCAGCAGCAGCGCCGCGCCCAGACGCGTCCGCAAGTTCCTGCTTTTCATCAGCGCGAGTATGGCGAACGGGCTTGCGAGCGCCAGATAGGCATCGACCGCCCCACCTCCCACGTGCATCTCCCAGAACAAGGCAGTGACACGGTACACCGTCGAAAAGTCCAGCAACCCTGGGTAGGCGAGTCGCTCCCACAAGGCCGCTGTAGCAACGCAGGTCAAACCCAGCAGCATTCCGACCAGCAGGAGGGTGGACGACTTCGGGACACCAATTTGCAAAGTCCGGCGCAGCAACGGCAGCGTCAGCAGACCGAAGAGCAAACTCTTGGCGACGCGCAGCGTGTTCAACGGGTCGCCATATCCCTGCCACCAGCCGAATGTCAGTGACTCGGCGGCCGCCAGACCACGCATTACGCCGACTACGCCCGACATCGCCAACACCACAACCAACCAGTACAAAGCTGTGTCGCGATGCGCAGGCATTGGCAAAGCGGGTCCACTGACAGCGGGCACTGGAGTGCGGGCGGCATCGATGGCCAGCCGAAAAAATCCACCGGCAAACACCGCCAGCAGCAACAGGTCAAACTCTTCCACCAGCAGCCAACCCGTCCATGGGGAGAAGTTCAGCCAGGGCAAGCCCGCGGGTACCAGGACCAGCCACAGGTGAGGCCAGCGTGCAGTGGCCAGCACCACCAGGCCGATTCCGCTGAGACACACAGCGGGTGTAATCGGATGGTGCCATCCCAAAACCACTGCCGCGCCAGCGCAGACTGCCGCCAGCGCGGCCCAAGGCAAAGTGCTGCTAGACAAGTACTTCCGGGCAGGTCGCGTGGCCCAGAAAAGCCTGCGGGCTGGCGCTGGCGCCATAGGCGCCCGATTGAAACACCACGGCCAGGTCACCGATTGCGGCGACTGGCAGTTGCATACGGTCAGCCAACAGGTCCAGTGGAGTGCACAACGGCCCCACGATTGAAGCCAGTTCGGTCGTCGGCCCGCCCTGCCGGTTGCCTATCGTTACCGGATAGTTCTTGCGCACCACCTGTCCAAAGTTGCCCGACGCCGACAAATGGTGGTTCAGGCCGCCATCGGTCACAAGGTACACCTGTCCGCGTGAGATCTTGCGGTCGACAATCCGCGTCACATACACGCCAGCCTCGGCAACCATGTAACGGCCCAGTTCGATCACAAACGCCACCTCGGGCATCTCCGACCGGGCGCGCTGCAGCAGCCGCTGCAGGTTGTCGCCAATTGGCGCCAAATCCAGCCGTTGCTCACCCGGGAAATACGGCACCCCGAAACCACCGCCAAGGTTCAGGAAGCGCACTGGCGCCGAAGCAAACTCGGCGAGGCGCAGCGCCAACTCGTAAGATTTGAGTTGCGCTTCACAGATGGACTCGGAGCGCAGGTTTTGCGAGCCCGCAAACAAATGGAAGCCCTCAAACGCCAGCCCGGCGTGCCGGATGCTCGCCATCAGCTGCGGCATCTGCTCTACATCTACACCGAACTGTTTCGGGCCACCGCCCATTTTCATGCCGGAGCCCTTGAGCTCGAAGTCCGGGTTGACCCGCACTGCCACACGCGCCGCAACGCCAAACTCGGCCGATGCTGCAGCCAGCACATTCACTTCGCGCGGCGACTCCAGGTTGACCAGCACGCGCGAGGCAACCGCCTGGCGCAACTCCGGGTCGCGCTTGCCGGGCCCGGCAAAACTGATCTCCGCCGGATCGGCTCCCGCGTCCAGTGCCACCTTCAGTTCGCCGGCAGACGCTACGTCGATGCCGTCCACCATGCCAGCCATGAAGGACACCACGGCTGGCATCGGGTTGGCTTTCATTGCGTAATGCAACTTGATGCCCGTTGGCAAAACCGCCCGCAGACTGGCCACGCGCGCGCGCAGCAAACCGCGGTCGTAGGCGTAAAAAGGGGTTTGGCCGACGCGCGCCGCAAGCAGGCTCAGGCGCTCGCCACCGACCACCAGTTCGCCCTTGTCCGCTGAGAACTGGTCCATGGCGGCGTGAACAAGGGAAGCGCGCGGGGAGACGGACATGGGGGCTGTGCTCTGCGGTAGGTGGTCAAACAGGAGTGCGCTGCGCCAGCCAATTGGCCGACACCAATTTGCGGTCAATCTTGCCGTTGGGATTGCGCGGCAACGGCCCACTGACTATCTCAAATCCGGCAGGAACCATGTAAGCCGGCATGCGCGCGCGACACTCGGCCAGCAGCGCGGGCGGCAGTGCCGCGATGTCGACAGCCACCCCCTCGTAGCCCGCAGCTAGCGTCGCAACAACCTGTATTGCCTGGCCGAGGCTGGGGTGCTCGACGCCAAAAGCCACACACTCGCCCACCAGTTTGGTCGCGTAGACCACTTCTTCAACCTCGGTCGGGCTGACGCGGTAACCCGAGGTTTTCATCATCTCGTCGCGCCGACCGATGAAGTACAGAAAACCTTCGGCATCCATGCGCACGGTGTCGCCGGAGAACACGGCGTACTCCGGTAGTTGCAAGCCAGTGGCGCGTCCCGGCGCGTCGGGCGCGAGCAAACGGTAGCGCTCGGCGGTTTTTTCGGCATCGTTCCAGTAGCCCTGACCTACCAGGGCGCCACGATGTACCAGTTCACCGGGCTCATCCGGGCCGCAGGGCGTTCCATCCGCGCGCAAAACCAGAATCTCGGCATTCGGAATCGCCTTGCCGATCGAATCCGGCCGCCGATCCACCTCTTCCGGCGGCAGGTAGGTAGAGCGGAAGGCTTCTGTCAGACCGTACATCAGGAACGGCTTGGCCTTGGGCACCCGCTGGCGCAGCAGAGTCAGCGTTTCGCGCGGCATGCGCCCGCCGGTATTGGCAAAATAGCGCAGGTTGTCGTTGATGGCGGCCGACCATTCAAGTTGCGTCAACTGTATGTACAAGGGGGGAACCGCGGTGAGACCGGTGACTTTCTCCCGCTCCATCGCCTTCAGCACGTCGCGCGGCATCAAGTAGTTGAGTAAAACCACCCGCGCCCCGACATGGAATGCAGTTGTCAACTGGCTGAAACCTGCATCAAACGACAACGGCAAGGCCGCCAACAAGACGTCACTGGAATCATTTTCCAGGTACGAGGCCACACTCTTCGCGCCCGCCACCATATTGCGGTGCGACAACACCACACCCTTGGGCTTGCCGGTACTGCCCGAGGTGTACAGGATTGCTGCCATGTCCACGTCAATCACCCGGTGGCCAGAACGCGACGGACTGGCCAACAGCGCACTCCAGCCATGCACTTGGTTGCGCCCGCCAGCTAGCGCCGCAGCGGCTGGCGCTCCCGCCGTCGCGTCGGTCAGCACTACGTGGCGCAAGTCAGGACATTGGCTCAACGTATCGGCCAGCAGCGGCAACCGATCGGGGGACGTAACGAGGACGCTCACATTGCAATCCTGCAATATGAAACCAACCTGATCCGGCTTGAGCAGCGGATTCACTGGCACGAACACGCCGCCCACCGCTGGCGCGCCAAAACTGGCCACCACCGTCTCGAAGCGTTTCTCAAGGTAGATGGCCACGCGGTCACCCCGGGCCAGACCCAGGGCCATGAGGCCGCAGGCGAATTGGCTTACGCCCGCATCCAGTTCCGCGTATGTCAGCGAGGCCGAGCCGCTGGTCAGCGCAATGGCGTTGGGCGACCGCTGGGCGGACATTGCAATCAGTTGGGATAGCAGCACGGATTCGGTCATGGAGAAATCGTTGGCGAAGGGCAGCGTTCTAGCCAATCTCAAGCTGCTTCGCGCAGCTTCTTGCGAATGTCGATTTCATCGTATGGAACGTGCAACTTGCCGTCCACTATTTCAACGAGTCCAAGTTCAAGGAGTCGCTGCACGTCGTCGTAGACATTGCGGTAGTCACGCTCAAGTTGAACAGCCAACTGGCGAATGCTCAGCCCCTCTTGCACAGCCACGTGCTCGAGTAATGCCATGCGCTTCTCTGTCAGGGTGGCATGAAGCTGGCGATAACTTGCAAACCGAAGTTGTGGGGTGGCCTGCTTCGTGGCGGCCCCAGCATCTACACGTGCCGCCCAGGCCAACAGGGCCGCTTGCTCCGCCTTTGGATCGATCACATCGATTTCAATTCGCTTCATTTGATTTCTCCCGAAAGCCGTTCAACGTCCTGCACAAAGTCTTTCAGCAATTGCACCAGTGTCGTGAAACCATAGGCGCTCTCTACCTCGTTAGCGCCAGTGTGCCGGTGGTCACCCTTGCCAGTCTCGTTGTCATACCGCACGATAGTTTGCCCAGTGCGGCCACAATGCAACCGATACTTGAACCGGTGCAGCCGTTCAGCTTGATTGGCCGGTAGCAGCCACACAGTACGCTGCAATATCCGTCCGTCCTGCAGAACGGTTTTACTATCAAGGATCAGCGTGGCATTGGCCATTGCGATGGTATTCTAGGCCATCAGTTGCAAACAAGACAACTCTTCCCGCGGTCTTCTGAAATGGGGTGATTTGCAAATATTTCAGGCCATCGAACCGAGTGGCAAAAACATCGGTGACGGCTCAGGTGCTTTAGCACCTTCGAGCAAAGCGAAGCCCAGCTTTTGATAAAAATCCACCGCGAACAGGTCTGCATCAAGGTACATCCCAAAACCGCCAATCTGTTTTGCCACCGACAGTGTGAGGGTCAGCGCGTGCTTCATCAATTGAGAGCCCAGTTGCTGGCCTTTGTATCGCTTATCGACTCCCAACATGACCAGTCTTGAACATGGAATCTTGCGCGGGAGTGATCCAAGCGACATGGCAGACAGCAAAGACACGTCAATCATGTGCTGTGCAATGGTGTAAAAGCCAACGAAGCGATTCCCTTCTGCGGCATCCGTCAGCACGTAGGCCACACTCAGGTTTTTCTTGACCTGCGGCTTCAGGCTGTTGTGAACGAACGAACTGATAACAGCATGGCCACAATCGAATTGCTTTTGCCCGATGTAGGACAGTGCTGGGTTGTACAGTGAAAGTTCGACACCCATCACTGGCGCACAGGCAGGTCAGGTAGGGCCATCAAATTCTTCATGGGCTTGGTGGGCCGTTTCTGGGCATGGAGCAACTGCACGAGTGCCGCTTGACCTTGCCTGGCAAGTGTGATGCTGGCGTGCTCACTGAGCACCTTGCGTGCTTTCTCAATGGCGGGGCCGAGCACAAAAGAAGTCAAGTCAAGGCCATCCAATGCAGCTGCCTGAGCGAGCAGTTCTTTCATATCGGTGGTGGTCTTGAGCTCCATTCGTGCTTGGCGAAGGTTCAGTGTGGTCGCTTCCATTGGGCAGTTCCTGGGCAGAGATTTGATGGGTTTATTGTACGGGTAATGACCGTATCTTGGCACTCAACCCTGAGCCGTGGACTTATGGGCTGTACACACCAACCTGCTTCACCCGTCCCCCCGCTCAAGGTGCAACCACAACGAGGCGGGGAAAGTAGCCTTTGTAGGGGACCGGGTCACGGGTGAGAACGGTCAAGTTCGACACCGCCGCGTGGGCGCCAATGTAAAAGTCAGGCATTGGAACCTGCTTTGAGCCACCTCTTTGCCGGTAAAGGCCGAATGCTTTGGCGGTCAGCGCCGGGCATGCCCACGGGAGAGGGCTACGCAACGTGTCGTAGACGTCCAGGAATTCGTCCAACGCGGTGATTGTTGGCCCAGGGACCAGCAAGCTCCGTGTAGACAATCAAGTTGATGGGTAGCGGCGAACGCTCGCTACGAGTCTGCAATTGATCAACGGCCCAGTCATGCCACCGACTGGTTTCGTCGATGCAGTCAACCCAGATATTGGTATCCACCAGGGTCCCGGCGCTGCCGTCGTAGATCGTGAGACTAGCGGCGGGCACGGCGGGTGTTGGCTGGGGCAACGTCGTCGCCACGAAGGAAGTGCATGATTTCGTCAGCTCCGAGTTGCTTGAACTCTGGGCTCAAACTGCTTCTCACCCTGGCAGCAGCTGCGTTCAGCTTCGCACGGCGGTCTTCTCGTAGACCCGTTCCAATCGGTGTGATCACGATCTTGCTTCCCTCCAGGCTGAACGACACTTCGCTACCAGGGGCAACGCCTGCTGCGCGGCGAATGTGCTTCGGGATTGTGACCTGCCCTTTTTCGGTTACCAACATCGCCGACTTTCCAGTAAGAATACGAAGTAGAAATCATACTTCGACAGCCGCAAACCGGCAACGGATCCTTCGAAGAGAGCTGCAAGCCCGATAGATTATTTTGCATGCATGCATAAAGCACCCATCCATGCATCAGCTCCAGTAAAGACCCCCATGCCAACACTACAAATTCGACAATTGCCTGATTTGCTTTACCAACAATTGGTGTTTCGGGCTGAGCAGGCGCACCGAAGTCTCAATCAGCAGGCAGTGGCCGAACTGAATCGGGCCGTGGGCGCGGGCAGGCTGGCAACACGACCACAAGTGCTACAAGTCATCCGTGATCGCATTCGTTTGAGTGCCGACCAAGCCCAAAACACGCCCACCCCAGACAGGCTCGAAAGCTGGCAGCATGAAGACCGCAGCCGGTGATCCCGTGCGAATTGTTTTAGACACTTCTGCTGCGGCCAATCTGGTGTTGGCAACGCCCCAGGCTGAACGGCTTGTCACTGTATTTGATGCTGCGCAACGTGCTGGCCCCAACGTTACTGCAAAGTGAACTGGCTAACACGCTTTGGAAGTCGGTGCGCTTTGCCGGCATGCCCTCGGACATGGCCTTGTCGCGTTATGAAGAGGCCTTGAGTCTGGTTGATGAATTTGTGCCTGACAGCCAGGTGATGCACCAAGCCCTGCAAATGGCGGCAACCCATCAGCACCCGGTATACGACATGGTTTTTTTGGCGCTGGCACAACGCTACGCTTACCGGCTGCTGTCAACAGACAGTAAGCTCTTGGCACTTGCCGTGCGCATCGACCCTCATTTAGCGGTGCCAGATTAAGGGCGACAGCGCCAGGCGCTAATTGGGTCCGTGCTGCATATGGTCCAAGGTCAAAGTTGACATCCTGCCCCACCTTGGCCAAAGACCACCCCTTGCGCGGGAAGGAGAAGTGACGAACCGCCGCCTCCCTCACCGATATCAAGCGATCGGTCGGGTCTCGACAAAAACGTTCACAGTGAAACTTCGATTGCGTTATGCATCTTTATTAGATGCATAACGCAATCCAAATGTAAAACCACGGCGTCCAAAAACGCGCTGCGCCAACTCGTCGACTCCGCTGAGCGCAGCGGGAAACTAAACCTGCGGATGCCGGACATCGCCAAGGGCCTTCCGGACGTGAGTGCGAAAGCTCTGCGCCAAGCGCTTCAGCGCCTAATGCACACCGGCCGGATTGTTCGAACATCACGCCAGGTCAGGCCACTGGGTGGTCGTGCCTCTCCAGGACGCCACAGTCGGCGCCCCCCTTGGAATCCTGGCTGCACGATTACCTTGCCAAGTCGCTTGGTATTCCCTACTACGTCGGGCTACCAAGCGCCGCAGAGGCCCACGGAGTTTCCCCTCACGCGGTCACGGTCACCAAGTCATCCTGGAAACCGCAGTTGGACGCGCCCGAGTGGGCTGCGCTGGGGTGCGCTGGCAAGGCGAGCGCTGCGGCTCCAAGTGTGCGCGGGCACACCTGGAGCCGCAGCGCTCAGCCTTGCCAACGCACCTGATCGCAGCCGACTCAGGCGCGTCCAACTGCGTTTTCCAGGATGACTTGGTGACCATGACCGCGTGAGGGGAAACTCCGTGGGCCTCTGCGGCGCTTGGTAGCCCGACGTAGTAGGGAATACCAAGCGACTTGGCAAGGTAATCGTGCAGC